>Ga0214479_100007_pt1 | contig 114389 bp, 85 predicted proteins | sample M1_20Mar14CPVII9_5_FD_165054 | JGI IMG/M metagenome (GOLD analysis project Ga0214479, IMG submission 165054) | Marine eukaryotic communities from Monterey Bay, California, United States - M1_20Mar14CPVII9sort6BwellE14 | ecosystem: Environmental > Aquatic > Marine > Unclassified | place: USA... | reverse complement strand
AAAGTTATATTGAAAATCACGAGAATGAACTAGGATTATTGGAATTTATACATTCATTAGTGGAGACTATGGATAGGTGGGCTGGTAGTATTTGTGAATTAGATATTATGTATCAATTAGAGCAGGTGCACTTTTTATTAGATGAGATGGTTATGAATGGGTATGTGGTGGAGACGAATAAGAGTAATGTTTTGAGATGTATTGATTTGATGGATAGGGAAAGTAAGAAGAATGAGGGTATGTTCCGTTAAAGGTGCGCTGGGGTTGGAATTAGTGGTTGAAGATGTTTGATTGATAAGTGCAAGGGGTGTATATATTGGAGGGGTTTTAGTGAGATGCGGCGGGACGGGATAAGATTATATGTTTAGTAGTCTGGATGGATAGAACAGGGATAAGGATAAGGAAACATATATCTATTACCCATTTGTTACCTACTATTTCATCTAATTCACTACATCACTATCGATCCCTCTTCCGCTTCTTGTCCCCGGCTTTGATACTAAAAGAAGCTACAAACTGTAATGGCATTGCCTTAGCAAATTCATAGATTGCTAACAGCTTCCGTTTCTCGACATTACTGTGCGGAACTTCCCTATCCTCGCTATCAGTATCGTCATCGTATCCCTGATCAGCCTCCCGTGCTTTCTCAAACCAAGCTAGTACATACGGAAGTCCCTTCAAAGTCCATTCACCTTCTGCATCCCAACCAAAGAACGGTTCCATATCAATTTTGGGATGATACTTTAGAATCTTTCTGATTGCAACATAACTCTTATTAGTATCCCTGTTCATTTCTAGTAAGTAATGTAGATGATTATCAAGATTATTGCTCGGCGATAGTCCGACCAATCTTTCCAATGTATGATTGGAAGAATAAGTTTGGTTGATACTTGATGTGTTGCATAGCAATGTTGAGTAAGCATCCTCGACAACATTTATATTCATAGGATTGTGTCTAACGTAGATCCTTCTTAACCGATAATTGTTAGCTAAACTGTTGGCAATACTTGTCGCACCATCATTGCCGATATAATTGTTTTTTAACCCTAGAACTTTTAAATTGGAGTGTGGACTTGTAAGAAGAAGAGTAGAAATGGTCTCACATCCAGCATCACCGATTCTATTTCCTTCCAAATCAAGACTCTCTAATGATTGATTACCCCTTAATGCATCAATCAATGCTAGTAGTTGCTCGTCACCTATATCATTTTCTTTTAGGCTGATAAAGGTCAGATTTGAGCAACTTTTGAGAGTTAATGCAAGGACATGATTCCCTCCATATTGCAGTAGACGAGTATTCCTAATGAACAGATCGACAAGATTATTGCTGTTTGACTGATAGGATTTCAATATCTCATGAAATACCTCTGTACCAATAACTTCATTGCCGCCCAGAAGATTCACCTTTTCAATAGAATTGTTTTGTGTGAGACCCTCAAAGAATTCCCTGTGAGTAACGTCCAATTCAATTCCTATACTACTAAATACTAAATTTTTAAGATGAGTGTTCTTTCCAATACTTTGCCGACCCTAGAAAAGCTGTCTCTTGTGTTGATTGTTCTAGTATGCAGTATGTAGTATCCATCTTGACCTTGACGTCTATCTCCTATGTACAAACCCGTCAAGGATTTATCATTTTGCTCAATCTTTTGTAGGGTGTCTTCGTAAGTGTGTGTTATGTGTGTTGGCATGGTGCTAATTATCTACCTGTTTGATAATGTATCAGTCTCTTCTCTCTTTGCACAATCTTTGTCTTTGCAGGTATGATTTTACTACTCTCCTTCCTTACTGATATGTACAGGCTGATCTCTTTTTGCAAATACTATGAGCGAATGTTGAATTGTATAAGAACTCTTCCACCGCCCACCGCCTGTCTCCGCGGCCACTGAATACACCTATGCGCTGTCCTCCTTACTACTACTATTAACTAGTTAGGTACAAGACGTAGTGAAGTGGTTGTATCGCCAATAATACGAGAGAGCACAAAACCCCAGAAAGGTGAGGAGAGTAGTTAGACTGTATGCATAATAGCAACAAAGTATTGCTTGTCTTCCGGATCAACCGCGCAGCTTTAAGGCGCGGGGATGCATTCCGCTACGCTCCATGCATCCCATCCAGTTAGATAATGGTGGGCCTGTTATTTAGATTCAGTCAGATACACATACCGCTTGCCCTTTACGATCGCGCCCGGAGCTCTCGTTCCAGGTAGGGACTTGAGGACAACAAAAAAACAACTATGCAGTTGTGGTACTGGTACTTCAATGTATGACACTTAGAGTATTTCAACGTATCCCACATTAAAATTTAGGCTTCTCATCTGAGGCAGTACAGTAAACGACAAAGGGTATTAGTATCTGTTTAGCGAATATTTAGCGATGTATTGAACATGGTGTTTCACATAGATAGACAATCAGCTTTAGGCACTCGTGGGGCCCCTCCCCCACTCGCGATCATTGAGAGCGCCACAGAACCGAACGGGTGCAGGCCATCTAACAAGTTTAATCACGGGTCTAAAATGTGGTCTCACTACTTAAACACACACTCACACATCCACCCATCGCTATACTGTACTGACCCTAACCCTAACTGTATATATTCGCTCATACATATCAAGATTTATTCGGTGGCGATAGATCTACAACTCCGATAGTAGACACATCTTATGTGCAAAAATGACAGACAAGCCAATAGAATATCGTATATTAGCACTCTACCGCTTTATACCACTAACTACATCACTCGAATCACTAAAAGAAGAATTATTAACAACATTACGAAGGTATGATGTGAAAGGCACGTTACTTATTGCACCGGAGGGTATTAATGGTACGGTTTGTTATCCGCATCCCCCTCCATCACACTATGAAAAAGAAGGAGATATTGATGGGGAGAAGAAGGTTAGTAATGCAGATGGCAACAAGGACGAGATGGATGTTGATCCGGTAGCAAATTATCTTAAGAATCATCCAATATTTGGTGGGTCAGAGTTGCGTACTCGATTATCAATTTGGAAAGATGAAGACAATACAAATAACAATGATGTAGTTAAAGAAGGGAAAGAACTAATAGCAAAGCCACAACAGGCATTTCACAGATTAAAGATTAAAATCAAGGAAGAGATTGTAACATTAGGATTAGGACGGCCATTAGTTGATCGTAAACCCATCAATATTACAGATACAGATCAAGATGAAGATAGACAAACATATAATGAAAAATCAAACCCAAATAAAACAAAAGGACGATATCTAAACCCAACCCAATGGGATGAGGCATGTCACAATCCGAATATATTAGTCATTGATACACGGAACACGTATGAAATTGATATTGGCACGTTTGAAAGTGCAATTGATCCTCAAACTGAAAACTTTAGTGACTTTCCAAAGTATTTAGAAAAGTTGGCTGATGAGTTTGATTGGAATGAGGAGGAGAATTGTGATAAGAAGAAGGATACTCTAGAACCTGATCAAATGAAGAAGAAGAAACCACCACCAGAAGGAATTGCTATGTTCTGCACGGGAGGTATTCGGTGTGAGAAGGCGACGTCTTATGCTCTACAAACAAATCTATTCAAGGATGTACCAATCTATCATTTGGAGGGTGGGATATTGGGCTATCTAGATGATGTTGCCAAACGAGGGGATGAAAAGAAGGACGGGGATATAGAGAGGAGTGAAGCATCATCCAAGAAGTCTAAAAAGTCTTCTTCTAGTACCTTTCACGGAGAATGCTTTGTATTTGATAAGCGAGTCGCCGTTAAGGAGGGATTGAAACCAACGTCGAATTATATACAGTGCCATGGATGTAGAGGACCAATGGATCAAAGTCTACTATTATCTACGGTTGATGAGACTACCGCAGAAAGTGCCAACGGTGCTGCCAGTAGTGAAGAAATGGAACGATACAAGCAGCTAGCTCAAGGTATACCCAATCTTCCAAAGTTGCAATATGATAGTAAGACACGTTCTTACTATCTACCGGGTTTGACTTGTCCACGATGCCATTCATCTACCACACGAGACAGTCTATTGCGGTTTGCTGAAAGGGAGAAACAGGTTGAGATTTGCAAGTCGAAAGGCGAGTCTCTTTTTAAGGATAATGCTGGGGAGTAGTAGATTTGAACTTAAAGCAATAACACAACACTTAAGCTAGTTACACTGAAATTACATTATATAAATCATGTATCTTATAATCTCTATCTAATATACAAATCAGCCAAAGTCTTTTACCAATTGTTAGGATCCTCAAATGTGTCATCAGTGGGTATATCATCTGTATCAAAGTGATGATTGTACAACTGATTAAAGAAGACTTTATCTTGTATAAAGTCTTGTCGTATAGTATCAAAGTTCAAATTCTCAAAGAATGGCTCTTCGCTACCCTCGACGCGTAAATAGGTCGCGGGACCTATGGTGTCATGCAACTTCCACCAAATTATATAACAAGGGTAGAACAAGGGACAATTCTCATACTTATTTGGGCCTATATTGCCAGCACAGGTTGGTGAAAGCACCTCTGATGTTGAATCATGTATACAGCAGAAGGATGGCTTGCACATGTCATAACAGTCGTTGAAGTTGGCAATCCGTTGACCTGCCTTGGGATCGCCGGGAGGATACAGTTCATCATTATGCTTATCACAAACTTGCTTCATTGATACTCTTGGACAGGGTAGTGGTGAATTTGGATCACAGTCGGGACATCCTTCAGGGCAGTATGCAGGTTCAGGGGGGTCGACATCGGGAGTACAGTTTGGTATTGGACCCTGACACTTAGCCCCTCCACTACAATCCGAGTTTTTAGTACACTCGACTGCACACTGTGATTCGGCATCGGCAAAGCTTGTTCCACAATATGAGGGACAAGCATCTTTAGGGACAGAAAAGCACTGATCTGAACCCGAGCAGTCGGCGCTTGATGTACATGTTGGTTCACACTTGTTAAGAGCATCAAGAAAACTTGATCCGCACACTCCATTACTAACAAGACATCCTGGTGCACTGAAACATTGCCCACCTCCCGAGCAGTCTGCATCCGTGGTACACTTAACCTTGCACTGCTCATTGGCATTACCGACGTCACTTCCACAGAATCCATTGCTAATAACACCTCCACAGCCACTGATATCGACAGGGAAGCACTGCTCTCCTCCAGAACAGTCCGTATTATCTATACATGATGGCTCACATGAATCACTAGCATCCTGCTGACTCGTACCGCAAACTCCATTACTAACAAGACATCCCGGTGCACTAAAGCATTGAGCACCTCCAGAACAATCATCACTCGTTCTACATCTCCGACTGCACTGATTCAAGGCATCCCCTCCACTCATTCCACAATATCCACTGACAACGGGAGGTAGGATCGGAGGGGGAGGCGGATTTGAACCACTACCGCATGATGTGATTGGTCCATAACAATTAAAGCCAGCCGAGCAATCTCCACTTGACGAACACTGTTGACTACATGTTGAACTTGCATCGGCGAATGACATTCCACAATACCCAACACCAGATGGTGGAGTAGGAGGGGTAGGCGTTGGTGGGAAGGGACCTCCACCACACGAAGTGATGGGTCCGTAGCAACTAGCTCCACCCGAGCAATCCCCATCCGATACACATCGCTGACTACATTGATTACTAGCATCAGCAAATGACATACCGCAATAACTTGGGCCTAAATCATCGGAACTTCGTGGTTCTTGAACGAGGATGTAACATGACTTTCCACTCTTGGTTTTACCTGACTTTGCCTTACTTGACTTTGCCCATGGATCATAATTCCAGGATACTGGAGGTGGATGATGCTGCGAAGGAGGAGAGTCTTGATGGTACTGTGGCGGTGCATGATCAACAACTGGTGCATGATGCCCAGGATTGGGAGGACCATGTGACCAAGCTGGAGGAGGCAGATGCCATGTTGCCTTACCGGCTTTGGTGCCTCCATAGTTGTAGTTAGACGAGGAGGGATAGAATCCATAACCTGAACCAGTTTTGGAAGTCTTGGAGCCACCCATCCATGAAGGCTGCTGATGCCACGATGGAGGAGGAGGAGGCTGAGACCACCATCCCTGTGAGGCTTTGCCATACAACTTACGACCACCGCTCCACATTACTTCTTCTACAGGATGACATTCCACCATTTCAGTGGAGCCTCCCCATTCTTCTTCTTGGTAGTATCCTTGACTTGGACTGTTCCAACCAGAATGATGTGATTCATAATCTTCTTGAGGACTTGATACTTGATAATGTGCATTGGAAAATGCACTTGATGAAGAATACATTGGTTCTGTTTCTTGAACACTTGATGCCGAGAAGAATGTATTTTCTTCTTCTACCACCACACTTGACGTAAAAGAAGTTGACGACTCGTCAGAGGCGGCAGCAGCAACCTCGACCACATTGCCATCGGCATCCATCTGACCAAACTCAACTTGACGATCTAATTCTTCAAATTGATGATCTCCGTTCCTATTCATCTTGGCGTCTGCGGCAGCATCAGGATCACAACTAGGTGAAGCAAAGCATTGTTTATCCTCCTTACAATCTGATGATGATGTACATGGTTTCTTACATCTTCTACTTGCTTCCTCGGCGTTAACTCCACAGTATCCATAACTGATGACAATTCCATCCTCATCTTCTTCTGCAGAGGCAGTAGCTTCTTCTTCCGGCTCTCCATTCCTATCATCAGGCTCCTCCTCGGCTACACTTGATGCACTAAAGGTTACATCTACTTCCTCTGTTTCAGAGTCTACCTCTGATGTACTGAATGTTGCATCCTCTTCGTGGTCCTCAGAAGAAGAACTACTATGTCCCCACCAATTACTATACGAAGGATGATCCTCCCACCCTACCACGGGTACCTCATGACCCCATCCTTGATACTGCTGACCAGATTTGCCAGATTTACCACCACCACCCCACTCATTCATATTCCAACTAGGTGGCTGTCCCCATTGTTGTTTTTGTGGAGGAGGATGATCCCAATACCTTTCTTCATCATGACTAGGATGATATTCCCAATGTCCACTCTTGCCACTCTTTCCTCCCCGTTCAGTATTCATATTATTCCAATCAGCATCCATATCAGAATACCATGTATCCCAGCTGGGTGAACTATATCTCTGTAACATGTTGGTATCATCTTCACTATAATGACTATCGTTTGAGTTAGAGCTACTATGCCATTTGTTATCCATATTTTGTAACATGTTATGTCCCTTGGGACGTTTAATCCCTACACCTCGTCCTAGTTTACGATTTTGTTGGGATTTTGTGATATCACTTAGACTAATCTTTTGTGTGCTTGAGTTGTCGTGAGGTGTAGATTTGGTAGAGAGACCTCTTAATAACTTTCCCTCATTCTCCGACATGCTCAGCCTACGCCTACTTTGACTCTTCTGTTCATTATAGAGGGAATTGAATATATCAATAGATTCTTTTGATAATGAATTTGATACTTGGTTTAATTGTTTTATTGTTTGTGTTATTTGCAATGCTTTGTTGTCGGAGTGAGCATTGGAGGAGGAAGTTGAGGATACTTCTTGTTGACTGTGCGATGACATATGTTGTGCACTACCTCCGCTAGCAGTATCGTTACCACCATTACTCGAGGCACTGTTATATCTGGAAATTGCAACTGATGATACAGTCGTGACGGCGACTACTGCAAGGATTGCCTTGCTAGCAGTGACTGTCCTTTGACTTTGTTTCATATCTTGTGTATTTATCTCGTCTGCCATGTTGGATAATACTATTTTATTGCAATAGATACTCAACTATATTGCTCTACTACCTAATATACTCAACCAAATAATATGAATGACCTCTTTACTACAATGTATATGTTCGGGCCTACAACAAATAAACGGAGGCTAGAATATTTGCTGTCATTTTCCGCTAGCAAAATTTCGTTTTAGGAGTAAACTTTGGTTTTAGCGATCAACAGTAATGTTATCTCACAACTCACAAGTGGGTTGGATGTTGAGTACCTATATTTTACGCCGTGCCGATTGAAGAGTGTTATTGTAAATAGACAAGGTGAGTATTTGTAGTATTTATATGGTACGATCAATTATGTTGTGTGGCGCAGTTGAATCATTCTATATGGTCTTAAAATTATATGCATTAATAAGACTTCAGATGTAAATAAGCTCATATTGTATTGTGTTGACGATTGGTATAGCTGCTTACTAATATATTACATCCGATATTCAGAGAAAAGGTTCGTATTTTTATATTACTTTTTAATGTATAGTGTGGAGTGTACATATGATATTATGTTCTAATAAAGAACTCACTTTCTATATAACTTTGACACGTATGCAATAGATACACAATAAGCTCAATGAATACTATTCAAATGTACGATGCACAAGCTAGTAGTATCAATGTAGACAATATTGCAACAAAAGATAATAATAGGGTAATACTTAGACGTATCAAAAGAAATATCGATGAAGATACTGCATTGTACATACAAAACCACCATGATGAACAAGGAGAGGATTGTATTGACTATGTTCCTGAGGGTGCTTATGATATGGGATGGTTAGGTTATTTTATGGGGAGGAATGATTATTTCAAAGAATTGTACTTTAGAACTTTCACACCTACTTCTGGTGCAAGTGTTGAGGGGGTCCTTGAGCCATTTCTTAGAGGGCTAAACAACAACAAATCAATTGAAAAGTTAGATTATTATCGAGCAGATCTATTGGGCGGTAGAGTATTTACTATGCTTGGTCAATTCTTTGAAAACAGCCGCATCCTTGCCAATATAACGATAGAAAATTGCCACTTGGGAGATAATGGATGTCGTTTGTTAGCCCTGGCACTTGGAAGTATTAAAAGCAAATCATTACAAAACGTGATACTAGCAGACTGTATATTACATGATGGGTCGATAGACATCATTACATCATTGAGCATGCATCCTGGTTTAGAACATCTTGACTTGAATGGAAATCGCCTTAGTACAAATGGGTGCTTGGCACTTTCAACTCTACTACAAAACTCATGCACGAAGTTACAATATCTTTACATTGAGAATAATGAAATTGATGATGAGGGAATAGATGCTTTGGCCCCTGCATTAGAGATTTGCACTTTACCGACATTAAGATTGGGCAATAATCTATCAGTTACAACAAGAGGGTGGCGTCGTTTTGCATCTATATTAGAAGCTCCCACCTGTAGCTTGAAAACACTATATATTTTGGGCAGAAATGTTGATGACGAAGCCGTGGTTACGCTGACAAGTGCACTGGCAAACAATCACAAGTTTAAAATATTGGGATTACGTAGAATGGGCATGCCAACCAATTCATCGATTACTGAAAAGAGTTGGGAAGCCTTGGCGAAACTTCTTTGTGACACATCAAGTATCAATTCAACTTTCCTTTCAAATCACACCCTTTGCTCCTTGGGAGGACGCTTCAGCCAGACTGGTACATCCTCGCTTCAAAAATTTCTCTTATTGAACAAAAACAAGAATAAGAAAGAAGTTGCAATGATTAAGATACTCCAGCATCATAATGAATTTGATATGACGCCGTTCTTTGAATGGGAGTTCAAAGTCTTGCCTCTTATGATCGATTGGTTTGAGAAGGCGTCCACTATTGATATGCCAGAAGACTATGAGCCCAATATCGGGCCACGGAAGCTCTCGTCAATCTACCAGTTTGTTAGGGGTATGCCACTATTATATGTCGAGACCCGCATCAGGAAGGAGCTTGAGGGTATCAAATCCAAGGAGTCACAAATGGAGAAAGAACACCTTCTACTTAGGCAAGAGCAGTTGATGTTAGACTTGAAGTTACAACGCCTTAGACAGCGTAAACAATCAGTAAAGGATCGCAAGGAGAGTCTTTTGGATAAGCTTGCATGATAAATGCACACACATCTTATGTACTTTGTAAGAGATGTGCAAGTAAAAGTAGTGCGCGGTCTGTTGGTGGTAGATAGTAAGTATATAACACTATAGGCTAATTAGATGTATCATTAATAGGTCTATATGTCAAGTAGAATCTGTTTCAATGTGAATTGCTCAACAACTCTCCTTCTCACGCTGCCTGCCTGACATTCATGACTGATATACTGTTTCAAGTGACAATTTGTATGCTTACATCTGGAATAAATATCTCTTGCTTCAATCACAAAATAAAACCAAAGGCGATATATACTTGACAATTACGATAATTGAGCTCTCGTCATTCATCAAGTAAGCTCATAAAGCAACAATATAATAATGAAACGAACATCAATAATAAAATGCACACGTGCAATATCAGCACTGATTTGTCTATGGTGGCCAATGGTGGCAGTGTCGGCATTTGCATCACATCATACCACATCAACAACATCAAATATCAATATCAACCCATCAACTTTGCAAACAAGTGTACTTCGTAGTAGCAGAGCTAATAACAATAAGTACAAAAGCAATCGTTTACATAAACAATCTGCTACAAAGTTACATCTTACTATACCTCGAGGAGGTGCTACCGCAGCCGCCGCCGCCTCCTCCACAGGCATACTATCAGACTTATCATCAAAATTATCAACACTAACATCAACACCAACTGGTACATTCAATACTGCCTTGGTTATATTAGGAGCTGCAACAGCTGTACTTAAAATATACAACAAGGTTGATTCAAACAGTGATGGTGAGAAGAAGGAGGTACAGAAGAAGGATCCAAAAGTAAAATCATTGCAAATGAGGTTTTTGGCTGTATTTTGGTTGTTGAGGATGGCTGATTGGTTACAGGTGAGTTTACATTCTAAGTTTATCGAAGCAGATCCTTTTAGCTCATTGATATGAGTACAACAAGACTATATTCGCTTCTTCCTCATGCCTAATACTGACACATATCATATGCTCATATCAAATGCTCATATCAAATGCTCACATCATATGCACACATATTATACACTAGGGACCATACTTCTATCAAGTATACGCATCCAAAACATTCACAACAGGAGCAACAACAGCAATGACATGGGTATCACGTCTCTTCTTAACAGGATTTGCATCAACTGCATTATTCGGACCTTTAGTCGGTCGTCTTTGTGATTCCTACGGAAGAAAAGCTGGTACATTAGTTTTTGCCTTGTTATATAGTTTAGGTGCTAGTAGTACCAAGAGTAATTTACTGGGTGTATTATTACTGGGACGAGTGTTGGGTGGAATTGGTACTAGTTTATTATTTAGTGCACCAGAAGCATGGCTTGTCGGAGAGGCTGGAAGGGAGGGTGTTGAGAGTAGTTTAGGCGAGACGTTTGGTTTGGCTTATGCTGGAGACTCTATCGTTGCAATCTTAGCTGGGCAGATGGCCGGCGCTGCGGCTTCGACACGAGGCCCAACGGGTCCTTTTGAGTTATCAGTTGGCTTCCTTGTCATGGGTGGCTTATTGGCTTCATTACTTTGGAAGGAGAATGTTGCTGGAGGAGGTAGTACTGCTGCGAGTGATGATGGTGACGATACAAAGGCGGCTGAGGCAAAGCCAACAATTCGTGATGCCGTCAAGGTTGTTAAAGAAGATCCAAAGATTATGTTAGTTGGTGCCATTCAATCATTGTTTGAGGCGGCCATGTACATCTTTGTACTGAATTGGCCACCAGCCGTGAGTAAGGCGGTCAGCTCGTACTTTGCGAAGTTTGCTGAGGCTGGAGCATCGATTGGTACTCCATACGGTACGGTATTCTCATGCTTCATGGCATGTTGTCTCCTTGGATCAACAGTATTTGGACAATTAACATCTTCGACAAAGGTTGATAAGAATGGGAAGAGTAAGGCAGTATCGACAGAGAACTTTGCCGTTGGTATGTTGGGATTGGCAGCATTAGCAATGGGAAGTGCCACTTTATCAATCAGTTCATCGACGCCTCGTATCTTCTCGGCATTGACATCTCTACTACCATCATTTGTATCACAACCGGGAGGTATTCTGTCTATACTTATGCTAAGTCTCTTCCTCTTTGAATCATGCGTGGGGATGTACTTCCCTACAATTGGGACATTACGTTCAAAGTACTTTCCAGATAGTCACCGTAGTGTGGTTATGAATCTATTTGGTATTCCCTTGAATGTAATGGTGGTAACAGTGTTCCTGAGTATAGAAAAACTGGGTGTCCAGGGGGCATTGGGAGTTTCAACAGGAGCCTTGGCAATTGCTACCGCCTGTGGACTTAAGTTGAAGAAATTAATCTCGAATGAAGAAGGAAAGGAGTGAGATAAGAACCCTGGCCTAAGTCTAATAATAAATAAGTAGATACATTGACTTCAAAATACCCTTTTAGCAGCGGTCAATCTCCTGCTTTAAGCCTCAATGCATGTCCTCCTAGCCTTAATTGATCTCTTGCCTGCGATGCTGAATGAAGATACCAAAGGGTATCCATCATCCCTCTATCTCTGAAATTAGAGATCCCCTATTTAGGATGTGCTCATATCTCTCCAGTACTTAGTTTTGTTTAAGAGGAATGCAAATAGTTGTACTTCTAAACAACAGATTAACTTCGTATTAAATAATATTAAGATTCATCTGAACCTATTATCTAAAATCCGAACACTTTAAGTACGCTGTTTCCTCATACGTCTAGCCTGCATCCTTTCCATTCGAACACGGAATCTAGCCTGGACAATCTTCCTCTTCTTACGGTCTTGGGAATTCTCAAAGTAACGCTTATGACGTAAGTCCATAAGATGTCCGGACTTGTTAACTTCACGCTTGAATCGACGTAAGGCTGATTCGATGGGTTCACCTTCTCCCACGGCAACCTTGATGTTAACATTAAGGGCTGTTGGAGTGGCTGTATATTGTGTATTTGAGATGTGGAATAAAGAAGAGATGGGGTTAGATGTGTGTTGTTTCTCTCAGAATAAAAAGATACCATACAATCCCTAAACAACAAACATAGAAACATATGACGCCATCAACAAATATCAACCGCCGATCCAAAAGTAACCCAATACATAAATAGGTTTAATCCACTATTGTTTTCATCAGGAGGAGAAAGGGAGGTTGTGGGGGATACTTTATTCCAAATCGGTGGATACGATTTCACTTTGTATGTTTACCCCTTCCACACATTGCCTTATATATTTACCCCCGAAACTTTAAAATACAGAGACTGTTGCTATGTATTTGTTGATTCTTGAGGCAGCGGCTTAACATCTCTATTTGTTGCAATTAATAACCTTGAGTAATTGCAAAGTGATACCGATTTCGTATCCCCCGCTCCTCCCCTCTAACCAAATCACTCTAAACTTCTCTGATTTATTTAACTAATTTTCCACCGGTGTTTGGTTGGTATTAATCCTAATTTGATGATAGAACTCTCCTCTCAGGCTTTTACTACTATTATCAAAGAATATTTGTATCAAATTTCAACCCTTTGCAATGTTTGCCCAAATAATATCGTCCGGGGTACCTAATTGTCGCCTCCACATCTAACTGATACAATTTTAATACTCACAGAATACATAACAAATACCACCCTCGAAATAAAACCAAACTCTCTCCTCCAGCACAAAGTACGCACATGATGTGCTCATTTTTATCCCAACCCAACATCAACCAATTGTATTTCGAAAACATCTAATAACTAAAACTTACCACTACGAGTCAATGGAGATGAAGCAGGGACGAATGCCGTAGCCATTGCGGCTACGATTGCAACTAGTAGGAGGGTAAGACGGGCCATTGTTGATGGTCTATTGTATTTGCAGAATAGATTGATGAAATTGCTGGAGATGATCGCTAAAACTGAGTCATTGCATTGAAATGATTACATGTGTAATTTTTTATCGCCGAAAGCGCACATGCCCGTCGCCCGCAGCTGGCAGCTTCCAAATTCATCTCAAAATCATTATCAGTATGAACATTCTCCTACTGCTGCTCCTTCTAGCCACATCAATATCGGCATTTACTACCAGTAATCCATCGTACACATCCATATCTTCTTCCTCTTCTACATTGATCAATATCAAACTTAAAATGTCAGAAGTAGAACAACCAGATGTCTCATCATACATGTCAGGTTCATCACAACCCGAGGGTACAGAAGATTTTGTAATGCAACAGACAATGATACGTGTGAAAGATCCAAAGAAGAGTTTAGATTTCTATTGCAATGTATTAGGATTTAAGTTGATTTATTATAATGAGGTAAGAAGAGAGAGATAGATGTTGTTTCGATGTGAATTGCAATATGCATATAAAATATTTGCAATACCAAAACACATTGAATGAGAGGGATATCGTTATGTTGTATCGATATCGTTTTGCAAGTGTGCACTTGTATATGATATACAGGGTTATAGAGCAGAACTTTCAGGACATACAATTGCAATGTCAACTTTGAGAATCTTTTGCAACTTTGATGCTCGTTTACTCAAATCAACATTTCATTACATATGATATCTTTGTGTTCAGCTTCCTCAATGGAAATTCAATGTCTACTTTGTGGCACCACCATCTCAAATAGCAAAGAGTAGTGAGGGAGGATGGGATCAATGTATGAGAACACCGGGATGTATAGAATTAACATATAATTTTGGTAGTGAAAGTGAAGATGGATTGGTATACAATACAGGTAATGCGGACACTACGGGAGTTGCTGATGGTAGTAAAGTTCGTGGTGGCTTTGGACATATTGGAATTACAGTACCAAATGTATACACTGCATGTGAACGATTTCATAAGCTAGGCGTTGAGTTTCAAAAGAGTCCTAATAGTGGGGGGATGAAAGGGCTTGCTTTCATTAAAGACCCCGATGGATATCTCATTGAAGTTTTGCCACAAGGTGAAATGATTGCCGAGGATGTTGATTGTTTAGGTGTAAAGGCTGAGGGTGGAGAGGGGTATAAGGATAATAGCAAATGAGCAGCAAAGCAATGAAAGGTTGCTAGTCGAGACTAGAGATAGATTGTTGGCTAATAGTTAGGTTATCATTTAACCTGCACTCATCTTCAACCTACGCTGTTCACCTTAGCCATTAGTAGTCATAACACTCATGAGACATCTTGTTATGCGGCCAACACTCCTAGATCATCCTTGCTTGCCCGTAAATCCGATACTTCTTCACGTAAACTGGCAACTTCCTCATTCAAGCGTTTGATCTCCTTTGCTTGCCTTTTATGATCCTTAGTAAGGCGTGAGACAAACATCTCGTGGCACTCTTTGCAACTATCATTAGTGGAGCTACAGCCCATACAAGTTGGGTAGCACTCAAAGTCGTGACAAGAAAATGCAGCATCCACGCCTTCCTCTTTAGCACACAATGAACAAAAACAAGATTTACAACTTTGACATTCAGAATGGTTTCCACAGTCATTGCAAAGCAACAAATTACAACGATTGCAGTTTTTGATCTTAGGAGCATCAACGTCATCCCAACCACTAGCCTCACTACCCTCAATGCATTTATTGCAAATACTTTTGAAACAAGTAAAACAAGTCAAGTGGAAAAATGGGTCGTCATCTTCATAATCCTCATCCCAATAAAGCCATGGTTCATTATTGCATTGTACACATTTAACATCCCTGTTATTGACAAGCATCTCATTAAACCTCGTTAGTACTTCTTTGACTGGTGACTCATTCCGAGCTTTCCCTCGTCTCCACCTTATAGGAAGCTGTAACTTACGTAAAGAATGCCCATCCATATCGAGTATACTGTTAATCATGGAAGATAAGAGCTCCTTCGACATGGATTTACCAGGATTAGGAGCAGCAATCTCCTCTAACATCATCGATTTGTGTAAGGATTCCAATCCAACACCACTAATCTTCTGACAATTGAATAGTTTTAATTTTTGCAATTTGTTCTTTGCATCAATGCAGACAAGTATAGCACCAATATCGTCGTCGGTTAGCTTCTTTGCCAGATCCTTAATATCTCTAGTATCAAGTATCTCCCAAGATGCCAATTCGTAATACTCTTTTAACCTTTCCCGTTCCTTCTTTTCAGATTGTGTTTCATGACGAAATTGATTAGAATTTGCATAACGAGGTCTACTAGAATACTTATATGACGGTTTCAGTGATGACATGACAACTTTAGCTGGATCACTAAGTTCACCCTTCCAAGCCGCCCGAAATGATTTAGAAGGAGCAGTTAATGCCACGGCAAGTAATGCACGAGAGGTTTTGGGAAGGTAGTCTGCGATCATAACAAGTTGTTCATGTGGTAGACCGATTAATGATTGTGTTTGTTTATCCATAATATGTGTACTACTTTTCTGCCGCTTGTTAGGCATTGATTCATTATCACCGCATGATTTCAACATGACAAAAGAACACTGGATCTTTGAATATGGAAACCAATGCAATAAGAAGTTGTGGAAGTAGGTACTCTAGAGACTAAAGAGATTTGCAAATGGGCTCTGCATAATTCCGCACCGCCAAACTACTGACTAGCATCAATTTATAATCCTCCAAATACACGGCTCACTCTCACCTTATCTTATCAACTTATCTTACACAAGTTGGTAAAGAGAAGTACGTTGAAGCGCCAAAAAATGACTTCAGCTCCCGCTGCAAAGATATCAAACATCTTCCAACTATGCCGTACAGTTGCCGCGAGACGTGCCCTGCTTACCATTGAGTGTTGTAAATCCATATGTATACGCCAAAGAATACCACAGTAAAACACGTTCGTTAATGATCATTGAACAACTATCAAAAATGGCAGGCAGTATGATGACATGGGGACATATGATATGGATATTCTTTCCTCTCCCTTTATTCTGTCTCTTATTACTATCAATGCCAACATATCGAGGTGAAAAGTTTGGTACAAAGTTAGTAGACAGAATCTTCTTTACAAAAGTATCGATTGGCCCTGTGTACATTAGATTAGTACATGTATTCATAATTGCAAGTCTATTGATATTTTCTATAGCGTGTAGAAGTATACAAATGGGATTTGGTAGTGCGCATGTACCTTGCAGTGGCAACTCATGTCCATTTCATTCGGGAGAGACAATGTGGTATCGAAAAGCATCAAGATACAGAGCAGAAAGGAATTGGTGGCTAAGCCTATTTACATTAGTATTATGGTTGTTAGTTTATAGATTATACAAGATGAAAGAAGTTATCATAAAGTTGCGAGAAGATTTAGAAGCGATTAGCACCATTAGCAGTGAGGCAAACAATTCTAAACCGAAGAATTCAAGTGATAAAAAGAGGGATTAGTATGGTATCTGGCAGGTAATGTATAGGTTGTACTATGAAAATGGCTGCATCAAATTCTATTATGTGGGGCCGAAATGAAGATAAAGAAAGTGCACAAGATATGCATTATCTTTTCAAGATTACTTAGTTACCCTTACTTTATTGTTCATCTACGTTTACATATAGCTATCCAAGAACCAGCTGTGTTCTTGAAACACAGCTACCTTTTTAATCTTCTGTGGCCATGTTAACTGCCACGAAGGAGGGGCTCGACCTCATGTCACCTTCTTCTTCCATTCCACTTTCAATATCTGCAGCATTAGCTGATTCAGATACAGCATCTGGAAAGTACGATCTTCTGCAGATGGGGCAGCCGTCACGTACTAGAAGCCAACGTGAGATGCACTCCTCGTGGAAAATGTGTGAGCATTGTGCCGAGTCTTTACTAGTTGCAACTCTGTCACCGACTTGGAAGTGAGCCAGGCATACATTGCATTCTTCCCCATATAATGATGCAATATCAGAAAAAGGAACGGCGGGAGTATCATCATTCTCTTTACATTTGTTTTCTGACTTTCTGCTGCTATGATTATGACTGCAGTTGAGTTTTGAACTACTGCCTCCGCAGCTCAGTGCATCACTATGAGAGCGTCCAGAACGACTGCTGCCACAACTCAGAGCATCAGAAATCTTCTTGGGAGTAGAAGGGAGTGACAGACGTGATGGAGATGAGGCAGGGGAGGGTTGACTTGTTCTTGGAGATCCTTGTGGTGACGAATTAGGTGATGGTTGAGATGACGAGGGGGGAGCAGCCGGTGTTGTCAGAGAAGATTCATCGACAGCCTCCTGTTCCTGGGCCTCTACATCAACATCTTTCTCCCTTGTTTCTTTGTCGACTTCTTCTTCGTCGTCTTCTTCGTCGCTGTCTTCTTCTTGAATGGTAATGATCCTCCTACTAATTGCAACATTAGAAGTAGCAGCATCACCCTGCACATCAGATGAAATCTCCTCTTCCCCCCCTCCGCCAACCCTCTTCTCTGATTCCGTAGTCTTAGCAGCATTTGGGCTTTCCCACTGCCAATACTGACACAGTTCACACTTGCAATTGGAATCACTAGTACAAACCACATTCGCTTCCTCCGGAGGGACAACTTTATTCGTATTATCATCATCTCCTTCATTCTCTCCCCCCTCTTCTTTAGACTGAACATCATCGTCATCATCTACAATCAATTGGAATTTTAGTACTTTCTTAATGTTATTCTTACGCTCTTCCAATTTCGCCTGCTCTAGAGTATTATTCCGAGCTCTTGTGGTGGCACTCATACTTTCCTCTAGTACATCCTTTATCAAATGGTAATGGTATGCAAAATATGAGCATATGATATCTTTAACCACAACATACCGGAATCTACACAAATACACATATGTATAACATACCTGATTCTCCCTATGTTGTCTCTGTCTTCGTTCACTAGTCTCCACATCATCCACTGCTTGTCTAGTTTTTATTACCTTACGATAATAGACACAAAATCCTATATATAATATCATCAATACAAGGAAGAGTATTGTCATACCAATCGTTTGTTTGTTACTATCTGGAATATCATTATCATAATAATCAAATGTCTCATCAGTATTAATAAGTTGATCTTGTTTATTGGGAAGAGGTTCATTATCCTCAGTGAATGGTAGGATATTATCTTCGGTATCTTTCATGTTGTCGATGCCGGAGGCGTCAATTGGGTCTAGTGTATCACTCATTGCTATATTATATTGATATATCAAGTATATAAGCCAATTGATTGTGCTTATATGCTTATGATGTTCTCAAGTAAACTTGTGTTCGGAACTGGACTCAACAAAAATGCAAATATATTGTACTCTCAATAGTAACTATGTTTATCGCCCCAGTTCAAATAGTAAATACTCCTCACTATACTATCCTATACCATGGCCAACCTATCTATCCGTTGCGTGGCCGTGATGTGTCTCGTAGTGATTGATGGTCAAGAAGATTCGAGGTCATCTTCGAGATTTTTTTCCAAGAACCAATAGGCCATGTCATTGCTACTTGAGGCTACAAAGGAACTACCTTAAAGAAAAGAACGATAATGTGTTGCGAGTAGGTAGGAGATATACAGAAGCAAACAAAATATGATGAATGCAATTCGATATTTAGTAGCAGCGTTGTCGATGGTAATATCGTCTGTGATGGCTGGTGAGTTATATGTTCATGGAGTTTGAAGGCGAAAAAGATACCCAATGCAATTTTGCACATCTGATGTCAAGGTGTCAATATATCCTTTAAGAACACATGATGTGCATTTCTGCATATATATGCACTTCTCTTTGCAACACTTACTAATCTATTGCAAACTTATATATCTGCAACACACTATACACACTTAGTCTACATCATCAGGAATGACAGAGCAATGTAGTGGGTCGCAGGTCATACCCTATGAAATGTTTGAACATTTGGCATTAGATGATAGTTCAGATACGGATTCGATGCTTAGCGAATGCTCAATGCAATGGTCGTGGTGCCTTGTGGATTAGTCCATATCTCTGCACAGTGAGTAGCATATTGTAGTTTTGCATGTACATACACTTTTGATCAGTTGTCACCAATATCTCTCTGCTTCATTTGATGTGCATATGTAAGGATATCGCATCGGAGTTATCGACATGTAGTAGCGAATCACAGATCCTAGACAATAGCCATGATATGTTTGATACATTGAAAGATGGGGAACAACGGAAGATGTTAACAAACTTTATGACTTGGGCATCGTTAACTCGTGACATGGAGATGCAGAAAGGTGAGTAATACATCTTCTCATATCACTATGGCTATGGTATCTTTGCTGTTCTGATCATCAAATCCCTTTATATGATAGACCATGAGCTATGTGGTGATACATCTAACAATGAAAATATGCCTTGGGACTTCACATGTGTCCTGAAGGTGATATCAAACTTGTCCATCGTACACAGCCAATTCTAGGTCATTCAGAATACAACTTTGATAACAACAACAAGAGTAACTATCCCATGTCGGCATCTGGCAAGAAGAAGACGATCAAGTCATTTGGTCTTCCAAAAGAAAAGGTGCGTAACCTCATGACTTTACTCAAACCTCGACCCATGCATTGGCGTCAAAGATCCATCCTGAATTGTACCTTTAATAAGAGAGGATATGTTTGAGAGATTGTCCTCTTCTCAAACATATATGCTTTTGTCTTATGTTTGGTATGTTTAGGTACCGGCCAATCCACTAATGGCACCCTCACTAGGTAGGAAACTGATTATATTGAGACAGGGTGTTGTGGATGCAGTGGAATAAAAGTGTTTACCCGAAGAACTAGAGTATGTATTGATAGGATACCGAGAAGTAAATTAGCCTTTGTACTATTCTATGTAACTACAAAGTAACATCGTCATTAAGTTAGTAGTATAAGGTTCCTCATTCGGCTTCTACTACCCAATCCAAAGATGACAGAGCAATCTACAATGAGAGCAATTTGCATGAGACGTAGCCAATGAGTCGGTCGTTTCGTCGCTAAAAGCCAGTGAAGAATTTTTAGATTTGTCGTTCAATCAATATCATTTCAGCATCTATCTAGCTGATGAATAGACCTCATTAACAACAGCAGTTGGGGGGGGATATACAGGCCGCCGCCGTGGATAATACAGTTTTCTGAGTAGTTATTTAATTGTAATAGACGACAACAGCTTGGGATAGGAGAGATAATAGAGTATGGGATCAACTAACGATATACAACAAGATAATACATATGAAAGTAGTACTGAAGATTATGAAGTTTTAGCAACTGATAGTGCTGATCAGGTACATCATGTAGTTGAAGAGGGCGTCGCCGTGCCGAGGATATCTTCGTCAACAGATGAAATTCAGAATGAAACATTATCACAACACAAAAAGCCATATTTTGGAAGTAACTTCTTCAAAAAGAATAGACCGCAGGATGGTAGTAGTAATGTAGAAATACGAAGATCACACTCTGCTATCAGAGCATCTCGACCGTCAGTCAAAGAATGTTTGCAAGACACTCCGGAGGAGGAATTATATGATTTGACTCTCGACGTTTACAATATGTTCTTCCTATCGGATATATGTTCTCAGGCATTCATCTACTCATTTGCCACTTTGTTCGTTAAGATGTCATTATACATTCTGATAATGTTTGATTTGGGATATAACAAAGAGTTTCCATTTGATAAAGCACTGGAGGTATCGAATCTTGTTATTATTGCACAGGTCTTTCTAATACCTGTGGCAATTGTGACACAAGAAGAGTTGATAACATCCTTCTTCATCTTTTCTAAATTGAAGTATAGCCCGGAGATTAAAAAGCGTCACCCCGGAGCAAGAAAGTGGAAGTATATAGTTGCCCATACAGCTCGGTTATTTGATGGTCTAATGTTTCTTTTCATCAACATTGCAGTTATGCTTCTGCAACAAAATGATGTATTAGGGTTGTTCTTAAACTTCGCGGCGTTGATGTTTCTACAGGAGATTGATAACATTGCATTGAAAGTTTGTCTTGACGGATATTGGACACGATCCTTACAGGAAAGTGCACAAGATGTAGTTGATATGAAATTCACCATTCGGCACCACTATAATCATTCATGTTTGCAAACCAGTTTCATAGTGGTAGTATGGACCCTCTTGATGTTTATTTGGGCTAATGTTCATTTCAATCAAGGTCGATACTGTCCATTGTCAACTCTTTGTTGAGAAGAATATCAATATTTTATGTGGTAGTCAGTGATCATTTTGGTACGTAGAATTAAGTAGTGCAGAAAGCTCTTTTATAGTTGTACGACGTCTATTTGCCATTAGAAGAGACTATGTATTCCCCCTTTCCCCAAATCAGTGTAAATCTTAACCCGTTTATAATTAACCACGGATAAACCCACCCTTTCCATCTCCCCGATCAACTCGAATCAATTTTACATTAAAGAGCAATGTCCTGTCTACCCGTGGATTATCAAGGACAAAGTTTAACGCCCTCATGCCACTAAAGGTTGTAGGCTTTGGCCCGACTAAATCATGTTCCTTATCTTCTGGTGGATAAGATAAATCACCGTATGGAATAATAACTTGACGAATACCACCAGGTTTCATTGTTCGTAAGGCACATTCTAATCCTGGTATTAATGACTTAGATCCAAGTGTTGTACGGAAGTAGTTTAAATCTTTATCAAATGCCCCTCCTTGTGGTCCCCTTTATGTACACAAATCAATGTAGAATAGTCATTAGTCTATGAACATATCATATGCACACATCAAATACAAACAAGTATAACTTACCCTTTAGCCTCAAAAGGTCTACCAAAGTATCCAATAGTATATCCACTCCAATCAAATACAACTCTATCACCATCCTTAATTTCCCCGCCGCCTATATCTTTACCAATTTTCACTTCCTTATAGGACCATCCTTCTTTTGTGGGGGTAAAATCTTCATATGTTTGTAGCATTTGTTTTTCACCTAATGATGCTGCATCGTATGGATCTGCTGCATATGCTGCTTGTTGTATTGTGCTACCGATTGTTAGTGTAGATATTGTTGTTGCAATTGCAGCTCGTCTTGATATTGACATGTCATCATTGATATCGACGTCATGATTTGGTGTGTCGTAAAGTTTTGTGTCAACATTATTGGATCTAGAAATCGACACCGATGAAGGCAGCTGGAAGGCTGATACCAGAGGTAAGAATGCGATTAGTGATGATATAGAAACCATTGTCAGTAAGGAGCTAGTAAGGGGAGGAGGAAGATTGAGAAAAAGTATAATGATGTCATCGTGATTGAGTTTAGCGAGAAAACGTGTCAATGCAAAAAGAAGAATCACATCTCCTCTTCCGGTCGAGGACATCACCTCCCAAGCGCAGCACAACAATATATCAGCAGGGAGTGAGATATTATATTTGCATCGCTAGAGGGATTGAGGTGTCATCGATCAAGCTGAATCAGAACCAGAAGTCTATTGCAATAACTCTACCCACACTCTCAAAAAATTATGTATCGTCATTCCATCCAAGCACAACAACTACTAATGAATGATGCCTCTACAAATAAGGCATATTGTTCATTAAAACGTACAATATATACTGCATTATTATATATACTTTGTATATATCTTGATGTGGTTGCATCGAATTATGTAAGTATTCTATTTATTCTTTGTAAGTCATTTGTTCATATTATGTGAGAATCTTACACACCTTTCTACCCCCATCATCTTGACAGGCAACAAATCGATGGAATACACAATTATCACATGAACAAAAGTCACAACCACTACCAGACATATTACATGATAACTTTACCTTACCAATAGATGCTCATCATGTCATTCATGAGCTATTGCGAGAGCTTCCATTGTTTCTCCTTGGTACTATCTTAGTATTGGGTTTTGTATTACCCTATGATATCTTGGGATATAACAAAGCAAACTATAGAAGATACGAAGCAAGTACACGATATTTTGAAACACGTTGCTTATTAGAAGTAATGAGAGCATGTTCAGTTTGGGTAACATCTCAGGCGGACCCTCATGGATTACACTGTATGAATATTGAAGCACACGATATTGATAATATCTTTACCAACTTTACATTTGCACGATGTGGTGATAACTTGTATTCGGGACATGTTAGTAATATGCTAAGTTTAGCTATTGCTATCCAAACTTACATGGTTAATGGCAAAAAGAAGAAGACAAAGGAAAGTGATGTGGATTATCTTCAGTTATTGGCAACCTTTACTTTATGGAGTACTGTATTAGTTGTTAGTGTATATGTTGTCGTATCAAGAATGCATTATACCGTTGATGTTTTAGTAAGCAGCTTCTTGGTACCACTGACTTGGTTATCTTGGAGCAATGTTAGCTGGCCTACTCCTACTTTATCAATTGAAGAAGAAAGACGAGGAAGTAGCATGAAGGCATGTAAGAATTCAGATCTTGATTTCAGTATGCATATGACTGAGATAAGCTAAGTTGACAGGTGTAGCTTCTCGTAGATATATGTACATAGTGTATATAAAAGTAATAGCAATAGCACTGATCGTATACATTGTATACATCTTAAGTTTATGTGTATCTATCCGAAGTAACTACCTCGTAGCAAGAACGATAACCATAATCAGCAGAGCCAAAGCCAAAGCAGCAAGGAAGATACAAATCTTTCTGTCAAAGCCAGCATCTCGATCATTCAAACCAAACGAAGCAAAGTGCTTATTAAAGATTTTGTTGGTAAGTGTCATCTGAGTCATCTCCATTGCAGAGTAGTCATCTGCTCGTTCAATATCAGCATTTAATACTTCTTCATCACCCATTCCTCCATTGATTAGATTTCTAGAAGAAGCACGAGTAGGACCACCGCCACCTCCTCCACCACTTCCCTCGATTTCTGCCAAACGAGCTGCTCTTTGACTTGCACTTCGACCCATTCGACCTCGTCGTGCTCCACCTGATCGATTCTGTCGCTGTGGTGCCACCTCATCCATATGATATGCACCAATTGCACCTCCCGATCGAGCTAGTCTATCCCGTATCTCACGTTCACGTGCTTTTGGATCCATGTAGTCTTGTTGAGAAAGGTCGAGACTTCCAGACCGTGATCCTGACCCACCACTTTCCAAAGTATGGTATGGATGTGGTGATCCACTGCCGCCGACTCGTCCTGATGGTTCCTCCATCCCTGACATTCGTAGTGCTGGTGGTCCTCTGGCAAATTCTTCACTACCAAGAGATTGTTTTAGATTTCTACTACTTGAGTTGACGTTCCTGTTGCTTCTATTTGATGTAAGTTGGGTCCGTCTGCCCCCTTCGTCATCATCATTTGTGGTAGTGACGACATCTCCATTCTCTTGATCAGTACCATCCCGATGTTTATGAGTTGAACGACTAGTAATGGAACTACCCATGGAATTTCCCGGAGATAATCTACCACCATCATTCTGCTGTTCAGGCGAGTCAGCAAGTGTACCCTTGGCACGAAAGTTTTGAAATGCATCTAAATCTCTATCAGAATTATCCATCAATACCTTATGGTACGATGCTGATTCATCTTTGGATCGTTGTATATCATCCATACGTTGCATGTAGTCTCTAAAGTCTTCTCCGGGATATGGTTTGTTGTCATTTTCCAGAGAGTGTAGCTCGTCGAGGTATTCATCATCGTCCTTATCTCCCTGTATGACATTGTCAATCATTGACTGAGTACAGACTACCGTAACCTGACCATCCGTCTCATCATCTTCATCATCTAATCTATTATCCGGTGGCAATCCCCGTGCTGCTCGTCGTGCCTTCTCAGCCTTATTAGTCAACGTACGTTTCAACGCACGTTGTTCCATAAATTGATCTAATGCGTCTAATACATCCTCATCTATTGGATTACAACTTAAATCTAATAATCGCAATGTGTCATTATTCTTCTTCAATACTGAATAAAAGTTTTTAGCCGATGTTGTAGTCATTTCATTCCCCTCTAATACTAATTGTATTAAGGATTGATTTGTTACTAATGATAATGCAAATAAGGTAGCATAGTCATCATTAACATATGAATATCTCATTGATAATCGTTTGATGGATGTATTGTTCCCTATTGCATCGAACAGTAATTCAGCTTCTTCTATTTGTAATGAATTGTAGGGTAATCCATCTAATACCAATTCTTTTAAACATGTGTAGTTATTTGTAATTTGATAATGTAATTCAGGTATATTTGATATTGGTAGGAAGTTCACATTGTGTAGATTAATTGATGATCCAACTTTCCATTCTAATTGTTGTTTCCCTGAATAGGAGAAAGTTGATGTTGCCGAGGCACCGCTACTTGTTATATTCGTTGTTGTTGTAGGTCGGGAGGGTAATGATGTTGATGATGATGTTTTTAATTGTATACCGACTAATGTCCCGACTTGTAACTTTTGTTTGGAATTAGTAGTGTCTCCACCTTCTTCTTGCAAGGGTGAAACATCTTCCTTGGCACCATTTATCCTTCTATCTATACTATCCTCCTCCTCCTCAATACTACCCTCACCCTCCTCCTCTTCCTCTTTTGCAATAGCAGCACACAACTTACCCAATTCACCTTCACCGTCACTTATTGATTCAAAGTATGAATCACCTCGTTCTATTGGTTTATCAGGTTCTTCCTTTACTATACTTAATCGCTTCATTTGATTCCGTGATTCTTCTCTCTGGTCTCGTATTAATGCTGCCTTTCTTGATTCTTTAATCTGTTTTTTGGCTTCCCCTTTACCTACCTCACCGTTGTTATTGGTAGTTTTTGATGAGTTAGTATCATATGGCAATAGTATATGCGTGGCCGTCACGCACTTTATTCTTTGGTGTGGTTTGGCAGGATCCCATATACGAAGTTTTACTATGGCTGTTGTCTTTTTACTTGGTACTACTGTTATAGTCTCCTCGGATAATGATCGGGCCAGTAAATCATTGTCCGTCGATTCGGATTTGGGCGATGAATCATCTGTTTCGTCTGACTGTGTAGTTAAATTTGATAACTTTAACTTACTCATCCCATCATTGAAATTGGTTGAATCATTGGAAGTTTGGATTGAGTTTGGTATTTCCTCATCAACTATATCATTTAATGATATATTGTCTTCAATGGGTTGATTTGGTAAATCATGCTCATCTTTATCCATTTGTAGTGAGGAGTATGATTTCATATTATTCTCAGTTGCTGCTGGTAACTTTCTATCTTCTTCTTCTATACTGCTATTGTTGTTGAGTAGAAGTTCCGGTGGAGATTTTAACTGACCATCTCCATTCTCATTGTTAGAATAGATACCAGCAGGGGATATACCAGCCTGTGGATTACTCCTACTAAATGACTGCTGCTGCTGTGTGATATCCAACTCTTCTATCTTTTCACTACTCTCAGTTTGTCTATCCTTCATCTTGCGTAAACTATCTAATAATTGATCTTCTCTACCTTGAAATTCATATAACATTTCATTAATATTGGTAACTTCCTCTGGTAGTACTATTCTTAATAGAGATTCTATTTCTAGTCGAATCTCTTCTTGATGGTCTGCTTGTATTAGATCGTCTATTTCATTATTCTTTTGACCATTTTGTATGTTTGGTGATACTGAGCGCTTCTTTTTGCCACTGAAGGATAGGGTTAGATCTTCAGGAACTGATAGTAAGTCTGACATTATTTCTATATATCTAATATAAGTACGCCCCCAATCTATCTAACTATTGTATTGTTGGGTATGTTTTCACGCAAAGGGGAGAGGAGCATAAAGGGGAGGATACCCTAAAAGATTGTTGATATATATCCTTTGAACTAATTCACTGCCAACGTCAAGCACCTACGTCTCTATGAACAAGTATTAGGTAATAGAGCAGTATGAGGTCGATAGAGGCATGCTATAGAGCCGCGGTGGTAAAGACAAAAGCCCACAAAAGAGGAATAAAATATATTTTTTAGCGACTAAACGGTATCCAGCTCCCTCCATCCAATCGATACTAGCATTTACTTATCTGGGCCGCTATTGCAATACTTCTATCAAAAGCCGGGCCTCTTCCGCCTTATTATCATCGTATTAGACGACTGTCAGTAACATACCTTAGACGCAAGCTACTTAAAATACAACACTCAAGCAGCCATATACGGCAAACCTACACAAACACAAAACATACACATATAAATTTATTTCCATCATGCAACACGATGAAATGATATGGCAAGTTATCAATCATCAATTCTGTTCCTACAAATCAACATTAACAAAATCTAAAGGTTCCAATAAAGATAAACGTCAATTCTGTAAACATCCCTACTCCACCACAGGCGTATGCAACCGCTCTTCATGTCCACTAGCCAACTCCAAATATGCCACAATACGTGAAGAAGGAGGACGTATCCATCTCTACATTAAAACAGTGGAACGTGCCCACTCCCCCAAGAATTTATGGGAAAAGATATATCTAAGTCGTAATTATGCCAAGGCAATACAACAATTAGATGAACATTTAGCATACTTCCCAAAAGCACAGATACATCGTAATAAACAACGTTTAACGAAGATACATCAATATTTATTACGTATGCGTAAATTAAAATTACGTGAAATTAACGGTACGAAGGCAAAGGTATCAAGGGTACATCGTAAAGTTGAACAACGTGAGGAACGTCGTGAGAAGAAGGCATTGGTTGCCGCGAAGATTGAAAGTACAATTGAAAAAGAGTTAGTGGAACGATTGGCCAAGGGGACATATGGTGATATATATAACTTTCCAGAGGTGCCGTATCAGAAGGCATTGGAAAGTTTAAAAGAGAAGGAGGAAGAGGAAGAAGAGAGTGAGGAGGAATTGGAAACAGAAGATGAGGCTAGTGATGAGGAGGAGATGGAAGAAGATGGAGTTGAATATGTAGAGGATTTAGATGAAGAAGAGGAGGATGATTTGGAGGATATGCAAATGAATGCTTGGGATGAGAGTAGTAGTGGTAGTGAGGAGAGTGATAGTGACGACGATGATTCGTCAGAAGAAGATAGTAGTAGCGGTTCCGAAGATGATAGCAGCAGCAGCAGCAGCAGCAGCAGTGAGGAAGAGAGTGACGATGACGGTAAGAAGAAGAAGAAACCTGCTTGTGACGATAAGAAGGTCAAGAAGAAGAAGAAGAAACCCAAGAAACAACCACCCAAGCGAGGACCACGTATTGAAATTGAATATGAAGAAGAGAATGATGGATATATGGAAACAGAGGCTGCCGGTGGTGGTGGAGCTGGTTTGGCTTGGTGAGAGCAAGAGAGTATGAGTTGACGTATATGTAGGGGATAGGGAGAGAGTGGGGACTTAGTGTTTAATTTAAAGAAGACGATATACAGAGGTATCGACTTATGAACTTATCAGTCACTAGTTCTTGTTGCCTTTTCCATGTCGAGAATCTGTTCATACTTATGAGTCTTGAAATATGCATCACAATCCAATTTATGGGAAGGCCAGGCTGAAATTGAGCACTCCCTCGAACAATACTGATTAACCATACATTTACTACAAACAGATAAAGATTTACGCTCCTTCTCCACCCCGCACTTGTAGCATTTACCCATCTTTGGCGCTACTTTCCTTGCTTCTAAATGAAGTCTCTTCAAGCATTTACACGATATTCTTTTGCGGTAAAACTTTAGAAGATCACGATTAGTGCTAATGGTGACTAGTTCTATATCTCTCATCTTTGATGCCGCAGAACGGTTGTACAAGGACGAGGACAGACCAGGGCCTTCACTACTATTATAATGTTCCAATATCGTGATTGTTTTTGCCATATCTAATGCCCCCTTGTTGACATGATCGTCCAACAGAAGCATATTTGTCCCAATCGATATAAAAGTTTGTGTTGCTAATGCCCTGTGATCGTCATCGGTCCATACTTGACGATGTGTTTTTAGCATGTCATTCAAAATCATATCAATCCCTTTGAATCTCCTATCGTCCCAATGTTTATGTAGAAAGAATTCATCTAAGAACTTAGAAACAGGATGATTGTCTGCTATTGTCGTATCATTCCCATGCATGCATCCTACGTCTTCCATGTTCTTCCATCCTTGCCAAAATCCATTAGCCTTTACTCTCTCAATCTCATCCTTCTCTAACTTTTTGGCTTTTCTATCCTTCCCTTTGCTTCTTTTCCTCGATGATGGCGGCATGTTATGATCTCTCTACTACTCGTCTGTGTATATATAGCCAATATGTTGATAATATATGCATAGATAAATACCAGTACTATCAGATGATATCATCAAAGAGATACAATATAGGGTATGCCATTATACATATACGTTTTGCAAAACACCACAAACTTACCTGAACTTGACCCCTAAGTGGCTGTTACCTTATCTTAAAATACACCTATCAACTAAATATCTTACCATAATGATAAGGGTATTGAATAGATAACGAAGAATACAATACGAGACTGAGCGGTACATAATATAAAATACGAGAATGGTGCACATCATGTGTACTTACCTACTAAAGATAAGAGTAAAAATGTTTTTAGTCTGCTCACGTCTTACTCAACCTGTTCATCAACCTACAAGTATCATCAACGACCAACAAGTATATTCGCCCGTATATATATGTATATATCATATAACCCAAATTGTATATCACCTCGCGGCTTTTCCTTTATTTGCCATAGCCAGAGCTGAATTTAGATAGTGAGGCATATAGTTTTAATAGCAAAAATGTGGTATCTTACTATAGGCCTCTGTTTTTAACAGTGTTAATTGTGTCAAATATAACATCCAATTGCTGCGCTCGATATTTACCCCAAGACGCCGACCATACCCCCGCAAAGACAGTAAATACTCTGTAATATCACCATTAATATCTATACATCATGGCGGATCAACGTAAACGTCCCCGAATCGATATCAACGATACAACATCAAACCCAACCATCTCCCTGTTACAATCACAAATCTCTCAACTACAATCCGAACTAACACACTCACAATCAATACGATCAATCGAACGCAAGAATGCCCTTCAATCTGAAAAACGATATAAACGTCAATTAGCCGATGCCTATGAAGAAATATCCCAAAATAAGGAATTAGTTGATAGTTTACGAGATGAGGTTGATAATCATTCGAAAATTATGGAAGAAAGTCGGAAGGAGTGGCTACATCGTATACAATGGTATGAGGATAATGCCAATAATAATAATAGTAAAAGGAAGGGATCGTATGATAGTGACGGCTGCTCCTATGATAGTGATGAAGATAGCAGCACAGAAGATGACAGTGCATCAAAACATAAAATCAAACTACTACAACAAAAGTTACAAGCCACCACAAATCAAGTTACCGAATTAGAAATAGCATTAAAGGATGCAAGAGATACACAGGTTGCTGCTGAAGAACGTGCTACTGAATTACGTTGTGCTGCCATCAAAGAACAGCCGCCAGTAGATGAAAATAAACCCGAGATTATACCAAGAGATTTACGTATCAAAATAGCAGAAGTGGAACGTACCAATCGCACTCTAACACGCGAGAATAATATATTGAAGAATCGATGTGCAGATATGGTACAGTATAAGGAACGTGTGTCAAGTTCTCAACGTAAGATAACACAGTTGGAAAAGGAAGTACAAAGTTTAATACATTTAGTTGAGGAAGCTAAAGAAGTGAATAGACAGTGGATGGGGTTTAGGAATGATATTGTTTTGGAAGATTTCAATTTGATAGATGGTGATATGAAGGATGATGTGGATATGGAGGTTGGTGGAACAGCAGTACCACCCGAAATATCCACCGTAGTACGAAAGTTCCAACAACTCAAGCGCACAATATCAAATCAATCAACCGAAATTACAAAGTTAACAAACACATCATCATCCCATACACGTCGTATCCAACTCCTCGAAACACAATTACAATCCAAATCACAAAATATATCAACATTAGAAAAAACAATTAATGATCAAGAAGTAGCAATGAATACATTGGAATTAGAAAATCGTAAAATTATAGCACAACAAAATATATGGAAGAGGGAGGCTGATGGATTGAGATCATTACTTGATACGTATGAACAGCAGGAGAGTGTTATGTCGAGTAAGAATATGTCACCCAAGTTAAAAGTCAAGGGTGGCAGTAGTGGTACTAATACAGAGGGATTGGAACTAAGTCTCAAATCAGCACGAGATGAAATTCAATTGTTATCAAGTACCAATACAAAGTTAGAAACAACTATTGAAGTACTCCAATCTGAACAACAAAATGCCAAGGTAGAACATGAACGTGTACTTGAAAAGTTTGGTAAGTTACGTAATGCATTAATGGATGAACGATCCAAGGCTGAGAAGGCCGAGGTACGAGCTGTCCAGGCCGAGACATTGGCAGGGAAAGGGAGTTATAATAATGAAACTACACGTGTATTGCATTTGAAGGATAATCCATTATTGGATGCGGTTAGGAGTAAGTATCAGGGAGAGATTGATATATTGAAACAACGTTTGGAGGAGGTTGAATCAAGTGGCGGAGGTACGGCAGCGTCTACCCCAAACGCTACCAAGAATGATCGTGGATCATTTGGTTCAGCCAAGAGTAACGACTCGTCGTCTGCCGTAGATGTGCAAAAGCTCCACTCACGTCTCAAGGAACAATTTCGTAATCAAATTGCCCTCTTCCGTCAGGGTGTATATCTAATCACCGGATATAAAATTGACATGATGTCCAAAGATAATGAAACACAAATCTTTACTGTCAAATCAGTCTACTTTGAACGAGAGGATGATTCAATAATGTTCAAGTGGAACCCGAAGAAGAAGAAGGATAAGTTGGATATGTTAAGTACTGATATGGCACATTTGTTAATGAAGGGTAGTAGCGGTGTGTATGTTAAGGATCATGGTAGTTGGCCGGGGTTTATGGCTAGTGTTACTTTGCAGTTGTTTGATGATACAACAACTTTGTAAGGGTGGTTTGTTTTTTGTAAAGGGGAGCTGACTTGGTATGTGAAATAAAGTGGATTAAGGGAGATGAGTAACTCTAGATCTTTATCAGTTTGTCGATATCTATGCTCAGACTTGTATGTATTTCAAATTCATGGGGGAACCACTCCTCGTTCAATTGTTACTTGCTCCCCTTTCAACATCGAAGCAACCCAACAATATGGGCCCGCTAATCCCGTCTTCATTACACCAAGCTTTTCTTCATTCTTGTACACAGATAATGTACCCTCGTCCAAGTCAAGTAACATCCCAATTTCATCAGGAGACGCACCTTCCATTCCCTTCCATGATTCTCTTTTATTAGAACCGTCCCAACTACTAACACAACACATTCCTTCATACACACTATAGAGGCAACACTGAATCCTGTTATTGTTGTTGTCGTTGTATTTTACTCAATCTTTGAGAGAAGTTGAAGTAGAAGCCGTTGTAAAGGGGGACTCCAACTGCATATTTATTAGCCTGTCCCGGCCTCATCACCCCTACATTCACGCCGTGTCCTCTATCATAAACAAAAGATGCATAATGTTTGCCAGCCCTCAGTATATTGTTGCTAAAAGCAACGGCACTGAGCCCATTGTTATAATTGTTAAAGAATCCATCACTTTTACGACTTTTCATAACACATGATTTGTCGTCTTCGCCCGTGTTCGTGTCTATATAATATATATTCATATACATACTCAGCACCGACCAGCTGATCAAAAGTTAGAGGGTTGCCTCATCAATTGAAGATAATGATAATCTGCCAGTTTACTCTCTCCATCATAATGTGGTAATGCTGCCAATTGCTCCTCTGATGCTATTTCTTGTATAATACATGTACTTTCCTCAATTATTGATGGGTTGTCATTGTTAGATATCCCAAACTTTTTACATGTCAATGCCAAGTTTAATACATCAATAGAAGGAAGATATGATATAATCTTCGATAAAGTATCGATACTGAAAAGTACTTCCTTTTTGCCTGGATATCTTTTTCTCTTCCATTTATATCCTCCTCTCTTAGATACCGTCATCCAAGGACTTGACATGATGATCTGTGATGAGAAATGCGTACCTATATTTAACTTCAAATGCAATGTATATTTTTTATCTCTTTGTTCACATATACAGAGATACTATGAAATAGAGTAACGCCACAACTAATAATACCTATAACGACCTCCACGAAGTATATTGTACTGTTCTGAACAAATATGTAGAGATAAACACTATACTCCTCAACTCTCATGGTGGGAATTGATTACGTTATATCGCCAATTCCGCTGATTATTTGGTAAATGTCTTTGTATGTCGAGGTCATTCAACATACAAAGGGAAGATGAACACGGCCTATGTATCAAGCAATCTCTTCCGTCAGATGTGTCAACATGATGATGATGATAAAGAAGGCATTGTTGACGATGGGTCTTCATTGCAAGTAGCAAATTTCTTCCTTCATTTACATCCACCATCAAACGATGATGCATTGACGATTGGTACTCCGCTTAGACTAATCTCAAGAGATAATATCGATAGTGATATAGAAGAAGTTGTATATTTGCATCCATTGATGCTAAGAGTACTTAGTAGATTAGCACCACATAGGTATCAATACGACAATACATATGATGTGATAGAGGATAAGCATACAGTTTTGTTATCAAGTTGGGATAGTGATGGATTATTATCGACCAGTAATATTAATGGTAGTGTTGTTGGTTGGTTGGAGCATATAAATATCATCAGTGACGATGAAATAGAGAAATTGAATAATAATGGCACAGAGTCGGGGTCTATGCACAAAGAAGATTCAGCAACAATTCACATTTCATACATATGCAGCAACTGTTCAAGAGGTAGAGAATTCTTCTCTGATAAAGATAACGAGTTATTGGGGAAGGAGGGATGTATAGATACACTAATGGATTTTCTATACGGGGGTGCTATTGTAGAAGGTGGTATACTAGGAATGGACATATCAAATACCCAAGAAGAAGAAGAGGTTGTGTTTTTCATGGTGAACAAAATTGTTATGAAGGATGGATCAAATGTTAGGTTTCTATACCTCAGGCATGATGTAAACTTCAACATTATAGTGGATGATATGCCTGATAAAACAACAACTAGGCCTATACAACAAACAAAGATTCATGAAGATGTATACTGTCCAGGATATTACTCTGTTTTAGACGAGCTGATAACTCTTGCAAAGACGGACAATCCCAATGGAGTGCCGTCAGCTGTTATCTTGTCTGGATGTGCAGGAGTTGGAAAGACAAGAATGGTATGTTATATTACTTTTTCGTTGCTTTCTCTTATGACATATGTCAATTGGTTGTTGCAATTCTAACTCTTTACTTTTCCCTCAAGGCATCATGGCTTGAACAGAAGTTATCTCCCATAAATGTCTCTTCTGTATCAGCCAAGGACATCTTACTTGATGAGGTATCATCTTCCTTTGATCAAAGTAGAGTATTAGATCAAATAAATTTACAGTATCAATGTGGCAGTGACAATAATGGTACATGTCTGGATAGACTACTAACAATTGATGATTTAGATGCAATAATTGGCAACTCGGACGAAACTGATAATACATCAGCAACCATCAGTTCCAACATGGAATCAGAACAACTTCGGGCACTTAATGCAGTTGTCAAACTTGTAGATGCCGCAGTCAATGATACTGTTAATGGCAGATGCTTCGTATTGGGCATATCACGTGCATCATGGGCTCAATTACCATTGCAACTGGCTAGAGTTGGTAGGTTTGAGAAGGTAGTAACCATGTCATCACCAACACTCGGTCAGAGAAGAGACATATTCAACTATTGGTTATCCACTCTTCCTTTACTCGACACAGAGAACAAGGAATCAACTATTTCTCAGTGGGCGAATTTATTAGCTCCAAGAACTGCCGGATGTGTTGCTGCTGATATTCGTAGGATATGTGCAGATGCCTTGGCCTCCGCTGCTGCTCGTGCACCTCGAATAGAAGACACGGATGTAAAGTGGGAAGATGTAAAAGATGCAGCTAGAACATGTGTTCCGTCCCAGCTAGCATCTATGGACGTAATACCCGCATCATCGGCTGATTATTTAGGCATTAACAACGATCAACCAATGGATACGAAGCAAGAATTTGAATTGGCATGGAAGGACTTTGGCGGATATACTGCCGAGAAGAAACAACTCTACCGAACGGTTGTTAGGCCATGGAAGTACCACATTACAGAGGCTACAACTGATGCAAAACAATCCACCTCGTCGTCAATAGAAGCAGCACTCGGCATGTCAAAGCCCTCGGGTGTTCTGTTACACGGTCCGCCGGGAGTTGGCAAGACAATGGCAGCAATGTGCCTAGCATCATCAATGGGACTACATTGTGTTAAAGTGCGAGCATCAGAAGTATTCAATCAATGGTTGGGTGGATCAGAGGCTACACTCCGTTCAATATTTGCTCGGGCACGTGCCGCATCTCCCTGTATCCTCTTCTTTGATGAGCTTGATGCTCTAGCGACAAATCGAGAAGGAGGTGATTCAGATGTCACGTCCGGCGTACAATCAAGGATTTTAACCACCCTATTAAATGAGATGGACGGTATAACCAACGCTGGCGGTAAACAGGGTGTTTTGGTAGTTGCTGCTACGAATAGACTTGACTCCATCGATGCCGCACTCCTCCGTCCTGGGAGGTTAGAGGAGCATATACTATTATCATACCCAGACTCATCATCTATCCACGAGATATTAAAGCTCCAAACTATTAACATGCCGATAGATAATGAATCGGTCAATCTCATAGAGTTGAGTGATAGACTTGAGAAATCCCAAGCTAGTTGTGCTGATATAGAGGGGATATGTCGTGATGCTTGTTTAATTGCAATGAGGCGTTGCTCTGAGAGAGGAACACAACTTGATAACTTATGCGTGATGGGGACTGACTTTGACACAGCCTTTCGCAGAATAAAGAGGAATGCCACATGACTACTTAATAATACAACAACTTTTTAATTAAATAATAAGCACCAACCCTAAACTTAATGACTTGCAGCCTCCGCTGACCCTCCATTCGCCAAACCCGACAAGGCACTATTCGAATGATTATGATTCGATGAGACAGGTCCCTTCCTTACCGTATGATTCGATCCATACCCGTACAATTCATTAATATACTTCGTATCATCAATCTTGCCATTCTTGGTAAACTGTTCCTCTGCCAAACCAAAGTATGTTGACATGGTCAATAACGAATCACTCCCAGCCTGATGTTCCGGACCAATACGAGGACATTTCAAATCATCCGCCAATCGCTGTAATCCACCAAAGTGCCCATCGCACAAGCTCGTCATATACTTGATATCATATATGGTAGGGAAGTACAATTTTAATAACTCAAAGAATGATTTTTCATCCTTGGGCAAGTCTTGTGTAGTTAATACATTCATCAGGTAGGCATAATCATACCCCGAATGGAATGATACCCATTTAACACGATCATCCAATACTAATCCACTAACCATTAGTAATTCACCAAAGTGCAGTGGGTCAATACCACGTGTGGCATGATCTTCGAATGATATACCACTAGTCACCAACAAATCAATGGAATCTTGAGCAAACATATCATCATTCAAATTGAACTTAAAATTAAATTGCCAACATGGACAACCCTTGGCATAATTACCATTCTCATCAGCAAATGTTAATCCTAATTGAATAATTTTGAGTAGGTCGACATTACACTTTAATGATTTGTAATGAAAGTCGGGTGAGTATGTCTCGGACACTGGACGGGCTACGACACCGGGGAACTCAGTATCCATTGCTACGTAGGGGTGTGTTTCAATTAATTCACGAATCATTGCCATTTCCTCCTCGACATTCTCTTCCCATACGTTGCGGATTTCTAGTTTTTCACTGTTAATAATTTGATGTGTGTGTGGGAAGTTATTTATGTGAAATTTTGGAGTTAAATTAATATGCGCATAGTTTGCGGGGTATTTGGGAAGAAGAGATATTGATACAAAGGTGGTTAGATTAAAATAGGAGGCATAGGATATATAACATGGTACAAAGTGATATAAACCTCAGCATTAATATGACCAAGGTTGTTCATATAAAAAAAAACACAAGATGTGCACAAACTTTACTGCAATACACAAAACACACACAATATAAACAAAAACGCACCCATCAGGAGTCTCGAATGAATAGCTCTTAACAGCATTGCTATATCCCTCACCATTCGATCCAGCACCAGAACCATTTGAGCCTGATCGATTGCGATTAGCGTGTGGACTTGCATATGTTGAGGTAGTTGACGGTGTACCACCGCCGCCGCCCGGGGCACGGGGACGGAAAGCTGGTGAATCCATTGATAATACGCTTGCTGACATTATGGCGGCTTCCTTCTTATATTTATTTCTCTTCCTTTGCTCCTCCCGTGCTTTACCTGTCCTCCCACCCATTCATACCTAATAGTTTTTGAGTTATTTGCGATGGAACTTCTAAAAGTTTCTAGAATTTCTTTGTAAGGGAAATTGATACATCCACCTCGTTCTATGGCGAGGACCTTACATAGTATATTACCTTAGCTGGATAACACACAAGTACAGAATGTGATTGATAGGTATTCTTATGTTATGCTTTCTTATCTTCTGTCTAAAACAACCTTGATATGACATAATCAACTATGTAATAATTAACTTTTTAATGCGGTGTCTAAATTGAACAAGACTGGTGTCTACTTTTGTTGTTGTTGCTGTTTGGCGAGTCTTGTAAACTTGTTACACACTGCCTTGTGCAGAGGCCAGGTTGCAACTTGGCACTCCCTCGAACAATAACCAATTCCAATCTTACACCTACTGCAGACGGACAAAGAAGCACGCTCTTTCTCTTTTCCACAACCAAAACATATACCCGTCTTTGGCGAAGTCTTCCTTGCCTTTAAATGAGTTTTCTTCAAACATGAACAGCTAGTTCTTTTGCGGTAAAACTTCAGAAGATCACGCCTGATACTACTACTCCCACCATCCCGAGTAAGAAGGAGTCTCTTTGATGCTACACATCGGCTGTTGAAGGCCGAATAAATGCTCATCGTTTCGCCATATTCATGAAGAACTAGAATCATTTCAGAAACATTCCTTGTTACATTCCAGTTTGTTTCTAAACTGCGCCCTCTAACATCATGCCGTTGTAATATGTCAAATAACAACATGTTTGTACCAATTCTAACCAATATATATATCAAGCAACATTACCCTATTGTTGGATTCATTCCATATTTGTGGATGCGTATTAAATGTTGATTTGAATACTGTCATTCCTTTGTCACTTTCAGTGAGTTCGAGGTAAAATTCATCTAAGAATATAGAAACAGGATCTGATCAAAATCATCCGGTATCAATGTATAGCCATGATCACAATCTGTTTGTGATAATACGTTATTCTTTGCTGTAAAACTCCACCAAACTTGACGCACTTTTGCTCTCTGAATCTCTAGCTTCTTGGCCTTCCTTTCCTTGCCTTTGTTTCTTTTCCTCGATTTTGGTGGCATTTGGCTGTTGCTGTTATTAAATGGCAATAAATGATGCCCTCTTGATATTGTAAATATAAATCAGCTATGTATGTCAAATGCAAATTAATTGAATATATGATCAGATGTAGACTGTAGTATTGGTAAATATATCGCCTCTGGCATACTTCTCAAATAATAGGTATGTCGTGGTTGCTCGGAATCAGTTCCTATCGAAAGTTAGAGGTAGTTGCTCGTGGCGGCTTATATTATATATTACTCAAATAATTATCAGCCCATAACACAACTTTTGCTAATAATGTACTACCGATACTATTTGGACAACACAGCATCAATAACAATAGACCGTACCTACCTACCAACATTGGCAACAGTGCTTTTACTTTGCAGAGTGGAACTCCTTTCTTTTTCGTGAAAGTTCAAAAAGTAGAACTCTAGTATAAGTTTTTCCCAAAATTGCCATGATGGTGGTCTTACTACTATGCATTATACTAGCCATATGCTCGTCAATTACAGCGGCTAATATACCTCTCAGTAGCGGAGAGAATCACTCATCGTCGCAGTTTGCAAAGCTAGCGCCGAACAAGCGTATACAAGAAACATTATCAACAATTCCCAACACATCAAAATTATCTCAACATATTGATGAATCTACAACTATACAACTATCACAGCAACATGCAGGTATACAATCACGTACATTATCATCATCTAAATCATCATCTATATCTATATTCGGAACTCGTATACTTCAAAAGTCAATAACAAAACTAAGATCAATACCTCCTGTCAAAATATTAAAATATGCACAACTTATACTTATTTTATACTTTTCAAAAAGTATGTGGAAGATATTAAAGGAGGCATGGGATGAAGTGAATGAGCAGTTTGAAAACACTCAATTAAGTGGTGGTAATAATCCTGGTGGTGATATAAGAGAAGAACAAGATATGCCGTATGCTATTGAGCTATCTGATATGTCAGATGACAGTGATATTGAAGAAAAAGTCAACACGCCCAAACCACAACCACAAAGTCTAAAACCAATCACACCACAGATGACAGCAACACGTGAATTAGCAATGAGATTAAAATCATCAGGTATACCATATGCAAAGGTAGAAGGGATTATGAAATCATTAACACGGGCTGAAGGGAATGTATTATCACAAAGTTTGTTATCACCCATGGATTCTGGTGGTATGGCAGTTGATGATATTAACAGTGAAGAAGTTGCCACTTCAAAATGGAATGATATTGGTGGATTAGAAGATGCCAAAGAATCATTACTTGACCTTGCATTTCCATTACTTCCCACAGCAACAACATCTAATGAGAATGATTACTACGGTGGATTACTTGCAAATCCTCCTGGAGTGTTACTTTACGGCCCTCCCGGTTGTGGCAAAACAATGTTAGTACGTGCCTTGGCTACTACAGTCGGTGCTCGGTTCTTGGCCATATCACCCTCGTGTTTATTAAGAAAGTATGTCGGTGAAACCAATCTCAATGTACGAGCATTATTCTCGGTAGCTCGAAAGATATCTCCCTGTATAATCTTTGTAGATGAATTGGATGGGTTATTTAGAGAGAGGGGTGGAGAAGATCATGATGTAAGTCGTGATTTAAAGACCGAGTTCTTGCAACTATGGGACGGAATACGAAATCATGCATTACAAAACAATGGATCTATACTTGTCATGGGTGCTACCAACCGACCATTCGATGTGGATGCAGCCTTTCTTAGACGAATGCCAAGACGAGTCTTTGTCGGTTTGCCTGATTATGATGCAAGAGTATCAGTCTTGGAAGGTATGCTTCGTCAAGTACCATTGGATAGTAACTTTGATATACATCAGGTGGCAAGTAACACGAGAGGATACTCACCATCTGATATTCGGGAAGTATTACAAGCTGCTGCATTGTATCCAATGAGAGAAGCTAGAGCCGAGGCAATAACGGCATCTACTGAAATGAAGAACAATGGAGATAATAATGACAAGAGTAGTATACCAAATAGAATACAAATGCCTCCACTGAGAAAGTTACGAACTGATGACGTTCTGCGGGCGTTACAACTGTCTAAGCCAACACACTTTAGTAAACGATATCAAAAGGAGCTTCTTAGATATGCAAGACAATCGAGAGGATCTCTTGGTAGTGATGCAAGTTCTCCATCTGTATCGGATAGGGATACTGCTAATGACACAGCGGATGAGAATTACATTGCAGATGCTGGTACCTTCTTTGATCAAGGGTTACATGACGAATCATCTTCTTATGATGAGTCTTCATACGATGAGTCTGAGTATGATAGTGATGATGAGGTTTAAGTTGTTTTGTTTTAGCTTTAAGTTAGCCAAAAGGTTTCTCATTTCCTACCTACCTCCATTAGCAGCTCTTCTCAACTGCCTCGCCAACGAATGGATAGCACGATATGTCTCAACCATATTAGGATCAATCCTTTCCCTCCTTCGTAGTGCCCGTGCCGCCACAATACTCTTGATCATATAAAACATCGCCCCTAGTAAACACAGTACAATGATCGGCTTACGTACTTGCATAGCACTCATTTCCTTTGCATCATATATACGTTGACATTCTTCTATATTACGACTCCAGAATTGTTCATCACCATGATATGTAATTCGTGCACAGATCCTTGGTAATGGCTCACCCTCCCATCCAATAACACTTGGTCCATGTCTATACAATTCTCGTAATGGAAATTCAATAATTATATCAAACAAGTAGAATGGAAAGTTTAAAATTGTAAAGAATCCATTTTCAACCTTGTATAACCAAGCTTGTGCATAGTACTGATAGTCAATACAGGATGCTGCATTGTATGTTTTATAACTTGCTAGTAATACTACTATCATACCCATTACTTCTAGGAATGTAATAAAGATTGAACGTTGTTTGGGTATGGTTGGTGTAGTTGGTAGTCGAAGTTGACGTTTCGGTGGAGGTGGTGGACGTTTAATGCATAACACCTCACCAATGAATGATTGTGGATTTGTATATATTATTGATAGGGGTACAAATACCCGATCTGATTCACGAAACATTCCCTATTTGGCAGAATAATGCGTTAGTAAGAACAAAAGACAATGCGCACATGATATGTGTCAATATATACGTATATACTCACTGCAACATTCATCTCTCTACGATCTTCATAATATTCATCCAATGAATAATCATCTAACTCATTATTATAACTACTCTGCCATAATCCTCTATTGTTATCAATAGAATTAGAACTACTACTTCCACTTGCCTGGTTTAAACAATCTGCCAATTGCTTTTCACTATCAAATCCTTGTTGGGGTATTAACACTTTAACAATCTCTCCTTCATGATATTGTTGTTGTTGGGTAGGACGTGACTGTTTTGTAGAAGATCGTCCAAATCTTTTCTGTTGCTGCATATTTGGATTCACAGGTTGATGTTGTCGATGATGACGACGATGGATACGGCTTGGTTCAAGTTGATTGGTGTAGATTCTAACAACTTGTAAATATTGTATATTATTTGGTTGAGGTGCCATTTGCAAATTATTGTTATTTCCATCATCATTAGCCATCTGCTGTATATTATTCCCATCACCATTATTATTGTTATTAGCTAACAATTCAACCTCCTCAGGAACTGGAGCAATGCCACCTTGTTGTTGTCGTTGTTGTTCATGCATTAATGGAGGCTGATGTAATGGTGCAGGTGGCGGTGGAGGCGGCGGTGGTGCTCCTCGAGGTGTGGAACCGCCACCGCTATTGCCACGAATAGCGCTAGCGCTTATGTTATCATTGTCTTGATTGTTGGAGGATGGACTATTATTGTTTGAGCGTGATCGTCTTGTTACCACCATTGTTTTTTTTTTAAGTAAAAGTACGTGTGAGGAAGTGTTTGTGTAGACGTATAATGTGTTTTAGCAAACTAAATTCGCTGGTTAGCGCTAGCTTTGCAAACTAACAACTATTCTCTCCGCTAATAGAGGTTATATTCGATATACTTAGAGCGTGAGATAGTAGCGGCCTCGGCCATCCACAAGTCATTTTTATCAAGCAAGTAGTGAAAGTGGTGTTGGCAATAACGACGGTGTTGTTTTGTGCCTTTGTAGAAGGTCCTTCTCGCTAGTTGTGGAATATCGGTGTAAATTATCAACAAAGGTTGTATTATGGTTTGATAATTACTCCGCCGAGCAACCACCACTAACAACTTTCAACAACATATTGCAAATTGGACTAGTGTAGGCAGAAGCCTGCAGAAGCGATATACATTTACCGATACTACAGTCTACATCTGATCTAATCATTGTCAAATAAAGCTGATTTATATTTACAATATCAAGAGGGCACATCACATGGATATAACGATCAATATTACCATTTAGTAATATGCCAGCGTCATCTAGGAAACGAAACAAAGGGAAGGAAAGAAAAGCCAAGAAGGCGGAGAACGACGAGAGAGCTAGAAACCATGATACTTGGTTTTTTGTTGCATCTGGCCCTTCTTCGATTCAATGTGACCACGGATGTGCCGACGTTTCCTCGTTGTTTGATTTTGATCATCCTGTTTCGAGTTTCATGAATGAATATTATTCACAACTCAAGCGCGAGAGACGAGGGATTATATATATTAAGGAGAACTTTTGATACACACCCACAAATATGGAATGATACCAACAATAGAGAAATGTTATTGAATGTTTTGATCAGAATTGGTACCACCTTATTGTTAGTAGACAATCCTCAAAGTTCAAGATGCAAGTATGGAGCACTGTCTTGCCTAACTCTAGTTATTATATCCTTAGAAAAGTACGGTGAAACAGAGAATATTGATTTGGCTAACCTTGATCAATATGCAGCAACTAAGAGAGTTCTTCTCAACCCAAAAGGCGTGATCTTCTGAAGTTTTACCGCAGAAGAGTATCGTGTAAATGCTTAAAGAAGTTGCATTTAAATGCAAGGAAGACTTTGCCAAAGATGGGTATATGTTTTGGTTGTGGAAAAGATAAAGATCGTGCTTCTTTGTCCGTCTGTAGCAGGTGTACGGTTAGTCACTTTTGCTCGAGGGAGTGCCAAGTTGCACATTCGACTGAGCACCGTCAACATTGTGACAACTTTGTTAAGGTTCGAGAGCAAACAGCAAGAGACTAGATAAAACAGCAACAAAGCATAATCCGCGTCAGACGAGTTCAAATATGTAGAAACAGAGAGCTACTACATAAGATAATACATATCAATCACAATGCATGTCAAGTTGCAGGTTGGCCTGAACATAAAAGTGTCTGTGATCGCTACGTCAAGGTTCATAAACATCGAGAAAGGGAAATATTGAACTCATAATTGTAAACTAAATACATAAAAGAATAACGAAATCGTTCAAATTGAATTAAGTCGTCGTAAGTCGTAAATAAGATACATTCATTAGCCAATAATACAATCAGTCAATGATGACACCTTAACAGGTCCACCACTTGTCATTATCTTTCTAACAGTACCATCCTCATCAACATACGTGGCTTCCCCACTATCATTCACTCGTAGCTTTGCCTTAACTCTATCCCAAACTTTCAATGCACCTTTGCTCTTGAGCATACCGTCAGGCTCACCGATTTCCTTACCCTCAAATGATAAGAGCTCCCCATTCGGTACCGAGTCTGGTACATCTAAGAGTTGTACTGTCTCATCATCTCCCTCTTTCCCATCACTAGCTGCCAATAGCATGGCCATACTTTCTATACCTCTCATCTTGGCCGGTTTTAAGTTTGCTATACATACTATCTTCTTGTTGACTAAGTCATCAAATGATATCTTCCCCGCAAGGCCGGCCACGACTGTTCGTGGTTCGTCGGCCTCGCCATCCTCCTTAATATCACCACAATCTAACTTGCAAACGATTAAACTATCAGCCTCGGGATGTGGACCAGCCTCAAGAATCGTACCAGCTCGAAGTGCTATACGTCGTACATCCTCGACAACTGGAGCTTGACCTCCACCACCACCACGACCCTTCTTCTTGTTATTATTATCTTGTTGATTCTTTGGTTGCTTAGCTTTTCGAGGTGGAGGTGCATTCCATGTATCTCGAAGTGTTACCACACGGTTGAATACCAAGTTATTATCAGTGGATGACGAATCTAATGCAAAGTATCCACTTCGTTCAAATTGATATGTCAAGTCGGAATGATACATCTTGTCCTCGTCTGAGCTTTTATTATCTTGAATTGATGCAATGGTATCCAATGCATCCTTAGCCACCGACGGTTCAACAACCACATCCTTGATAATCTTTAATGAGTCTTTATTAATATCAGTAGTAAAGTCACCACTCTCCTTACCTGGCTCTTCAGCCTTGAATAATCGATCATATTGCATAACTTGTACCTTACTACCAGTAGATGCCTCGACCCATTGGATAATACCCTTAACACGAGCTTCACCCTCTGGTGTTACTCCCGCACGCGTTTCAGGATAGTATGTACACTTTAATTCAATTGGTTCATTTGTGGATGGGTCACGGACTACCTCATCACATTTGATCACGTATGCGTACTTGAGACGAACCTTTTCATTTGGCAATAATCGTTTAAATCCACGGGGTGGTTTGTTATCATTTGCTTGACCCTCTGGTCCATCTAAATCAAAGTAATCTGATCGTTCGATATACACAGTTTTACCAAATGGTACAGTTCGTTCACCCAACTCATCACGCTTCGGATGACGAGACACTTTAAACTCTTCTAAATCATCATCCCAATTGGTAATGGTAACCTTCAATGGTTCCAAAATAGCAAAAGCACGTGGACTATCCTCATCCAATACCTCCCTAGCACAATCTTCTAATATCGTAGCATCAATATTTGAATCAGTCTTCGATATACCCATCCTTTCACAAAACAATCTAATAGAACTGGGTGGGAAACCACGACGTCGTACTCCACTCAAGGTAGGCATACGTGGATCATCCCATCCAGTAACATACTTTTCATCCACTAACTTTATCAACTTCCGTTTCGATAATACTGTATATTTTAAATTCAATCTTGAAAATTCAATCTGTCGTGGACTGGAAGTTACAATATTACCTTTGACAATACGTTCAATTACCCAATCATATAATGGACGATGATCTTCAAATTCCAATGTACATAATGAATGTGTAATATTCTCAATAGCATCAGATATTGGATGACTAAAATCATACATGGGATAGATACACCATTCATCTCCTGTCGCTTGATGAACTTCATGTTTAATACGGTATAATACTGGATCACGCATGTTTAGATTAGGTGATGACATATCAATCTTTGCACGTAGGACATACTTTCCATCAGGATGTTTACCATCTTTCATTTCAGTAAAGAGTTTAAGATTGTCATCAATGGATCGATTACGATAGGGTGATTCTTGTCCACCCTCGGTTAATGATCCGCGATATTCACGCATTTCATCTGCTGACAATTCATCTACAAATGCCTCACCACTTTTAATTAGATATATAGCAGTTTCATATATAGTATGAAAGTAATCAGATGTTTTACGTACTGGTCCATACCATGGTCCTTGTTCTTTCTCACTAACTTCCAAGTTGGAAGTAAAGGGAGATAAACCACGTTGAATCCAATTAACATCTTCTAATATACTATAAACATATTCTTCATCTTCTTTTGTTGGATTTGTATCATCTAATCTCATATGACATCTACCCCTATTCTCTTCTGTAGTATCGCCTTGGAAGGCACGTGCTACTGCAAAGTTGAAGGAAACAGCTTTTGCATGTCCCAGGTGTAAATAGCCATTTGGTTCTGGTGGAAATCGTGTTGTTATTGGTCCTTTCACTACTATATCATCTTCTCTACCCTCTCTTTCCTCTCCTACTTCTACTACTGGTACCTCCTCTTGCACTGACGTAGGTTGTTGCCCATCATCATCAGTAGTTTTTGAAGGAGTAATATCTAACAATCCTACGGGCTTGATACCACTTGATGATTCGATTATTTTGGTAATAAAGTTGGGTGCGTATGCAAATCCATTTATAGATGTGCCGTAGAGGCAGAGGATTAGTATTGATAGTACCATAGCATCGTCATTGATAGCAAAGAAGAAGAAAATAAGGAAATTATTCTGTAGATAAATAGAAGTTTCTAATTAAGAAGTTCCCGAAAACACATGATGCCCCTGTTACTTGTAGAGTATACCATAAGATGATTGCGAGATCTACGCTCCTTGTCACCATTTGTCCGAGGTGCCATAACTCTGCCGCCGTTAGTAGTAGATTTAGACAGAGAGGAGGCTAGGCAATAGTAAAGGACACCTCAACGGTATCTTTTCATTTCATGGTAAAAGGGGGAGGGAGTAGCTACTCCATTCTGTTATATTGCTACCAGCTATGCTTGATATAACTACTAATATTAACGTTTTATTGACTACTCATAGTATGTACAATTACAATAGACAGGCTTCTTCCCCTTTCAAGATATTATTCATCGTCACTATCATCTAGTATCCTCTTTCTCTTCTTCTTCTCTGAACTATAACCGAGCTGACGAGGTTGCAACCGTATTGACTGTTCATCGTCACTATCCTCTAGATCGAACTCGGCTTCCTCATCACTACTTTTGTTCTTCTTTCTCTTCTTAGGACTAATGACAGCTGGTTGTTTACTATCATCTTCACCTTCCTCCTCGTATGTATTCATTCGCCTTGCTAGGTCCGCCGCCGCCGCCTCCTCCTTATCCTTTTTCTTCTTGGTTTTCTCATCATCCAATCCTTCTCCAACTGAAACAATACCATTAATCAAATCCTTCAATCTCTTTAAAATCACCTTTTGCCTCGTCTTATCGACTTTTTCCCAACCAAAGTGTGTGGCAACTGAATGATAAACACCCCCGGCTGTCATGGTATGCTTGTCTGCGGCCGTGAAGAGTGTATCTACCAGTGATAGCAGGTCTGAATTAGATGGATCGGCGGATCTAGAGGGCTTGATCTTACTTGGTGCACCTTTAATCTCAGACTTATCAACTTCCATACTATCCTCAGCCTGAGTATTATCCATTCGTCTTGCTAGGTCTGCCTTGAGCCCCGGCAATATCTCTGTCTTCCATAGTCGCTTTTGTCTTTTTGCTTCTTTTCTGAAACGTTTTCCAGCTTTCCCAACATTGTACTTGCAACAATTAGAAAACAAGAGTGATATCTACATCATAATGTTGTATGAGTTGGTATTCTACAATATAAACAATATATGATATGATAATCTCCACTTACATCTCGCTTGAACTCGTCAATGTTCTTATACGTATTCTCCTCCATCTGATGAATACACATGGGTGTCTTGCAAATACTAGAATAATCTGGTGCCATATCATCTGTTAATGGATACAGAAATATACCCTGCAAGAAATTTGATATTGATATGAGGTAAGAATTGTTCAAGATAAATCCAGATGCATCTTTGGACAAACAATCATGCATACCTGTGGGTCATTCTTCTTTAGCAAACCAATTGCTCTATTGATTGCTCGTTGTAGAGCATTCTTCTGTCTTCTAGAGTGCTCTTTCTGTCTTTTAGCGGTAGGCTTCATCTTCCTCTTCTTCATCCATTCATCTTGCTCTTCCTCCGATGACTCATCCTCACTATCTTCCTCCTCACTACTATCAGAGTCTTCTACACTTTCACTATCATCTTCTGAACTATCTTCATCAGATGAACTATTATCTTTGTTAAACGAACTGTTTCTGCTCTCATCGGACGAACTACTGTTGTTACCCCGCTGATTATTCATTCTCCGGAGATTTGCAATCATACGCTCCTCTGGATCTTCTTCCTCCTCGTTAAGCATTGGCATGGGCTTTAACTCATCTTCTACATGACTATCATCGATCATACCTTTCAACTCTTTCTTATCGGGCTTTAGATGAGGCTTGGTTAGCTTCTTCCATATCTTTCTTTCTCGGTTCAGGAATGGAGACGACATGCTAAATGGCGATTGTTCCCCTTTATCCGTTTGATTTGACTTGTTGAGATGTTGCTTGTAGACCATGGCTTCGAGTTCTTTAAAATCATGACTATTCCCATCCTTGTTCCAATACTCCACCATATCTGCCTGCTTTAAAGTCTTGGGTAAGCGACTTGAGGTCTTCGAGGTGAGCTTAGTATCTCCAATCCTACCACGAAGCCAGCGCTGTAGAAGTCCGTCCTCCTCACGAATCTGTTGTGTGCAAGTGAAGAAATTTTAGATTAGATATTACATAGGAATATGAACAGCAGTACAATGTAGTAAACTTACCCGGAAGCCATGAAACAAAGCATTCCCTCTCATAATTGATGGGTCAAATCCATGAACATCTTTCACATGTCTTTTGACATCCCTAAGCTTCACAAAACAGAATGTGGAGGCTTCCTGCAACCCGGCATTATTTAGGATAGTCATTGGATCATCGTTAAAAAGCACTAGGTCATCTTCATCTGAATCACTATCGCTTTCATCACTCTCAACAATGGCGTCGTCATCATCATTAACCTCAACAAAGTTACCCTGCTTTCGATATGCGTCAATATAACATATCGGACAACAATACAAATCCTTACTTTCCATATCATATCCCACTACACGATTAATATCTTTATATACTCGACTTTCCTTAATATTCAATGCAGATCGACCAAACTTGTTGGATATCTGATCAATTAAATCATCATCCATTGGTTCTTTAAAGTCAGGTGGTTGTAAGAACTTTGGTTTGGTATTATTATTATTATTGCCATATATTGCACGTCGGTAGATGGTATCGAGTGAGTAGTAATATCGTTCTTCTCCATCTTCATAATATACAAAAGGTTTACCCTTTGGAAGATCATCCCCTTATATGAATCCTTAAAAGAATGACTTGATGTAACATGTGTTTTTGAATAAGTGGATTTGGACAAAGGAGTGCCATACTTTGCCTGAAAATGAGTAGGTCGATACTGATCTACAATTGACGAACGTTTCTTCTTCTGTTCATTTACAACATCATCCATTTCACTATCGGATAACTCTTCGCTATCATCATCTTCGTCATATTTAATCTTATATAACTTTCTCTTTGGATTATAACTAACTACTTTTCCAATGTAAGGTCGCTCTTGTTGTATCTCGTCATCAAAGAATGACTTTGATACTATAGTACCAACTTTATAGATAGTTCTTCCCATTATGTTGATCTGGATGAGATATTATGTTGATGCTTTGCAATGTAATCGTATAAAACTAACAGGTAACTCTTGGGTATCTTGTTCGACTAAACCTTTTAATGTAAGACCCGCCACTACTCCGGCCATTTGAAAGATCATTACTAGTGTTGCCTAGCCTTAAAACTGCAAATTGAGAGGATTTATCATATCGTTATACAACCACCTCTACCAAGCGTTGAGAAATTGAGAAGAGAGAATTAGAAGTGGAACTTATTACGATACTTCTTTAAGTTTCACGGTAATAATTTTCATTGCAAAAAATCTGCTCGGTGTCAAATCAAGCTGTGCTTGTGGCGGCTACATATCATTGCTAATTAGCGGGCCAATACAATAACAAATAAATACCATGACATCCTATAAATATCTCCCAATACTACTATCAATATCAGCAACAAATGAATCAACCACTGCCTTAATCACCGCACCCACAAACAAGCATCGGCGATACTCAATTGCAAAATTACAACAGCCAAGACCATCATCATGTTGGTCAAGAGCAGCAGCTGCAGATAGTACTGGTAATACTATACTATATCAGGCTAAAGATAATGATAGAGCACGGATGGAAAAATCATGGGAGAATATGATGGGCGAAGGTAAGTTTTATTTTTGGGTGTAATGTGGGCGGTTTGATTTGATGCATATCTTGTGTGTATTTTTGATACCCTGTCAGAATTATATACCTCTCACGCGTATTGTATGTGTATGTTATGAACCCTCTTCTGCATCTAATTGCAATTTTACAATACTGCACATACAAATTCACAACTAATAATTATAGATTGGCGTGAATTCCGAGCTAAATTGGTAGCACAAGAACATATCGAAGATGAATTGGCATTAGGTACTAACAAATCAGATAAGAAGGAAGATAAGGGTATACTGGGTGCTATATCATCTATTTTTAAAAATAAGGATGAAAATAAGAATAATAATAAGAAAAGTGATAAAGACGAAGAAAGTATAGATACCAACATCTTCGACGGAGTAGACGTCGGCGGGGCGACAAAACATTCACGAATTGAATGGGATTGTTCAGACCCATTCATGGATGAGGAGGAGTGTCATTTGATATATGATGAACCTAAGGTATCACTTGATAAGCATCGTTGGGCACATCCCTTGTTTCATGTTGAACCGGGATGTATCCTTGTTGCGAATGAAAAGTTGGGTGGAGTTTTTAATCAGGCTGTTGTACTTATTATTGATCATAATGAAAATACGGGATCTACTGGTATGGTGATTAATAGGTATGTGATATTTCTGTGTTTAATTTGATATGATGTGTACATGGGGTTGTATCTCATGTCAAGTCCGAAATCTAACTCCAATCTTTCCTTCCATATCAACAATCTCAGACCATTCCCTGGCAAACTAATGAAAACAGCCAGTGATACCGAATCTAACATTGACTTATCATTGAAAATGGCATTCAGTACAGCACCAGTAGCCTACGGTGGACCAGTCATGCAAGATCAATTCTCAACTCTACATGGGTTTGGAGAAGTGGCTGGGTCAAAGAAGGTTTGTCCAGGAGTCTTCGTCGGTGGGTCGAGTCAACTTATGAATGAGGTACGAAAGAATCAATTACAACCTCAGGAAGTATTATTTGTGAAAGGACATGCCGCATGGGTACCTGGACAACTAACCCGTGAGATTGATAAGGGCGTGTGGTACATTGCATCGGCCTCTGCTGATTTGATATTGAGGTATGCCGGTGCACCTGTAACGAAGGATGATAATAAAGATGATTTATGGAATGACATTTTGTCCTGCATGGGGGACAAGTTTGAGTCTATTGCCATGTCTCATAGTGGACGAGGAGATGAACGAATGCTGCCTTAGTAGGCAATTCTCTTCCTCGGCGGAGTTTTATAGAAACTTTAAATGTTTTTGCACTGGGGCGATACATAATGTTAAACTTGCTCACCGCCCAGAGCTATCAGAGGAGAAAATGTAGAAGTAAATAAGTAAAATCAAGTAAACTATTATCTATTTGGCAACTAGCTGTTGCTTTACTTTATACAACTAATCCAAGCCCTTTTAGCATCCCTCCTCTTCTTATACCTCCCATCTCTGTCCTCACTCTTTCAAATCAGACTAGATAGTGGGAGCACTAATCTCCAACGAACCCTTCCTCATCCATATATTCCTCACACCTTCATGTTTATCTCCCGTCATTCGAACAATTCGAATGTCAGCATCCAAGTATGTACAATCGGCCGCATGATTATTTGGATCAAATATCTCCGCGGGTATTGAACGGTGTAATAATCCCACTAGCTTTGGTACATCCTTGGATTGTATTTGTTTATTGGATGATTTCGATGGACGTACTTCATGTTCATTTAATTCTATTACCATTCTCGCTCCTTGATTGATGGAGTAGGAACATTTGATGTTGAAGTTACCATTTGTATTGAATAGTTGTTGATTGGTAGTAGTAGAGTCATCATCATCGTCATCTTGAGCATAATAATCCCATTTAGCGCTATTAACTACAGTGCCATTTCTTCTCTCCTCTTCATTAGGTTGTATATTTTGTATTAACTCTCTCAATCGTAAATTCTTACGTGGTATAGGCATGACATTTGTTGAAAATAGTAATTGCCATTCACCCATGATAGCCAAATTTAAGAAATCTATAGTTTGTATTGGTGAATATTGTTCTTCTAATAAGTTGACGTAGGATTGTATTAAGCTGTATTCCTCTTCAGTACCTGTCATTTGTGGTATCATTTTGAGTAGGTTTTGCTTTGCTTCTTCTGCTGATATTGATATATTGTCCTCACTATTAGAAGTATCTTTATCATTTGATATTGTCGTATCTTCTTCCTGTTGTTGTCTTTCTATTACTGCTCCCCCTTCCAATGGCGTAGACGATGAGGATACCACTACCAAAGAACAATGTTGATGAGGATACGACTTTATTGATGGTGGCGGCGTTATAAACCCTTCGGCTACATCATTATTTCTACTCAATACAACAAGGAGTATTAGGATTGCAATTAAGCAATACTGCCGAGGATATGGAGCAGCCATTCTTCAAGTAATAGCGTCTATAATTAGACGAGTGATGAGCTGAGGGGGGATGAGTAGGTTGATGTGCTGCCAATTCGGGAATAAAGTCAAACGGCTCACAGCTTATTATTGACCTCACAAATTTCGACAGAAATCTAGCAATACAAGTGATATAAGATGAGCTCTGATGGAGAATATAAGCCCGATGACGAAGATGTGGGTGCATCCAGTAGTGTATCGAGTGATGAAGAAACCAGTGATTTTATAGCAAGTGATGACGACGAGTCATTAGAGAGTAATGATGATATGAGTTACCATCAACCACCCGAACTCTCTGAAGAAGAGAATTGCAATACAACTACTCAACATGCTACTTCAAGGGCAAAGCGTCAATGTACTACACAGACTAATGAGAAAATGAGTCAAATTATATCAAATGAGACGATGGATGACGAGGAAGTGTTTGGGACTTTTGATAATGATACACAAGATTTGTTTAGCTTAACAGGTGCACCGTCATCAAAAGTAGGTACACCTTCTTCTCAATATCAATATAATACCCCAACAAGGAACCGTGGCACGAGACGTAAATGTATTGAACAAAAGATGCATCAAATGTTGGAGGAAGAGGACTTGTCAGATGAGGAAGTGTTTGGTTCTGAAGATGATGTGTCAGGTGCACCGTCATCAAATTTAGGTGCACTGTCTTCTCATTATCAATATGTTACTCCAAGAAAAGCTCGAGGTAATAAGAGACGTAAATGTACCATACAAACTAATGAAAAGATGAGTCAAATGCTAGAGGAGGAGGGTATGAACGATGAGGAAGTGTTTGGTTCTGATACACAAGATATGGGTAGAAATTTGATGTTAGGTGCACCGTCTTCGAAATTTGATGCACCTTCCAAACAGAACAAGTTAACCAAGCATAATAGCAGGAGGAGGGAGAGGAAACGAAATGGTAGTGATTATGTAGATTCAGATGGCAATAATGGTGGTACATTAAGAAAAGTGGGGAAGGGTAGTAGTTGCAATTTAGATTCGGTATTTGCATTTCATGGTACTTCCTCAGAGGAGGATAATGAGTTGCCAATACCTGTTACAAGGTCTAGCAAGAAATCCCGACGCCGTAGAAGTAGTAATAATGGATCACTATCTCGCAGATCATTGCAAAATGAATTGCTTAATGAATTTGATATAGATTCAAGTGATGGGGAAGAGTCTATTGAATACGAGAACCAATCAAGTAACCACGAGGGCGAGGGGGGCTCTAGTGATGGGGGAGAATCTAGTGAAGAACCCAGCAAGAAAGACAGTCATTTAATGGGTAGTAAAGTTCTATACTGCTGCCCAATATGCTATAAAAAAGCATATCAAAGTCAGGGGAATTTAGGGGGTAATGTGGATAGAGATGATAGTAGTGTCGATAGTGAAAGTTCAAGTGACGATGATGGTGATAGAAAGATGGCTGCTGATCCATTTCTATTCCAAGATGATCCGATATGTATCTTAACCAATATTGGATTAGAAACAGCCGCCACATTTTGTTTTGAAACATTGGGAGGGGATAATATTGATATTGGGGTAAAGGATCATTTGAAGACTGTTCACGATGTAGATCCTTCGACTTTGGTAGACAACGAGCTATTTCATCGGTTCCAGATTCGTGGCAGAGATGGTCTATTGCAACATTGGCTTCGAGATAGTGGTGCGGGACGCTTACCGGAACAAAAGGATATGCAAGATTATTGGAGAGACGGGAATAGTGAGCTGTTCCTACAATTGCATAGGATGGTTCAGAAGATGCACCGCGAGATGATTCATTCTTGTGAACTTATCTCGTCTTCATTCAGCGAGACCTTTCCTAACCGTGCCAAGAACATGTGGATCAAATTGAGTAGTCCATTCTTGAAACAGGAGGGTGATGATTCTGAAGAATCTAATCACATGGACATGAATGAGGATGAAGATATTGAACAGCAAGAAGAATACATGCCACCACCTGTACTACCCGGCGATGAAGAATCTAATGCAGAGGAGTATGTAGCACAGTATTTGCCTAACTTGTCAGACCCGGTCTGTCGAGAGAGGTATAGCCAAGAACTTCAAGAGGAATATGATGCTAACAATTTGTCATCAGATCAGAGTGAGAATGATAGTTATGCCTCTGATGAAGCGGCGTCTAACACTATATCATTTTTGGTAAGTGACCATTCGAATAACCGTGATTTTGTGGCTATGGCAGACGGTACATGGAAGCCAAAAGATGATGAAGATTCCATCTCTTCTCTCTCCAAAGAAGAGAATGAAAATGAAAGTGGAGAAGAATCTGATCATGGTGAGGAGGAAGATAGCGCAGATGAGTCGTCTGAAGAAGAGCCGGATGAGTGGCTGAAAGAGAAGAAGATGAAGCCTACAGCTGCAAGGCAGAAAGAACGCTCCAACAGACAGAATAACAGTTCCGAATCAGACAGTAGTAATGATGATGATGCATCAACAGTTGAAAGTGCGGAAGAAGAGAATGATAGTGGAGGGGAATCTGATCATAGTGAGGAGGCAGAGTTTGACGAGAATGAGTCCGAAGAAGAGCAGGAGGAAGAGAAGAAGACAAAGCCTACTTCCAGACAGAGAGATGATAGTTCCGACTCAGACGAAGATGATAGTTTGCGGCCATCTCATATTAGTCCTAATGGAGCTGACGTCGGAGGTGATTTAGTTGATACTGATGATGAGCAGCCAGCAAGGATGCAACCTCGTCAGCTTAAGTACAGCCCAGAGAAGAAGAAGAAAAGAAAGATGATGATGAATCGTAATGCAGGCCAACACAGAGTAAGTATGCTAAGCTTAAGTTACTTTGAGTAGTCAATAAAACATTAAAGTAACTTAAGCTTAGCTATAGGTACTAAATAATGACAAGGTACAAACCCTTCCAACGCTGCTTTGGAGAGGTATTGCAAGTTATCCTGTAACAGAGTTTTCTCTTACATGAAAACTGTTTACTTATCCACATTTGCGATGTTAGACACAGTTATTAGAACCGACCATAATAATCAACTCAAGCCGCCCATTAGTATACTGCCATTGAGATATTCTTCTACTCAACCCCTTTGTGCAACATAACCCAGCTTTTATCCGCGGCAGTCTTATCGTAGTTATTGCAAAAGTACATATCTTAGGTCGGTGCATCACAACTATCATATTATTATGAAATAATACTAAACAAACACATAAACATACAATGAGCACAATAAATGGAAAGTATGGTCGAGTATTCAATGGCAAATCATTCCAAGACGTTGATCCAACACTATCAACTCATGATACCAATCAACCACAACCGATACCATCAAAACTAATAACAAACGATAACAAGTCAAACACAATCTTTGTATCAATACCACAATTTCGAGATGGGAAGCGCTGCGCACAAACACTGCATAAACTATATACAAGTGCTACCAATCCCGATAGAGTATATGTCGGATTAATTGAACAAATAGATGCAGAGGAATCAACATGCCTACAAGAATATTGTGCCTTAATGGGATATAAAATGTCTCATCATGAAGCTGGGATAATACACAAGGCCGAGAAGCAAATGGATTATGATAATGTTATGAATGATTGTCCACGAGCTCGTGATCAGATTCGTAGTGTTAGATTTCATTCATTGGGTGCGAAAGGTCCAGTATATGCACGGAGCTTTGTTCGAAAGTTATTAGGCAATGAAGAATTCTGTATGCAAATAGATGCTGCTACAGACTTCAGCCAAGGTTGGGATACGCTGGCAATTCAACAATGGAAATCAATTAAAAATGAATATGCAGTATTGAGTAATCCCCCTTTACATACAACTGAAAAGCAACGTAAAGAAAAGAATGGTGTAATGAATGCCGAGGTACCAAGACAGTGTTCAATCAAAATTGGCTCCGAGGGTGTTCCGTTGTTTGGTAATTCTGCTGATGGAAAAGCTATTGGTTTAGAATCACCTTTGTTAAGCACGGCATACTCGCCTTCATTTGCTTTTGCAAAGTGTCATCTGGAAACTACTGTCCCACACGATCCATTTGCAGTACAATTACTCGAAACTGAAAAGTATCCCCATTATGCGAGATTGTTTACAAGAGGGTATGATGTTTACACACCCACAGTCAACATAGTATACAAGGATAACATCATCTTACATCCATTACATCACACTGCCGGGCATGGTGAATCGGGTGAGAAGAAGTGGCCAAAGAATGATAATGAGCGTCGTGATGCACATGTTCGAATGAAGATATTACTCAATATACATCATGGTATAACATCAAGTGAATTGGCAATGTTAGGTGGAGGAACAGGTGTTGGCATTTCAGGAAAGATAAACAATGCACGTGCCAATCTAGGTATTTACGGCTTAGGAAAACGACGTACATTAGACCAGTTATTAGAGTTTACGGGTATTAGTTTATCAAGTAGTAGTAGTGAAGGAGGTGAGCAGCATGGTAATGATGGTGAAGGATGTGCCAATCCTAAATGGGTTGCATATGATGCATCTATTTCGCCCAAGGCTAACTTATATGATGGACTTGGAAAGGCAAATGATTTGGATTTAGATCCTGAATTTCCATTACGTACTCTTCCTGATGCTAGTAGCAAAGAGTATGACCACATGTCTGCTTCGAGTAGTGTTGTCGGAGATGGAAGTAGTATGCCAAATGTACAGCAGAAAGGAAGAAGAAGTATCTCTACCTCGCAAGAGGAAATATCATCAGACGTACCATATAGTATCATTTTCTTGTTATGGAGTATTGGATTGTGTATTTGGTATAGAATGTATGTTGGTGGAAGTATTAGTACTGGTGGTAGTAGTAGACGTACTAGAATGAAGAGGGGTACAACAAATAGACAACAAGTTCGAGATATATCAAGGAAGCCGCCACGACCACTTATGGAGAGGACAATGTTAAAGAATGTCTGAGAAACATATAAACTATTAGAATAGAGTTACTATGTTGCTATTCTATACATTATATTCTACTCTTGACCTATATTAGTCTTAGTCTTTCTGTTGTTCGCTCCTAGAAGCAACATCCTCAGCCTTTCGAACAGTCCTACGTCTAATCTTACGTAACTCGTCACTACCGTTTGTATCTACTCCATCTATCTTGCATAATACTTGTACTTTATTGTGTATAATAGTATGAGAAGAGAGTAAACATGAGATGTGAGCATTCTGAGCAAAATATAAAGTTGTACATTTCATATTTGTACAAAACATATTTATGAACAACTTACTAATCAACTCCTGAGTAGTCTTATTATCAATCTTATTACACTTCCGATCTTCATCTATTTTATTTATAGTTGATAAATGAGTAGTTAATTGTGCTAATCCATCTTTATCACGTTGATATAATGATGAATGTAATAATAATATTTTAGTTTGATCTGTTAATCCTATACCCGTCTTTTCAACACTGTTACTACTATCATTACTACTTCTACTATTGTTAGATGATGTTATGGTTGATTCACCTAATATCATACTATCATCATCCATCTTTTTACGTTTGGCTATTAATCGTTGATATGGTGTTGGTAAGTCAGTTTGTTCTTCTATTGCAGATTTCAGTTGTGATAGGGTTGCAGTGGGTGATATATCGATTTCACAATAGTGACCGAGGCCTGCTACTCGTAATCGCATTGTAGATGATTTGCCATTATTTGACGATGACGACATAATACCAGCTGTATTAGAAGCAGATAATGTATCTGATTGATTATCAGATGTTCGATATGATGAGTTGATGGATGTAAACGGTGTACTCTTTCTTTCAAAAGATGATTGATTCAGTGTTCGATGTTGTTGAACTTCGATCGAAGATTTGACATCGCCAAGAAGATCAATGATATTATTTATTGTATATATTATTTGCAATGGATAGAGCATAAACTCATTCAACTATTATAATACAGCATAAAATTCAAGCCACTGAATGAGAATATCTAGGGTATTTGAGGCTTGGTAAATGTGCTGGAAGCCTGGACATTTTATCTGAATATACTGATTCTGTCTTGGTATCTTTGAGGTCGATACATAGACCTGCATAAAACTAAAAGGAACCCCCTATCTTTTGACCTTCGATTTGTCGACTTGAGGCTCCTCCAATGCTCGAGTTCATTTCCATCTTAATGTTCAGCCACTAACGAAGCAAGCTACATATAGAAACACTCAATTAATAGTGTAATACTAAGTATTATGAGGTGTTACTATTGAAGCAGCTCAATCGAATTGATCAAGGTAGAGATTAGGTGAGGAGAGTGTATTGCAATAAATAAGTCGCGTATAAGATATATAGAAATACAAACAATGGACAATCGAGTATTATCAACAGTAAGCTCCGAAACGAATAGTTCACCAACATGTGTTGGTAGTTTATGTGGTAATGATACCAATAATAATGATAATGTGGTTAAACAAAATATAGAAACACCGATATTAGAGCCTACCCAAGAAGAGGAGGTTGTTGATGATGATGTATCGATATATACAGAAGCGTATGATATCACTACCCCATCCTCCAACAACAACAATACCGACGCTTACAATAATAACAACGATATCAACATCGACGATGAAGAGAATTATGAAGTAGAATTAAAAGAAGATTCAATAGCAGTATTAATCTCGGGTACAAATGGATATGAACAGACTATATCTACCCCTAAACGAAGAAAGAAGGGATCATCAATGAAGAAACAGATGAAGAAGAAGTTTATGAATGGATTGAAAACTTCCAAGAGCTTGATGCCGACTATGAATCAGACTAATGGTGGTGGTAAGGAAGAAGAGGTGGCGATGGATGTAACATTAGATGAGGCACTGCCTGGCGAAGAGTTTGATAAAGAAGTAATTGGCAGTAATGAGGAGGAGCTCGATATTATAAATGAAGAAGAAGAGGTAGAAGCCCCGCAAGATGTAGATACAGAAGGAGTAGAAGCTAGTTCAGTAGCTGGGCTAGCTATACTTCGACAAGCCAGTTCAGTAGTAGAGGTATCTCCCAACACAAAAGAGAATGACATCTCATTTTCAGAAGATGCCAATACTACATCTTCTTCTAGTACTTCCCCCTCCAACGAGGAAGAATACAAACGAGAAACAGCAACTAAAACACCCGATATTGGTGGATTGGAATTATCAGCATCAACATTACTACTTGATAAAATACAACAACGAGAAATGAAGAGTCGTATGAAGAAGAAGTTGTTGGGATTTGGTAAGCTGAAAAGTTTCATTTCATCTGGTAGTAGTAGTAAGGAGAGCAGCAAGGAGAAGGAAGAGAAGAAGATCGATACCAAGGAGAGGTTGAAGGTATCAACATCAAAGAATTTTGACACTAAAGACTCTTCAGTTGTTACGGTTGAGAATGGATGTAAGATATCAATGTCGTCGGTAACAAAGAATACTATTTCCGCTCATGAAGGAGGAGAAGAACTTGAACTATCAGATGATGAAGAGTCTTGTGAATCAGATGATGAGTTGCAAGGTCTAAAAGTATCAGAATATAACATTGAGAAGATTGTCATATCTCCTGTTGATAACAACATTGAGAAGGATGTCGACTCTTTGAAGGAGGAGAGCGTAGAGCCCCCCACTGATGTCATGAAAGATACTGAGTTAGATACATCCAAAGATGCCGTCGATAATGACGATAATGAGTTAGATACCCCGAAAGAAGATGTATCTAAAGGTGTGAAGAAGTTTATGTCACGTGTCAAGTTAAGTCCAAAGAAGACATCGTTCAATTCTGTGGTTAATGATACATCAGTATTGATTGGGGTGGAAGATGTCGCTCCCACTGTCGAGCAAGTTGTCAACAAACCTAAGAAAGAAGAGGATACGGAGCACGCAGATGTTGATGCTCAAGACTTAGGCAAGTTGAACACTGGCTTAAATGATGATGCAAACGGAGATTCTAATGCCAAGAAGCTGATAGGGCTATCATCGACTATAAAGAGGTCGGTATCTAATGCATTTGTCAAGCTAAGTCCGAAGAGTTTACTAGACTCTACCGAAGCGGAAGAGGAGGAGCCCGACGATGATTTAGAAGACAGTGATAACATACAAAGTACCCCCAAAGACAAGGAAACAAAGTTGGATGATAAGGCACGAGTCAAGTTACAAAGGGTACAGCGTTCAATTGTGAAGGTTGCCCAGCGTACCAAGTTACTCAATGTGACCAATAAGTTGGATAAACAAGCTGAAGATGTGACTTCTCCACCTCAGGATGTTGTTCTTCAGCCATCAAGTGCAAACGAAGTGGAGCCTGCTACTGATGTCAACAAGAGCATCAAGGATGAGAGTAAGACGGATTCATTACAGAAGGATGCTTCTGCTACTGACATTGATAACATGTCGGTATTTGAAGTAACCAAGCCAAAGATGGACGAGAAGAAGAAGCCGTTAGAGTTCCAACAGACAAAGGTCACTCTCAAGTTCAAGGCTCTTGCTGGTATAACACAAGTCTCATCCAAGCCTCAGGAACCAAACGATAGTGCCAACCCAAATGTCAAGGCAGTAGTAACCTACCGGAGAAACACCATTGCATCGAATAGATTTGTATCTACTCATGTACCAAGTCTTCCTATATTCTGTGAGCAAACTACTGACACCTCTAACTCCAAAGTATACGCCTCATGGCCAGGTTGGAAAGATGATGACCTATGTATCATGGATACAAATGATTCTGCATTACAAATGTCAAGTGTATCCTTCACTAGAACTGTTCGTAGAGCACGGAATTATGATGACTTAAGTAAGCAGGGCACTGTTGGAGGAGAAGCAGCAGTAAAGAAGCCTAATACCAAGGAGAGCAAGAAGTTCTTGTCTAGCTTGTCCAAGGCATTCGCTCCTGAGCTACTCGACCTTAAGATTGGACTAATGTCAGGATCGAATGAACTCATCCCTCTAGGAGTGGCGACGGTAGTCATACCTGGAGAATGTAAGCGTCTTGAGCTTGATATTCCGATAGTGAGGAACCATTCTGTTGTATCAGAGGCATTGACGAAGAAGAAGAAGGCTCAACTTGGTGTAAAGACAAAACCGAAAGACCACGTACACTTCTCAAACGATAAAGATACAGTCTACAAGGTTGATGAGGGGGCTTTCCTTCGACTTGAGCTGAATATTGAGCCAGCTCCATTGGCACCTCTACCATCATCTCGTGATATGAATAATTCCAACATCCAAAAGCCGATGTTTACAGGAATAGGTCCAATCAATCAAGCATTAAAAAGACGGAGAAAGATGGATCGTCTCATGAGTCAGATGAGGAAGTTACCATTGCATCAACGTGCTCAGTTATATCTTGAGCTTCGTAGTCGTAAAAAGAATAATACTTATAAGAAGTTATCTGCCAACTCACATGAAGTTGATATAACAAGGCAGAGCGAAGTGTCCGAGGTAACATGTGGTGTATCTTCCGCTGCTGTTGATGTTGATGAGCTTGAGGATGACGATGAAAGTGTTCCAGCTAGTGCCTTGGCAATTGATCAGTATCAAACTGATACGGATAAGCATGCGTCTGATCTGGAAACAGTGAATGAACAGCGATCTTCTAACAACTCCATGGTCGCATCAAAGGCAGAAACAGAATCAATGTCAGTTCTAACAGAAAACGTGAATCATGATGTAACATCTTCAGCAGTTGGTAAGGTAGATGATGATACATCCATTAAGGAGAAGGAAAAGGAAGAAGAAGAAGCATCCGCTGTACCCGTATCAATCGGATCATTAATGGAGTATACAAGTAGAAATGGCAAGGAAAGTCCAGCTCACGAAACTCTCAATGATTCATCGGTATCTGACCTTTCAACTGAATTCTCAAGCTCGTTATATTCAGTGTTTTCGACTGACCATCCCCAAAGGGCAACAATAGCACAGGAGATGATGAATATACTAAGCTGTGATCCTAATCTAGCTTTGACGGAAGAAGAGAGAGCAGCTTGTAAGCATTATGCATTTGAAAATGAGGATTATAAGTATGCTTGTTGTCTACCAATTGTTGAAGAGGACGACGATGTATCAATCACTGATGATACAATAACATGCCACGATGATAATACATTAGCTTCACCTGGGTCAGGGTTGTCTTTGAATGGTTACAAGAAATAGATGTTATTGTTGATTGGACATATGATGTGTTTGTTTGGGTCTATGTCAAGAGATAGATGTGATTTTACAGTGAGATAGATGTGTCTATGTGTCAAGATAGATGTGATGGGGTATGTATAGTGCTAAAGATAGAATATGAAATGTTTGTCATTGATGTAAGAAGTAGCATGTTTCGTCTTTGGCTTATTAGTTGCGATACTCTGCTGATGTATCCTTTTGTTGACATTCAGACACTCTTGCTTCTTGAAGACCTGAGTCTACGTATCCTTATCTTCTCTCTTGCCAACAACGACAGCAGTCTACTCTTCTTCTTCTCTTGCTTTGTAGATGGTTGGTGGCGGGATTGGGGTAGCGTGGTTGTTATACTTATAACCTCCTCGCCTCCCTCATGTTCATGGGTATCTTCGTCTTCTTCGGTATTATCTAGTAAAGAGGCAGACCGAGCATACGCCCGGCGGTTCTTCCTTTGTACTTCCGTGCCTTTCTCCAGTTTTTCATTACGTTTTTATCAAAGGTTGAAAGTGATAACTGTTTATGTATGGGGGGAAGAGTAACGAGAAGTAGAAAGAGATATTGATATGATCATGGGTTAGAAATCATTGCAACTAAGTACGCATCTCATACACCATTATACATAATGTAGCTTACCTCAGACATTGACGAGGTTATAGTGAGATCCATAGCATCACCAAACATTGACGATGCCGCAATCAATACCGAGCCATCATCGGCCGCGGAGTCCGATGTTTCGGAAGTATCTTGATCATTATCCAAAGGATGACACATTGCCAACCACAATGTATCAATCGTCGGAGAGAGCACATTTATACACGCATTTGGATTATGCTGCTCCTTTCGTCGTCGACTTTTGTTCCCCATCACTGTTGTATACCAGAGAGGCCCAGGTTGATAATGTATATCGTATATAGATTTTTTACAAGATACTTTTTATGATAATTCTAAATCTGTATTCACAATAACTCCTATTCTTCTCCGCCAAAGCCAAGTACTATTGCAATTATGTGCTCATTGGCCTTCGAAAATGATTCGATGTTGCTAGTAAAGGAGTCATGGAAAGTGAGGTGTTAGGGTTGTCTAGTGAGTAGACACTCTCAACCTATCTCAACTTGGCCAAAAATTGATATTCGTGAGTGAACAAAAATGAAGGTATCCTAGAAGATTATAAGTATGCTTGTTGTCTACCGATTGTTGAAGAGGACGAGGATGTCTCAATCACTGATGATACAATAACATGTCACGATGATAATACATTAGCTTCACTTGAGTCGGGTTTGTCTTTGAATGGTTACATGAAATAGATTGTTATGTATTGTTTGATTATACATATGATGTGTTTGTTTGGGTCTATGTGTCAAATAGATGTGTCTATGTGCCAAGATAGATGTGGTGTGTGTTTGTACAGTGCTAAAAGATAAATTATGAGTTTATGTCTTAATATCTAATGTTTGTCGGTATTGATATAAGAAGTAGTAGCATAGCACAGGCACAGTTAACTTAAGCTTATTAACTCTGCTGTTGTATCCTCCTTCTTGTTTATTCTAGACACTCTTGATTCTTGAAGACCTGAGTCTACGTGTTCTTATCTTCTCTCTAGCCAACGCCGACAGTAGTCTACTCTTCTTCTTCTCTTGCTTTGTAGATGGTTGGTTGGATGGGGGTAGCGTGGTTGTGATAATCACCTCCTCGCCTTCCTCTAATTGCTCGTGAGTATCTTCATCATCTTCGGTATTATCCAGTAATGAGGCAGAACGAGCATATGCCTGGCGGTTCTTCCTTTGTAGCTTCCGTGCCTTCCTCCAGCTTCTCATTACATTTTTATCAAAGGTTGACAGTGATAACTGTTATGTATGGGGAAGAAGTAGACAGAAGAGGGGAGAGAGACGAATAGATATGCGATGTGTGATGTGTGGGGATTAGAAATCATTGCAACATATCATTCTCCTGTACATCTAAGTACACATATTATACACCATATACATAAGACAAAAGATGTAGCTTACCTCTGACATTGATGTGGTTATGGCTAGATCCATAGCATCACCAAACATTGATGCTGCAATCAAAACCGATTCGTCTGAGTCCGAGGAGCAGCCCCCATGAGTATCCTCATCATTATTGTCTAAAGGATGGCACATTGCTAACCACAATGTATCTATCGTCGGAGAGAGCACATTTATACATGCATTTGGATTATGCTGCTCCTTTCGTCGTCGAATATTGTTCCCCATCACTGTTGTGAGTGTGAGACTGTGTTGATGTTGTATTGATGTATGTATCATATCGAGAATTTTTAACAAGATACTTTTGTGTTGTATTCTATGTTTATAAATATAATGACAACCTATCCTATCAGCTCTCCGTCAAAGCCAAGTTACTCGGTATTCCCTTATTGCAATGTTATGTGTTTAGCCTTCGAAAGTAATTCGATGGTATAAGGAGTCATGGAAAGTGATGTGTTGTTGTGAGTTGAGAGTTGACAACTTGCCTAAATTTTCTGTGAGTGAATGAGGTATCCTAAGCAATGATGCGTTGGGAAATGGTGAGAATATAGGGGTTGTTGGAATATCAATCAAAATATCCCTACAACAACATAATTGCGGACGGCAAAGCTGTATGATATTAAGGTAGATGATTGATATTGCTTGCTCATTGCAATTATAATATTGTGATTTGGTGCAGGTATCCTTGGCTTGGTTTTTTACTCAAAAAGCATTGGTGTATACATATCTCTTTTGGTATAGTTATATAGCGTCGTCGTATACTACCAGTCAACACCGTTTCTTTTCAGCTTTTCTATATTTACAGTATACAATACTCTACATCATGATCACACAATCCTCAGTCCATAGTGCCATCTTCTTCATAATAATATTCACTAATGCAATATGCATTGCAATTGAACAATATGGTGTTGATACGAGTTGGCCAATACATTATCAAACACTTACAGATGCATCCAATCAATTATTTGGCAATGATAAAATTGAATTATATAATCAATACATAAAAGGATGTCAAAAGAAATATCCACACATAGCACAGCAATGCATACAAAACGAACATGAAAGATTTCGTCTCAATCGCAATCAACCAAAACAAATGACAAACTATACAGATTTAGGATACAAGAAGGTTAGATTATCAGACGAGTTATTAGCTACTATACAAAATTATTGGCAGCAAGAAGTTATAAACAAAGGAGGTATAGAAAACTTACAAATAGAAGAATGGCCAGAGGCAAATACATACACAAATCACTGGGATTCCCCAAGTAGAATGAAGCATTTAACAAAGTATCAAGCAGAGATTTGGCGTGAAACTGAAGCTCATTTGAAAGAATGGATCCCTTTGGCTAAATCGTTTTCAAGATCTTCATTGTATGGTATACGAGTGTACACAACAAATAGTATCTTGGCAACTCATGTAGATAGAGACCCATTAATCACATCTGCAATTATCAATGTAGCTCAGGATGTTGATGTGGACTGGCCAGTGGAGGTATATGACCACGCAGGGCAAGCAACCAATATTACAATGCAAGCGGGGGATATGGTACTTTACGAGAGTCACTCTGTCCTTCATGGTAGGCCATTTCCACTTAAGGGTAGATATTTCGCCAACATATTTGTACATTTCAAACCATTGTTCCATGATGCAAAGTTTAGAGTAGGGGATATTGTCGAGGTACTTTGGGAGGATGAGTATGAGCAAGCTGAATACTTTGAGGCTACTATTATAAAGAAGACTGAATTCGAAGATGAGTTTAGATATGATGTAAAGTTTTCTAAGGACAATCAGGTTAGAAATGAAGTTCTTGAGGGTAACATTAGATCTTTTAGTGACATGGTAAAGGCAATGCACCACGAAGAAGATAGTCACGGAGAGCTTTAAAGAGTATATTACTATCTAGTTTACATTATTTAAAGTACAATTAATCCTGTTAAATATACAAAACTTTACCACCTATCCCTCTTCTTCTTTAACCTCGTCATCATCTCCCTCGCCCGCCCTCCGCTTCTGCAAAACTAATGGAATAATTGTCTGAATCTGAGCCCTCCATGTTGATCGAGCGATCTCGTACAGTTGACAATCCAACTTGTTTGCTTTATAGAATACTTTCCACTCAGGACTGTTATGATCAGCATATCTTTCACCTGGAGCATCTTTTACTATATCCTCAATACATTGTTTAGCTATTGCATCATCACTCTCGTAACTATCTTTAGTTCCCTGTCCACCCACTGGTACCCAGCCATAATAATTTGAAAATCGTAATAATGATTCAGCCATTAAATCTCTTGATCCGGCAATGGTTGTTTGTCTAATAACTTGCTTTGCAATTCCCAGTTCTTTGAATTCTAGTGGCCCTGTATGTACATCTGATAGCAATCTACTTAAGAAGTTATTAGCACCTGCTTCTGGTGGCAATTTCTTTTTGAGACCTGGATCCACATCATAATCAATGGGGTGTCTATAGAAACTAAATACCCTTCCAAAGTTATCTTGTGAAAACAGTTCCGCAGTTTCTCTTATATGCGGTGAGGTTATCACAAGTGGTTTACGCCGCTGTCCATTATACAAACTATCATCTAATGCACCTACACCTATCCGATCTTGTGATACTAATGTTGATACTAAATTCAATCTCTTTGCCTTCTCGACATCTTCTACTGTATTGAGTTCTACTAGGTCTGCGTCGAAACATTTCCTTAATACTTCCTTTACTGGCTTTTCATCAGAAACATGTGCATGCCAAAAGAATGGTACATCATTTGGACTATAAAGGAGAGATGAGAAGATTAGTATGCGATACAAGTGAGATTATATAGAAAGTGCATATCATATGAACACATAATTAGTATGAGATTATATCAAAGAGTACATATCATATGCACACACATAATTTTACTACTCACTCAACAGGTTGATCCAAAACAACATCACGAAACAACGTATACGGATAGAACAATGTTAATAATGAATTTGGATACCTTCCATGGAAACTACCATCATTCGTAACATGCGGTAATGCATCACCAATCACACCATTCTCATCTTCAATAGCCGAACCACTCGATCCTCGTAGATAAGTCAATGACTGTTGAATAAACGAATCGAATAATGGTGCTAGTAACATGGCAGCTAAGCCGCCTATTAGTATTATACGCGTGGGTGTTAAATTTGTTGATGAAAAGAAGTTATTAATGTTGGGATTATTGGTACGTATGTATTGTATTGGATTTGGTAATGTTAATCCGAGGAATTGTATTTTGGCATTGTCTTGGTCATCTTCATCGTCATCGTAGAGGTATGATGTTGTAGGCGCTGCTGTTCCACGATTTCTATATCTACTACTACTACCGTTAGTGTCACCATTACGATGATCACGAGATCTACGCTTCTTACCGCCGCTAGTACGAGGTGCCATTCTCTTCTGTTTCAATAAATATCAATGTTTATAAATATGTTTTGTTGTGGTTGTGTTTTATCCGTGATGTGATGGATTGATCACGAATAAGAGTGAAGAATGCTTTGAGTGTCAAAAAGATTCACTCATGGCGCTATTCTTGTCTCTGCGCTCATAATACAAAGCTTACAGTGATTGAAAAGGAGTAAGAGGATAAAAGATAGCAGGAGAGGAGAGTTTTAGTTTAGATTATATGGGTAGCGGGCGACGACAACACCACTATGACCATGACAAATTGCATTGTTCTTATAATTTTAATTTGGGCTGCTTTGCTATCTTCGTCAGCAATGTTGTCAGAAGCCTTCATCTCAAGAACTATACCATCAATACAGTACATTGGAACAACGCTACATCTCAAGAGTACAAGTACGTTCTGTTGTGTGCATATGATGTGCTAATATCTATTGAAAAGAACAAAGTATCCTGACATGAGTATCTTTTTCGTTTGCAATAATTAGTTCCTACTAGATTTCCATTCAGACCAATCAAATCTGAACAAAACACTGAACACATTGCAGAAGATGACGAAGATGTATATCATCGTAGAATTGTACATTTTGAACTAAGTAGTGAACATACGCATGCAACGAGTAATGATAATACCCAAACGATGAGGAAATATAGAAGCGAGTCTTCTTCGAATGTTGGTAGTGAGAATAGAAGATTTGGATGGGATCATCGTGATTTTATGCAGAGTGTGGACCCATGAATAGAAGAAGTGTGTATATGCAAATGTGTGATGAACATTGTAAGGCTGGAAGTCTAGAGGACTACCGTGTATATTGTTAGATCAGAAGATGGATAGAAGTTGTATCAAATGAAAATGAGAAAGTAGAAGTGTAGAGTAATATAACTGTGAAATAAAGTTGTATCTAATTATAATCTAAGGCCAATCATGCGGATAAAATATATGATTATCTAGTTATCATCTAAAAACAATCTCATCATCTAGCTTAAGTTTATTTCTTCTCCAATTCGATTGCTACATCACGAAGTCGTCTGTATTCGTCCAATATCCATCGTAAAAACTTATCTCCATCTGGCACTGCCCACTTCTCTGCTACTACTGATAATGACATTGTTCCGGCATAACTTTGTACTACCACACCGATTGGAATACCTGGCGGTAAAGGTAGGAATCCTGCTGCAGACTCAACAGTCATTCCGTTAATATGTAACTTGTGTTCATACCCTCGATTGTTTGATATGGCAACGACAGCGTTGGCATTTGCTCTTTGAAACATTGCCTTTGTCCAATTCTCTGGTAGGCAGTTGGAACAAAACTTTGCAATATAGTACGAGACTATAGGTGCTGGACTCTTCTTTGAGTAAAGGAGAGAATTGTGTACCTTCTCAAGCCGTTCTGTTGGGCAAATAGCACCTCCGACAGCATCATGAAGCATTTCACCAGGAACTCGTGTAACAAAGGCACCAATCTTGTTACCGACAGACTCACCGGGTATGATAACACCACCTCGTAGATGTACGGGAACGACCACATTGATATTGGAAGAAACATACTTTCGTTTATGTGCATCAATTGGTGCCATAAACTCCTCATGCTCAATGAGCTGTCTTGTAACAGCTGCCGTGACACATGATACAAACAAGTCATTCACGGTGATTGTTATTCCCTTGGCTCTGCCAATAGTGTCTGCAATCTTCTTCACTTCGTCTAAGGGGGTACCGTCACACCAAGAAACTGATCTTCCAGATTGTACCAAACCTTTCTTCTCCGCATCTCTTCGTATAGCATCAAATGGATTACTCCTCGTCGTCAGCTGCAGGTAGCCTTGATACATGAATGCACCTAACGTTCCAAATAATAACCACATACACAACTTTATAAGCCTCATTAGACGTCCCCAAATACGACGGAGGAAACTCTTCTTCCTACCACCACCCATTCGTTTCCACTTTTTTAGTTTCATTTCAATATCAGCACGAATCTCCTCAGCCTCATCACATAAATCGCTTAATGCTGCCATAATCGAAGCCCCATCGGCAAGAGCATGATGTGATCTAAAGAGCAGTAACGATTCCATTGGTACACTCTCAACTTCATATGTAGCATCTCTCCATAATCCACCTCTTGTCATCTTTCTCTTTAATCCAGGAGATTGTTTCTTAATGGCATCAACCTTTGCTTTACAAATTGCACCACTACTGCCTAACTTTCCATTGGATATTTTAACCTCCCATAACTTATTAGACACTTCCAGTGGTGATGTTAACATGTGTTCTATTCTATTACGTAAATCTTCTCTATACACTGAATAGTGCATTGTCTCACTTGCGTGTTGGTCTAACTCTGCTTTAATCCGTGTTGTGTTCGATTCATCACTATCCTCATCTACTACATGATGATGTATCTCATTAAAGTACATTTGTTCATCACATACCGTACTATGAAATCGTGGATGACGTAATGGCATATCTTGTTTCAACCATTGTTCCTCAAAATCAGTAACTGTAAATATTTTACGATTTGTATTGTTATAATCTTGCAATGTCTTTGTTGCTGTGGTATCATTATCATCTTTCTTCATATTCTTCTCTCCTGATAGTGCCAAGAAGAATGTTGGTATAGAACGATTGTCTTCAGTTTCTGACTTTAAGGAGAATCGGCCTACAGATGTCATCTAAAAGAGCAAACACAAGATGTGAATAATGAGATATATTGAGGGCAACCAGCCACCACAAAACTAAACCATACTACTTACCCTTTTACGAATCAATGTCTCACGAGGTTGTGGAGTAATGAATGGATTTGGTTTATTATCCTTTGATGATGCCTCACATAATACTTGAGTTGATGACATAAAGCCAAATGTTGATATTGAACCTGTGTTGTTGTCATCATTATTATTGCAGAGTAGAGAAGATATAACACCTCCGCCGGTAGCACCGACGACTGCTGCCGCTGCTGGGAGGTTACGGCTTAATATAGATGGTATTGACGACGCCATTTGTACTGTTGACGTTGAGCTGATTGATTGCAATATTGTATTGTAACAAAAACTTACTATTATATCTATCGTAGCATAGTAGCCGGTAGCCGAGAAGGACTGAGCAGGGAATACTGATGATAATAGCAATGCCAGCATCATCAAACAATATCAATCGAAGAACTGATAGCATGCATCATGTCAATTGATCGGTTCATAACTTAGTTTTCAATTGTCGATTGGTGCTACTCCGAGACGACTAAGAAGAGAAGTTTCATAATAAGTTCTCAACAATAAATTTTCTTTAATCATTAGCAGCAGCAAATCATAATCACGCAGTCATCAATTGCCATCCTCTGGCAGCTTATTGGAATAGCAATTAAGGTTGTTATTACTTAGGTGTAGTACCATATTCTTATTAGTTAGGGTTGGTAGACAGCGCAGGCGGCCAAGAGTATACTTTTTGCCAGATAAATTGCAGTTAATTTTGCTCTCTTGTGTTTTTTGCCTTTGCAAATACAACTATTTGGTACAAACTACAAATAAGGAAGTATTACGTTAGGTTTACGCTGTTAAGAACGGTGAATGTTTGGTCCTATACCAACATTTGATCCACTATTACCACCTTTGCCCTGGTACTACGCTCCCTATAACTCTCCCTCCTGCAACAACTAACAATAATACAAATACAAATATGGATACAATGCCAGGAACTATAGACGGCGAACAGCCCAACTTTGACAATATGAACCGTGCTGCTTTGTAAGTTGTTCTTCCATTCTATATCTTACTGTTTTACTTTATGTTGTCTATGTACTTTTCTTAATATTGCTCATTCTCGTACCAAATGTGTATACACTGCCTTTCTACTAAACTAACTTGAAACTTTATACAAAACGACACAGACTAGCATGGCAAGAAAGACAGCGTCGACAACGCACACTCCGAATGTTAATGATGTTCCTAATGATACTACTACTAATGGACGGCGATGAACAAAATCAACGACATCAACAAGCTAATCGATTACGAAACCAACAACTCCGTAATAAACATAATTCCAAACATAACTATTTAAATGGATGGTTAGATGAAGATGGCAATGTAATTCAACCACTAACACCATCAATATATAAAGCACGTACATCACAGGACGAACTAATAACTCAAGCAATTAAAAATAATGTTAATTCAAGATATTATGAATTAATTACATTAAATAATGGACGTGATTATGAAAATGAATTAAAGGTATATTTGAATGAGATGTTAGAGAGTGAGATTGTGATGGATAGTGTTATGGATATACAGCAGAGTGATGTTAGAGATGAAGAAGATGAAGAAGTAGATCATTATGATGATGACCATACGGAGGATGATGTTGTTAAGGATGATGCAGAGGGAGAAGAGAATGAGAATAGAAGAAGATTGCAACAACAACTGCAAGAAGAGGAAGGCATCATCAACTCGTCACGTAGATTAGACAACCGACTACCAATGAATACAATACTCGAAGAGAAGAGTATGTCATCTACTAAGTTGAAACAAAAGATACAAGTTGCATCACAGGTTGGTGGTGTAGGATATGTCAGTAGGCCTGCTGTCCAAGTACAACCACAGTTTACTACTCAAGAGGAGGAAGAAGTAGATGAAGAGAGATTGGATATTGACACAGAAGGAGATGCTGCTGAGAAATTTGTGGATAGTTTACAAGCTGGAGAGTTTGATAAATCATCCGCTGAAAGTAAAGTACGAACAGAAGCAAAGAAGAAGAAGAAGAAGACTAGATCAACTACACCTGATAAATTCAAGGAAATAGAAGATGTATCAGTATTTCATTATCCACGAAATGCAACCGGTTATTATCGTGGATTATGGATACGATCACAACGTAATAAGACGTTACCACTTGCTAATGATGATGAAAGTTCGGCATCGGTTCGATTGGACACTTCCAATCTCAAGGCTGTTGATATCAAGGCTCCCGGTGCTGATGTTAATAGTGCATCCGCCACCACCACTACAAGGAGGCAATTTGTACCAATGACTCAATTATTACAACACATGGATGATCAGGGATATTTAGTTCAACAGAATATAACATCAGCTGAACCAGGTGTACAAAGTTGGGCACAAAATCAATTGATTTCGAGGAAGAATGCTGATGTTTGTATTATGTTTCTACCGCCTAGTATATATATGGAACCTGATGTTACCAGTACGAATATGACATTAAAAGAAGATGAAGAAGGTGATAAGGTTGAAAAGAAGAAGGAGCTTCGAAAGTCTTCAGCTACTACCAAATCCTCAACAAGTCCAAGCAAACCATCATCACTCTCACTAACAAACGATGCAGGACGTGCTGCCTTCCAACTATATTCCAAACCAATCCCCGCAATGAATGAAATTAGTATAGTCGATGGATTAATTAAATTATATGATGGTATGACTACATCATTTAGTCGTCGTACTGATGTTTTGTTGAGGGTGAAGGGTGTTATGATACATGGTGTTGGTAAGTTGAGTTTGGTCACTAGTGGAAGTAGTGGTAGTGGGTCAGATGGTAGTATTATGAAGAAGCGTCGCAGTTTTCTAGCTGTACGACAAGTTGACAATGTAAAGTACGATGAAGATGTGGACATTGATGAGGAGAAATCTTTTAGTGAGGATAATCCCTTTCTTGGTGGCGATGATGACGATTCCGCCGAGGATGAACAAGATTCATCTGAACGACGAAGACGGTTACAACTTGCCGTTGAGGATCTTCTTTTACGACCAGAATATCATGATGGAGAAACTACTACGCCACAACAACACGAGAAGCAGATTGAATCTATACGAAATGAGACACTCGATTTGTACTCCTCACTATACATTAATGAAAGTACACAGTATTTAGATAAACATGATGATGTGATTGGAATATCCTTGAAGAAGGATGGATGGACACGGTTACAATCGGTAGATGACGATATGGTGCCTTTAGATGAGGAAGATGAAGAAATAGTAGAAGAAGATGTTGATAGTGATTCCTCACACCAACCCATACATGAAACGCCAGAAGATTCAGAGATGGTTGACATGAAGAATGCCTCCACTGTGGACCTGCATCTAGATTCCGAACACATCACCCAATCTCATCGTTCTACTTTGACACTAACAGATAGTGAACCTCAGCCAGATCGGTATGTGTACCCCTATCCATATGTTATTGATGATTCTGAGGAGTCTATCCAAAAGGCATCATCGCCTGCAAGTCGAAAGTTGCCCGGGAGGGAACAGGCGTTAGAAGCTAATGCTGCCAATTGTGAATTTGAGATTAATATCGACATCCAGTCTACCAAGTGGACGTTTGGAGAATGGAGATCAAGTATGGAACATCGATTGAGGATGGGAGGGGTATTCAACCCCAATTGGAACGTTGCTAATTCAGAAAGTGATGTCGTAAAGATGAAACGATCACAATACCTATTGGCGATGAAGTCTCAACTTGATTTCTTGGAAGAAGAAAAGACACCCAATGAGGCGTTAGTGATGACCATGATGGGTGATATTGAGTCAAAGAATTGTGACTTCCATTCCTTTGTGAATGTAACTGCCATGCGGACAGATTGGGATCACACAACAGCCAAAGCTATCAATTACAGCTTTTACATGATGTTGACATGTCTGACACAGATTGTCATTCTTCTCCGACAGTTGCTTCATACACAATCTCAATCAGTAGCATCGAACGTGTCATTGATGTGTATAGGGTGGCAAACTGTACTAGATGCTATACTGTGCATCAGTCATATATTCCTATGTCTAGTCATGCAACCCCTCTTCACGGCTTTTGCTAGTGTAGCATTCTTCAAGCTTTTGATATTTTGTGTCATTGAGATGAAGTACATGGCAATCATAATTCAAGCTCGGAATAATGCAAACAATACTGGGATATCACAAGAAGAAATGAGGAGACAGATAACGTTGCTCCATATGAAATTCTATGGTGCACTCATGTCGGCTATACTTGCATTTTGGTACTTTGGTCAAACACACCGCAAACTCTATGTCTTGGTTCTATATTCATTCTGGGTACCACAAATCATACTGAATATTATTACAGAGTCACGGAAACCTATGCATCCTTACTACATGTACGGTATGAGTTTGACTAGAACGGTAGCACCCGTCTATGTCTTTGCTGTTAGGAACAACTTCTTGAAGGAAGTGAATCCGGACTTTCCAACTGAGCCACAAATGTGTCAGTTGTTAGTGCTGTGGGTGGCTATCCAAACTGCTATCCTATATGCTCAAAGTAAATATGGAACTCGGTTCATGATACCACAGAGGTAAGCCTTTCACTTTTGAACCCTTTTAACGTTGAAAGTTGTCAATTTTACTCATATCTTGTGTTTCTTTATTCAACCAGATTCCTACCACCGAAATTTGACTACGGCAGGCCAATTCCTGCATCCCTTCTCCCACGTCCAACAATAACAAACAATTCAACTAATGGAACATCGTCTGGCATTGAGCTAGCACCACTGTTGAATACCGATCCACCTACCTCTCCTGGACGAAACAATGGCGTAGCACGGAATCGTAAAGGAGGGAGTAATAGAGCCAGACTTGGATCAGGAGCGGCAGACACTGGCACCTCGTCAATGAGTGAGGATACTACAGATACCCCGACTCTAGATTGTGTCATATGTTATAATGAAATAGATGTCAATGATCGTAAAGGATATATGCTTGCTCCTTGTGATCACATATTCCATCGGCACTGCCTTGAACAATGGATGGATGTCAAGGTATGTCATTTGTATGTTTGCATTGCATGCATATTATTTAACAAACCTCATCCCACCTAACCTTTTCCTCGCTCTATTCTAGATGGAATGCCCAATATGCAGGTGTAACCTTCCTTCCATCTGATCTAAGTCTATGCTAGAGTCTTGCAAATATGATAGATACTAGGACAGTCACTACAAAGACTGAGTAAAATAGAAGAGTTATTTAGATTTTCAATTCCTGTCTAGTCATCAATTAGCATGCTCATAAGATAGCCACAGGATGCCAGTTACGGCTACACAGGCAGAGGAAAACCACTTGATGATAACACCTCGTCCTTCGATCTCTTTGAATTTGAATATACCCCTGTAAACAAGATGGTGGTCAAGTCAGATATAACATGCAAAAGATTCATTTGTTTTGCAACACATCATAACCTACTCACCATAATCCACTTATGAGCATTGATGCTTGTATAAATGAGAACCCGACCCCTTGTCCGAGGTATGTTACTGCTATAATGCACATGAAGTTCCCTCCACTGTATAATATACCTGATAGACCTCCCTGAAACCACATTTGTTTTATATAAAACGAAGGAAGAGACGCCCAAGCCTGACTTATATTTCCGTCATGTCTATAGAGTTCAAATGCAAATCGTGTTATCCACAAGATAATTGTAACTAGGAGTGAACCAATTGCAAATGATATGACGTACGAAGGGCCTCCATATCCACTATGTGCAGCATAGTGGAGAGGGATCATATTCGTACCACCCCATAATCCATTGAAGAGCGAAGCTACTATACCTGTTTGACGTCTGGTTAAGGTGACTCTTCCATTTAAGAATGTTATACTTTTACTCCTCTTGTCGGATGTTGTGGGATGTTTTAACTTGTCTTTATCTTCTAATAATGATTCCATTTCTAACGGTGATAATGATGTAGACAATGGAACACTAGCCTTTTCATTAGCAGCCTTTACTTCTAATATTTTAGTTTTGGTTGGAGTTGGTGAGTTCTTTATCTTTGTACCACTTCTTTTACTTGCCTTTGATTCGCCAGAAGTTCTTTGTTTGGTAATGAGTGGAGCTTGTAAATCATTTGATGATGAATATTGTATCCGTTTTCTCATATTCATATTCCCTTCTATGTCGTCTTCATCTACAGCAGATGAAGTAGCTGTATCTTCTGTTGTATTATTATCCTCTATATCTTCTTTTCTTCTTCTCTTTATCTTTGTTTGTGGTCGTGAGAATATTGACATCCCAATCAATCCACTTATCAATGTAGCACAAGCTCCACAAGCATGCGGTACAGATTTGACATGTTCTTCAAACACGAATATACCCCACATGACAGCTGTTAATACATTCATAGATGACCATGTACCAACAGCAACAGCCAATCCTGCTGTTCGTATTCCATATATACCTGCCCAGCCACCTGAAGATGCGCGTTTTACAATTTATAAAGATAAAAGAGAGGCGATAGTAACTTCTGTTAGCATATGTAGTTCGCATAGGCAACTATATGATAATACAATACAAACTTGGACTTCCCAGGTACCCAGAATAAACCCGAAACAATACCCCACTTTGTAAATCGAAGCGGTTCACCACCAAGTAATATTAGCCAACTTGTTAAGAAGCACATCATTGTTTTATAACTCTGGACAACTAATGGATCAACATCTAACCTCTTAACAACTTCTGATTTAACTGGTACACCAAATGAGCCTAAGCAGATTGCAGCGGTTATAGCAGCTGCATATCCACATGCCTCGTTGCATTTATCAAGAAGCATGTAACTGTGTTGTTGGAATTTTGTAAATGTTGTGTTTATTTTGCGGTAAGGTATGTGTTTTGTGATATAAGCTACGCTGCCGTAACACCAGTCGATACTAAAGCAATATATTGTTATCTATCTCACTGAGGATATTGGCAACATAAACTACTACTCTATGTACCGTTTCAATAGGTTTCAATGCACCATTAATATGGTACATACCAGACCACACTCCACAAATGCATAAAAATAAAATGAAGGATACCGGAGCATTCGCTTCCTCACTCCTCACTTACTCGCAAATCAATCATCAAACACCCTTCTTTCCATATCATGTGTGAGTTATGGTATGTGCTAATAAAGCTACACATAGCATTATGAACAATCTTACTATGTTATTATGAATCTAAAAGTATCGTCCGAATCCACTGAGAGATCATTAGCTCTGTTCCATATAAATTTCTATGAGTACAGTCTCCGATCCCTCGTCCAGTATTTCCATTTGGTATGCTTGCAAGCTGCCAATAGATTGGAACAATATGAACCACACCACTGCCGTTGTTATTATTCTCCCATTTCCGAAGAGCGTCTGTCCTCCATGAGTTTGGTAAGCAATTGGGAATACAGCTTCTATTTACTAGCTCTGTCGTATTAATATTGGGATAGAGCCTTTGAAAAAACTCTGCCTCGGGCTTACCATCTTTCAATCTATACTGTTCGTCCTTTGCTTTGTCTTCGGTTATGAATTTGGCATGACCTGCCATTCGTTCCTCTGACAATGTTTCACACCCACATCGCCACATACAAGACGGAGTAAATAATCCGTTGGTAGTCGACCATTCTTCGGGTGTAGGTTCATATAGATAAATTGATGCATTTGATAACTTTGATTGTGATGCTATAAAGTCCAATGCTTTCTCATACTGTGAAGCTTTACTTGGTGTATAATGTGATGATGCACCCGTTGTTAATACGATATCGTTCGAAGTGAGAGATCTCACGGCGAATGGGAAGTCGTACTTGTATAAGTTATCTTGTAAACCCCACTGTATACCAAATCGAGAATATCTAAATTCAGTACTTCCCCTTGCATGTACAAAAGTAAACTTTTCAATCAATCTACCTTGTTTTGCCAAATTTCCTTTCCTCTTCAATAGTTTGGCGTCTGTGGGAAGTTCATTAATTGAAGAGTTCATAAGGCAAGCCAAAGTATAGAATGTTTGTTCCATAATCGAATCACCATGTAGCCATACCATATCATATCGTGATAATGTTGATCGTATACTTTCGAAATTAATAGGTGTACTGCAATTCAATCCTATCTTACTAACAGGCGTTGCAAAGTTGGATCGACCTATCCTCTTGAGACATGTTTGAACTTGTGTAGAGTTGGCAATTTCATATGGTTGTAAATTCCTCCATGTTGATGCATTACGATTGTTAACACGCCCACAACCGTCTATCGTTGTTGTACTTGTACTGCTGTATGATTGTGTTCTTATTGTTGAGATGTAATTCAGCAATGAAACATTTTTGTTGAGTTGTTTTCCAATCAATATTATGGCAAGTATCACTAGCAAATTGGTATATCTTCTTCCCATCCATGTTCCAAGTTTCTTCATTAGTCAGATACTATCTAATTTATAATATAGGTATCAATAACGCCTCACGCCGCCGATACCACCGCCGCCAACAACAACCGTACATTCTTTGAGTACATACATGTGATTATGATGAGCTTTGCCGCCGCCAATGATAATAATAGTATATATACCCCACCTTCTCTCAACTGATTTGCACGCACAGTAATAAATCCATCACATCACGGATAAATCACATCATACAAACACCACACACACTCAAACATTCATCTCAACCGACACAATATTTAGTGTCATATTGTATCGATAGTAGTGAATAGAATGAATGCTGCCATACGAGCATCACTCATATCAGATGCAAAGAAACTTTCATCACTACAACATTGGTCAATACAAGATTTACTTAACATTAAACTCAACAATAATAATGATACAAGCATCGACATACAAAATACAAAGTTGTTACTCCAAGAGGTACAAATTCGATTAGCAATACAACATGATAAACTAACTATATTCTCAAAGTCTATCAATGAATATACAAACGTTGCAAAGATCGAAGGTGCTACGGTACAACGAAATCTTAATAATCTGCAAGCATTACATGCAAATACATATCAACTACCACATCAAATAACACAAAGTCAAAGTATATTAGAAAACTTTACAACACGAAATCAAAAGTATGTAGCTGATACATTTGAACAAATAATGGATAGACACGGCACATCTGTCGAGACATTAGCTGATGTTGTCATACATGCACGTAATATGGAAGACGAGTTACCATCAATACTTCGAAGACAATATCGTCAAGAAGTTACTTTACTTCAGAATACACATATTGAATCATTTTTACATGATAGATTGATGATACAGCTTCTATGTGAACAGTATAGATCATTAAACAAGGGGAAGGTAACTGGTGCAGTTTCACTTGATGTGGACATATTGGATTGTGTAGATGATGCAATTACTGAAGCAAAACATGTTGCTGATGCGAATCTTGGAGTTGCTCCTGAAGTACATATACAATCAGATGATAGTCTCAACGATGACAACTTCATACCTCCTCCGCTGATAAGATCTTGGTTACATCATGCATTAGTAGAAGTTACCAAGAATGCCATGACGTCTAATATTCAACAGTTAATATTGCAACAACAATCATCATCCACCGCCGCCGCAGTATCATCACTACCTCCACCTGTACATATCAATATAGACAAGAAGGAACTACCCAACGAATCTAAGTTTTTGAGAATACAAATTAAAGACCAAGGTACTGGATTGAAGAATAGAGATCAGGCATTCGGCTTTGCCCAATCCTCGACACAGAAACGGTGGAACCGATTAGAGGAACAGCAATCCTATGCCGCAGTTAGACAACCGCTTGGTAGCTTGGGTGTTGGATTACCGTTGAGCCGACTTATGATGAGAGTCTTTGGTGGTGATTTAGACTTAGCAAATCATGACAAGGAAGGCGATGGTATAGATAGTGGATGTACTGCTACCTTGCTCATCAATTATGATGACACATACAAAGCTAAGAATTAGATGAAGTAAAGTCTGTCGTCCTATTCTAACTACTCACTGCCCTCTCCCCAAGGTTTGTCCTTCTCCTCCTTCTTCTTACGCATTGAGCATTCTTTGGGAAGGTCATCCTCGGTCTTGATATACTCACACTCATAATCACTGTTGCAACACTTTCGAATACCTTGGGGAATATCATAGGGAACATAAGGAGCAGCAAGTACATAGCATGCTTTTGTTCGTTTAAGTGTGAAGTACAAAGTAGATTAAAACACTCCTCTAGACTTTTCTGTTTCTAACTTTAATCAACCCTCTATTCTATCACCAAGCTGTGAATCGACATCAATATGATGTTATTGTGTACAAAGGGGTCACACCCCACTAGCCCCAAACCAAACATAAACTTATTCCTTGGTATCCATGGGTTCACTCTCATCCATCGGTGTTGCACCTTCTTCTTCCTTTTTCGTCTCTTCTTCCTCTCCCGATTTCTTCTCCTCCGCTGGGGCAGGAACAGGTTCTTCCTTCTTCTTCTCTTCAACCTTGGGCTTTGGTTTAGGCTTGTGCATGATTGGACTTACAACATCGTTCAACTCCTTATTCTTGGCATAAATCTGCTCACATGTAACAACGGGGTCGACATTGGCAGCCAATCCTCCCTGCTTATCCAACATATCATACATCCATGCACTGGCTTTATCAAGCTTATCAGAACAGTTGGCACGCTCTTCATCGGTAATATGAGCATACTTCTCATCGCCCTGACTTGAGTTAAGCCACGATGTATACTTCTCGATAGTCTTCTGTAACATGGTGTTAGCATTCGGACGAGTACGTGCCTCATATTGACGATTCTCGATTGGATTACCAAGCTGCTTCAACTCCTCAAGTTTCTTAACAAATGCCGACTTGTTCGCATCAAATCCATCCTCATACAACCAGTTCTCAAAGGATTCAAGCTTGGATGAGAAGGCCGTCTTCTCTGCATCCGTGCAGAATGTTGCCAATTGAGATTCGGATATAATCTTATCACGCATGTCGTAAATGTAAGACTCGAGTTCATTACGTGCATCAGATGTTTCCCTCACGACACGATCGGCATTGGCCATGGCAACCTCGGCCTCGTTCTCCTTCTGTATCTCAGCTTCAGTCCAATCGAGCGGTCGGACAATTGAGAATTCAAGGTTTGTCTTCTTAAGCTTGGGCTTCTTTGCCGCGGCAGGTTGTTCTGTTGGTTCAGTGGCGACCTTGGCCGCTTCGCCATCAGCACCCTCGGCAGCCTTGGCCTCAACGCCCTCCTCGGCAGGTGGAGCCGCTGGTTCCTCCTCAATAATCTCCTCAACCATTTGTGCCGAACTTAATGTCAAACTACCATGAATATCCTGCTTGACATTTACACGGATCTTGCAATCAGTATCCGGAGGAGCATTAATCTTAAAACTTGCAATAGCCTTACTAACACCCTTGGGGTAGTTATACTTTTCCTCGGCACTATCATCATACATGGCATCAACGGCAAACTTACCCGATCGACGTAATGTCACACGTCGGACGATGGGGAAGTTACATCCACGTTCAAACATAACCACCGAGTTGGTGGGTGTGGGATTCTGTTCATCGGCATCAACCTCCATCCCAGCCTCGTGTGTGCCATCCCATTCAATCTTAATTGGGAATGGCTGGTACTCAATCACCTCATATGGCAATACCTTGAATCGAGGTGAGAGGATGGCACTTTGCAATGCACACCCGCGTGATACGGCCTCATCAGCATTCATCGTAGTTGACAACCCGTTATTCACGGCATTTACATCCAATCCCAAAATACCAGCCAATGTAGTCTTAACACTACCCACACGTGTCGCTCCACCGACAATTTCAACACTCGTCAAATCAGCACTACTCAACTGTGCCTCGGCCAATGCCTTCTCAATAGGTGACTTTAACCTTGCCAATAATGGATCACATAATTCCTTATATTCCTCCTGTTTTAATGATATACTAAAATCTAAATCATCCATGATACATTCCAAATTAATCCTAGCTTCCTTGACTCCTGCTGGACTTAATGTCTTCTTGGCCTTTTCGGCGGCAACATGTAACTTTAACATGACTTTGGCATTATCACGTGGACTACCGCTTAACTTTCCTTTATACTTTTCTTCAAACTTCGTTGCAATCCACTCAGCAATAATAGTATCAAAGTCACGTCCACCCAGGTTCTCATCGTACTGTACCGACTTGACAACTAATTTACCAGGTTGGAAATCGACAATACTAACTGAATAACAGGTTGCTCCCATATCAATAAACATTACATGTGTGGGTGTCTCGGCAGTAAATTCCTTACGTATATCCTTGAATATGCCATATGCTAATGCCGTTGCTGTATTTTCATTCATTAATCGTTGTACGCCTTTCACGCCGGCCATTTCACATCCAGCTAAAAAGGCACGTCGTTGGGCATCGGTGTAATATCCTGGAATGGAGATGACCCAATCACGTGGTAAACATTCACTTGGATCGACATTAGTTTCAGCAGCTGATTTGGTGGCGGCGACCATACCCATATGTTTAACAATCATACCAGCCACTGCCTCAATTGGTATAGTTTTCGTTTCACCAGCCAAGTTTACCTGTACAGCAATACCCTCTTCGCCATCTTTACTCTTTGGGTGTTTATATGGTACACACTTATAGGCTACCTTTTGCATTTCAGATACAGCTCGTGGATCATTGTAACTTAATCCTACTAGACGTTTTATATTTGTAATTGTATTTTTATAATTTGATAATGCAGTGGAGGATGCTGCCTCTCCCATTGCTCGGGATTGATCAAATCCAACCATGTTGCTGTTTTTATGTATTGAGTGTTTTTGTTTTGTGATTTACAGTTTGTAATTTTGTTTGGTGGAGAAGGGTCAAGGGTGGATATATGACGGACGAAAGCGTATGTAGGTCGTGGAAAGCCGAACAAGTGAGAGTTTTATTAGATGATAATACATTTGATTAGAATGGTATTAATAAGTACAAGCCAACAGCACAACATATATTGTTACAAGAAATGCCAATGACCACACAACACACACAAAATCCAAAGGCCACACCGTATTAAATATCAACGCCGCCCGCCCGTCAAACCAACATCATTCAAAACAGTATTAAAAACCAATCTATTTCCCTTATTTACAATATACCAAACCCTAAATACCAACTCTCTTTTCTCTACTTCTATACATAAAGTCGGAGACGTGCAAAAATCCCAGCCACACACACACAAAAATCTCGTAAAATAGATAATATAACTTACGGATTAAGACGCTGTGAATTACCATTTAAGATAACATCCACACCACCACGACCGGCAGCGGCTATAACGGCATGCTTGGCTCCAAAGTCTACTCCGACAACACTCATCTTCTCTTTATATAGCAATTACTTATTAGTGGTGCACACAAAATTATGAGAGTGAAAAAAGAGGCTGATGAAAAAATTGTTGACTCTGAGATTTCTTTCGAAATTGTCCAGGATTACCTGAAATAAGTGGATTTATGAGTAATCTATATCTCGGTAGTTTATACGTAGGAACTGTAAAATATTGAGATATAGATGAAGAATACCCTGAAATTAAGCATTTTGGTATCCTATAGTAAATCGAGCTTGTTACTTTTTCAACAAAATAGTAACTGACATCCCTACCAACGCGACAACTACTACTCACTCATAAGCACCCAACACAATACCAACCACCGCTATAATGGCAAGTGAAGAGAATACAAATACACCTGTCGAATCAGTGGAGGATACGGCTTTACCGCCGCAGTCCGCCTCCACTTCAGCTGATACAAATTTTAGTATTGGTGAAAGAGATAATGACAGCTGCAGTTTACAAGATGAGACTATTAATAATGATGATGGTAAAAAGAGTGTTAGTGCCGATATAAATGGTGATGATAAAACTACTAATAGTGCTACAAATGGTAGTAACGAAGATACGATGTCCTCTATTTCAGAGCAACTTAAACAAACCAATAATAACACTTCAATTGCAACGGATAAACAATCAGATGGTACAACTACCGAAGACAATAGACCAGCATCACCTCCTAGACTTGATACAGTTGAATTGTCACCTCCTAACTCACCTCCAAAAGTATCATCAACAGCAGTATCAAGTAGCTCACCATCACCAACAGCGAAACCAACATTAAAACAAAAGCCACAATCACGAACTCCACCAACAAAAAGTAACACTGCGCAACAATCTACAACACAGCCTAAACAACAGCGACAGTCTACACCCCCAAAATCTACACCCCCAAAAGTGGAAGAGAAGAAACCAGCAGAGCCAGAGAATCTAGTAGCATCACCATCATTATTCGGACCATTCGTTGATCCAATAATTAACTCCGATTGGAATCCATTTAGTGATGACAATAATGATAATAATGAAATTGGTGTTGGTGGTGAAAGACAGAGGCATGGCCAGAGGTTTGCAGTTGATGATGATATAAAAGACCAGCCTACATCTCAACGCAACAACGTTGCAAATGGTGGAGAAGGTACGAGTAGTGGATTGAAACGATCATCCTCTTCTCAACAACAACAACAGACAGACAAACAAACCTCCGAAGTAGAAATAAATTCCCTCCGTCAAATATTCGATTCAGAATATGAACGTGCATTAGAAGATCAAGAAATATCATGGCGTGCACGATATGGCGCAACACGCTTATCCTTCATAATGTCAACATTACTAATGATTATATATCTATGGTTAGGTTGTATGTTTTATAGATCGGAGGCAGGATGGAGTATACCCGATGCATTATTATTTACTGTTTATACGGTGACGACTGTGGGATATGGTGGACCAATGCCATTACCGAATACTGCGGCATTTCATGGTTTTACTAGTTTATATATCTTGGTGGGTATTAGTTTAGTGACTGTTTTGGGTGCACATACTTATCAATTGATTACGTTGGAAACTACAAAGCTTCGTACTTCACCAAGACGAGGTAAACGAGGTGGGAATAATGATCTTGATGATGAACAGAGTGATGTATCAGGACAAGGAGGAGAAGGGATGGTACAAGAAATTGATAAATATCGTGAACAATTCATGACAGAATTAGAAGATTTGGTTAAAGAACGTCCATGTATTGATGCAACAATTGTCAAGATTAAGGAATTTCAATTATATTTACGAACAACTAAAACTGGACGATTCTTGGCTGTTGTATTACCATTCCTGGGTATGATATTTTTAGGTGCAATTGTTGTCGGTACTATAGAGGAATGGAGTCCATTGGAATCAATCTATTGGAGTATTGTTACATTAACTACTGTCGGGTATGGTGATTATGTCCCCACGAAGAATTCAAGTGTATGGTTCTGTACATTGTTCTTTATCCCGAGCGCGTTGTTTTTCTTATCATTCTTCCTGGCACATGTTGCCAAGGCATACATTCGATTACATGCTATACACGTAACGAGATTGGAACGTAAGATGAGGAGGGAGAGTGAAAGACGTAGGATGGAGGCAGAGAGGGATGAGAAGGCACGACGTATCGAGGAAGCTGCCGCTGCTATTGAGAATGCGGCCAAGTCATCAAAGGAAGGTCAGGGATCAATAGCTATACCAACAAAGGCAACATATTCACCTGGTGGGACAAAGATTGCAAACGAGGACGTTGAGGAGGGATTTGCAACAATAATTAGTTATGCCGAAGATCAAGACTTAAGTCCTCGAGGATCACCAACGAAGAGTAGTGGTTTGTTTGGTGATGAGGCTGGTAACTTTGATCCTGATCATAATAATGATGATCCAGACAGCTCCCCGGCACAACGATATCGTGAGAATGTTATTCGAAATAAGGATGCTGCTCCTGATCCACATAGTAATCGGGCAGTAACATTTGCCGAGGCGCATCAATCATTAAATCGCCATTCTAGTAGTAGTACCAAGTTGGATGAGTTTGCCAATGAAAGTCAACAACAACAAAGCACTACTAATAAACCATCATTGGATGTTAGATTACGTGTTCAGGCAAGACTTGCACGAATAATAGCCGAGGAAGTAGCTGGATATCAAACTGGAGTTATAATAAAAGGTTCAACGGTTAGTTTAACTATCGGTTCATTACGGGATACATCTGAGAAGTGGAAGATACCTCCTCAAGCATGGAAGGCATTTCGTGCCGTGGCATTTCGCTCATTACTCTTTGTTGGTGAACGGGAATTGATATCCGATGGTGGAGATGCATTATTAAGACTGAATGTTGTAGAGTTTCATCAAATCTTTTCACCCATGCTTGCGGCAATGGGAGATGGAAGTTCGATGGAAAATTGGTTGGCTGCAACTGATATACTTGCTGATGTTGAGTTGAGAGGTGGTTCAAAGTATGGGAAGACAAAGCCTGTCTTCACGGGGACATTTACATAAAAAGCATTATTACATGATAAGAATGGTTACTATCTCTTAATAAGTACAATCAGTGCATAGATGCATGTAGGGCTCTTCTTCTTCGTCATATAATTTGTGGTTGAGGATAATTGAGGGGAGTCTTGAGTTTCCAGAGGGCGTTAGCAAGGTAGAATATCAAGACAACATGTTGCTTTGGTCGAAAGATGGTATGCCTTTGCTAGTTAAGAGAAGATATGTTACTATAAAGCAAATGTAAAGACAGTGAATGAAAAATTACATCTATAAACAATTTAGACACAATACTGAGATGTATCAATCAATCTTCTTTGACGAAGAGTCACTCTCTTGTGATGATTCGGATTTGACTTGAACAAGAGTCTTTCCAGTATTCCCTCCCGTGAACAGTTTGTACAAGGCAATTGGATAGGAATCAATTCCTGTCTCAACATGCTCTGGCATCTTAACCTTACCCCTTGCATATAGATATAACATACCAATCAACATGAACGGTAGCTTCCAAATGTATATCATAAAGTTGAATCCCTTCATTGTGGCTCCCTTCTCGGCTAATTTGATATAGTTTGATGGACCAGTCGCCTTTCCCCTTTCCTTCCCATATTGTGATATAGCGCCACAAATCACTACCCGTCCATTGGGATTGATCTTCCCAAGTAATGTGTTGAGTATCTCACCTCCGACATTATCATAAATGAAATCAATTCCGTCAGGGCAGTATTCATCAAGTTGCTCGTCAATTGTTTTGCTTGTGCATTTGTAATCAATGGCAGCATCAAGACCTAGTTCATCCACAAGATATGTTCCTTTGATCTTACCTCCCGCCACACCAATTACTCGAGCTCCAGTACTCTTGGCAAGTTGTGATGCAATACTACCAACAGCACCTGCCGCTGCGGTAACAACCACCGTATCCGTCTTCTTCGGTGGTTTACATACATAAAAGATGCCAGCATATGCAGTCAAACCTGTTGAAGCTCCAATCAATCCAAGTGAATCTCTTCGTTCCATAAAGGGAAGTTTCATCATACCAAACATTTCTGAAGACTTCACTACTGCATAGGTTTGAGCACCAACCATACCAGTAACGTACGAACCAACTTTCGACTTTGTGTTAATTCCTGCACATACTACCTTTCCATACCCTACAGCAGGCATGGTTCCACCAATATCAACACTTCCGTGATATGCATCTGCATCTAACATTGTTCGTAGGAAGGCATCAATTGATAGACATGACGTTTCGATAATAATCTCATCATCACCGCAATTTGCAGTCGATATTTCTTCTGTTATTTGTTCAACATCTGTGTCTGGATTGAATAAACCATTCGGTCTTTGCTTTAGTACCCATTTTGTGTTGTTGTATGTTGTTGATGAAGAAGATGAGCTTGTTTCAGAGAGTGAGGAAGCTTGTCTCTCTGGTGCCGACATGATTATGATTAAGATACTTAACGAACTCTATCTACCGATGAACAACTATAATATATAGATACCAATGTCGGCGGACAGTGTGTTATTGTTATGAGTTGTGTAATGATACTATGGTTTATGTTGCAACGAAGACGGAGTTGTTTACACTGCAGTTATTGCGAGACTTTGTAAGAATCTTATTGACTCTTGAGAATTGAGATATGAGATGATGATGACACTACATTGGGAGAGTGATGGGTTGGCAAAAAAAATGACAATGAATTGATTGTCAACTTTTTATCCGGTATCCTTTTTATGAGAACATGGCGTTACGAGCGCGCGCGAGTTACGAGGATTATTAATAGCCGTGATATACCTCTTTATACAATATGAAACAATCCCCAGCAAAGAAGGCGGCATCTACAAAAGGTCAAAAGCCTAAGGCAAAGGGTGGTACCAAACAGGCGGCAGCAATATCGTCTACACAACTCGCAACAAATCATATCTCAACACCAACCAATTTACCAATATGTATCATTGATAATGGTGGATGGACTGTCAAGTATGGCCTTGTAGCTCCAAACAATAACAATGATACCAATGTACAAATGTCAAGCATGTACAATGCCACGGCACGACCACCATTGCAACTAACCATACTAGCCGGTGATGAAATCACATCAACGATGAAAAATTTAGGACAATTAACATGGAGTAATTCATGTGAACGTGGCATGGTATGTGATGGTGAGACACAGTTACGTGTTTGGGCACGTATATTGGAAGTATTGAATGTTATACCCAATGTAACAAATGTTATGGGTAGTAGTGGGGGAGGTAACTTCTTAGCATCAATTGCAGCATCTCGACGGGGTAAAAAACCAGTTGTTCAACAACAATCAACAACACAAACACAGGCATATACATCTAATAATTGTGCATTCCTATTACTTGAACCACCATTTGTACCCTCAACTATATCTGAGAATATTGATAATATATTGTTTCGTGAATTGGGTATGTCGAGAGTTTCTAGATTATTAGGACCGTGTATGGCGGCTGTGAAGTATATATCATTCTGTCAACAACAGACAACAGCTTCACAAGCCACCACGACTAATAACACTGACAGTGTGAAATGGATCAATGATAATACAGAATGCTGTTGTGTAGTAGACTCAGGATATTCATTTACACACATTGTACCAACACAGAATAACGGTGAGGCAATCGATAGTGCAATCCGTAGACTCAACGTAGGAGGTAAAGTATTAACAAATCTACTCAAGGAATCAGTTACCTACCGTCAATGGAATATGATGGATGAATATCATATAGTGAATGATGCCAAAGAACAATTATGCTTTGTTAGTGATCAATTTGATAAGGAAATGAAATATGCCAAATCAACAAGGAAAGGAATAAGGTGGTTTGATAGAGAATATCTCTTACCAGACTTTGTTAATACATTCAAGGGATCGATACGGTTACCGGAACCATTGCAACGGAAGAATGAAATGGCCGAGATGGAAAAGATTAAGAAGGAATTGGACAGGTTGAATGATGAGAAGGAACGTCAAGAACTTGAGGATGAGGCAAGGGAGTTGGCAATGGAGGTAGATGGGAATGATGATAAGGCAGATGACAAGACTGCCGCTGAGGAAACAAATGCAGCAGCAAAGAAAAAGAATAAGAGTAAATCCAAGAAGGAGAAGAAGAATAAAAAGTCTAGAAAGAAGAGTAAGAATCCCAAGAATGCTGACAACTCGGATGAAGAGATGGATGGTGCTTCTGACTATGACGTTGATGACTCTGACGAAGAGTCAGATCAACAACGCCTCCAACGGTTAAAGGCAATGAGAGATGCAGAACGGAAGCGTCGAGAACAAGAATCTCTTGAACATCAAGCCATTGCCATGTCAGTTGAACGATTTGCCATCCCCGAGGTTCTCTTCACACCGACTGATATTGGTTTGAATTGCGGTGGTATTGCCGAGGCAATAGTCGAATCAATCGAGGCATGTGATCCAGTACTTCGTGCGGCAATGTATCACAATGTATTGTTGGTGGGAGGAAATGCCAAGATATCTGGATATGCAAAAAGAGTCGAGTCTGAATTACGAAAGCTTGCCCCTACAAACTATGAAGTGAGAGTTTATGTACCTGAAGATCCGGTTTCATATGCTTGGGAGGGTGCAAAGTTATTTGCAAGTAAGCCCGGTTTCCAAGAACGGTTTAGTGTTGATAGAATGAGCTGGGAAGCAATGAAGGCATCGGGCAACCAACAAGATATTTGGAAAGACAGAATGTTCAACCGGATTTCTAAATAATATATATTTGCTAGGTTTACATTCTTTGTATCATGATATAGTTCACTTTGATGATAATTAGCCTAAATAACTTTATTTGTATCATGAAATAGTTCACTTTGATGATAATTAGCCTAAATAACTTTCTTTATATTCCATGGACATTCTACGATCGAGTCTGTGATTAACTATCTGCTTGGATACCTCCGCGTGTAAGTGTATCTCTCGCCTTGCTTTGATATTTTTCACCAAAGAAATCGATATTGTCGTCTTCTATCAGCCATATCTCTATAATATCATCATGACACCGCTCGCTACTGCCGCTAGTATAGTCTTAACCTTGATTTCATCGAATACTATTGTCGTTGATGCCTTTTCACCCGCCTATATAAGCCGCCACAGGCAACAACACAACACATGCACAAAATCAATAATATGTTCAGCACCACCCATCACTCAATTGCAAATGAGTGAGGGTGAAGAAAGTTCAGCCGATGATACCACAGCCACCGCAGAAGAAGAAGATCCAGTAGTAGAAGAGGAAAAACAACTTGACCCAGAAGTAGTAGCATTAAAAGAACAAATTACATCACTCGAATCAGATTTATCGGCAAAGAAATCCAATTTAAACAACCTAAAAGAAATGGCTGATAAGTATTCATCAGCGGGATATGCACGAGAGGTTGCCAAGGGACAGAATAATAAACGATTAAGATCAGCCAATATGGGTAATAATAAAATGGCTGCACGTGCATCAGTCTTACAAACATTCTTACCGGTATTAGATGAATTAGATGTTGTTGGGACAAAGTATGAAGGTAATGCATTTGCATCAACACTTGATTCGGGATTACGAAGTGAACTCAAAACGTCATTAGCAGATTTGGGTGTGACGGAATTTAATGTTGAGGTTGGTGATAATATTGATTCGGGAAGGGTTGTTGCAATTGAAGAGGTATATAGTGATGAGGCTAAGAAGGGGACAGTTATTAGTGTATTGAAGTCAGGGTTGGAGATTTCTGGTAATGTTGTTCGACCTGCCGAGGTTGTGGGTAGTTTGGGTAGTGAAAGTGATGCTGCTGCAGCAGAAGAAGAACAGGAGGAGAGTGGAGAAGAAACTGAGGGCGAAGCCGAGTAAATATAGTAAAGTAGGACGAGAGTAGTTTAATAGTTTGAACAACCTAATGTTTTCATACGTATGTTTTACCTATTGAAATTGCCCTGTGCAAAGTCGATCATCTGATCCTTTGTCAGAGCTCCCTCTATCCGTTGCACTTCTTTACTAATGTCTCCACCGTCAAAGCGAATCAATGTCGGCAAACCGCCTACTTTCAATACACTTGATATCTGAGGGTATTTGTCAGAATCCAGCTTAACCACTCGAACAGACGGACCAAGCTCTTCCGCTGCCTCAATAAGAAGCGGTGCAACAAATTGACAAGGCCCGCACCATCTACAGAAAGAAGGAAAGAGCTATGATGTGAGCGGTTGGTATCATTTGAAAAGAGTACACACATAAAAGGACTTACGTGGCATACACATCCAGTAGTATAGGCGGATGAACTTGCGTATCATCGGATGATGTAGTTGCAAGTCCCCTACTTAAATCAGATTGTGACCAACCCAACTCTTTCAATAATGTGCTTTCATCTACATCTGTGACAGAACTAGGTACTAATTCGCCACTTCTACTAAAGTTCTTACTTTGCTCATGTCTTTCCTCCATTGCATTGCAAAGTGCTTCAACCATTTCACTCTTCTCCACCATTGTACCCCATCGTACTCCAAATTTGGAAAGTCTTTCTTTTAGCTCTTTCACTCTTAATGTTCTTAGTTCAGTAAGTGTTAACTCTCTATCAAACTCCTCATCTGTTGTCGTACTTGTTGTACTTGTTGTTGGTATAGGTTCTGGTGTAGCTTCTTCTGCTACTTTTGTATTTGTATCCTCTTGTTTATCAGCTTCTTTAGGTATTTCAGGCAACACCAATCCATCACGAGCTTCTCTCAATCTTTTCACTAAACTTTCCTTGTCGAAGCAATCGGTATAACTAATATTCATGGTAGTAAGTTCATCTTTGATTTCTTTTAATCTCATATCATTAGGATTTGGTAATGTATCAGTACAAGATGATTGATTGTCAGTAGTATCTGTGGATTCTGCATGAAGAATGATCATATTCATATCTTGTGCTCGAAAGTTGTTTATTATGTTTATATGTCTTGACGGTACATGAGACAAGAATGCTGTGCATACCGATGAAGACATTACCGCCACCACTATTAGACGACACATTGCTGCTTGCTTCTGCCATATTGAAACCATGGTTGGCGAATTAATGATCAAAGACGAGAGTTCATGAGATGTGATGGATTAGGTACTGGGTGAGAACGTATCGAGAATATTTGTGAGTACGAAATCTTTGGTACCAAATTTTTAGTGGCTCAAAATCTTTGCTCGTCGATGAACTCTGCCGCCGGCGGCAATCACACCAACGCCATAATATATTTGCAATTACCACACATCAACCATGGTACTAATCAATCGTCTAGCAACCAAAGCTCTAAGCAGCACACTACGCACACAAACCGCTCGTAGTTTCACATCAACTACATCCACCGAAGCAAAAGTAGCAGTCCTAGGAGCCGCCGGTGGTATCGGTCAACCACTCTCCCTATTATGTAAACTATCACCCGAAGTTACTGAATTATCATGTTATGATATAGTCGGTACACCCGGCGTGGCCGCGGACTTATCACATATCCCCACAAAGTCAAGTACATTGGGTAAACTTCCCTCACCTGTCTCTTGGCCACCAAAAGGCAATGATGGATTAGAAGAAACATTAAGTGGTGCTGATGTGGTTGTTATTCCGGCAGGCGTGCCTCGAAAACCGGGCATGACACGTGATGATTTGTTTAATACGAATGCTAGTATTGTCAAGACATTGGTGGAGGGTTGTGCTGAGTTTTGTCCAGATGCCATGATTGGTAAGTTAATATGAACATATCTTGTGTTCATATATCTGTATAGGACTCTCATCTCACACATATACATTTCTCATATTCATATAATAATGATGATATATAGCTGTTATTAGTAACCCCGTCAACTCCACAGTACCAATTGCAGCCGAGGTATTAAAGAAAGCAGGAGTATATAACCCCAAAAAGCTAGTCGGCGTAACAACATTAGATGTATGTCGTGCCAATACATTCGTAGGTAATCACATGGGATTAGATCCAAAAGATGTTGACGTTACAGTTATTGGTGGTCATGCTGGTATTACAATTTTGCCTTTGTTTTCACGTGTAAATGGTGCCAAGTTTACAGGAAAGTCCGCGTTTGTATTGTTTTATATGTGCATGCAGGTGTTTATTGATTGCCCTTGCATATCATGTGTACTAACATACCTTTTTATATCCTCTCTTTTAACATCATAAACTCTGAAACGCGCATCTTCCAGATGAGGAATTAGAGGCAATTACTGTTAGGACACAATTTGGTGGTGATGAGGTAGTCGCCGCGAAGGCAGGTGCGGGTAGTGCTACATTATCAATGGCATATGCTGGATATTTATTTACCGAGAATGTATTAAAGGCAATGCGTGGTGAAGATGTTACACAATGTGCATTCGTTGAAAGTAACTTGACATCAGCTGAATTCTTTGCCAGTCCTGTTAAGTTTGGTAAGGATGGAGTTGAGGAGATCTTACCATTAGGTGAATTATCTGCATATGAAAAGCAATGGTTTGATAAGATGATGCCAGAGTTGAAGAAACAGATTCAGAAGGAAAGTTCGCGTTAGTATTGTTTTATCTTGTGATTGCTTGTGTTTAATATGAAAAGTCTGTACTGACATATGTTACTATCTCCTCTCTTTCATCATTATGAATCTAATAACGCGCATCTTCCAGGGCAAAGACTTTTGTAACTAAGTGATATACTGTGACTAGAGTTGGAAAATGTATGTCTGTGTGGCTCTTGTTGTGAGTGTTATAGTTAATGATGAACTGTCAATTGACAAGTACTACGAGTAGATAAGTATGTATAGGACTGAATCGTTGACCCAAATCTATATACTACTATCAAACAACTATTTTAGTGTACAAGTCAAGCAAGTTAGTAAACAAGAAAGTACCATCGTTCACTCCAAGGATTTCAACTTTCGTTTCAACTTCTTTGGTTTGGGTACAGAAAGTTTGGATATCTTGATCTCCTTCATCTTACTCTCACCAGATGCCTTCGAAACAACTTGTGGCTTTTCAATGTCATACCATCCGTCGTGATCAGCTGAGGGTACGCCCATTGGTGGTTTTGCTACTTCGGGCTGCTTTGACTGTTGTTCTTCTTTCTTCTTTGCTTCGGCTTCTTCCTTCTCCTTTTCCAAACGGATACGTTCAGCTTGCCTCTTGCGTGCCATTTCATTGCACCAGGCCTTGGCGGCAGCACTCTCTTGATGTTTTCTATGTACACTAATACTGATAGAGAGTGCAATCTGTTGACAATTGGTTCGTGCTTCGCGTTGCTTTTCATACAGAGACTTGGCATGTCGCAGCCAGTCAGCGTCGGACTCTACCTGATCATCTTCCTCGTCATAAAATGGGAGCTCGAAATCGGTTAAACTTCGACGATGATGCGATGACGATCTACGAATAGTCAGTTTCATCTTCACTTCGGCCGATTCACCGGGATGTTCCTTCTCCCATTGTGCTTTCCTCTCCTTTTCTTCTGCTTCTTCTTTAGCTATCAGTTCTCGATGGGATGTATTCGTATCAATTCTCTCTCTGCCAATTTTGTCACCCACGATTAGCAACATCTTATCAATAGCGGTCTCCAACTTCCTCGACATATAGACGGCACCATCATAAGCTGATTTAGAGGTTGGTGAAACATGTCTTGCCGTGTTATTATACTTGAGTGCATTGGTAAAAATGAGCCTCAAGTCGGAAATGATTTCACCAATTGTGTTGTACCTCCGTTCCTTAAGATTGTTATGACAATCCTCCCAGCTTATGGGCTTTGATATGTATGACGTATAGTCAACGGGAAATTGATTAGGGACGAACCAATGCATATGCTTGTTGTCGGAAGTATGTCGAAGTGATTTCAATAGCTTTTCACACTCTTTCTCTAACTCCGAGTAGTGTGAATCTCCCGGATCTGTCTTTTCCATGAGCTCGTTGAAGACGACTTGTTCTAATTCCTTCCGTGACATATCCCTGTTGCGAATGGTAAGCTTCCAAGACGATGCCGATCCGCTCTCAACAACTGGACTATTCAAACAATCTACTAGACTTGTTTTCAAGACGTCAAGAGAGAGCCAGCGAACATACTTCAACAAGTGGGTACTAGCCTCGTAATAGGCACATGATAACTGATCACCCACATCATTACCATCCTTGTTGAATGCAATTGCATTTGAGAAGACTAGGGCAATATCAGCAATGAACTCTTCTGCATTGCGATACAATCCACCTTGTAAAAGTTTCGCTTCTGCAGTGGTAAGATCCATTGGATTCTTGATTTTGGCAGCATAATCAACCTTAAGGGCCGGAAATAGGAGCGGCACCGGAACATGGAATATATACTTTGGTCGTTCTGCATTAATCCATGTATGTTTCATCAACTGTCCTAGGAACTTGATACATTCGGCCTCCCAGCCTGTAAGATCTTTATCCCTTCGACGACCTGGATACTTCTCTTTAATCTTTGCAATTGCAACATGCATTGGCAAGGGTGCATTTGGGTCAGAGATTGTTATTCTTGATGGGGAGTGTGACTTGGGTGCAACAACATTCTTCTTCTTTTGGTTAGTTGATGACGAGCTAGACATTGATGATGATGGTCCCTTGATTGATACTCGTTTTGTTGGTCTGTCATCTCCAGAAGGCGAGACAGGCCTCTTACCACCGCCAATCTTCCCTCCAATCTTCCCTCCTCCATCAGATACTCTATTAGCCGAGGTTGGAAGGGATGGACGTTTCGCCGTAGTCGAACCGCCTCTCAAACGTTCGGCAAACATTTTACGAAAGAGCTTGGCCGTATATTTGCCCAACGTAACCATGTGTATATTCTTCTTTGGTCCATTGTATCGTTCACAGTTCTTAAATATCAGTAACACATCGTATTCAAAGTCTTCTGGTGTTACATCTGTATCGGGTAATGGAGGAAAATGAGTAAGTGTATAAGATATGAAAACGTTGAAATGGGATAGGTATAAAGCAATCAAAATAAACTTACATGAACCATTCTCAATCTTACGATCCACAGTCTCCAAATCCATGGGAGTATCCACAAATTGTAAATAATCCGTGAATATACTAGTATCAACTGGTTTTTCAAAATGCAACGTTGCCTTTTCGGTAATCTTGGCAGACTTGTCAGTATAGGTAGCCACCCTCAACTCTGTCATTATACCTTTTAAAAATTCTTTCTCAGGACGTTTAATAGTAATATACTTTTTATTCGCCTTCTCTCGTGCCTTTGATCCATTCTTGGCATCCAACTTTAATAACATATTTAATGTCTTTTCCATTACCATATTTAATCGATTAGCTTTATCAATTAATTCTTTCCCTTCTAACTTACCATTATAAAATGTTTTACAGTTTGTTGCTACCAATCGACAATCAGTTGCAAATTCCAATACTGTAGTATACTTTCCACCAATTAAATTTTGTACGATGGTACCAAAGTCTATTGGATGGTGTATAACATTTAAATACCCCTCTGGATATTGACCATTACAAAAAAATGGTACAGGATGTAGAAAGAACCATGCGGTCTGATGTTTATCTTCAATATTTGTCATATTAATTACCTCATTAATTACCTTTATACAATCATCCCAACAATATAATATTGGTGGATTAATTTTAGATGGTAGTAATTCTGTTTTGGATATAAAGTATTTACATAATTCTTCAGAACTTTTGAGGAAATCGACTGCTACGGGACGGAAGGAGTCTTGTACGGTTGTATTGTATTGTAAACAATTTGATGCGATTAATCGTAAATCGGATATAAATTCAATGATTGTATTGTAACTATTCTTATCCAATTTGTTGGATATAGTAGATAAATCCATTGGATTATTAATCTTTTCACGATAATCTTTTACTATTTGTGGATCACTAACGGGTTTAGCGAACCATTTACATGCTGATGGTTGACGACGTTTGAGTGAGGACAATACCTTGTATGCTTGGGCACGACGGTAGGGATTCATTTGTATACCGGGTGCTCCCGGTTGACAATCTGATGACGATGTTGGAGTTGGGAGAGTAGTGGATGTTGATTTTGATTTGCTGGTATCACTTGCCGTAGACAGCTTTAACTTTAACTTTGTACCGCCACCGCCCTTCTTTTTATTACCAATTGGTTCATTATCGGTATCATCAGATGCAGTAGACGCATTGCCAATGGAACTAGTCGATTTTTGTCTTTTAAACTTAATCGATATCTTCTTCTTCTGCTGATGATGTTGCCCGTCTGTTGCTGCTAAGTTGGATGTTGACGAAGCTCTATTTGACTTGGTCGGTAATGATGGTCGTTTCTTACTACTATTACTATTATTATCACCCTCTAATTTACCAGCCAATCGAGCTTGTTTCTTTTCGGAATTTTTACGTAATCGATCAAAAGCCTTCATCATACGATTAGCTAAATCAACAACAAACTTTGAATCACGATCTTTATTAAATTCTATTGCGTTAGTAAATATTAATTTAGCATCTGTATAGAATTCTTCTTTTGTGGAGTATATAGAAGGAGTTGATTCTAAGTTTGATTTAAGTGTACGTAAATCCATTGGTTTTTTGATAACTTGTGTATATTGTGGGAATATGTTTGTATCTACTGGATCTAGGAAGAGGTAGTTGATGTTATTACGTTCCTTTGAAGTTAGACCGGTGTGTATTTCACGGCATATCGTGAGATCAGCTGGAGACATACTCATGTTGCGTTCAATTTGTATGACAAGTTTTTACCGCAAAGTATTAAGTGGTATCCTTAGCTCGTCGTATCAATCTAGCGCTGCCGAGGCGAATCAAATATGCTCAAGATCTTTCTAATGCATTAAACATATAATGAAGGTAGTCCGCTGTCTATTAATCCTCTACTAACCAATGCCAACGCCTCTCTGTATTGAAGCAAGCTTTGACTTGACTCTTTTAACTTTTAACTTTTGAATGAAATCGATTTTGCCTAACTACCTTAGGAGATGTAAGATGGAATAACCATACACAAACGAAGCTAATTATTCCATCTGTAATATTTAAGAAGATATGTGTCCTTTTTTATTCCTTATAATTCACTGACGACTGACGCATTTCACAGCCATCATCATCAACCATAAACACCTCCTATTACAATCATGATGCAATCGTTAATAGTACTCGGCCTAGCGGCAACATCCGCCACAGCCTTTACAGGTCCATCCCCCATTAGACCACAATCAACCGCATTATACGGTGGAGCACGAGGTGGCGCAACAACACTCGAAGGCAAGAAGGAAACAGTAGCAGCAGTTAAAGAATTATTAGACTCATCTGAAATGATCTTCACAACACCCGCCTCGGGCATTACCGTGGCACAAGTACAATCATTACGTCGATCATTACCAGAAGGTACCACAATGAAGGTAGTTAAGAATAAATTAATGAACCGTGCCATTGAGGGTACCGATTATGAAATGGCGGGAGATATGCTCAAGGGTGCTAATATGTGGTTCTTCATCGAGGAGGATATTGGCGGTTCGGTTAAATCATTTAATGCATTTACTAAGGAGAATGATTTAAAAGAATCACATTCAATTTTGGGTGGTACCATGGATGGTGAGAAGTATGATTCTGCCGGTGTTACAGCTATAAGTAAATTACCAAGTAAGCAAGATTTGATTGCCATGATTGCTGGAAGTATTAATGCCGTGCCAACGAAATTGGCACGTGTTGTTAAGGCACCTGGTGAAAAGATGGCAAGGGCTATTAAACTTGCTGGTGAGGAGGGTAATGATGCTTAAATAAAAGGTTATACAGTTAAAAAGGTTTCTTTGTTTGTAAAATTAAAAGTAAAGAACTCTGTCACAAGTCATGTCGGGGGTGCCTGTGTGATGGCACCTCCTATTCTATTGAGTAGTTGGATTGAGATGTATTTAAATAATTGTTTATGTCAGTATAAATCTGGGGGCCGGGGTTATAGATTAGGCTAGAGGGGGGTTTAATTTGGGTGGGTTGCAAGGGGATTATACTTATCTTTTTTGTCTGTTGGGATTGGGGGAGAAGCATATATTCCCTACTATACAATATGGTTGCCTCAAGACTTGCCTTTGGAGGCCAATTAATCACGTGTTTCATAGGTCATTCTTCATCTCTTATCCTACATCATCGGATTATCAAGCATTTTGGGGGCAGGACAGCAGACTTTAACGCGCCAGTCTCAAGACATACCACATTATTCACCCAGACTACATAAACATATTTAGGTTCAGTTGCAGCTATTCCAAACTCAATATTATTCGTTAGAAGGAGGACAACTACCAAACACTTTATCAATCAGTGGAGAAGACAATACTCCCTTGGGATCGTACATTGCCCTTGCCGCATTAAATGCATCAACTACTTCCTGCCCATAATGATCGTGTACACTCTCTGCCACTCCTGCATCGGCTTCACTTGATACCTCAAGCTTAGCCCAGTGACACATGATACCATACTTCTCTCCCACCTTTCGAACTAGCTTACAATACTGCTCCTTAAAGGATTGAGTGATAAATTCACGTCTATATCCAGTGGGGTCCATATCCTCAGATGGCAGGTACATAATAACACCTACCCACGAAAAGAGAGCATTCTGACTATCATATGATTCATGTGGTCGAGGGCCTACCGATGCTGGGCTGAGCGGAGATGTCGAACCGCTAGTCCAGCGTTGTTCAATCGGAGATGGTGCAGGCAAACCTGATGACTCTATTTCTTCCAACAACTCCTCGACAAAGTCAATAGATTTATGGTTGGGCCGTCCATATGTCCCAACGGGGAAGCAAACTTCATATACCCATTGTTGACCTCCACAATCGAACTGAAGTTTTTGATCAGACGGTGCAATCTCAACACCCTGTGCCTTCATCCAGAATTCACGTTCGGCTTTGTTAACACGCTTGATATGATCAGGGTCTAACATATTACCAGAAGCAAGGATGACATCACGTAGATCACCAAACCCCATGCCATTGATCGTCTCGTCATCGAGAGAGTTGTCTTCTTTGTTTGCCAGTAGCTTCTGAAGTAAAGCACGCAATGGAGCAAACTGTATATCCTTCGTGTGTTTTGGTTGGATATCCTCAACAGTCACAATCTTCTTCTTCCCACCCTTACCATCATCTACTATTGCCCCTGCCTCCATTGCAAGTGGTAACTCGTTTTCAGGATCATTCGTCACAACCACAACTGCATCTTCGTATGGTATCCACATGTATCTAATATGCTTATGACGTTTTAACAATGTAGATAACTTCTCCTTTGCTTCTGATCTAGTCATGACAATCGTTTGTTCCACAAGATTATGAGCAGGTATAACCTTCAAGGTAATCTCACTTAATATCCCAAGTCCACCAAGTCCAAGTCTTGCCATCTTGAATAATTTGCCATGACTTTCTTCTGTCATCTTGATTACTCCATGTCTAGATGGAGTAACTATTGTCAATTCCTCAACAAACTCATCACATGGTGGTATAGCCGCCCCAGTACCATGTGCACCCACACTAACAAATCCACCAATCTGTTGTTCAGCAATTGATGCCAAGTTTGGTAATGTTAATCCGTGTGGACGTAATGCATCCAATACCTGAGATACACGCGCGCCTGCCTCTACTGTTACTGTCGTATTCTCCTTATTAATATCAATAATCTTATCGAGATTTGATAAACTAACCATTCCCCGTGAATCGAATGCTAATCCATTTGGAGAAAGTGCCGACCCTACCGGACGAATGTGTGTACCATCTTGATATGCTTTTGATACAAGTTGAATCAATTCATTTATAGTTTCTGGTTCATGATATGTGCCTGGTTGCAACTCAACAGAGTGTGTACCTGACCAATTCAATATCTTGGTAGATTCTTCTTCATCTTCTTCCTCGACGATACCCTCTGCTAGAGCAGGCTTCTTCTTGGAGTTGCAAACAGTCGATGATGTCAAGGCGATTGCTGCAACGAGTGGGATGAGTGCAGATGTCCATATCTTGTGTTTTTGAGATTCTTGATCAGAAAGAAGACTAGCAGGTAAGACATGTCTTGATGATGAAGATAGGCAGCGTATAGACGGACAGTAGAGCCGCCGAGATGCGTTCCTTACTGCAACAGCCAACATATTAGCCATGAAAAAGTTTATTATGATGAAGCGCAGAGCGAAACTCCGTTTCATCGCCAAAATCCAAACTCACATAGTTTTCAGCAAATAGCAAACTTTTGCAACTCTCCTCACTAGGTATCACATCAATACCAAACCACCAGATATAATATGTCCGAAGACAATGCAGCAGCTAGTAGCGGTGTACCACTAGAGTCAGCAGCGGTTGCGGCAGTGGCAGAAACAAAGAAGGAAGAGGAGTCAACAACCAAAAATGATACCACCAAAAACGATACCACCAAAAATGACGGTGCATCTGAATCCAAACCTGCATCAAGTGGTAGGGCAAAGCGTGAACGTAAAACAGTCAAGGCATTCAACCCTGAGGAGTTTGTGGAGGAAAAGAAGGAGATTGAGGTTCCAGATGGGGCTGGTGTGAAGATCGAGGACATGCGTAAGAAGTTTTCTTTTCTATCCTGTGGTGTTCATAAAAATTATACATATGTTATGTGTATATTTTGTTTGTGTTATATAGTACATAGTGTATATTGGTGGAGTTTTGCATATGTTGTTGATATATGTATATCATAATTTAGGTATACACACCCACTCATATCTAATATCATATCATCATAATGCTCATATCTTATGTTCACAATTTCTTATACTTAGCTAATGTCGTGGAGAATCTAAAGGCAATTACATATTCTGATGTCAAAATGAAAACATTATACAATTTGATCTTTGGACAGGGAAAGAAGAAGGATTTCAGGAAGCATCTAATGCAATTCAATGGTCTTGTCTACGCAGAGGGAACTGAGGAAAGCGAACGAGAGAAGTTACGTGAAAAGATGTACAAACTTACCATGCCTCAACTGAAGGGGCTTATGGATTTAGCCGATATCAATCGATCAGCGGATAGTTTTGGACTTGCGGAGGGCAAGAATCCTGGTAAGGAGGAACATGTTACACGTTTTATCGAATGGCTTGAGATGCCCGTAGCAAGTGGTAAAAAGAAGGGAAAGAGTAGTAATAGTGGAAAGAAGAGGAAGAGTAGTTCATCGGGGTCTGCCAAGAAGGAAAAGAAGGAGAAGGCGGCACCTGCCAAGAAGGCCAAATCTGCCAAAAAGAAGAAGGCAAAGAAGGTTGAGAAGGAGGTGTCGTCTTCGGATGATTCTGATTCATCATCCGACGATGAAGAAATCAAGCTCACAATCGCTGGTGTGGACATTGACAAGGTGAAGGCAAAGGTCAGGTCAATAGTCAAGTCATCCGATACCGATGAACTCACTGTGAAGGGTGTCCGAAAAAAGTTGGAGGAGTGGTTGGATTGTGATCTATCAAAGGATAAGGATGCTGTTCGGGCTATTGTTATGGAGGCCATGTAGATTGTTTATCGGTTGTGATTTATTGGGGATATGGGGAAGATATTTATTAGTACTATGGGTTTGAGGAAGGTAAAGGGAGAGAATAAATGGTATTCATTTTGTTCTCTTCTTTATATGTTATATTCGGGGTTCCTTCCTCTGTTTGGAACCACAGATAGAAATACATGAAGAATATTAGTAGAAAATACTTTTTGCATGAACACTATTCTCTTCCCGCTTTATACACTAGTATCTTTTAATCTCTACTACTAGACTTGATTATGGATCAATAACAGGTGCCTAAACTTTCAATCAATTATACTATGTACACACAAGCAAACTTAACTCCACATAAAGCAAACATTTTAATGCCTCCGTATACACCCCATACTCAGTTATATAATCTCATCTTCAGACCTAGCAACGAGATCTGACAACTGTTCAGTAGCCAGCCTTGACTCCCTCTCTTGTCGTTTAGCATCATCTCTCCTCTTCTTCGCCCGTATTCCAAATGCCAATAATAATACCCCGATAAGAGATGCAACCACAATAAGCATAACAAATACAACCATATCATTAGTACTTGCTCCTTGTGCAGATTCATTCGCTGCTCCTAATGCCTTACCAACAGCAGGCGCTGTACCCACAATATATTCACAATGTGACCCCTCAAACCCCGCAGTACAAACACAATCTCTATGCTGTTCATTATCACCAACAATATCCGAACACTGTCCATCATTCGTACAAAAGCTATGCTTACTTTCACTACCCATTGTCATACAACTTTTCGTTGCACCATATTCGCAATTTAATCCAGCAAATGGATTACCATCTACTACTGCCTTTGTACAGCTGCAACTTTCTTCTTCGTTATTGTTATTCTCTTGAGCTGGTATACACTTTCCACCATTTTGACAATCTAGACTGCATTTTATCTCACAGTTTTTTCCAATATATCCAGTACCTTTACAATCACAGCTTGGTGCAGAAGATAATGATGATGAACTTGGTTGAAAGTTTGTGTTCGTTGAAAGGTTGGAGATGGCTGGTTCAACACATTCACCATCTCCACAGCCGCCGCATCCTGAAGCTAAAATTCGAAATGTTGCGGTGGATGAGATATCTTCTTGGCTTGACATGTGATCAGTATTGTCTTTGGTAGACATATTTATGTTTTGTAGGTGAGTATATTACTTCTGTTGCTTTGTTTGTGAGGGCAATAGCGGCTGCAATCATTGCAAACACACCAACTAATTTTTATTTTTTGAGACGGTATCCTCATAATTGTTGAGTGCTTGCGTTGCAACTTGCAACTTGTATTGTAGGTATTGAGCTTTATGTTGGTGATTGCTAGGGTGTTGCCATTGATTTAGCTGAGTTATTCCTTATATTCATATATTAATAATCTGGAGGAGAAACCATGGTAAGTTGTATTTTATTGCTACACTGTTTCATTTTGCATACACCTATTCACATCATGTGACAATTTCTTACATACAATTGCTATTTCTCCTCTTGATATCATAATATACAAAACAAACCCATTGCAATTCACCTCTAATAATATTGCACATTCCTACATAAAACAAATCATAATATTATTGCAATTCACCTCTTACAATATGTTATCTCTACACAAACAAATCATACCTACATAATTATATAAATTAATTACCATTACAATTCACCTCTACAATAAATTATAAAACATATTATTAGGCGGACGTACAATATTGGGATGATACCCTAACAGATGAGGTACAATCAATACGACAATTACTCTCCTCGGCTGGTAGTGGCTCACCAGCCGAGAAGGCTGGATTATTAGATCGTGCCGAGAAGAAATTACGAGCAGCACAGGGTACTAAGAAATCATATAAAATGGAAACTCGATTAGTAGCCGACCCTAAACAACGTCAAATGTATGAAAATAAGTTATCAAGATTATCAAGTGAATTAGCCAATTGTGCGAATGATTTAAAGGCATTAAAAGGTGGTGCACAGCGTGGTGAATTATTCGTTGGTGCTAGAGGTAATTCTAGTTCAATGTCTGGTGGACAGGGTGATATGTCCGGTGAAGAGGCTGGTGATATGATGTTAAATGAAATGAATGATATACAAGATAAGACAAAATCATCATTGGCCAATACAAAGAATATGGTAGCAGCGTCCAAACAAGTGGGTGAGGCAACTATGGAGGAATTATTACGTCAACGTGAACAGATACGAACGATTGATGATGAGGCTATGCGTATTGAAGATAATTTGAACAGAGCGGACAAATTGATCAAGACATTTGGTAAACGAATGGCAACTGATAGATTTATCCAATGTTTTGCATGTGTGAATGTATTGTTACTTGTGGGTGTAGTTGTTTACAGTATATTAAAGAACAAGAATGGTGGAGAAGAGACTGCGGCTGTGCCAGCATCTCCAGTTGGTGGGGGTAGATTACTAAGAGGATTACTATATCAACAAGAAAAAGATACGTATGAGTGGTAGAATTGTAATTTAGGAGTATTACACTATACTATCTTCCCGCCACTTTGAACAACTTCTATACTTTGTACCTTGACACCTCTTGATCCGAGCGTTTCTGGCATACATATTGCAAACAGTGCAATTGGTATGAATGATAGAATCAATGAACCGCTGAGCGAAGCGACATGCCCGAGATGCTCAACTATAATTTGTCCAAGAAGATTCGACAGTGTACCACCAAGTCCAAAGCAGGAAGCCGTCAGGCCCACTGAATCACAAGATTCGATAGATAGATGAGTTATGGCTAAACTACAAAAGAGGCACAATGATCAGCAAAATTACTCACTCAAGACATTAAATCTGCCTGATCCAAAAGCAATATCATTCACCAGATACGGATGCAATAGACCGAAGAATCCACCTCCAAGACCGTCAAGAATTTGTGTAGAGAGTAGGAATGATTCACCTGCGTCTTTCCAAAAGATGATAAGTGCGCATCTTATAGGGAGTGTTATGAGACCAGCAAGAAATAGTGGCTTCCGACCCCAGCCTTGTTTTGTCAATTTATCACCCATAATTGTTGCCCCTGACATTGTGAATTGAGCTAGTACTATAGCACCCGCGATCAATGGAATTGCACTCCTCTTGACGCCACCATCTCCTTCATCACCGCCCATGAGCTCTCCTAGTACCAGTAAGACGTTTGCATTTGCAAAGTGAAAGAAGAATCCCGTCAAGCACAAGACTAGCGTTTTTCTATCTGCTAATATTGACCAGTAACTTGCTACCTCCTCTTTGCTTCCTGATTGCTGTTGATCCATATTGATATAGTTTGATTCGTTTTTCATATTATCTTTGAAGTCATCATTATTAGACGATGGAGGAGCTAAAGCATCATCCAAGGTACCACCGGATGTTGTGTTTTGATGCGTTTGTAATCCTCTGCCAAGTAAAGGATCACCCTCTGGGAGAAATTGGACACCACCCACAGCCATTAAAGCACTGAATCCGATAACCAAAAAACAATATTTGATGTTGGGATATAATAAGTAACCTGCTAGACCGGCAAGAACTGCCGAAGCAATACTTCCAACGTGACCCCAGAATATATTTGATGCCATTACTTCATCGAATAATTCAGGACCAGATGTGGCAAGTGTTAATGCTGCCATGCACGGTCCAATGAAAGAACTTGATACTCCCTCAATAATCTTTGTTATAAATATCATCATATGATCTTCATTACCCTCCCGAACAAACAATATAGCCGATGCACTGAATGCTGTAGCCACAGCCGCCAATGATAAAAATTTACGTCTATCGAATATTGTTTTATCAATGATATCGCCTGCAAATGTTTGGACTATCAGGGCCGTAAAGCCCATCATTGATAGGGCTATTCCTACACTACCTTCATTCCATCCTAATGCTACTAGATATATACCCTTGTGCATAAAGTACAAATACATTAGCAGACATCAATTTTGTGCATATCATGTGCACACACTAATACGATACTAAGCTCTCACCTGAAATATATTCAAACCATCACCCAATTCACCCAAGAAGAATGATACCAATGCAAACGCTATTTTAGGTGATATATTCTTCATCCTTGATGCCGAGACAAGGTATATACAGCAAAACAAACAATAACTAAAATAACGGAAAATAACGAGAAATGAAAAGCCAATGAGGATACCGCTTTTATTGAACACTCTTCCAAGCAACTTGGAGTGGCAATCCCTCCACGGCCATTGACAACAATAACAAATAGATAACAATGTCTAACCATTCCGGTAACATCCAAGCAGACGGTTCAATAACAGCCGCCGGCAAAGGACAAGTCTGTATACCCACCAAGGATAAGAATTCCCAGGAAAGTCCGCGTTTGTATTGTTTTGAATTCATGTGTTCAATATGAAGTTTTTGATGATTGAGTGCTGATCCTTGGCCTTTATGTATATTTATTTGATTGCCTTTGCAAAACCGAATCCACTAACATATGTTACAACAATCATCTCTCTTCATCTTCATATAAACCTCTAAACGACGCGCGGGTAGTTTCGTAAACTAAAAAATATACCAGCCAATACAATATGTTTCGATTGTCCCAATACTCGTCCGACATGGGCCTCGACTACGTATGGTATTTTTCTATGTTTGGATTGTTCGGCGGCACATCGACAGATGGGTGTGCATATTACGTTTGTTAGGTCTGTTGATTTAGATGAATGGACACAACGGTGAGTTTATATGTGTGTTTTGTATGTATTTATTTGATACTAGAGAGTGCCTTGGTTTGCAGCGGGGATTGTGGTTTATATGTTTTGTATATTTGATATTAGAGATTGTTTTGTTTGTTGCAGTCGGGCTTGTGCACATCTTATTAATACTTTCTCATTGCAAACTTTCTATATTTCAACTAATTTCCAACTCAAACTTTCACAATATACATAGTCAAATTGATGCCATGCGTATTGGTGGTAATGATAATGCAAAGAAGTTCTTCAGAAAGCACGGCTGTACGGAAAAGTCAGCATGTGAAAAGAAGTATACAAGTAAGGCCGCTGTTGCATACCGGGCTGAATTAGCCAAGGCTGTTGATGCCGAGGGTGCCAAACGTGGTGAGAGTGTTTCTGTTAGTTCAGGTGGTGGAAGTAGTAGTTTATTAGATAATGCTAATGCAACTATGCAAAAAAGTATGGAAGACGAGGCACGGTCCAAGTTAAATGCTGCACGTAGTGCCAATGGTGGTGGAGGCGAGGCAGGCGTATTACAACCCTCGGCTAAATTGGCATCTCAAATGTCCGGTGCCAAAGGACGTTTAGCAACACCCACGGGTACACCCGTTCCAACTCCACCAGTTAGTGGTAATCTTGGATTAAAACCACCAACAAAACTCAATGGTAGCAGTGGTCCAAAGTTAGTATTACGTAAGCCAACATCAAAAACATCAGCATCATCACGATTATTAAAGAAAACTTCTACATCAAGTACTGCATCTAAGTTACGTGTGAATAAGATTACTACAAGTGGTGCTGATGATGGATTTGAAGATGTCGAGACTACACAAAAGAATATTGTTAATCAAAAGTTACAAGAGGAGAATGAAAAGAAGAAGAGGGAAGAGGAGGATGCCAAGTTGGCGAGAGAGTTGCAGGAACAGTTGAATGGACTTGGCAATGGCAATGGGGTGGCAGCAGCACCACCCACATCTACGACTATTCCTGCTGCAACTAATGGAATGGCTTCTCCACCAAAACCTGCGGCTCCAGCTGCACCACCCAAGCCACAGATATCAGCACATGAAGAAAATATGAAAAAGTTAAGTTCAATGAATAGTGATTTCTTTTCGGGGTTGTAAAAAGTGATCACATAGACATAATGGGGGTTTGATTGGGGAATAAATAGAATGGGCATAAAAGAAATAGGAATGATGTATTATTATCAGCTAGCTTATGAATTAGTGTTTGCACTATTGGCCCACTAATTGCATGCCTAATGCCGCTCTCGATTGCTGGTGGTCCCATGACAAATTTTCTAGGCTAGATCTTAGGAGTGAGTATCATTGTCGTATGATGTAAGTACCGGCCTCACGCTATTGCTGAAATAAAAGACTAAGAGTTTAAGAGTTGTGTATTGGAAATTGGAATTAAGTGGCTCGGTTCTTATTGTTGCAAATGTAGAATGTTTAAAGTCTTGATGTTAAAATAGACTTTTCCTCCTTTGAAATATTAATGTCTTGTGCGACAAAAGATAAGCATACAACCAACAAAGAACAATATGAGTATAAGTATACTTAGTATGAGTCTATTACTTCTGTTCTCCATCTTCTCATCATGCAAGCTATTAGTTGATGCCTATAATATCAACGATACATCATCGCTTATATCAGTCGCTACCGATATAGTTGATGATATATTATCAGAGGATACATTATCAGAGGATACATCAGAAGAGCAAATCATCGAAGTAATGCTAACAAAGATACTGGAGAAATTAGATTTAGATGATGATACTGTAAATGATATCCTGTCGGGTATTGAGGATATGATAAAGGATGTTGATATTGATGATAAGAATATTCCCAAGAAGAAGGATGATGATAATGAAGTAGATCCAGCTGAAGCGGATATTGATGGACTTGGCAACATTCATATGATAAAGAAAGACAACAAAGTGCCAGAGGTAACTGCAATTAATAAGGCTGTGCAAAACAACAAGATTGTACAAGAGAAGAAGCAAGATAATAAAGCGATATTGCAAGAGGAGAAGCAAGATAGTAAAGATGAAGAACATGACAAAATCAGCTGAAAAAGTTGGGTGCTTGTAGCAAATGTTTGGAATTATAGATACTAGCTATTGACTCTTGATATACAAAAGGGTTCAGATGCTACACCCAACATGGATTACATGAGCCGTGCAACAGTGAAGATTATTAGATGATATGATGTCAAAGAAGGACACAATCATGAGAAAACTACTTCAAGAAAGAGAGAGGATACACAAAACACGAAGCTATTAGATTAGGCGCTAGTAGAAAAGCATGGAGTGCTGCTAGTAAAGATGGATTAGACGACATATCCAAGAACGAGAAGATTCAAGTGTTTGGCACAGATGTTGACGTCACAACTCTGGCCGATGAGGCTAATCTGAGATGGGTCAAAGTTAACCTTCTTCAATAAAGAGAGGGTACACAAACACGAAGCTATTAGATTAGACACTCCCTACTAAACTCAAGAAGCAAGTAAACATGAAACAACACCAACCAATCTCCAATTTCCCTATTATCCTCTTGAATGAATAATAATATCACCTAGTAGTCGGTAGTGCACCCATGACAGTATCATAAATCTGCTTGATTTGATAATATCCAGGCTCGGACTTGGATGACTCAAGTCCTAAGAATGCCTCCCATTCATATCTCCAACGAGTAGATGCCCACTCCTTCCAATCATTATACTCATTCAATTCAGATGACCACCAGTTTGTCTCATTATTATTACTCATACCATCGGAATCAAAGATATCATCAACGATTGGAAAAGTAGTGATAGACTCTTTACTTCGTACCATGTTCATGTATGCCAAACCAAGATTCTTCCTCATTGAGCTTGATTCGGCATATGTATCTTTATCCCAAGACGTTGCAATCTCAAGCCATAAGGCAGATTCGACAATTGACGGTAGCACATTGGTAGAAGATGACGAAGCATTCTCATTCAATGCCAAGTTGAGAAGATATGTCGATCTAGAAACCATGTGATCAAAGAACTCTCGTCGGATTGTCCATTCCCATTCAGTTTGTGGATACTTCTTCTCACAAGGCAAGTCAGATAGATGATTTGCAATAGTTGTCCAGGGCTGCAAACTAAAGGTACGATAGGATTCGGCAGTCTCAACAGATATATCAATATGCTCTTGACTACGAATCTGTCGTACTAGTCCAAAGGGTATCTCGTGATACGATGCATGATACTCTTGATCGTCAAAGTTGAGTCGACCACCAATGAAGATATCAGATCCAAAGTGCTCAGTGTTGGCATCGATCAACTCTGAGAAGGTAAAGCCTCCATTCTGCCATGGTAGTGTGTTGCCTCTAGAGTAGTGAGTGCCAAGAAAACTAACGTGTTCGTACAAATCATGCTTTGATTGCCACCAACCAAACGTCATCATTGAGAGGTTGATACTTGTAATGTCAGTCCTCACACCTTCACATTCTTGCAAGTATCGAATACTCGTCCACTGTTGGTCGTAGTTGATGAGTAACAACGAATTGGATGGAAGAGGTTCAAGGATTGACAAGGCGTACTTTCGAAAGTAGTTGTTATTACTCTGATCTCTTGTGTTGTAATTCTTTTGATAGGTTGCAAAGGGTAACAAAAGAACCACAACTGACAAGGCAAGTAATCTTCTGGGTGACCGACAAGATATGGCCGAAACGGCAACGTACATTGCTCTACCATTCATGATGAACATTAGTATGTTTGGATGCATCCAGAACCTTTGATGAATACCAAACAGCAGTGGGTTGGATAGTGGTAGATTCGATAGTGAATGAAACACCACTAAGTAGAAGACCATAGAAGCAAGTATCACCATTGAAGTTGACGTTGTTCTCTGTCCTTCCTCTGTTGTCTCCAGATGTCTACCTATATCTTCGATTCGCTGGAAAATTTTGTCAACATTGCAAATGATTTGTAAGCTGAAGAATACAAATAAAGCACCCAATGGACATTGAGTTGTTGCAAAGTCGTAGATCCACCACCAAGTTCTTGCTAACATTCCTTCTGATGCTGAATCGTCACCACTAAACAATCTCATTGTTCCATAATCTCGTCTTAGAAAGTGATGAATGAACCCTGAAAGACTTGTCACATCTCCCCACGAACCAGCATGTGGATTCGTAATTGCAAAGTACGGAAGAAGCGCGTACAAACTAATGCCTGCCATGAACGACAGTGTTGATATCAACAGTAGTTTGGGCTTGCTCAACATTGATGACTTGTAAAAGACGTGCACAACAACTGGTAGTATCAACAATACAGAAGTATGTTGATTCGTCATTGCCAATCCAGACAAGAATGATCCCAGAGCAATAATCCATGAAGAGTTGGGTTTTGAATTATAAATCACCAGTACGTACACGATTAGTGTAACGAATAGATTGTGAAGTGCAAAGACTTCTGCCGATGTGTTGTATTGCCACATTAATGGAGAGAATGCTGATAAAAGACCTGTTGATAAGGGAACCCAAAGTTAATTATCAATCTTGGTGACGAACCCCCCTCATATTTTGAGCTCATGAGGCAAATATGCAAAACCATATAATCTGCGAAACCACCGTACTTTTGTGTGTATTTCCCTCAAAATGGTACAATACAGCTCATATACCGTATATAAGTACATTTGCGTACTGTACGGTCAGGTACAGTTTCATGCTAAATTAGCCTGTTTTGCAGTTTTACTTAGTACCCCTTAGTGACCCCCGGACCCCCCTCCTTGGGGAAAATATCAGGTCACCAAGATCGATAATTAACTTTGGGTTCCCTAAAGCAACGGAGCATTTTGCTACGACTTGTGGTGATATTATTATTCATTCAAGAGGATAATAGGGAAATTGGAGATTGGTTGGTGTTGTTTCATGTTTACTTGCTTCTTGAGTTTAGTAGGGAGTGTCTAATCTAATAGCTTCGTGTTT
>Ga0214479_100006_pt1 | contig 114807 bp, 78 predicted proteins | sample M1_20Mar14CPVII9_5_FD_165054 | JGI IMG/M metagenome (GOLD analysis project Ga0214479, IMG submission 165054) | Marine eukaryotic communities from Monterey Bay, California, United States - M1_20Mar14CPVII9sort6BwellE14 | ecosystem: Environmental > Aquatic > Marine > Unclassified | place: USA... | reverse complement strand
AGTAAGGTTTGATAAGATGATACAGGGCTAGTTTGAGAGATAGATGTATGTCACATAGAGAGGATACATTGAATCAAAGACTGGCACTGCTCACGATCCTTAGTGCAATATTCATGCCACTGACTCTACTGACTGGTATATGGGGAATGAACTTCGAGAGCATGCCAGAATTGCAATACGAAGGAGCTTACCAGAAGGCCTTGTTCGGCATGATAACTTTAGCTCTATGTTTGGTATATAGCTTCAAGAGAGCAGGATGGTCATCTCATTAATACTAAAACCTATCAAAAGAAAGGGTCGACTAAATATTATGGCCAACTTCACTAGATACACACTAACTGGTATTTAACAGACAGTACAATACAAGACAGTTTTCTTTCTTAACTCATCTTTACTTTTAGTTCTTGACATAATCTCTACACTTTCATCTTATCTTTTTACTCTTCTCCACAGCACATACATATCGTGTATCCTCACTTGACCTTGATTCGGCATACGGTAAGGCATATTATAAACAAACAAACATATATCTCTCAAACTAGCCCTGTATCATCTTATCAAACCTTACTTTCCCATTATCATCCACCTCTTACTCAGAAGATGGGCAAGAGAAGTCTCTTGCTGATCCGGGTCCAGTATTGGAATTCAAACAGCTACCAGAATTCTGGAAGTTACCAGTTAAAGGATCTTGAACAATCGCTGCCGGGGATCCTAATTGACAACTGATTGCTACTTGGGTCTCAGCCTTGCAGGTTGTTCCACAGACTTCGCCACACGCGTCACAAATGCAATCAGCGGTTTGGACTCCATCTACACAAGGCGTGGCGGTGATAAAGTTCTTGGCATCATCTTCCTCGCATAGAAGTGGACCAGCAATACAGCCAATGGGATCCAAAACCTTTGTGGCACAATCGAGGCATTGCCCGAGGTCAGCTTCAGGGTCATTGTCAAAGCATACCGCAGCAGGTGCAATAAACTTGATAAAGTCATCAGTGACAAGATTTGCTCCACCTAGATCTCCACCAACACCTGGTCCGCAGGAACAATAACCAGCTTGGGTAAAGTTGAAAGGAGCTGCAGCATTAAAGGCGTCTACGAAGGGCTCGCATTGCATTGGAGTAAGTGGAGGGGTATCGCCACAGCATCCACCATTATACTGCCCGAGGGTAGCTCCTGCATCATTTGCAAACACCCCCAAGCATGTAAATGCCAATGGTGCCAATGTGGAAGGAGGTACATTACAGGTTCGATCGGAGATATCTGTCAGTGCGGCCTGAGTAGTCTTCTTGAACACTGTAAACTTTTGAGCAACTCTAGGTGCTCCTGGGAACCCGCTCACATTTGGACCATTTTCGATGGCAGTACCATCGGATGTTGCAGTTTCAGATTCAGCACTGAAGAACCGGAACTGGACGTCGTAGCCAGATTTATCATACTCCTGATTCGCAGAGAAATAGGTACAAAACTCATTCTCATTACATGCACTTGCTCCCAGGGCAAAGGCTTCCTCGATACAGTTGAAATGACTGATGGGGATTACATAAGCGTTATTAATATTGAACTCGTTGAAACTTTCGAAACCCTCAAGATCGTTGATTATAAGCCTGTTACCTGAATTTGGTACAGCAAATCCAAAGCTTTGGAGAAAGGTATCCGGTAGTTCATCGTACCCTGAATCTGAAGTGGAGTTGATTGGAATGCCAAATTTAGCAAGAAGGTCTGCCTTTCGAGTGTCTGTAAGGCACGAGCCGTCCTCCTCAGCTGGGCAAGATAAAGCTTTGCCAGACTTAGCACTACTCTCCTTATGGGATTTAGCACCCATCATAGCCGCAGGTGCAACAACTCCATTGGCTTGTTCAGCTAGTTCAGAATATGAGCCGTAGTATTCTTCTTTGAAGCTGTATAGCAAGTCTACTAACTTCTCGACGATATCGACACCCTTCTGGCTCTTGTGGCTCTTGCTAAGACGACGAATACCACCATCGACGGCAGAGGCAGTGGGAGAATTGATGCCATTGATACTTGATGCCGACGATGCATGATCGACGATAGTATCAGTATCAGGACGGCGATGTTGATGCTGGAGAAGATGCGCGTTTCACAGTTTATGATGATGAAGAGAGGTGATTGTAACTTATGTCAGTACATGTGGTTTGCAAAGGCAATCAAATAAAAGACATCATAACATTTAACATTACACATGTTGATATGCACAACAATTGAACACTTGAATCATCACAACATGATACTAGAACAATACTAATACTAACGCGGACTTTCCTGTGCATTAGCACCGCCGATTGCAATAAGGAGAGTAGGTAAGCTAAGCTTCATGATGATGAATGTAAAGGGTAGTATACCGTATACCTTAGATGATAGTTTGATGGTGATTTGCATTCGTATTGCAAATAATGACACATCTTGAGACAGAGCACATCTTGTGCACATGAAAATAATGGATGCAAATTCGTATCAATGAGAAAGGGCTTTAAAATAAGAAGGTATCTATTGTATGGATGTCCTATGTATGTAGAAATAACTATTTTGAGGATGGCTTTGCCTCTTTATATACAACAGTTTACGGTTAGGATACCAATTCTAAATTTTATGAGAGTGTTGTTGGTTATATTATATATTGTCTGTAAGTCGATATTAGGATATCAATAATTGTACTAGATACTACTGATTAAAGATGGCACAACCACCTCCATATCGTGGCAATCATCCGCCACCGCCAAACAGGAATGCCGGTCCAGGTAAGTTAAGCGTTTTATGATAAACATTGCACATGATGTGTACAAAATTATTTGCAGAAGATTGAAGTCTATCTAATTGATAATACAACGATTGATATCAATATTAATATAATAGGTGTTGGTGGTCCTCCGCCTCCTCCTCATATGCGAGGTCCACCGCCAGGCCATCATCCACATCATAATCCAAATATGCATCCACCACCACCACAACATCAAATGCAACAGATGCAACAGCAAAGACCACCTCAACAAAGACCTCCACCACCAGCTCCACCCAAACATATCCTACGAGTACCAACTGCAATATTTGATGAGAATCATTTACCATCTGTATTACATCAACCAAATCCAATGACACCCGAGGCAGAACGTCAGGCACGACGCCGGACATGTCGTTTCATCGAGGAGGCCGGACAACGTTCATTACGTATGCCTCGTGTGGCCATATCAACTGCAACTGTTTTCTTCCATCGATTTTATGCCAAGCATGCATTTCAGGAACATGATCGATTTGAGGTTGCCATGGCATGTTTGTTATTAGCAGGTAAAACTGAAGAAGCACCGAAGAAATTAGACTTTGTTATACGAGAGTGTTGGAAGTTACGACGTAAGGCACAACAGGCATCACAACAGCGTCAGTTAAGTCAACAGGGTGGTGATGAAAGTCCAGCATCATTATCAGGCGTGTCACCACACAATACAGGCATGTCACCCTCAACCACATCTTCATCAAAAATAGATATCGATCCAAAGAGTGAAGAATATATCCGTTTAAAAGAACGTGTCCTATTATTAGAACGGATTATACTACACACAATCGGATTTGAATTAAGTATTGAACATCCATACAAGTATCTAGTGGATTGTGTCCAAAGTTTGAATAAGAAACGACTATTGGAATATAGTAAAATACCCGATAATGGTAAGAATAAGGATAAGAGTGCATTAAATGCCTTAATGGTACAAGATTTAGCACAGAATTCAATGAATTTTGCAAATGATTCCATGCATACATCATTGTGTTTACAATTTACGGCACGTGAGGTGGGATTGACATGTGTTTACTTAGGTGGTAAATATTCCAATATACGTCCAATTAATAACAAGATGTGGATTGAATTGTTTGATGGTATATCGATTGAATATATGACATCCATTGCTTTACAAATATTGGAATTGGTACAACCGAAGAAGGGTGTGAAGGTTGTGGATAGTGAAATGGCATTTAAAATGATTCGGAAAGATTTGGAGGAGATGAGTAGGTTGGAGAAACAGAAGAAGGAGGAGCAGGGTAGTAGTGAACCAGATGCTAAGCGTCAAAAGACATAGGTTTGTCAATTTGTGTGGGGAGTGTTTTGGGGTGGATATATTATGTTAAAATGTTAAAATAGTAGATAAGCACTAATTGTTGTTGAGGAGATTACAATGATTTTAATACTTATCCGTCATAGACTTGACGTGTGCAATCTTACGAGGATCTCCGAGTCTTACCGCCTCGTCATATGCCTTACTCCACATTAATGCTTCACAATATAAATCATATCTATCCTCGGCATCAGTATCGGAAGTCATTAAACCAATGTAATGCATAATTTCCACTTGTCCCTGCCGTCCTTTAATTACAGCCTGTGCAAATGGTTTAATACCTATCGGAGGTTTGGCGCGAGAATCACATAGATTACGGAGGGCTGGCCACTGACTAGATTCGGATAATGCTCGTACTTTAAGGTGCCATAATCTTTTCTCTGGGATTTTATACTTCCTTCCTATACGATCTGCTTCAGTTCTTAACCGATGCGCCGATCGAGGATCAACCGCTGCATATTTAAGGATGGATACAATGGTAGAAGTTACAGAAGATGATGGTGGTGCAACCTCCATCGAGCCAAACGCTCGTCTAATTTGCGCTTGGTCTTCAATGAGGAAAACTTGTTCGTCTGTACAAGACTTTTGGAAGGTACAATCCTTACCTCCAAGGTCAAATATGTTCGATGCCTCTTTCAAGGCCTCTACTTTTTGTTTCTCACGTTCGTTATCTCCTAATGTAGATGAGGTCCGTAATGACAAGGCTTTCTTCGCCATTGCAAGTCCAGCTTCTGAATGTTTCTGTCTCCGAAGGAGGATATTAATCGATGGTCGGGCATCACTTCCATGAAGACCTCCGAATCGAGAGTAGTAGGTGGTAAACATATTCACAGCTTCCATTGGAAATTTGTTTATAATGCCAGAAAAGTATAAACTCTTCCCCTCTTCATTATTACTTGACAGACTTTGTTCATATATGTTCATGGCTGTATGGATGAGGTCTGGATCTCGTGCTCGACATGCAACAGCGGCTGCATCGGCGTAGGATCCAATGGCCAATAGTGCATGGACCTTATCTGTTGGACTTTGTTCAAGCATGATGAGAAGATCTGCCACTCCTCGTCGTCCGGCACGGTATGCTGCTAGTGCCACTGACGCATACATTCCAGAGGATGTTGTTGATTCTTGCTCAGGTTGTTTGGTACTTTTGACATCCTTCTCCTTCTCCTCCTCTCCTTTTATAATTCGTATCGCCTCTTCGGCAACTTGAGAGTCAGTTAAACTTGTGTCCAAGGAAGTAGACGATGTGACATATGACGCAGCCTTCATTGCCCTGGCATAATCACTAACTTTTCGTCCCAATTTGAGATAGTCGGCAATTGCTGCACCCAACGATGCCTTACCTGATGCTACCAACCTTGCCACTACACCCCGTGGCATAACTGAGTCATATTGACTGGAGGTTATTGCAAATCCAATTGCAGGTTTGCGTAATGAATTCATCACCCTTAACTTTCGTGAGGTATTGACAAATATGACAGCCTCGGGTGATGGCCGTCCAGTTTGATTGGAACCATCTTTACAAGCAAAGTGTAACCCATATGATGCAGCTCTTAGCATACGCTTTTGTACCTTGATATCGAACTCCCCAACCGCAGCCTGGACACAGCTAAGTATGGCCTCTTCTAATAAACCTTCATGTTGTGTGATTGAACGAGCGGCCTCATCGGAATTGGAACTACCACTATCAAATGCATCAGAGGCATCTAATAACAAGGCACCAGGCTCAATTGATCCGATTCGGAGTATGTCAGCCGTACCTGGTGGGACACGTTGGATTATTTCGACTGATTTTGATGTCACGACACGACAACAATCAATCTCTGGTATGAGATAAACTTCATCCGAAGATGTTGAGGAATTATCATGATCATACGGGAAACGTAGCCAATCACCATACGGTCCGACCATTAACACGCCTAGATTCTTCCAATGAAGTACGACACTATCCTCACCACACCATCCCATATTACGCGGTGGACTAGTACTACCACTCTTTGCATCAAATTCTAATACCTTGGATTCAAAGTTTGTAGAAACAACAGTCAATACTGAATTGGATGTGTAACATGCCAAGAATCGTCCATTTGGTGCAAATGCCATTGAAACAATTGGCGATGGTGGACCAAAGTTGTTGCCATCGGAACTTCCTCCTCCTCCTCCAATCCGTGATCGGCAATCAACATCGGTAAACCCATTATTCATTGAGGTACTTGGATGTAATTCTGCAACAACAACGCTTCCATCAGATGTTGACAGAAATAACTCTGGTCGTAATGATGGTGCATACTGTCGAGGTAATACAGCAATACACTGAAAAGTATAATGCTTCGATCTAGCAAACATACCACTTGGTAATGGTGTTACAATTGCATAATGTGGTGGTGAATTGAGCTGGAATGGAGATGATGATGCCGTTGTAGAATCACCACCACTACTACCTGTGGGAACAATCCTTCGACTTGATATATCCGCTCCATCAGCATACACAGGATCATCAAATTCATCTAACAACTCCACTACACTTGAATTCATATCAACACCCAATACAGCCACGCCACCTTCATACACTGTTGCTTCTAATAAGTCCATACCATTATTAATAACACCACCTGCATTACTACGAGTTGGTGAATTACCACCACCACCTTTCATAGCACTACCCCCAGAAGTTAATGCATAAAATGGCGGTAGTACCAACTGACCCAACAAATTATAACACAATGTTAATGAATCTCTTAATACAACTACTAATACACATCGTGATGTGAATCCAATTGTTAATATATCACCAGGTGTATATCTATTATGCATACTTGTTTGTTGCGATGATGGTGGAAATTGTATACTAGATAATAATACACCCGAATTTCGAATTATACGTATAGTAGTTTTAGTACCAAATCCAGATGAATTACTTCCTCCACTGCTACTACTACCAGTAGTTGATAGTGGAATAGTAACAGTAGCAATAGGTCCACCATTGGGACATCCCGCCAGTAATGTTGTTGTAGTTGTTGATAATAATCTTGATAGTTCTGATGTATTGTTGTTCGTTGATATACTGCTAGTGGAGTGAGCATTCTGATGTGCACGAACAGTATCAACATATGATTTTGGATAGTAGGATAGACCAAATTGTTGCTCTGTGGTTGTTGTTGTTGTTGATGATGTAGTTGCAGTTGCGGTAGAAGGATCTTGTTGCTGTTTGTTAGATTTCTGATATCCCCAATTATTAATATTGGAATATAAACGTATACGTCTATATGGTAAATCACCTGATGTAATATGATAAGATATGTGTATTAGTCATATTATTATGAGACTACAAAAGAGAGTTGGATACCACAACACACATTATATGATAGTAGGTACACACAAAATATCAATCATACCAAGATCTTGCCATGAAGATTCAGTTTCATCTATATCATTATTATTATTACTATCATTAGCAGAATTGATAAAGGATGAACGAGACATTGACCCTTGATTCATTGCAGATGATGATGGTGCATAACTACTACTACTTTGTTGAGTTTGTTGTTTGTTGGTGGTATTCCTATGTCCACCGCCAATACTTGTACTGGGAATATTATCATCGTCATTATCATCAGCGAATGGATTCGTCGATCGTATACCAACATGTTTGGGAGTGTCGTCGTCGAATGGATTGGCCATGTTTAATTGTAGATTATTAGAGTGTGATTGTGTTGGGATATAAAGATACCTTCTAGCGAGTACTTTATACTACTTTATATTTACTCTCCACCGCGCTTATTGCTCCGTCTAAGAATGTTAGTAAGCTTGGTTTATGTTCATTACTGATAACAACGCCTATCCATACCATTAATACCCAAGGGCAATACAACTACGATAACTAATAAAATTTGCCACTCTCATAATTTTTTCTTGATTGCCGTCACTGTGAGTACCAATTGAAATAGTGTTCAGAGATGATTTAGTGGATAGACTCAATATTATATCGATATACAAATGTGTAGCTATGTAGTGTGTATTACTATCATGGTGGAGGAAAGCCTTCCAAATATGATAAGAAGAAATACAAGAGTTTTAGTTTTCCAAGATTGAGTTGCAAAACAATGATGAGTTGAACACACAACAACAAACCTATATACGATGACTTCAACAAATCCATCCTTCTCTCCGACATCATTGGAATCAGTAGATCTCCTATCCTTTGATCAGCGCGGTAGCAACAGTGAGCTCCAAAGTCCAAGTAGCAATCTTGAACAAATAGATGAACAAAAAGTTCAACAAACAGAGGAGTCAGTAGAAAAAGCCGCAGCAGATATTATATATCAAATAGATTTTGACGTTGAACATGTAGGAAAGAACAAACCACAATCTAAAAGAGTTGCAATCTGGCGGTATCAAATGAATAATGGTAGTGAACACGAAACAAAGCTAACTTGGAGTACACACAGTGGTAAATATACAATTTCAGTAGATGGTATAGATGTTTATAATAACATTGCAAAGGGTAGTGTATTGGAGTACAAGTTTAAATGGAACTTCGTTAGTGGATGTGTTAGTGATGATACTGATGATAAGGATACTATACCATTAAGAGTCATGTAAGTCTGAGTCTCTTCGTTTGTTTTACCTTTCTTTTGTATTTTTCTAACTTTACAAATCAATTAGTGCATGTCGGAAACCACCCACCAGATCATCCAAAGATTTTAGATGCTACGAATTCATTATTGGTGGAATCGTATTTAGAGATTTACTAACTATGGATGATAATATAGAAGGAAGAGGAGGTTCTTCTCCATCGAAAGAAGACTTTGATAATGAAGAGAGTGCATATCAAAATAGTGGCAAGTTAATGAGTATATTAGATGTTATAGAACCAGGCTGGAGATCGGATGGGTTTGCTTGAATGACTAAAAAAGGAGGGGATATGCCGATTAAAGTTTTGGAAAGTGCTGCTGCTCTTCTGCATTATAACCCGCCCTAAAGATGTATCAATTTATCTATTTACTAAATCTACACTTTATTATCTTAACTACGTTTTACATATCTAATATCTTTTCCCAAACACATCAACATACCAGCCCTAGTCTCGACATCAACTATTGATTATTAGGTCCAAGTCCTCCACAGATTAGCCAAAAATGATCATGGCATGAACTCGACATGCCTTTAGCTGACTAAATCTATCCGTACCAGGCTCCTCACCATGACGTTAAGTCTATTATGTGCTTTATTCGTCTCCCAATTCACAGCAATTATATTGTACCCATCCTCTTCTTCTTCTGCTTCTTGGTGAAGCCTTAATCCACCACAGATGTACCAATAATGATCAATGGCATGGACACGGCAGCTTTTAATTTCTTTGAAACGTTTAGTACCGGGTGTTTCACCTAACCGTACTAATCTATTATATGCTTGATTTGTCTTCTTATCTCCATTTGTTGAACTTACTTCTAATTGTCGGTCTAATACTGTATTGTAAGGGAATATTATAGCGGCTTGATTGCTATTGTTGTATTGATTATGGATAATAGTACCTGTCATGAACAGTAGTACTGCAATTATGGGTAATATTCCTCTTCGGTTTAATACACTCCTATGTATATACGTATTCTCTTCCTCGATCATGTCTATCAAAAAGTCTTTGCAAAATGTCTGCAGTGCAAAATTGTTCTGTGTGTATATTCTAATATCTGTAGGTATCTAGTGAAGACGATGGAACTACAGAATCCTCAGAAGATGTATTAGCAGCAGACGACTTCTAACTTGGTCAATGCTAATAAATGGTCATACCATATCAGTCGGCGGAGAATTTGTCCAGTGAATCGCTTAGGTGAAAACTTTTTGAGTTGAGATCCTAAGAATCTACCTTTGCCCATGTTAGTTATTGAACCGATGATGTGGTTGTATTGGTAATTGGCTGTGATGTTTCTTGAGTGGAAATGTCTATACTATTTGCTGCTAATATGTAGTATCAATACTTTGTCCATCTCGAGGGAAGACTTTGATAACGAAGAGAGTGCATATCAAAATAGTGGCAAGTTAATGAGTATTAGATGTTATTGAACCAGGCTGGAGATCAGAGGGGTTTGCTTAAATGATTAAAAGGAGGGGTATGAGGGATTGGGTAAAATCCACTAACGATTCACTATCTATTCGATATATTTGTATTTATCATTTGCTGCGGCTGCTTCATCCCTCTGTCTACTCTTAACGTCATTCAAATACTTTTGATAAGCTCGTAATGCCTCGGTATACTCATCTTTTGTTACATGTCCATTTGAGTATAGTTTTTTAATCCGATTAAATGAACCATTGTTGCCACCTGTCACTGAAATCTTGTAGTGTCTCAATGCTCTTTCTATATTGCCTGAGTCCTGTTCAATGAAGCCGAGAGCGATCCTTGAATTTGTATCTCCTCCAATAGCTCCGAGCTCCCAATAATGGGCAGCCTTCTTCAATTTCAAATCTCTTTCGACTCCTTTTCCACAACAACATGCTTTGCCAATATAGAAATAAGCATCTTTATTGCCGAGCTCTACCGCTTGATGCCAAAGTTCCAATGCCTTCGTATGATCTTGTGACATGCCAACCCCTCCATAGTAGTAGTCTCCTAGACTACTTATTGCATGGGCATCGCCAACATCCACCCTCTTTCGCAACCGTTCAACCAATTCTTCAAACGATTGAGGGGTTGGAATTCTACAAAAAGGGCACAATGCATCGGCATCTCTTACTTCTACCGCATGAATACACCCGCTACATATTCTCTTTCCACAACACGTTTGGTATTTCTTCCCCGTACCCAATGTTGGCAAACGCAGGAAGCAGATTGAACAATCTTCCTCTGGCGGAGGTTGTTTGAATAGTTCTATATCATGTAATTCTGCCACACGCCTCTCACATTGTTTCTTATGCTTTGTTTTATGCTTCTTTTTACAGGCTGCATTGCAATACTTCACTTGTTTACATTTGTTGCACGTATTATTAGCACCCTCCTTGCCACAATTGCCACATATAGGCACATCATTATCAATAGCCGAGGCATCAACTTTATTGGTATATTCTAATTTTTGCTCACAAGATGTGCACTTTTTCTCCGAGATCGTATCTTCTTCTCTACTTTTGCATTCACTTGCTGCCGCTGCCGCTGATACATCATTATTAGAGATGTCAACATTGCAAACCCCTTGTGATATACCATCTACAGTACTATTTGGCAAAGCAGCTGTTCCATCTTTGCTCATGATGTACGGTGGTGAGTGGTAAGAGTATTTTTTTAGTAGGAGGATATCGTACCTCACATACCACCACCGAAAACCCCCTACCGACCAATTAAAAGTGCTCTCTATATATCGACGGTTCAGCTGCTATATCATCAGCCATGAAGAGGTAGAATAGACACACTAACTAAACAACCTTAAACAACCACCACTTATACAAAATATGATTGGAAAACTGGCGAACAAACCGCCACTGAGTATGATTTAACACCACACAGCACACACAATAATTTTGTGGTTGTATTTTGGTAATTGGCTGTGATGTTTCATGAGAGGAAATGTCTATACTATTTGCTATTAATATGTTCATGTATTGTCAATAGTACTTTGTTGTTATCATCATCATCAGTATCAGCGGCTTTCATTATTCCATGTGCACATGATGTGAATCTACACAAAACATATGCATCAAAAGATGATATCGAATTATTGCAAATCAACAACCTTCCTCCTCCTCTACTTGACCGTAGAGCATGTATATCTTCCATATCATCAGTTGGAATAATAAGTACTGCTACTGCAGCTTCAGTATCTGCCAAAGAGACGGACTTGTTATCAACATTGAGAACAGTACCCAAAAATGATAACAATTTGCAATTAGATTATGAATTGAAAGATAACAAACCAATTACAATTACACTTCCACTAGAACTATCATCTGGAGGGACTTTATCTGTAAGAGTTATATTTACATCTGACAAATCAGTGGAAGTATACAAGGCAATAGTTGATACGGGTAGTCCTTATTTGGTCTTGCCATCATCAAATGATAACAATAAACCTGAGGGTATTCTTGAACAGATTATGATGAACATTGCATCTGCAAACGATGACTCTAGTTTGTTACTATCTCAATCAAAGTACTCACCTACAGAAGAAGTATATGGTGCTGTTACGGGTAATATCAATTGGAAGTTGGGAAAGTATTCTTTTAGAGATGATCGATTGCAAATCACTGACTCTTCATCAACTGGAATTGTAGGAGTACTAGATGAGGCTTTAACCAACGAAGCCACTGGAGGAGGAGCGTATGAACCTCTTGCCTTACTTGGTCTTATACGGAATAACAATCCAAATCGAAGACCTAGATTTCCTGAGGCGAGACCTACCTTTCTAGATCAAGAGTGCATAATAAGTGACGATGCTTCCAATGATAGTACAAACAAACAGTATCGAATCAAATCGTTTTCTCTTGACGGACCTTCTCGAGAATTGACATTATCAACACAATCATTGATCCCTACTACAATGTCATCTGTTATGGAACTTGTTGATTTACGAACTGTTGGGGACTTTGTTGATCATTACGCTATATTAGTAGAATCAATCACATTTGATGATGACATTTCTATAACAGCACAAAGTTTACATGCGTTTATTGGAGGTAGTGAAAGACCAATTGTGGCAGTGTTTGATTCAGGCCTTACAGGATGCTTGCTTATTCGAAACTTTGCAGACGTTATTGAACAGTACATGTCAGGCAAGGGGAGTGCTAGTGTTACTGTTGATGAGTTCAAATCAGTATCCTTGAGTCTAACTCAGAAATCAAAACAGAAACAAACAAAAGGCAAGAGAATAACAACATGCAATATCAAAAGCAGTAAAGAGGAAGATCCAAGACTATTCTATGTTCAGCCAATTGACTTAGATTGGTTTGATAGTATTGAATATAGTCCATATATCGTTGTCTTGGGACAAACCTTTCTCACGCAAGGCACTCTCACAATTGATATAGATGAGAGGGTAGCTACATTCATAACATAGCAAGACATATTCCTAGTATGTATAACGTTTACTGTTTAAGTCTACTTCTTCATATTGGTTCACAACAATTACTAAATTTCATACAAATCTCACATTATCCCCTTGTGAGTACAACAAACAATAAGATAGTGTTGTTTAACCCCCAACACTATCTTCTTCCCCTGTCAATTTTACTTCTTCTTTCCAAATTTCATTCCAAACTTCGACTTCTTCTTCGTTGTAGTAGCAGCAGCGACTGGTTCGGCAGATTCAGTAGATGCAGAAGCAGGAATATCCTGAGGCGCTGGCTTGATTACGGCAGGCTCAACAGCAGCCGCAGGAGGTGGTGAAACTGTCTTGGGAGGAGCAGCAGGCGTTGGCTTCTTAACTACAGTAGTCTTTGGTGAAGCAACCTTCTTCTCAGCAGTCTTTGCAGCCGCGGCTTCTGTCTTGGCATTTGCTTCGGCTTCGGCGACAATGTTGTGACGATTCTTTAAGTGATCAGTCGTAAAGGCACTGATATCAACAGTGTTGCTTTCACTAGAAGCACCGAGCTCAGGCCGTTCGAATACAGGAGCTGTCCCGGCAAGCTTACCAATACCAAAGTACCGATGCTCCAAAACATCACGCATGGATTGGGCACGAGCATTAGGATTGGGATCCAAGAGCTTCTTCACGAGATCCCTGGTAGTTTCATCATCGATATGCCTCAAGGCCTTACGGAGACTACGATCATCCCATTGTCCTACCTTGAACAACTCTGCGGTGGTCAAGGCACGCTTCTCCTTATGAAGAGATCTATATGGAGATAGAGGTAGTCCGGCAACTGCCTCATAGAAGACTACACCATAGGCCCAAATGTCATACGTGGGATCACTAGCAACAGGTACAAGTTGTGCTCCGACATTCTGGTCTCCTAGAGAGACGTTCCTTGTCTCCAAACTAACAGCCTCGGGTGGCTGGAAGAAGCCTCTCTTGGGATCAGTCATCTCGCCAATAGCTACACTTCCCCTCACACCCAAAGTCTTCCACCGGTCACCAAACTTGGCAGTATTATGAGAACCAACATCACCATGTACAAGGCCATGTTCGTGGAGGTGCAAAAGAGACATCCCAATACCCTTAAGATCGGCCTTGGGGAATGCACCACCAGATCGTCTCGTATCGAGGATGAGATTCTCGGCTGTAATGTCAGCTGCCTCCATAGTAACACAGTAGGAAGGCTCAGCCATGGCTTCGGAATAGGCAGCATTCTGTATCGTGTGGTGTACACTAAGAATGGCAGGCACATAATGACGAGAAAGGTTGTAGTCTTTCCTCTTTGACAACTCAGCATCAACAATATCTGATCGAGAAGTCAACTTGGCAATGACCTTTACCCCCTTTTCATTTTGGACAAACTCCAACTTCTCCTTTGCATCCATATCAGAAAGATCTTCGGGAGTAACTTCTTCCTCGTCTTCCTCAACTGGTAATGAATCCCATTCCTCAACATGACTATTCTTGCTCTTATCATCTTGGTACAAGGATGTAAAGTACCCAGGCTTTTCTTCAGGAGGAGTAAAGCGAAGAGCATAAAAGATTTGGGTGCCAGTTTCCTTGTCTTCAAATGCAGGAGTTTGATCTACAATCTCAAGAGTGTGGAACAACCTAAACATGACACGGAAGACATGCTTACAAAGAGGAGTGGCAGTTGCCAAAAGGACTTCTCCCTTCTTGTTTTCAACATGTGCCAAGGCAAGGACTTGAGGCTGGCTGCAGTTCTGAAGCACCTTCTCAACAACGTCGTGGTACATATCATTTGAATCGGAAACTAAATGATTCCATGAGTACTGATGAGGCACAAGCTTCGCCTCTGCCTTCTCCTTCATATCAATAGGCATATCACGCTTTAGGAGATCGTAGACGATGGTAGTTGAGTGCTTCATCCTTGTTGCCATTTCAATAGGAAGCATTCCTGTCCTCTTGTCTGTGGCCACAATGAGCTGTGTGAATGATAAGTGATACATCATTTGAGCAAAAAGTACATAATAATGGAAAGCAAACACTATTCTTTCATCAAAGATATACTTACGTCAGGTGCATGGTTCATTAGTCCAAGAATAGTCTTGTCGTCGGCATGGTTCTGGAATGCCAAAAAGAGAGGACTGTGACCATCCCTACCATTCTGAACCTTTGCAGCATCAGGGTTGTGCATAAGCAAGGTCTTGACAACCTCAGGCTTGCACTTATGTTTCAATGCAACACTCAATGGAAGATCACCATACTGATCAGCTCTTGTGGCGGCAGTGGGATACGTATCAAGTAGAGCCTGAACGACAGCTCCTGATACCGTAGTGCCACTACGAAGTAAGAGATGAACAGGAAGGTCACCGTTTGCATCTGACTTCTTTGCAGAGTTAAAGTTGTTGGATAGCAAGGCGGTGATAACGGCACCAGATGCATTAATCCTGCATGCAACGTGAAGGGGAATTCCTCCACCCGAACGACCTGTGGGCCTTAACATCATTGTGTCGGCACCTTCGGGATGCTTGGCAAGGAGAATCTTAAGAGGAACGAGTGCATCCTGTTCTGCGGCAACATGGAGGGGTAAACGACCCTCGTAATCAAACACGTCTTCGCCCTTGGGGTAGAACTTGTACATCTTATCGAACACGGTGTGAAGATTGTGCTGAGCAACAAAATGTAAAGGCAACATACCAGTTCCCTCCTCTTGCTGCTCTGCCAACTTGAGAGTCTCGTACTCCTCGATGAGGGCAATGGCGGAATCCCAATGTTCTTCCCTGAGGTAACGGAAGAGCTTCTTCGTCTTGTCGGCCTTCGTAGCCAACTCTTCCATAGTAGGACCAGTGCGGACGACGACCACAGGCTCAGGTGGAGGAAGTTCAGCAACGGCTGCTGCGATTTGTTCATCCAATCCCAACCTGGTACTGCGCTTACGAGATCCCCAGATATCTTCCAAATGAAGCCTGGCCAATGATCCACGGACAAAGGCCTGGATCACAGTGGCAGAATCGATAAGCAACTTCTTCTTTGCGGCACCCAAATTACGGAACTTGTACCTACGGTAGGCCAACTGAATGGTAGTAGAAGCCCAGCGCTCCTGACGTTCCTTCTTCCTAACCCTCATAATTTCAATGTTGGCCAGGAAGTAACGGATCATGGCCTGGCACTTGATTGTTGCCGCCCTTAGACGGAGGTAGCGCGCACGTTGTACCCTTCCACGAATCTTGGCTTGGATGACCTTGGCAGACCTTCCCAAGATGGCAACACGAAGACTCTCAATGCGGTCAAATGCCTCACGGCGTAAGAATACCTTGGTACGTCCCAACTGTAAACCGGCTACGGCACAGCGAGTACCAAAGTCAAGCCTGTCAAAATCTTCTTCATTATCGGGAATATCAATATTACTCTGGGCATTCAACCTCTTCTTCTTCTTAATATTGATCTGCTGACCGGACGACTTCTTCCTGAGATACCTGGCAGACTTGCCTTGTGTCTGTGTTTTATATTGGAAAGGGTAAGTTAGAAATGAAGAACAAATCTTGGCATGGGGCAACCTCAATCGAAATAAGTCAGTAAACTCACTTTCTTCTCCATCATTTGCTCACGAGCTAATGCCTCTCTAACCTGATTCTTCCTCAAATCAGCCTCCCAAACATGCTTGGAAATGAACTTAACAAGCTGTAACATATCCTTGTTACGTTTCGTACCATCCTGTCCAAGATCACCAAGCATATAATAACGAGACATGAACTGTCCATGGGGGTATCGAGTGGGATATCCGGCACGGCTAACACGGACAGCCTCCAACACACCCGAGTAACGTAGCTGTTCAACAATCTGCTTGGGATCAAACTCATCAGGTAAGAGTTCATCATTCGGCTTGAGACAACGGATGTAATGTGGTGATGTGGCATCGATACGATGACGTAAGTCACGTAGCTGCTCGGCAAACTTGGCACCCACGGACTTCATAGCAACAGATCCGCGTCCTCCGGCACCCTCGGCTCGTAAGAATTTCTGTTTGGGGTGTGTAAAAATAGGTAGAAGATGTGAGAAAGAGGTGGTTATAGATAATGATTCAAAAAACAAGCACACACATCTCATGTATAATCATTAACAAGACACATACCTGCAACTTTCCAACATGTCCAAAGGTAGATGACATTAACAACTCAACACTAGCGGCAGGCAATTGATCCTTATTCTTCTCAACCCATTCCTCAGTCGAATACTCAACCAATCCAGCATAATGCTCCACACTAAACTTACGGTATGGCTTCTGCTGTGGCGAAGCCTCGAATCGGTCATGTGGACCACACCGAGTGTACAACTGCTGTGCAAACTTATCATCACTACCCCACTCAACGACACATTGTTCATCCAACACGGCTAATATACCCACACGTTTCATATCAATCAAATCCAAGACATCTTGATTATCGGGGAAGCTAATAAACTTCCATAGAATACCCTCACGTTCATACTCTTGCTGTTCCATCTTGAACACATGCTTATTGAAGTGTTGTTGTAATGTCTCGTTAGTGTAATTGATACATAATTGTTCAAAGGTATTAACCTCGAAGGTTTCAAAACCAAAGATATCAAGTACACCAATATAGGCCGATGCCTCAGGTTTGCCACGACGAGGAGCACGTGCATCCTTACTGGGACCATCATCATTTACAATACTAAGATTAATAATCTTAACAATGTAATCAAAGTTGGCACCATAGATACTCTTGATTAATGCCTCAGTAGCCTTGTAGGCTTGTTTGGCATTAAGTTCCTTGGTAATATTACCCTCCTTGAGGAATAATACTCGGGAGGTTAAAGATGCGGCTAGCTTTTCGTACGATACGCCAAGGAGTGAGGCCACTGCTAGGGATGCCTCGTTCTCATCGAGGATACAGGTTTCACCACGGTTCGTTTCAGTGAATGTCATGTTACCTGCGTAGAGTACGGCTACGACAAGACGCATGATATCCTTGATCATTTCACTATTGAACCCCATAATTGCCTGTTGTTGGGTGTTGGGTAGAGGAGGGGATGGAAAGGAGAAGTTAGACACAAAGTTCTCCAGGGGCTGGTCTACATAACCGAACAAAACTTACCATAGCATCCATCATTTCAGTATGCATATCAACATCACTAACACAATCTCTTCGATCATATGTACCACTTTGATTCACTAATGCAAAATCTTCCAATTCCATATCACCTAAGAAGTATTCATCACGATCATCTTCGGTAGCACTTTCTAAGAATTGATAAAAAACATGAAAGTTACGTTCACCTTCTGTTTGATGGATTAAACGGACTTTTTCAAGTAGGTATGTATCGATTGTTGCACCGCATAGTTTACCAGAGGTGTTGAATCGTATATCAATATACTTACCGAAACGACTGGAGTTGTCATTACGGATTGTTCGGGCATTACCAAACGCCTCCAATATAGGATTGGAATCTAACACCTGTTGTTCAACTCGAACTTGATTCTCAGTATCAGCAGTTAGAGTACCGGCTTTTTGATCAGCAATCTTACTTAACATGGCAAAGTAATTTAATACAATTTTGGTTGTCACAGTTTTACCAGCACCACTTTCACCGGAAACGAGGATCGATTGATTCATGGGTGCCTCGGAATCTTCCTGTCCTGCCTTCTTGGCACGTGACTTGGCTTCACGACGTTGTGACGCACCGCCAATACCCATTTCAATACCACGTATCATGGCACGGTACGCGTCATCGGCTGTTAGGTATGCATGGGGTGGTAACTTTTTAGTTTCAATACTACTTGACTTCTTCTTCTTGCCACTACCATCAGCCCCCTCTTTACTATTGGAACTTCCTAAATCAACTAACGCATGTTCACCCTGCATACGATATTGTTCCATAACCTCATCAGTATAAACTGGCATACTTTTAAATGGATTAATAGCAATTAATATAGGACCAGTACTTGTATATATCACATCACTATCATATCGTAATCGTAATGCATGTAAGATAGCAGGTTCATGTAAGTGTGTTAAACCAATCAAATCATCGACTCCCCCCACGACATTGGAAGTGTCGACATCACGTATCTTAATATCATCTAATTCATCACGTTCAGCTGATTCAATATCAATAGTTAATGTTATTTCGAATGGTTCAATGTCTGCATAATATCCATCACCGCCGGATATTTCAGTAGAACGATGTAAGTCGGAGTCTGCAAAGGGTGAGAGAGAGGCACGTTTAGCGGAGGATGTGCCTTCGGATGACATGTTGGAGCCTGCGTTTGGGTCATCTCGTAATGTTACCTTTAGGACTGTAATGCCCTTGATTGTTACCTCGTCACGATTGTGTACTAGGGCTGGTACCCATCCCCATCTTGATGCCTGTTTTTATTGTATTGTTGTTTTGTATGTTTGTTTGGTTTGTTAAAATGAAATTGAAAAGAAAGATATGCATTGTTAGTACATGCGTGTATTGCAAAGAGACAATGATAATCGAATACAAAGGCAGTATATGAGTAGAATTATACCAAAGAACAAATAGAACAAAAAGATTTTTTTTTCACGAGATGAAAAGATATATTATTGCAATGTGATACTTTCCTGACTTCGGAGCCAGACGGCTTGTCCTTTCTCCATTGTTTGATTATTAGTTTATTTAGGATTTAGATTGTAATTTGGTACGGTTTAATTGTTTTGTTTTATATTGTTTATCTTCTCATTTGATTGACAGCATGTATTTAGTTTATGAGAGTAAGAGGCTGTTGATCGCATCAACTGCCCTGGTTTAGATACATAGGATTTGCAACGGTTCTTAACTAAACTTTTGAAGGTGAAACCCGAAATAGCGAGTTCAAATGTGTTCTCTGTGACAGGTATCCTAGGATACCTCAAATTTTCTGCCAATTCTTTCTTTTGTGTTGTTGTGGTGTTCAAATGCTTTCCCTCTCGTTTAATTGAGATTCAGCATACTTGGCGGCAATATTACTACCTGATGTGATGATAAGAAAGGTGATCCAGGATGAGGAGATAGTCGTTGATCTATTTTCTTTGTATTTGGTCAATAAATCGGCGATGAGGCAAAAAAATTGCCGCCGACCATAAGATGTGCTCATTAATTGCAATAGATTGCAATACTCCATCAATCATATCAATACTCCATCGTATATAACAGATACAAAACAATATGAAGCTCAGTTCCATCCTATCTCTTGCCGCCGCCATCGGTACTAGTACTACATTGTTCACATCCGCACAACATCATAATCTACCCCCCACCGATACATCAAAGTTCAATGGCATCAACTCTCCTACGAATAGTATCGTTCCAAATGATGTTGTTGCAATTGCCGCCGACGATGTTGCAGTTGACGACGCTGATGATGAATCAAGGAAGTTAATGGTACACGATGATAAGCATGATAATATGTTTGCAATGATTGAGGCTGTCATGGAGGAGGAGTTTGGATTAACTGCCGCCGATGGGGATGATGGAGGAAGACGTCTTAGTAAGAGCAACAAGAGTGGTAAGGGTATCGACCCTGAGGATAAGGTGTTAGGATTTGCTTTTATTGCAGTGGGATTCCTCGAGATTGTTGGTATTATTGATGACGATGATGGAACTGCCATCCTTACTCAACTTTCATTAGCCCTGACGACCGGTGAGGATGATGAAATGAATGGTGTAAGGAAGTTAATGGAGGGTGCTATTCTTGATAAAGATGACATCAAGAAGAACATCCATCAAATCATCAAGGATGTTATGACGGCTGGAGGGAGACGTCTCCAAACTGGAGGTACTATTGACTCATTAGGTCTGGCATGGTTCTTTGTTGGAATCCTCATAAACCAAGGAGTACCCTTTGAAACAATTGTGGATGAACGTCTTGGGGCATTTACTCAGAGGGTTGTTGATACTATTGAGGGGATTTTATTCCCAGGTGGAAGAGTAAGTTCCTGTTTAATACCATCTTTTTGTTTTCTTCATGCCTTTTGGATAATCTCATACTAATATTGCGTTCCTCTCACATTCATTTGATCATATTATCATCATCAACCCAACAGCCCTTTACCTGTCCAACTGTTTCGGGCTCTGTTGCTGATGGGGATGCCTGTTGTGCTAGTGAGGATTGTATTAATTTTGGTTGTTTAATAAAAGGGAGACGATGTGGCCTCTCCAGGATTGACGCCGGTTTTGTGCCTCTTGATTGCTCAGAGGATAATGCGTGTACACAGGCAACGCCAGGTGTTCCAGGGACATGTACTGTAACTGGAGATGTCTGCTTTGGTAGGATTGCAGAAGATTGCACTCCCGAAAGTCGCCCAGCTGCGACTGGAATTGCTGGGTTCTGTGGAGATTTTGATTAAGGAATGCAACAAATGAAGGGGAAACACCCAAGGGCGTTTCATTATATATGTGTATGTATGTGTATCCTGCCCAGAGAGAAGAGTTTCAGACTCAGAGTAGGGGATAGAATGGGGTTAGAGTTTTGTAAGATTAAAGTTAAAGTGCATTGTTTAAACTAGATCTGTTTGTTCATTTTGGTTCATTAAGTCGGTTCATTTATCATTAGTAAGCTATCCTTCAATCGTATATGACCCATCGTGGACTTTGACGAATCTCCTTGATCGATTGTTGGTATGTCTATCCAATGAGGTTTTTACCAAGAGGTTAAAACATCTCAAAGGTGGTATGTACAAGGATTCTTTGTTTATTTTGGAAGACCATATAGAAGAGTTTTAAGCTACCCCATTCCAATAAGATAAACGATAGAAGACTAGCCTCGGCAGTATAAACTTCCATACCCCGGCACCATTTTGTAATGATTACCTCCTATACATCAAACCCTAGCCCCAACGACTCTACTCCTTTTATATCATCATCATCTTCTTCAAAAACATTAACTCCATTCAAAGCTTCTAACCGGAGAGTAATAACATAATCAAATTCATACTCCGGATGATGAATATTATAACTCTTCACTAATAAATCAATGACAACTTTAGGTGCATTACACCAAATTGCATACATTAATGGAATATCACCCCATTTATCATTCATTATGAGAGTTTCGGGATATTTGTCAATAAGTAGTTGATATACTTCCATACTGTTTTGTTGTTTCGTTGAACATGCCAATATATGTAATGGTGTCATACCTAAACAATCTTGTTGTTTACCAGTTGGATTAACCTCCCTCTTCCATAACGATGGAATAATCTCCTTTGTAAGTTGTGCTAATGTTGATTCTTGTGTATCATTATAACAATAATGATAACATATCTTATGTATAGGAAGATTATCAAATCGTTGTCGTAATGCATCGGTAATGTATGTTTCATCTCCTTCTGCTTCGGGGAAAGCAAATTCAATTAAGGATGTACATCGTGTTAGTAATGTTTTACCCCCCACTCGGCATGGATCTAATTTACATTCTTGTACTTCTTCTTCTTCTTCTTCTTCTTCGGTTGCTGCTGCTGTGGATGATGGCGGCAATGCAACATTCCGTAATGAAATAAGTGACGTCATTCCTTTTATTTCACTAGTCTTATTGTTCAAAGTTACATTATCATGTATATATGTAACATTATCATGTATCTCCAATGATACCAAGTTATTATTATTACCCAATGAACTTATGTTGAATTTTGTAATTGATTTGGGTATATGAAAATGTTGTATGTTGCAATTGTAAAAGGCACACTTATCAATGGTTGTTATGCTTGTTGGTAATTTGATGTGTGTTATTGATTTGCATGATTTGAAGGCATATTCACCTATTCGTTCCAATTGTTGTTGTTGCTGTCCTCCTTTGTCGTCTTCGTTTATTGAAAAAGATATTGATTGTAACTTTTTACATTTACAGAAAGCAAAGTTGCCAATCTCTTGTACAGTCGAGGGTATGCTAATACTTGTTAATGATTTGCAATTTTCAAATGCGTGATCTTCAATTCGTATGAGTCCTTGTGGTAGCTCTATTGATGTTACATTTGTTAAATCTTTAAAGGCATTTTGAGGAATAATTGTGACGGATGAATCGACTTTGATGTTGGTAACATCTTTTGGTACCTCTTTATTATCACCCCCGTTATATATGTATATAGAAGTATCTCCAGCAGCAGCAGTGTCGGTAGGAGGAGAGTCCGCCGAGGTCTTCTTACTGTTATCTTCTTCTCCTAATATCTCTACTTTCACCATGATATTATCGTGAGTGTTTTATGTTGTGCGTGCACAACCAATATCTTTGCAAGTCTTATTGCAACGGCTTGACCCTGAAGACAACCACCTATCCAGTGTGTATCAATGACTGCTTTGCACACTCACTTCAGCGGTATATATTGATGTAGCCGCCGACAAAGAGACGCTTTAAAGCTCGCTGCCCTTCTATCTCATTTCTCAATTCTGCATTTATTAGGATACCATCCGCAAAACCAAGCAATTATTGTCATTTTTTATTATTTATCGTCATTGCTACATGCACCTCTCTTCTTATCGGCCACTACAGTCCCAATTGCAGAACAATACACAGTAAAAACAATGTCAGGCAGAGGTGAGTAGTACGGTGCTTAGTTTTGTTGCCCGGCGGTTGCTTTCGACTTGGAGAGGGATTTATATTTTTGTGCACATCTTATGCTCATTGTTTTTTGTTATCTCCCCTCCACACTCTCTACTCAACTAAATATATATATAAGGTTCATCGTCAAACGGCGGTCGTGGCGGCCGAGGACGAGGTCGTAGTAACAGTGGAGGACGCGGTAGAGGAGGTGGTCGAGGACGTGGAGGGTATAATCGAAACAAAGGTCGAGGATCAGGCAGAGGTCATAATAGTAATCGATCGAATTATAACAACAGTAACAATAATGGAGGAGGGGGTAATATGCCAATGGATGTTGATAATGGTTCAGCTAGTAGTGGATTTGGTATTCAACAACAACAGCAAGCAATATCCTCTACCAATACCACCGCCGCCGCTTCATCCTCTGACGGAAAGAAATTAGCACATATTACGAACAAACGCTTTGCTGACTTGCAAATCTCTTCTGAGAGTAAACGTGCCTTATCACAGGTATTCAAGTATGAGTATATGACTACAGTACAAGCGGAGACGTTGCCTATTATATTAGCCAATGGTGGTGATAGAGATTGTTTAGCCAAGGCTAAGACTGGTACCGGAAAAACCTTGGCATTTATGATACCAACAATTGAACAAATTATCAACTATAAGAAATCCTCAAATAATGATAATGTAAATGTACTAGTCATCTCTCCCACACGTGAGTTGGCACAACAAATTGCCACCGAAACTGAAAAGCTTCTTACGTTTCATAATAACAGTTTAAGGAAGGTAGTTACCATGGTAGGAGGGACTAATAAGAATAAGGATATAAAGGAATTGAGAGGCAAAACACCATTTGTTGTGGCCACTCCCGGACGGTTGTTAGATCATTTGCAGAATTCAAATCTGGCACAACGTATGTCAAATCTTGACGTGTTAATTTTTGACGAAGCAGACCAACTATTAGATATGGGGTTCAGGCCTGATATTGAGCGTATATTACGATTATTACAACCATCAAAGAATACACGTCAAACATTATTATTCAGTGCCACAATTCCCGAACAAGTGAATGATATTGCAAATATCGCACTTCGTCCAAACTGGGCCTTTGTTGATACTGTTGGCGAAGAGAGTGAACAGACACATCAACATGTTCAGCAACAGTTAATGATATCAAGTCAACAGGATATCGTTCGTAATTTATTCTCCATATTAGATCGTGAAACATCTTCTGGTCCGTATAAGATTATCGTCTTCTTTACCACTGCTCGATTAGTCGGGTTCATGTCAGAACTATTCAACAGTGTATCATCTCAAATTGGATATAAGGTATTGGAAATACATTCACGTAAGACACAAAAGGCAAGAGAGAAGGCTAGTGAGGCATTTAGGAAGAGTAGTAATGCAGTAATGTTTACTTCTGATGTAACGGCAAGGGGAATGGATTACCCGGATGTTACATTTGTATTGCAGGTTGGGTTGACTGATAGGAGTCAGTATATCCATCGTTTGGGTAGGACTGCACGGGCTGGGAAGGTATGTCTCTTTTTCTTTTCTTCTTTTTCTACTACTGGAGGGTACCTCGGATCACTCGCCGATTCATATGCTTACTTACTTCTCGCCTTCTATACCTTCCTCTTTACAGGATGGTAAAGGGGGCTTACTACTTGCCGATTATGAAGAGCATCACATGACAAAGCGTGAACTAAAAGACATGCCATTAGTACCCATGTCAGTACCCGATAGTCAACGAGCCAACTCGGCAGCTACTCAAGCCATTCAGAATGTTGCACGTAGCAAGGATCTGACCACTTCTGGTGAACAGGCATATCGTGCTTGGCTTGGCTATTACAATGGTGCCCTGAAGAAGCTTCGGTGGGATAAGAAACAGCTAGTACAACAGGCTAATATGTGGGCAAGTGAGGTCGGCTTACGTGAACAGCCAAGTTTGCAACGCAAGACAGTGGGTAAGATGGGCTTGAAGGGAGTGCCAGGTCTTCGTCTTGAGTAGACGAGAGGTGTAAGTGGGGTAAGAGGGACGGGGAAGAGTAGAAATAGAGGAGACGAGTGATGGGTTAAGAATAGGGAGAAAAAGTACGACATTGATATGCAGAGAAATAGAAAAAGATAGCTAATACACAGTATCATTAATATTTTGAGTTTATCAGATGATCTTTTGCACCATTAAAAGGTTTATACTGGGGTTGTCCAATCACCAACTAGCCTGATAACTCAAAATAACTTTTGCTTATATATTTTGCTCTTTTTCCTTTTAGCCCTCCACTCTCCCATACCACTTTTACATTCCAGTAGGCTTATTTCTCGGTAAATCTTGCGGTATAGGCCCTCCAATCAATGTATGGATACGTCTCATACAATCCTCATCTCTATCCCTTGGGGCCTTGTTCAGTTGTACCATTAATTGTTTTACTTCTTTTGGAGTTGGAGTTGAAACATTGTTCAAATTTAAAGCCTGCTGTAGCAATCCAATTCGATATAATCTAAGTATTTCATTTGTATGATCAGCTTCTACTTGCTCTACATATAATGATATAGCAATACTTCCGTATCCAAAACATGCAAATCCGGTGTAACATTCACCGTCTCCTGTACTACTCCCATTTATGTTATCTTCACAGTCTCGATGATGTTCTTCTGATAGAGGTATAGTAGGAAAACGATCCCATAATGATATTGCAATTTTATTAACCGATTCTGGCCCATCCGAAGACCAAAATATTCCATAATACTTTGGATCTGCACTGAAGTTACGCTGTTGATCGTCAAACTTGATTACATAAAGCGATTTATTAGATTGATTTTTTTCATCTGGTGAGAGGTCTTTTACAACACTACCGAATTCTGCTGGCATTTCAACCCACATGATTGAATAATAATACTACTCCTTCTGCACCCAACACTTCGATAGTACTACTTGCTGCAATGACCACAATCGACCCTGACCTATTGTATGATACTTCATATCCTACTTCGTTGCTGTCAAATCTTGTCAAAAATGTACCTAAAAGGGGTATCCTTATGTTGTTTCCCACTTCTATCTCGCTCGTTCACCCTTGAAATGTATTGATTGACAACTCAATACCTATATTGCAATACAATCACTACCGAACAGTGTCAGTTACAAGTGCTTCAATTGGTGGTGCTCTATTACACAGTGTGCTCGCTAAAAGTCGTTAAATCGCCAAAAACTCTTTATGTCTTTTGTTTTGTACCTAAGAGTTGCTAATTGCAATGGAATGATTTTAATTTTAGAGACGCCCTCTTCTCCTTCGGTCATCTATCTCTTGCCTTTAATGATCGAGGTACTATCATTTGTTGTGCAAATTATGATAGTAGAGACGCCCTTGTCTCCTTCTCATCTCTTGCCTCTAATTGATCAAGGTATGGATGAGTTGTGCATAGGTATAATAACATGACTGTTTCACAATCAGAAACCCCAGCGGCGGCAGCTCCTCAAGCTGGCGGCGGCGATACCATGCCCTCAAACAAATCATCTCCTTCTCGTGAGGATCTTGAATCTTTAATACGATCATTGGTTTCGACAGAGGTCTCGGAACGTGTGGCATTACTTGAATCACAAAGAAATGATACTAATAATGATAATCCAAGCGACCTACTAAAGGTGCCCGACGTACCGATCCTAGTATAGACTTTGCATGGCAAAAAGGAGATACATCTACAGCAAACGACAGTCGTATCAAGTTAGTAGAAGGCATACCAGATAACGAAACCAATAATGATATAGAAGAGGCACTGACTGAACGTATGACACTACTTGAACAACGATTGGAATCATATGAAGATGAAAAAGACATATTGGAAGATGAGAGTGAATTTCTATTGTCAGAATCAACTTTCTCATTCTTGATTACACACCATCCAATTAGTATACCATTTGTTTTTGCAATGTTTAGTATGGCACTGTCTATTTCATGTCTATCATTAACATTGGCTAGTAGTATTAGTAAAGGTACCAAAGGAAATATATTGGGTATACCGGCTGGAGTAGATAAGACCGTAAGGGCTGCACAGTTTCTAGGTGAGTAGTTGATGCACAAGATGTGCGCACATCTTGTGTTCACTTTTGATTGGAGAAAGTTTATATGCATATCTTGACAATTTCACTAATGGTTGTGTATTGTTGTGTATCTCTATATGTTTGTTTCGTATATAGGTGCATTAGTAGGAGTATTGATGGAAGGTAAGAGAGCAGTATGGCAGTACCAAATGTGTGTTGTTTAGTTAATAACAGATCATAATCTCTCACAACACATTCTCCTAACTCCTTTTTAGACGAGATCCCTCAAGGTTTACAACTCATTGCAAATGCAATCGGACATACTCTTAAGCTCAATGGACAGAGGGAGGTCAGGAAGAGGGTAATCATATCATCAATCTTTCGTATGGTGGTTGGGTACTTATTCCTGTCCAGTTTATTCCTTAATATTATCCAGAACAGCGATGTGATTGAGATGTAAGTTTCAGTAGTTGTATTGTTGTTTTTCTACTACATAATCACAGCCAAATCTATATAAATCTTCTAATACAATACTTCCTCTCTAGATTCTATGACGTGTTGGCATTAGAGTTTGTTGAGAATATCGACGATACATCTTTTGCCCTTGCCAAGAGAGGGTTCTTTGGCAGAAGCTTACTATTGGCAACAAACCAAAAGTACAATCTTGAAATGGATGAAAGACGCTCTAGTGTCATCACAGGCAGAGCCTCTTTGGATAGGGAACGGAGACTGTCTTCTTCTGGTTTAATTACATCCAACAATCGAGTAAACACCATGGTAAAATTCGTTTACTTTCTAAATGTTGCTATCATATTGGCAGGGTTAGGATACATTACACGAGAACAAAAGAATGGTGCTTACAGTACTGAGTCAATCAAAGTCTTGTTTGATGAAATGATCTGGGAGAATGCCGATGTTGATGTGTTGCTTGAAAATGGTGAAACCGAGCAGCGTCTCCTTATCTATTCCTATTTTAATGGAGTATATAAAGAGGTGGGTACATATAACAACTACCCTAGGTATATCGAAATGAACAAGAACGATGGCAGTGCCTTTGGATCCATACAGGGTGCTGAATTTGTCTATTGTTCGGAGATTGCCAGTTGGATATTCAGGCATGAACAAATAAAAACAGATAATGACTGTAACTGGCTGTGGAAATCTCCGGAAACGTCTGAGTATGATATACTTTCAATGAGTGATGAATTTTGGCAGGCGTAAGTTACATGAGTATGAGTGTGTGTACAAATGAGATTTTCTAATACTGTGCTTGCCGGCCTTTTTTTCAACATAATAGATGGATAGGTAAATTGGCACTTGCACAGATATCCATAACATCGAATGAGTGTTCCGACAAGTCCGATTGCAACTATTTCGGATCATGTGTAGAAGGCGTATGTGACTGCGATGATACTCACTTTGGAGAAACCTGTGACCTTGAACTGCCTTGTCCATCTCTTGCTTCCGAGAAGGCTCATACTTTAGGTACGTGTTACTTGATTGTGTTTGTTGTCCAATTTAAACTCATCCTAGACTTATACTTATACATGTCTCTCATTTAATTAAGACTCAACAATTGGGATGAGTTGGAACCAAGAGAATCCGATCCGAGAAGTGGTTGGAAATAGGGTCTATAATCGTCCGGTAAGATCCTCTCGTGCTGTGGCTTTTCAATATCATATATTCACTTTGTGTTGCTGATAACCTTGTTTCCATCATTAGTTATACATCCAAACAGGGCTTAAGGGTGAACCGTTTGACTTCAGATTATACAAGTAAGAGAGTGCATGTCTTTTGTTGACTTGACCTTTTGAATCTGTCTCACCACCCCGACTTCTTCATTGACAGAATTCTAAAGAGAGAAGTATCTGATGAGCCATCGACACAACCATCAAATATACCATCCGTTTCAATCCTTCCAACTCCCTTTCCGTCACAGTCACCGACATATAGTCCAACGACAGCCGAGCCGTCTGTCTCGCCGACTTCGTCTTCCCCTACCATAGTAGCTACCCCAACAGTAGCTACCAGTAAGACCTTAGCACCAACCTCAGGCGTTTATCGCCCCATTATTACTCCATTCCCCACAAATCCACCGGTGGCGCCGCCACCGAGGCCGCCGCCAGCACCCGTAGGCACCCCTGCTCCAACTGAACCAAAACCATTGTTTAGTCAAAATGAGTATGACGAAGCTCCTGACTTTATGCAGATGTAGACGATTTCTTTGAAAGGAAATCATTGCATGATCTCGAAGATATTATGGAGGATTACTCGGTTGTTCTATCGTATACTGGATCTCGATTCTATGGTACAATCATTGAAGCGGATGCATCTCTTGATGAGCTCTTTCCAAAAGATTATCATGCCTTCTGGGATCAAAGCTTCAACATGGATCGTACCTTTATCATTAGTGATACAACCTTTTCGAGTACTCCAGTTGGGATGGATTTCTATGAAATGAGAAGGCGAATCAACAACTCAATACTAAATCCTAATGTTCAATTTTCCTATGGTCCATACGGTGCAATGGTCAGTTTGCTTGTATGTTTTTGCAAAATGTGATTATATTATAATGCTCACATATATGTTCTTACTCTACTTGACAGATTCCTTTGATGGACTACGAGTGAGTGATTGGCCAGATAGGCGCTATTTTATGTTTATGAATGCTAGTTTGTAGTCTGACATATGTTTATTCATTGTTCACTTGTTGTTTAGGGGTACTGGGTTCTTCCATTGCTTTGATGAAAGACATCTTCTCCAAGCGCATCACCATCCTTTTCGGTAGCCCCATCAACAGAACCATCTATTACTTCTCCTCCAACTCAAGAACCCTCTATTGATGCTACTTCTCCGTTTCCCACGTTTTCGCCATCCACCATGCCAGCATCAACATTTTCCATTACAAAGCCTTCTTCACAACCATCAATATCATATTCTCCTACCAACAAACCAAGTATATCAGCACAACCAACGACTTCGTTATCTCCTACTGAGAAATGCTGGTTTGTTGATATAGATATTGAGCATGATGCTTTTCCACATGAGATAACATGGACTATGTCCAAGATTGCTGACATAAACAATGATAATAATGATACCCTAAAGGATAATATGATTGTAGCAGAAGGTTGTTACTCTAATATAGATGACGATACGACAGATGGGTGCCCAGAAGAAGCAGTTGACAAATTATGCTTAAATGAGGGTAGATATGAGTTCACCATTCGAGATAATGTTGGAGATGGAATTGATGACCCTGGATATTATGCCATTGCATCAAATGGAGACGAAATCAAACGAGGAGGAGGAGACAATGGGTTCAAGGACGAGGAGACCACGGTATTTACAATGCCTCTAGTTGAAAAACCTTCTACACAGCCGACTTCCTCTGAACTCCCAACAAATTCTCTACTGCCAAGCAGTTCACCCTCAAGTGAATTCGCCTGTGAAGTTGTCTCAACAAAGAAACAATGTATTAAACAGTCAGAAAGCTGCATGTGGGATAATGTGAAAGATATCTGTATTGATGCTGCTACTTCGTTTCCTACATTTTCTCCTTCTACCATGCCAACATCAACATCAACATACCCAAGAACATCTCCTCCAATCACTACTTTTCCCACATATCAGCCAACACCCAATACACCACAATTAAATCAAAATGCATTAGTAAAAGCCGTAGACGATACAATCACCCTCCAATCAGGCACAACCGAACAATCCTTAATTGCCGTACTTGAAAATGATACAGGAAGTAACTTAATAGTTAGTGCTATAACAAATCAACCTACCAATGGACAATGTTTTATTTCATTAAATTTAAGTGAGGTAGTATATATACCAAATGATACAAGTTTTGTGGGTAGTGATCAATGTACATATGAAACATGTGATGATGAAGAAGATTGTGATACAGCTATTGTGAGAATAAATATTGATAGTGGTAATTCTCCTACTCCGGAAACTGGAGGATTCAATTGCCCTCCGGTGAGTTTGGCAATGGTGTGACACTTTTATACATACCTTCCGACATTAAAACTCTTACTACTTACCTACATATTTCTTTTCCTACTAAACAACAGGCAGAATTCGTGGGTTGTGTAGCAGCCGATCCATTAACCTTTGAGGATGAATGCCCAACCGTCGGTCAACCGTGTATAAATGGCAATCCTGGAGAGTTTTGCTGCCGTGATGCCTGTCCTCATAACTACTGTACCTCCAAACAGGCCCCACCTTAAACTTGAAACGGAATGGAGTAAAGCCCATTGAAATTGAGTATATTGATCAAGCTCTGTTATTGTAGACGACAGAACTTACCAGAGGTATTTTACATTCCAAACAACACAACATTTTTGGGTAGTGATCAATGTATATATGAGACTTGTGATGAGGATGAAAATTGTGATACAGCTGTGGTACAGATAAACATTGATAACAATCAAGTATCAACTTTATCACCCACTATATCTCCTTGAGGGCAAGGCGGTAGGGGGTCCAGCCCTATAAAGTTCAGATTTTTAAATTGCCTTATAAACATCAAACTTTCTTCCAAACAACTCAGCTAGGTCCCCTTATGATATTCCTAGAGTTTGGTTTGATTGTATTGACTACTTCCCTGCCTACTAGGGCCGCCAAGTAGGCATTATTATCATGGTCAAAGTGCCTTACCTTCGCAGTTACCCTAGAGGTCTTGGTCACGTACACGGTATCTTCACGGTATCCTTACCTACAATACCTAACAAAATACCTTGAAAAGTCACACAACATGGTCAATCGATCACGTAGTAGGGTGTTGTCAATAGCGGCGCCGATGCGATATACCATCGTCCCATATGTTGTAGATACATTGCCTAAAACCTACTAGATGAGATGGGAACGTCATCGCCGGCGCAACTCGGTCGTATGGAGCAGCCGCTCTCACTGCAATAAGCATGAATTTTATCGATTGACGATGTAGTCATTCTCGACATATTGTGCGTCCTGTGGCCATCTATTATCCATCTATCAATACAGTAATAGGTCCCATAGCCGTGGTATAATATGGTAGTCGATCTGTTGCAGCAATGGCAGTGGAAATAGACGAAAAGGCGATCAATAATGGTCGTATCACATTTTTATTATTTAAGAAAAATTGATGCACATCATGTGTCAAAGTGTATTAGAACTGAATAGAAGTAGTATACATAATAAAACACATTATCTAGCTTTAGTTTAATAGTTAATTAATGCATTAGAGTGCTATTTTATCGGTCTACTACCATTATATAAAGTATATTATCCACTATCCATCTTGAATGTTGAAATCTCAACAAAGAAAAATATATGAAAACCTAATCATACTCATTAATACAATTACTCCAATGGTAAAAACAACACATCTTTCCTTAACTATGGTTTATTTTATTGTTAGGTTGTGTTGATTTCCACTCTACACCACCAGATACGATATCAAACATCACTTATTGACTCAACCCCCATCCACTTTTTACTCAAAACATACCTTATATTGTATATACTTTAATGTCATCAACCCCCTACACCAAATCAACATTAGAAACTCTTTTCAGGAGTATTATACTGCTGAACAACCAATGGATTCATTGTATGATCCCTAAACAAGAGGTCATCACATTAAAAATGTGTTTTAAATTCACGTTTCCCACAATTCCAAAACAATACCAATTGGGCTTTATGTGTCACCACCATCCCCCTCTTTACCCAAAACCCATCTAATACCTTTGGTTGATTGTTATGTGAGCTGGTTGGACTATTAATCCATGCCAAATAGTGAGTTATACTCCTTAATCCACCCCATCACCTATTTTTTTCATTTAAAGTTGATGTATGAAAAATGTGTAGGAGAGACTAAACCTGCCCCATCCATTGCAATACCCACTAGAAACCTTTCATAATGATCAATTAAAGCGGATAATAAACGGATATGGGAGGGAGGTATTTATTGGAATGAGTATTGATAGGATGATGGTTGAAATTGACATTAATCGAGAATAATTGTAGAGTGGTGTATCTGAGTAATCGGCGGTGTTATCGACGGTGGAACACGCCGCCGCGCTGTCAATATCAAGGAATAGGTCAATAGTATTGTTGGATATGTTTGTGGCTATAGTTGGGATGGTTTATTGGCAGTAGGACGCCGATAACATGCTAGTAATACCAAACGCTAACAAAAATGAGCTTGTGTCAAGTTTTTTAGTTACTAAAGGGTACTATTTTAAAATTCCGGCTTCGTAGGCGTATCACCCCTGGGATGCGTGATACGCCTACGAAGCCAAAAGTGAATATATATATACTATATTTGGAGATAAATGTGACAAACACTGGGGGAGGGTGGATTGGGTGGCATCAAAAAAATACAAAATTGGCGACCCCTCTGGTGAAGGACAGGTGTCTTTTTTGGCGTGATTTACTGTGACACTAGATATGACAAGCGGTATTCAGAATTTATTTATGTCACATCGACCTAGGGCTGGACCCCCTAAAGGCGGAACCACCTGTAGCAAGTCTTTGCACATATCTTATGAGCTTAATGTAAGATAAGATATGCATTGTTTTGAAGATCGTAGTTCATTATATCTCATTTCATATACTAAAAAGGATTGTATGTAGGACAACTCTACCTGAAACACCCCCCCCCCCCCCCATTTGGTGTTGGTGCATAAGATTTAAGATGTGAACAAATAAACTCCATTGGGGGAGGTATCCTTGAGGATACCGACTAACATATAAATACGATTAGAGTACAATACCTAGATTATAAGAAGTAAGGACAAGTAGAGGAGTAGAGTTTGTGTCTGTGATAGTTCATACCACCAAGCTCTTAGATTATACTCATAGTACTTTTTTGGATCGATTTGGACCAAGGAGTCAGCGCCGGAAGCAGGAGAAAAGAGGTGATTGTCTGGCAATTTTCTATCATTTTTTTATGATCGATGACGCACCTTCTTAATTAACATTGCATATGCCGTCAACCACCATTAAAGCCGTGCTTTACGACCGACGTGATTTCAATACCAATTTTTAACAGAAGAAGACGCCTTAGTCACGACAATAGCTGATTGCAACTTCATTAAAAGGTCGGTCTTTAACTCGACGGCAAGTTGCCAATCGACGGTATGCCTTTGATTATTATTATGGAGATAATAGATAGTTGGCTGATACTGCTCACAAGGAGGGTAAAATACAATGCAATACAATGCAACAAGTACTAATAACAATGCGGCTATAAAGATTACCAACAACATACAATGCAAACAATAATTTTGACGCCGCACCGCCTAAGCATAGATTAAGGGTTATAAAATGATAGAAGAACTACATTCCATCAATACTACAGATGACGATGTACAACAAAACAAATACCGATATACAAAACAAATGATAAATTATAAATAATAAACAGGAATATAACACTATTTACGATCATTACTAGTCTGCAACAATATCAAATAAAAGAAACATCATCAACAATATGCCAATAAGATACATCAAGTAGTAGAACATCTAGGCCGCATTGAATTTATCTGCAATGATGATGATTTGAGCTGATTATAGTTGGTACATGATTAGTTCAATATCATTAAAATTGATGGGTTGTAATATCCCATGTTTCTGTTGGTATCAATATAGTCATATTAGTAAAATAAACCAATGTAAAGTTGGCTTTAGTTTAGAAGAATGAAGTCCACAACACAGTAGGTTGCTTACATTGGTTTATTTTACTCAAAAATGGGCACGGATACATTTAGAATTGCAAAAAAGAGAGGAGAGTATTATCTGAATGAATGAACAATAGAAAATTGGATCCGTTATAAGGTAGTTTTGACATGTGCATCAGAGCCGGGGGGGTCCATGTTAGGTGCACTAAGTGAGCACCTCCTTCTTATGAGCCCTCGGTAAGGGTGCAACTGCCCATAATATAGGCAGACCGAGCTACTTCATATAGTAATTATACACGTCAGTAGTAAGTCCTATCAGAGTATAGATGGACGGAGGTACTTATTAAGGCTGAGTGTTGAATCGACTGACACGAATTGAGATTAATTGCAAATGGTGTTCAATCCTTGGTGAGCGGTAATCAGTAATTAGTTAGTTATTACTACATTGGGTTACAATTATACATCCATAGCTAAGGGTCGTTAGCTCTTAGGAAGATGACTTTAGCATTCGATTCTGCTGACTTAGTATGGTCTTGAATATTGCAATTACCATCCGAATAATAAGAGAAAGGATTACCACCTGATGATAGAAGTAACAATAAAGTGGCAGGAAGTTATGATTATTTAGTTGGGTATACAGCGACCACAGCTGAATACAAACGGTAGTTATAAGAGTATCACATTCTTCTCTTGACGTTTCCTATGTCCAAACTATGCACGATGGGCGGCTTATTAATGTGCTGTGCAGTATTGGTTGGTATCCTTTAGGCTTGACAAGCAAGACAAGTGTTGTCTAAATTCTACTCGTGCTAACAACTCGTGTTACAAAATGAAAGGAGTGTCTGAATTGTATCTACGTCGTGTTAAAATGATGTGTATGCTTCCAGACACAATATAGGACAACAACTATGGTCGGCATGTGGATTTAGCTGTTTATTTTTTTCTCAATGATATCCTTTTCAAGGGTCACAGTCACAGGTGTCAGATGACTGTTGATGTGAAATTCTTCATCATAGTGTCAGAATGTGGCCGCTGTAATTACGTCCTTACATGTGCTCGTGATATGATCAGAGTAGCCAGTAGTGCTGTGCAGTTTTGTCAATTTGTGGGCAGGTGATTCACGGAATGCATGCGAAGTGAGGCAGTTCTATTTTTGTCTCAAAACGGTACTCTTATCACAATGAAGCAGCAGCCCGGTATCCTCCAACAGTGACACAGACTCATTTACAAATAGTCTTAGACTGGCTCGTGTTGCATCTTGATCAGCCAAAGACAAATTGAAAATGCCTACGAGTATTTTGCATTCACGTTTGACTTATTCACGAAAGAGTTGATACTGATGGGATTGAGCAGTTATAGCTCAGTTAGTGCCTATCTTCACTGTCCATAAATTACAATTCATCGTCATTTGATTATCAATATCAAAATTATCAACATCCAACATCAATTGCAATACATACAAGGCACATCAAACTACAAATTATCAAGCAATAATAATGAAGTTCTCATACTACCATTTCATCCTTGCTTTAGAAGCTGCCTCCCTCGTGTCAACAATTATGCCATCGGCAGTAAATGCCCAGAAGAGTGGTCACCTCCGTAACCGACGTGCCACCACCACAGCCACCAACGATCTTCGTCGGCTGTCTGATACTCAAAGCTGTACTCTTGGCTTTGAGAATATTCTTCCTCTCATCGACGCTCCTCATTCATCTATCAAGGATCATGTATTTACTTGTGTCATGGACCCCGAAGACGAAGGCACTACTTATCATCCTGGACGTATGTTCGATCTTGATATGGATGTTGAAGATGAGGAATTCCTCGAGAAGCTCATGAACGATGGTACGATCAACCTAGGTCAATCCAAGTTAGATGTTCAAGGATTGGAATATGATGCTGAGAAGATTCATATCCCCAAAGGTTGGGGAATTGCATCTAAGGTGAGCAATGGTAAGAAGAAGAGTGATAAGAAGACTCCTCCCTTTGGTAACATGTTCAACCGAAACTTAAAGACTGGTGATAAGAATGTCCTCGTTGTTAAAGTTGTTACTCCAGAGCTTAGGAATTCTACCACAAATGAGATAACGTGTACGGAAGTGGATGGCACATATCCATCCACATCTCAACGTCCTGAATCACCTGCTGAGATTAGTAGTATCATCTTTGGTGAGGGTCCTACCGGTATTGCCAATAGCAATGTTAATATGAAGGATCAGGTTAGTGCATGTAGCTATGACAAGCTGAACATGATCCCTACCGATGGAGATGATCAGATCAATGCCCCAGGAGTCATGACACTTGATATTGACGTATCGTTGTGTAATCATCGTAATATAATCAGAGATAATGCTATGTTAAAGTTGGAACAGACGCTGGGACATCATCCGACACAATCATATGATCATGTGTTATTCTTATTGGAAGAGTGTGTTCAGAATTGTGGTTGGGCTGCATTTGCTGGATCCAATAGTTGGTACTCGTTTTATCAGAATGTCTATTACAAGTATCCCGCAGTAGTCATGCATGAGCTTGGGCATAATTTTAATCTAGCGCATTCGGGTGGAGTCGACGGCGCCACCTACAGTGATATGACGGGCTTTATGGGGAATCCTTATCAAGGCAGTGAAGGTCGTTGGGTTGGAAATCTCTGTTATGATGCAGCCAAGAGCTGGCAACTTGGATGGTATAATGATCATGATGTTACCTTCTATCCTGAAAACGAATCATCCACCTGGGGTACTGTCAAAACGATGGTAGGGATTGCAAATTACGACCAAGCTACTTCGGATACGCCAGTTCTTATCAAGCTTGAGACAGGATTAGCTGAAGATTACTTTATCAACTTTAACCGTGCTACTGGTATCAACCAGGAGAATGTTGAGGCAGATGATGAAGTGACCATTGTAAAAGCTAATGCAGATACAAAATCCCAGAGTTACTTACAGGCTACATTACCAGAAGATGAATCTCATACGATCGTTGGTTTGGGCAAGGCAAATGGTATTGTTGTGAAGTTACTAAGTATCGACAAGACGGATCCCGATTTATGGAAGGCTGAGGTGTTTATTGGAACTGACCAGGCGGTGAGTGTTTACATTGTTCATCTCGTGACACACATCTTAGTATCCTCTCCTTCTCACATACTAAATCTCTTTCGTTCATTTACATAGACTATACCTGGACTCGCCACCCCACAACCAACAACACAAAACCCAAGTAAATCTCCTTCATTATCACCATCGGCATCTCCAGTTACGGCGAGTCCAACCAAGGGGCCAAGTAAATCTCCTCAACTCAACCCAACAACGGCTAGACCATCCATGTCACCTTCGGTACAACCTAGCAAGGCTCCTTCTCGCATGCCGTCAAAGTCACCTAGCAAATCTCCCGTAACACCCTCTCCTACAAACGTACCAACCCCATCTCCTACCAAAAGCCCGAGCCTAAAACCTACTCAATATCCAACTCGATCCCCAGTAGAATGTAGTTTGGCCGGAATCGGTCAAAGTTGTTCAACAGGATCAGATTGCTGCTCTGGGTTGTGTACAGGAGGTAGCAAATGGAGTCGTGTTTGTTATTCTAATACGCCAACCACCCCAGCACCTGTAGTACCAAGTACACCTGCACCAGTTGCACCGCCTACAACGCAACCTCCTTTCACACCTGCTCCTATCGGATCATCTTGCTCTGCATGGAAAGAACAATGTTCTAGGAACAGTGATTGCTGCTCTGGTAACTGCCACAAAAAGGGAACATGCAATTAGATAAGCTCAGTGTCGAATGTACAGTTTATAGGATTCATACCGAGGAGTGTTTCAAAGTGTTCAAGTTATGTTGATATATGTTAAAGTTAAAGAATGATTGAAGTTGAGTAATGTTGTACATCATCTATGAGACTATTTCACTGCATGGCGGTCTATACCAACCAGGAGTGAAGCCGACTATGCCTACTACGATACTTACCTCCCAAATAACCAGGTTTATACTTAGACCCACATAAAACTAGAAGGAACCAGCCTTCACAGCCAATATGAGTTATGAGTAGTCAATCATAGGTAGATAGTAATCAATACAGAATAATTGTACGGCCGAGCAATCCTGCTTGAGGAATATACTCCTACATATCAATATAAAATATGTCTCGGCAACCCAAAAACAACAACGAAGATGGTGATAATCAACCACCATCAGCCCCATTTCAATCTCGATCAACCACACGCAACTATAATAACAGTACCAACAATTCTACAAACAATACCAAAAACAAAACAGTAACATACTATCAACCATCCGTACATCAATTTACCTGCCGAGGCGCGTTCCATTTACAACCCGACTCCTCTAACACTACATCATCAAACACTAACTCTTCCTCTTCAGAACGGTCATCACCACCAATAAACAATGAAGAAGACCTTCAAAATATAATTCAAGATACATTTATATGTAATGGTATACAAAGTAAATTACGTCATGTAAGTGATTATCCATTAGCGCCTAATAAAGATACGGCTATACATTGGTTTGAGGGTAGTGGAAATATTGGTAATAATCCCAATGCCTCTATTGGTGGGGTTGGCGGACAGCAGATGGGCGGTGCTATGCAGCCAGCTGATGCTACACAGCAGCAAGCTGACAAGGAGAATGCAAGTAAAGGTGCCGATGAAGGCAATACTGAAGTAATGGAATCAGTAGAGGTAGAACCAGACAGTGCATTCTCCTCGTACGGCACAACACAAGTTAACATATTAACAATCAAAGAGATACCAGTTCAGTTACCTAAACATTTGCAGGATGTTAACACGAACAATCAGAGTTCTTCTTTGGTGAATGATCCATTTGGTGGATTTGGTTCGTTAGGTAGACCGATGGGTGGGATGTTAAATCCATTTGGTTCTTTGTTTGGTGACTTCTTTGGTAGCGGAGGTAGTATTGATCCATGGAGTGACGGCCAACCCTTGGATGAGGATCAACAGCAAGAGCAAGACGAAGGCGAAGGCGGTTCATCAGACAATAGAAGAAGAAATCCATGGTTGAGTAAAGGATCATCATCAAGATCTGTATCATCATCGACAAGAATGGAACGGGATGAGGAAGGTAAGCGTGTAGTTAAAACTATACAAACAACAACGATTATTAATAATGGTAAGAAACGTACCGAAGTTGTTACTACTGAACGACATGTTGATGATGGTGGACGTGTTGAGACTAAGAAGGTTGTTACGTCGGATGATGATAATAATGATGGTGGAAGTATTGGTGAGAAGAAGAAGAAGAAGAAACGAATTGATCCAACATCTGACCCCCTTCCCAAAGGAGCTAGTAGAGTAGATCAGAAGAAAAGGCCGAACTGGCCCACGGAGCGAGTCACCCCAAGTGAACTTGCAGCCTCGGTACCAGCCAAGGCACTAGTAGGTGCTACTTATGCTCAAGAACAAGCATCATCGTCACCTGCCGAGGTTGCCGTAATTGCCACCGATTGTTTACTGGGTGTGTCTATATCAGATTCAGCCTCTGAAGATCCCGACAGTGCTTTGCCCCCATCAAAGAAGAACAACAAGTCATCAACGAAGAAGAATGATAGCAAGAGTGGATGGCGGAAGACGGAATATCTCTTCAAATTAGGTCGCTTTATCCCACCATTTATGCTCGTTGCCAAGTATTACAAGGATGAGGAAGAAGAACAACGACGTCGTACTGAAATGCAAAAGGAATACAACGAATTAACAAACAAATTAAAGAAGAATCGATGGGATAAATCAAGTGAACGTGATACTGAGGATGATAAAACAAAACCCAAGTTAGAGTATGAAATGGAAGATAATGCCAAAACAACACAGGTAACGAATGATTTATCAGACATGTCATCACGTACTGAATATTATATGCAAAGGATATATGTACAAATGATTAAAAATATTGAAATGATGGAACATTTGGCAACAAATGTTATCTTTAAGGAAGATTTTCCAAACAAGGTGCAACTTCAGGGTAAGAAGATATATAATGAAATTGGACCGAATGCGGAACGAACTGGAGAGTTGATGCAAAAGGTTTGGGATATGTGGATTGGTTATGCTAGTGGTAAAAGTGGTAGTGGGGGTGGTGGATGGAGTAGTAGTGGCAGCGGAAGTGGTAATAAATGATTATTAAGAAACAACCTAATCTGAAAAGAGTCACTGTTGATTGACTTGTCTGCTTATTTGGCATTTTTTAGATAAAACTCGTCTATGCTTTAGCTTAGTGGTACTGTTCCCCGTTTGATTGTAACATCTACTCCTCTAAACAACGCTGCAACCCAGCAATACTGACCTGCTAATCCACTTTTCATAACCCCAAGCTTCCGACCATTCTTGTACACAGATAAGGTGCCATCGTCTAAATCCAATAGCATCCCTATTTCGTCACCATACGTAAAGCTTTCCATTCCATCCCAAGTACCACCAATCTCCGCAAAATTATCACCCCAATCGCTTAGACATCTGTTGCCATTATGATGTATCATGCAACATTGAACTTTGTTATTCTGTCCCACCCCACTTACCATATCACTTCGAGTGAAATGTTGGTAAAACTGCCGGGTCGTAGGAGTTTCACTTGTGAGTTGATTTGCCTGTCCTGGTCTCATCACACCTACACTAAGGTTAATACCTAAACCTGCTGAGGAACGTGCTTCAAACGTTACATAATGTTTGCCTGCTCTCATTATACTGTTACTGAAAGCTGTTACCCATCCCCAATATTTGCTCGTAACACATGATTTATCTTCGCTGTTTACATACTCACCTACATAATCAATATCTCCGACAAGCTGATCAAAAGTAAGAGGTTGTCTAAGCAATTGCAGGTAATGATAATCAGCTAATGAACTTTCTCCTTCATAATATGGCAGTGCTGCTAATTGCTCTTCTGTTGCAATGTCCTGAGTTGCAATCCGTGCTGATTTCTCAATCAAAGATGAACTGTCGTCATTATCCGATATACCAAGCCTAGTGCATGTAAGTGCCAAATTGAGTAAATCAAATGAAGGCAAAAAGGATATAATCTTGGACAATGTATCACTATTGAACAGTACTTCCTCTTTTTCTTCTTCTTCATATGCAACGATATTCTTATTAGGATGATCCATCTTTGCAAAGACTTGTAAATGTGAAAGAGAAATTGGGGTTTGGGTTTATTGCCACCAATACTACTCCAATTTTATTGAAACCAATAGGTAAGCTCTTTTGTATTATAATATGGTTGAAGAAGATGATTATCGTATCTCTTAGTTTGTTCAATACGTCTCATCAATTAATAATCTATTATGTAGATAGCGTCAACCGTCCTCCAAAACCCAAAATAGAGTTCTCATTTTACATGAAAACTTCCACCACACACGCAACGTAGGTATGATAAAATGCAATACATAGGCAAATAATAACGGCGGCATATCCCTCTATTGCAACGACAACTCAATAAAACATACGATTCCAACTGCAAAACTGTAGCAGGCAACGGGCAAGTAATAAACGTTCATATCAATCCTCCATTGCAACAACAACTCAATAAAAGCATACCTACCAAAAATAATCCATTAATTTTATCTCTAGAATAGAGGAAAATAACAAGGAAGTAATAACGGCCAACATTGCAACTAACAACTCATACAAACATATCCAACGAACTATAAAATAGAATGGAGGTGAATAAAGAAGAAGCAGCAAGATGTCGTGATCTTGGCGCATCCGCTTTAAAATCAAATCAATATGCTCGAGCAATAAAAATGTTTAATAAAAGTTTACACCTATACCCACTACCAGGCGTGAAAGCATTATTAGGACAGGCCGAGCGTAAATTGGCTGCTGAAAGTGAGAATCGTAATGCCAATACTACAAGTAGCAGTAGTAATGGGCAGTCGAATGGCGGCAATAGTAGTACACACTCATCAGCTCGCTCAGCAACAAACGGTACAACTTCCAGATCATCGTCCACAACCTCACTACCAAATAATTCCACACACTCATCATCATCAGTAGGTGCCGATGGACGACAATACACTTCAGAACAATTATCAATAGTAACAAAAGTACTACAAGCTAAAAGTTCCGGAGGACGATCAGTACATTATAAAGTATTATGTATTGAAAGGAATGCTGATGATTCTGCTATTAAGAAGGCTTATAGAAAGTTAGGTACGTATTTGTTTGTGCTGTGTGTGTTTGGTGTTAATGGTGTCTTGTATCTATACGTCCCTCACATCTATCCCACTCACCCACATAATAACAGCATTGAAATTACATCCAGATAAGAACTCAGCACCAAAAGCAGACGAGGCATTCAAGGCAGTAGGATTAGCCTACGCCACTTTATCGGATACACAAAAACGTAGAATATATGATATTAGTGGTGAAGAAGATCCTGACAATCGTGGTGGCGGGATGCGTAGAGGTGGAGGAGGAGGTGGTGCCAATATGCACTTTCATGGACAAGAGGTTAGTCCAGAGGATATATTCAACATGTTCTTCGGGGGTGGTATGCAAGGTGGTGGTATGGGTGGGATGGGTGGTCCTGGGTTTAGAGTATATAGTTCTGGATTTGGGCCTGGATTTGGTGCTGCTGCCAATATGAGACAACAACAGCAACAACAAAGGAGAAGACAGCAACAACAGAATCAACAACCAGACCATCCATTGGGACAATTATTACAATTTCTACCACTATTATTAATCATGGCATTATCATTCTTTAACATGCCAGGTGATACGAATGGCATGGGAAGTAGTACAGGTGGTAACCGATACTTTTCATTAACACCTGTGAAACCACATGTTAATCCATTATCAACACGTTTATCAAAAGTGAAAGATATTCCATATTATGTATCAGATTCATTTCTACGGACTGTAGCACGTGATAGGTATCAATTATCACAAGTCGAGCGAATGGTTGAACGATCCTATTCGACATATCTAATAGATGAATGTAAGAATCAAAAGGCATATAAACGCAAATTAGAAATATTATCAACCAAGAAGAATATTAATGATGTGGAGAAGTCGAATTTAGTTAAGAAGGCTAATGGATTTGTATTAAGTAGATGTATGGAATTGGAGGATTTATTCCCGGAGAGTGTCAAGGTTAAAGGATCGGGTTGATCGATCACGGCAACATAGTGAGTTTTAAGGTAAGCGGGGGTATTATTTGCAAGTATACTTGGCTTGATTGAATGGATGGTGAGGAAGGACCCCAATCCAGTGATATACAAACTAAAGATAAAATAGAACTGTCGCCTTGAACTTTAATTAGGGTATAGTGCCACCCTTTTACTCTAATATATATACTATGAATAACCTGTCATTCACAATTACATCACCCTGGTAAATTGCCTCTTCTTTTCTTCTTATCTGGCTGAATGGTACTGTTCCAACTTCTTCATCCGTTTCTTATTACCAAAAAGTCTCGCAATGGAATCTCCATTATATTTTCCTTTCTAAAGTGAATTTATCGCCCTCCTTCAATGTGCCAAAGTCGTCAAGCGTTGTGTAGGCATCATAAGCTTTACCCAATATGTATACCATCTTTTATTTTTGTGCGTTGGATACTTGCAAAACGTGAAATAAGCCTATGCCACCAAAACGTCGTTATTAGCCCTTTCATATCATAGGTACATTCACAAGTTGACATTTTCATGACATGAGAACTCTGTTTGGAGACTCAGAGATGCATCAAAGTTTATGGTTAGTTGATAAGCAAGCTATTGACAATTATTGACAATGGCATAGCTCTATATGCCTCTTCGTACTTTCTAATAGATTTGGTACACCGACTGCAAATTTTTATGAGTCTTGGCTTTCCCGAGTCGGTGCACCATCTTCCTATTAATTACAACACAGCACAACAAACTAAGAGGTAGGTAGGTAATCATCTGTAATCATCTTCTCTCCAACTATATTATAAAAAAATATCGGTTTTATATACAAGTAGTGAAGTGGAGTAGTATTGGGGCTAGTTGCATCAAATAATTCATTAGTTATTGCAATTTACATTTTCGTGCACATCACGTGTCATTGGGTTAAAACATGAACAATACACAAACGATATACATTTATAATGGAGTAATTAATCAGGTACCGATGGATGTTACACATGTGAGGGTAGACCCGTCAATTACAGTTTACGTGCCAGTGCGTTTGAGAATCGAGAGTCTTTGGTTGAGATTGAGCTATCCGAAGGGCTGATAAAAATTGAAGATAATGCTTTCTCACGCTGTAAATCTTTGAAGAGGATCAATATCCCATCAACTGTAGTAGAAGTTGGTGCAAGGGCATTTGAAGATTGTATCAAACTAGATGAGGTTATTTTACCAAATCACCTTCGAAGGTTGGGGGGATGGGCATTTTGCCATTGTGGATCTCTGAAGAACATCAACATTCCAAAAACAATCAAAACCATTGAACAAGCTGCATTTCTATGTTGTTATAGTTTGAAGACGGTTTCACTTACAGAAGGAGTTCAAGAAATATCTCGGGATACATTTAGTTTCTGTTGGTCTATACAATCCATCAACTTTCCACCATCACTAAAAGTAATTGGGGAAGAATCATTTGAAGGCTGTAAGGTATTGAATGAGGTTCGTATGCATGATAATATGGAACGTATCACCTACGGTGCATTCCGTGATTGCGGCCTTGTAAACTTTCGAATGCTACCCTTGGTGACAGCGGTGGATATAGGCATAGTTGATAATAACAAGTGCCTCGTATCAATCGAGTTGCCAGAAAACGCTGTACGAATTATCGTTAATAACGAATCATGTCTAGATTCTCTACGAAATATTGCATTACCATCAGAGTGTATGATAGAACAAGATATCTTAGAGAATTGTACAACAAATCTGGGGTGGCATTTCCAGATGAAGATGAGGAAACAATAACAGATGCATTACAAAACAGATTTGATGATCTACCAATCCACAAATTATGTTACTACCAATCATATCATGATAACGAAACTACTATCCAATCCCTCAAACGAGAGATCAATCCTTGGACAACTAAACCTCCTGGTAAATTGAATCTAACGGGTAAGGAACAAGACTGCTTGGGGATGACTCCATTACACATCTTGGCATGCTCAACTAAACCAACAATTGAAATGTATCGGTTATTGATTGAAAAGTACCCTGAAACGCTCATTATGAAAGATAAGTGGGATGATATTCCTCTTACGCAATATGGTGTAATGCACCAGCAGAGGTTGTTGATTTATTAGTAGAGAGTTATAAATCATTACACCCTGGGTACGAATTTGATTGGAGTGGCATGCTTTTAACAATGGTCAAACGTAACGTGCCTCTGGCCAACATTCAGACTTTGATTAACACACAACGTCAAATATCCCCAGACTACAATTATAACATGAAAGATATCGTACTGCAATTGGCAGCATCAGACACGAGTGCATTCAGTCGCCCACCAGGAACTGAATTAGAAACGTTCAGATATCTTCTCCGACTAAGTATTACCGACAGGTTAGATTTATTGGATATTACAAAATGGCGTATTGACTTGGAGAAAATCATCGGTTTCTTTTGTGACAAAACAGAAATAGAAAGAGAAACCCAAGACGTATATGACAGACTCGATATGTATGAATTAGCCAAAGAGGCGACCTCAATTCTTGAACTTGCGCTGTGGAAACACAAGATGGATGAATCTACAACAAGTAACAATGTCAAAAGCGAAGGACAGAGAAACAAGAGGGCTCGAGTCGACACCAGATATTATCATTAGGAATGTATTGCCTTATCTTTTGCCCGAATGATATGTTAGGGATGGATGATTTAAGTAGTTCTAGTACTAAGTAGTATAATGAGTTATTGAACATCATTAGTAGCTGGCTTGACGGATCTCTTCAGCGGTTTCTCTTCTCTCCAACTTTTCACTTACATTCGTCGATGGTGAAGAAATTACACGTGTAGGATCGTCGTTTGTTGCACTCTCATAAAAAACTCTTGTAGAAATCACAATCACCATGAAGGCCGCCAAGACATCATTGCTACTACTACTATCGAACTACCTATCGGTGTGTTCATCATCATCATTCACTCGAAGAGGTACTGTTTCATCTCGTAGAACATTTACACGGTCATTAGTCGACAACAGGTGAAATTTCTGAGCGGTGCACCTTTACTATAATTTACAACACAACAATAAAACTATAAAGAGATAGGATAATCATCTTCTCCGACCATATAATATAATACGAAGAAGCAAGTTTGAATAAAAGTGGAGTAGTATTGGGGCTACAACATAGCTAAACACAACACCGTTGCAATTAACATTTTAGTGCACATCATATGTCATTATAGCATTGGTTAAAACGACATGAACAATACACAAACGATATACATTTACAATGGAGTTGATGAGGTACCATATAATGTTACACATGTTAGGGTAGGTGATTCTGTCACTGTTATACCTGAATTTGCATTTCACGAGCGTCGACATTTGGAGGAAGTTGATTTACCCGAAGAGCTGATAAAAATTGAAAATAGTGCATTCTCAGATTGTACGTCTTTGAGGAGTATCAACATCCCATCTACCGTTAAAGAGATTGGAGAAAGGGCATTCTACTCGTGTCAAGATTTGGAAGTAGTTGGTCTACCGATAGGCCTTCAAACACTGGGATATCAGGCATTTTGTAGATGCAAATGTCAGAGAATCAGTATTCCTCCCAGTCTCAAAATAATTGGACGAGCCGCATTCCTCAGTTGTGAAAGTTTGACAGACGTGGCATTCTCTGAAGGACTCTTACGAATATCTCGGGATGCATTTAGTTACTGTACTTCTTTGGAATCAGTCAAGCTTCCATCTTCGTTAAAAGTTATCGAGGTCGAAGCATTCGATGGCTGTAAGTTATTGAATGAGATAGACATGCCCGACACAATGGAAACTATCGAAGAATGTGCATTCGACAATTGCAACATCACACAATTTCGTATACCGCCTCTAATTACCGACGTTGACCTCAGTATTTTGGTGGATAATGCATGCTTGGTCTCATTGGAACTTCCTGAAAATACCAGTCAGATTATTAACAGTTATCGAGCAGATTATTTTGATCTTCGGAATATTGCATTACCATCAGAATGTGAAATAGATGAAGATACAGACGAATTTGATTTGTTAGAAGCAGTTCCTAATGATGACGCTAAGGAAGATGATGAAACTACATTAGATGCACTGAAACACAGATTAGATGAGTTACCAGTACACAGGATATGTTACTACCAATCATACCACAATAATGAAACAACTATGCAACATCTCAAACGAGAGATCAACCCATGGACGGCCAAACCTCCTGGTCAGCTCAATACAACGGGTAAAGAAAAAGACTGTTTGGGAATGACTCCATTACATATATTGGCATGCTCAACCAAACCAACAATTGAAATGTATAGGTTATTGATTGACAAGTACCCGGAAACATTAATAATGAAAGACAAGTGGGGAGATATCCCGTTACTATATGCACTCTGGTGTAATGTACCAACTGAAGTATTGGACTTATTAGTTGAGAGTTATAAAACATTACATCCGGAGTATCAGTTCGATTGGAGTGGTATGCTTTTAACACTGGCAAAGCGTGATGTAGCCCTGGCCAACATTCAGGACTTAGTCAATACGCAACAAAATAGCTTTTCTGATCAAGAGTATGATATGCAACAGGTGGTAACAACATTGACAGCACGTAACACACAGGTAAGCTCATATAAACCCGGCACCTCCGTCAATACACTTCAATTCTTGCTTCGGGTTAGCATTACCGACAGGTTAGATTTATTGAATATTACAAATTGGCGTATAGACTTGGAGAAGAGCATCGGATTCTTTTGTGACGAAACAGAAGTAGAAAGAGAAACCCGAGCCGTATATGCCAAACTTGCCACATATGAATTGATAAAAGAGGCGACCTCAGTACTCGAGCTTGCACTGTGGAAACACAAGATGGAAGAATCTGCACCAACTATCAATACCAAAAGCGTAGGCCAGCGCAACAAGAGGGTTCGAATGGACACTAATATTGGTGAAAAACAGCAATATCGGGTCAATTGTGGAGCAAATATTGTTATGAGGAATGTTTTACCTTATCTTTTGCCCAAGTGATATGTTAGAGATGAATGCATTCATGTAATTCTAGTACTAAGTGGTATAATGAGATATTGAACAGACATTAGAGTAGCTGGCTTGACAGATCATATCATCTCATTCTCCTCTCTCCAACTTTTCACCACTTCGATATTAGAAGAAATTACACGTGTAGGATCGTCGTTTGTTGACACTCTCATAAAAAAATTGTACAATAGAATTAGACAATCACCATGAAGGCCGCCAAGACATCATTGCTACTGCTACTATCGAACTATCTATCGGAATGTTCATCATCTTCATTCACTCGACGAGGTTCTGTGTCATCTCACAGCGCGTTTACACGGCCATCGGCTAGAGGTAAACTAGATAACAATGTAAAAAAAGTTTGTGCATATGATGTGCTCAACAATAATGTACCACGAGGTGGACAACAAAGCTCTGCACCCGAAAGCTATCACGGCAATTATGTTGCACAGGCTGGAGAAGGACCACCAAAGGCTGCTACTGAAAATGTAGTACCATCTGCATCCACCGCTACATCCACTGCCGTTCAACAAACAACTGTGTCACCACCAGCTCCTTCTCCTCCAGTATTAGCAAGTGCAACCTCTGCAAATAGTAAACTATCCAATTTACAAGAACGTACAGGTCCGGCAGTATTAATGTTAGGTGCTGTATATCTACTACTGAAATTTACAGGTACGAATGGATTGATTGGATTAGTATTTGCAATGCAGTTAGGCTTGTATTCGGAGAGTACAAATGTTGTTGAAAGTTATAGGAAGAATGGAGATAGTGATGATGGTATTGTTTCATTTCCTTTACAAAAGTGGTGGTGGTTTGCTACGGCAATGATGTTTACTTCTGGAAGGTATGTCTATCGATTATATACTTTGTGTGCATATGATGTGTTCAATCTCAATCCTCATACTTGTCTTTTATATAGAAAAATGATTTCAGAATATACATCAATGTCTATGGATCAAATGAATCTGATAACATTCGGTATGTCAGCTGTTAGTTTAGTTGGTGGTGTTATTCAACTTGCAATGGTCAATAGTCCAGATGCAGAAGATATCTACCGCAGGTATTTAGGGAAAGTTGCATGTTGCCACTTCTCGTTAGTAAGTTTGATTTGGGGTTATCTGTGCATGATTACATGCATCTCAACTTACCAATATGCATCGTGTCATATATCAGCTTTTCCTGGTTGGTCAATCATCCTTCTGGGTGAACACCGTAAAAGAGTATGGATTAGTTTGGGTACTCTTCCCTGCTCTTTTGGTTGTTGTGAATGATACAATGGCATATGTCTTCGGCGTATTAATGGGGAAGCATAAACTTCTTCCCCGACTATCACCGAAGAAGACTGTCGAGGGGTTTGTAGGTGCAGGACTTTCAACCTTGGCCGTTGCCGCACCGTTACTTAAACGTATGATTGGTAAGGATACGAGTATAGCCAATATTGGTAAGCATGCTTTGGCCTTGGCATTGTATGTTAGTCTCGTGTCACCATTTGGGGGTTTCCTTGCTAGTGCTGTGAAGCGTGCACACGGGGCAAAGGATTTCGGTGCTTTAATACCAGGACATGGGGGCGTGGTTGATCGTTTTGATTGTCAAGTGGTGACGGCACCATTCGTATATCTTTATTTAAAAAACTTTCTCTCGGCCGCTGCTAAGGAATGAGTAGAGATGGGGTAACATGTAACTCGTCATACATATATGTACACTATGTATTCTTATCAACAACACAACCTATCTACCTAGTGATTATCAGCATGGCTGAATTCGTATTTGTAGAACATGCCAATGATTTTAGACAGAAGAAATCCAACTCCACTCAAGCCCAAGGCACTGCATGTTGACCCTACGACACCTAGAAGCTTAGGCCTAATTGTTGCTACCAATCCAGCAGCAAAGAAGGCCAATGTTCGGGCTACTTTCAAACGTTTCAACGCCGCCAAACAGACCTTGCAGTGTTTTGTGTGTGAGTTCCACACGTCGAAGACCACATCATTATTAGCAACTGGCATGGTCAAATCTCCTTTGTAAGGAACATGCCCACCAGCAAACTTACTCAACCAGGAGCGGAACATCATTACTCCTTTGTCAGCACTACTAGGCATAACAGCTTTGGCATAACTATCATTTGCAGGCTGAGAAGTTCTGTACTCTCCAGTATGAGCCAGGCTCCTTTCTTGGCCGTGTAGAAACAATGCATCCTGATGTAAAAAGGCTGATGCCATGATGTGATTAGTCCAAGTTGGAAGTGGTAAGGTAAAGGCACGTAATAGCTTGGGCATAACAAGTGACTTGTCTTTCAGGATGACCATCCTTCCAACATGGTTGCAAAACCCCGGCCTAGATGGTGATGAATATAACTCAAGGTATTGAGCAGCTCCGTCCTCTCCAAATGGTGATCGAATGAGTACTTGGGAAGGAGCAGTAAATGTTGTTGTTGCCGATGGTCCTTCTTGTTCCAAACTTGTAGTTGCAATACCGAATCCATTTTTCGTCAACGGTTTAGAAGTTTGTACATTCATTCCCAGATTGCCATATCGACTACCAACAACATTATGATGACTAACTGGTACATGAGATGGGTCAACGACGTTTTCAATAAAGTAATCAGTGGAATATGGTAGTTCACGGAAGTTCCATGGTCCCTGCCACAGCCGTTCTTTTGCAACTTCTACACCACCAAAGTCATTCGTCGGCACGGGTGTTAATGCCGATTCAATCTTCCCATCATCAGAAGCATCAGGCCAAGCCCATAACACACCATCGACTATTTGAACCGGGAAGCTATTGCAATTACTCTTTGGGTTGGCTTTAATATTCTCCAATTCACTTGTAGGAACTTGTGGAACACTAATCGTCTCTCCCTCTCCATTGAATCTCCAAGCGTGATAACTTTAGTTTGTGTGTACCAAGTGATGAGTGAGTGTAGTGTTGCATATCATATAACCAAAAACCAAAACATAAAATATGCTCATTTATGTAATACCTGCAAGTAAGTGATCCGTCATCTTCTACACGACCCTCACTCAATGGGACTTTATGAGAAGAGCAAATATGACATATTGAGACATTTCTTACCATAACTATACCAAACAAAACACACATAATATATAGACACTTTTGTGCACATGATATGCACAAACATAAATTTTCATGTAGACATACCTTTACGATGAGGACATTGATCAACAAAACATCTCCAATTACCATCCAACTTCTTAGCACCCTTGGGACGATCCTTCCTTGATTGGAATTTAGGTGATTCAGTATCAATCGGTCCGTCATTCCAAATAACGATGTCCATTCCGAGTAACTGAAATTTATGTGGTTTTTCATTATCGAGAAATTCAATTGGTACTATTGGATGCCATGCTTTGAACCAATTGAATTCCGGTGTTTTAGAACTTTGGGTATCGGTATCAGCAGCTATTGTAGGTTCATCATCTGTGGCGATTGCTGTTGGTGTATCACCATTAATAATTGTTGATTGCAATAATAGAGTTTTGGTATCGATTTTTCCACCGACGTGCTGCTGAAAAACACTGGATATAGCTGGTTGAAAAGCATCGCCACCGCCAATAAACAACGCTGCAATAGACGCTAACAACTTGATCATGATATCTAGGGCACGCTACATACTATGAGATGCGCATGCTCTTGCGGATGAATGATTGAGTCAGTTTTGAGAAAAAAATGACATCACGAGAAAGAGCCAGATAAGGGTTTGAGGTTAATCTATCACACCAAATACATGGTTGCCCAACAGCCCATTTGATATAAAGAGACTTGTTTCTACCCAGTATATCAGTATGTGTAGGTCATACCGGAGACTAAAAATTTGCTTGGTGGTTGTCTTGTGATGAATATATTGAAAAGAGTTTTCAACGGTAAACATGAAAACTAGATGTTGTTGATTGACATAACTGACTTAATTATTTGATCATTAAAGCTACGGTAGATCTTCTATACATACTAAGAGATGAACGAAAACAGTCAAGAAACATTGCGTTTAATTGAGGAGGATGATCCTTCATTGACTTCATTAAGTATTGTAAAATGGGAAGAACAGAGGCCGTACTGCCCGGGCAGGTTTTATTCTGAAGATAACAATGACTTTAATACACTCGGTGTAGCCATTGGAAAGAATACTCATATCAAAGAGCTGGTAGTTAACAATGAAACTATTTTGGACATTACACACAATGGATTTTATGAGGGTATTCATAGAAACGAATCTATTAATGATTTAGTTTTCCATTGTGGTACAAGGAATCTCATCGGTGGCATACAACATAAAGTTTTGACATCCCGCCAAAGACATACAAAAGACCTCGCCAGCCTCTATATCAACGCCGCTGTTCTTCATAATGACAATGAGGGACTTCAATTTATTGCTACGACATTGCGATGTTGCATAAGTCTCAAAAATCTTACTCTATATTGTTGTGATATAACGGACGAGTTACTATTGCCAATAGTGGAAGCAATTAGGGGATGCAACACATTAGAGAGGCTCGATTTGGATCAAAATAGAATTCGTACCTGCGAGGCGCTTGCTTCATTACTTAGTGATCCTAATTCCAATTTACAAACCCTACAAATACAGCATAATTCCATCCGTGAGGAGGGAGTGATCAATCTTGCCAATAGTTTGGTAAACAATACAAAGTTACAAACCATTAATATCTTTGGCAATTCTAATCAAATTAATAGTACAGAGGATGTCTTTTCAAGACTATTGTGCAACACATCGAGTATCAATGATACATTTTCATCGAATCATACCCTTGAAGACGCTTTTGGTGCTGTGAGTGATGGTAGTGATAATGCCGTCTTGCTGCATCTGAATAGGGGAAAAGACAAAATCCATGTTGCAATGAAAAAGATACTACGATACCACCCTAACATTGACATTGAACCACTATTCAAATTGAATATAGACGATGATGAACGAAATCTAAAAGGACTTCCGTATGTGATTAATTGGTTTGATAAGGCTGGTCTAGCCGTGGCAGATAACAGGGATGGTCATCATTATGAACATTATGATTACAACATTCACGAGAGGAAGTTGTCGGCAATTTATGAGTTTGTTATGGCTATGCCTCATATGTTTGTACCAGTTGCTACACGTGCCAAAGTAGATAATAAGAAGAGAAAGAGGAGAAAGTAGAGCATCTATGCTGGAAACTATGAGGTCGTTAGAATCTTTTAGCGAGTTTGATATAAGGCCATGTAAAAGGCATTTGTGCGGTACTCTTGATAGTAACACTTCCATTACACTAGACCTACATTACAAGCTCATACTCTCGACTATCTCTTAGTTGTTAACAGACTACTATACTTAGTTAAACACTAGCTGCCAAATGTTCTAGAGATACAGGCTGCCAAACATTTGCTCGTAATGTGTAAATCACATTCTTATCAAGGTAGACTGGATGATCTCCAAAGAGGAATATCGGCTTACCATCTTTCATAGAGTTCGACTTGGGACGAAAGGATATATCATGCTGATGACAAAATGATTCAACTACCTCCTTAAAAGATGCTTCCATTCTACTACCCGTTGGTGGAAGTTGTGCCTTTTGTTGTACTCGAATATTCATACCTCTTGCAGGCTTGACATTCTCATTATTAGTTGCTGTTGATCGATGCATCAGGGCAATGCGGTAGTTGCAATCTGTAGGGTTTGCTGGTTGTAGACTGTCTAATAATGTGTTGTTCGATTCAATGGCGGCTTGGATCATCTTTAACCCACCGTAAAAGTATCGACATATCATTGAATCGGATCTAAGTGTCAGATGTGCACTACTTGGGGTGCTAGTATCAGCCTGATTCTTTGTAGGTTGGACAAAGATGTGCTCCTTCCATGCCATGTAAAACTTCTTGACATCTTGTAGTGTATTATTATTGTCTTTCAAAGTGGAGTATAAAGTGTATACACATGATGAAAGGACCTCACCCTCAATCAAGGATATAAAATCATTACTGGACATTAGTCCCTTGTTAAAGTACTCAAATAGTACATTCAAATGTTCCCAATCTTGTCTTGAGGGGTCAATCTCTACCTTAACTCGGGCAAGTGATCGTGCAAATCGAGGTGTTACCGAATTAGATGTCAATTCAAAGATGGTACTTTCATCAAATAATCTTATCCAGGGAGATAATGTTGTCATGCAACAACGGATGAACTCAATATCATTCGATATTGACTTGCTTAGGAATGATAACGTCTTTTTCAAGTTCCGTCGTACATCATCTAATAGTCCTCCGAGGATTGAATTATTGGCAATGTATGGTAGCCATGGTAGTATCCATAAATGGAGTGGATTGACAACTTCTTGTCCTTGATGTTGTTGTCCATTAGTAACATTCAACTTTGGTCTCCATTGACTCACGGCTCGTACAAGCTTGGGTAATACAGCAGATTGAACAAGTTCATCTGTAATGTCTTCCTTGAGCATGTCGTTCTCCTCTTCCTCTGCATCTTGTAATGATGTAGATACAGACTTGATGAGATGCTCGTATACACCGAGACCAGCCTCGACCTGAACAGTAACATCCCATCTTGATGAATTCAATGCACTTTGTACCCAAGGTACTATACTTTGCATATATATCATCTCACGCAATACATACTTTTCATTAATGGTACCCACTTCATTACATAAAGTTTGTATACCCTTGGTGAGATGATCCATCCACAATGGAAAGTCGGCCATGGTAAGTGGATTTAAACTTGACGTTAAGGCATCAAGTATTGGCTTAACAATTGATGGTATAAGTGTACTATCAAACTTGAGTGCCTTCCGTTCCTCTCTTGAGAAGTTGCTGTAGAGATTTTGAAATAGACCTTGTAGTGACTTCATACCGTAATCCAATTGTTCAATGTGACTTACATCTTTCATTGCAACTGCTAACTTATCAATAACACTTTCTGCTTGATCAATAACACTTAGGGCCAACTTCATCTTGGTACTGCGTTGTTGAATCACCTCTCGTCGTTCTTTCATTTCATTAACTTCCTTCTCGAGTGTTGATATATTCGATTTTGTACTTTGGACCATGTAGGACGCAGTGCGTAACTGTCCCTCGTGTGTGTTTAGTAATAGGGTGACATTGTGTAGTAGCTCTTCACCGATGGGTACCTCTATTGTTGTTGCTGAATTGGTACTACCGGACGGTACATCTCTCATATCAGTAGATGATGTAGCAGTACCTCGCATATCAATAATCTTCATCTTTCCATCGTCTTCTTCCTTGGCTGTGGATTGTTGATCCAATATATCCTGATAATTAATAATCTTTCGTTTCCTTTTCTTCTTACCCTTACCACCACCACGCCAACTACCCGTATCCAATAAACTAGCAGTACTTGGTAATAATGATTCATCAATACCATCAAATATCCCTTTCTTCTTCTTCTTTTCATTATCTTCCTCCTTGGGTAATTCAATACCACGAACTTCCGCCTCAATTTGACGATTCACTTTCAGTTGTGATTGTTCTTTAAAATTACCAAATCCTAACCCTAGTCCGTTGGGTCGGACTACTACCTCGACTGGACGGGATATACCCTTTTTAATTTGTGTCGTTTCTTCTTGTTCATTAGTTGATGACGGTTGAGCTGCTGCTGATTGGTTAGTTTTATTCTTCTGATCATCAATGGAAGCAGCAGCAGTACTTCGTTTCTTCTTAATCTTCTTGGCACCTAATCCACCACTACCCTCATATCCCATCTTTTGTAATAATTTCATACCAATACCTTTCGTATGTTTTTCCCACTTACCCAAGTTTGGATCTTTACGTTTTGGTTTTGTAAATTGTGATTGTTGAAAGTTGTTATTGTTGGATGGTGCTCCTAGACCAAGTCCTCCTCCTCCGCTGTTCATCATGGGATAGTTGTTAATATTGTTAGATGATCCTAATCCACCCATGTTAGAGGAAGAGGCTCCCAATCCAAGACCGCCTACTCCTTCTTGATTTGATGATGGCATACTATTACCCTGTCCTCTACCCATTGAAAACTGTTCTGGGTGATGTCCTAATCCTATTCCTTGGCTAATACTTGCTGCAGCAGATGAACCAATTCCACCCATATTTTTATTGGACATGCCAAGACCAGCGCCACTACCTCCAATGAATGGTTTCTCATCTTGATCACCGGAGGTAGTAGAAGTAAATCCAAGTCCAGCAGATTGAGCTACCGAAGAAGAATGCTTTTCCTCTTGTTCGGTACCATCTCTAGTAAATCCAATACCACCGCCCATACCCTCAATACTACTGTCAATTCCATTATTAGATCTAACATTCATACTTTGTAACTTTGTTGTTGGTGGTTTCTGTTTCTGTTGCTGCTGCAATGGATTTTTAGAAGTAGTAACAACATTTAACAATTGATTAAATTTCTCTTGTTGTTGTTGCAATAACTTTATTTCTTCTTCACTCTCTTCATCGCTTACTTCCATATTGTCATTTTGTTCAGGTGTAGTGTTATTGTTTGTGGTATTAGTTGATTGTTTAGAGGGCTGATTGCTGTTCACATCATTTGTATTAGATTTTTTTTCTTTTAACCAACTTGGCTCGTCTTCATCGTCTACTCCCTTATTATCATCAGTACCATCCCCTTTATCATTACTCTTCTCATTCTTATCATCACCAGCCTTAACAAATGACAATCCCGCCAATCGATTCGATTGTTTATCATACTTTCGTGCTCTCTTCCTACCACTCCCTTTATAACCACTACCTCTATCATTATCATTGTCAGAGTCATCTTCATAGAAAATGCCATACAAATTACGTTCTTTATCATTCATACCACTTGCTTTGCGTTTATTATTATGACGTTTCCTACCGTATGCTCCATAAGTGAAGTTGTTATCATCAGATGATTGGTTTATTTCTTCTTCGTCACTGCTGTTGTTTGGATTATTCATATTATATTTTGATTAAAGCGCATAAATCTAGATATATATTGAGAAGGAAAATGGATGTTAAACCTCCACGATGGTCCCTCTACAAAGATGAAAGCACGATATAAATAAATATGTAGTGGTGTAGGCTGTAGGATATTAGGGTCCGTTCTCTCTTGATACAATGTAGCTCTAGAGAGATCTAAGTATCGACCTCACCATTAAGGGTTTAACTCAGAGCATAACATCTTCCATCTTCAAGACAAACAGCGGTCAGAAACCTGCAGTTATCGGGGCGTGGCAACTTCGTGGCACTGGATCACTACCAATTTGTTAGGATTCGCTGACATAAAGAAGAGATTAGCCTTGCATAACATGCTGCATAACTCTTGAGCTCATATTTTTTTAGTATAGGCTTGCCACAAACACTGACTTCTCTACTTCTATCACTATCTCCAGCATCTTGTGCCTATCATCTATCCTCTATCTAATATCATCATCCATTAATCATCATCATGAAAGTCTCGTCCAACATCCTACTCCTTGTCGCTAGCGTCACCACCAACTTCTTGGTACCAGCAAACGCCACCCTCCGCAATGTTGATTTGCAAAACAATCAAGTTGCTGCCAATGAAGAAGAATTGTCTAATCGTATGTTAGGGCGAAAGGGCAAGGGTGGCAACAAGAAAAAGAATACGAAGAAAGGTATCGGTGGCGCTGGACCGTGGGTAAAGAATGATTCCTCATCCCCCGATACTATGGACCTTGCTGCAGCACTATCAAAGATTGCAGAGTTAGAAGCAAAGCTCAATGAGTGTGAAACAGGGGATGATGGGGATGAGGGTCGAGGTGAGATTCCGGATGAACCTGGTTTTGTTGAGGAAGGGGGAGAATGCAATAAAGCGGCAGAATGTATTCAACGAGAAGGTGGATTTGGAGTAGGTAAGTTGTTTTCATCCTATCCACATTCTCTTCTATTACTATTCGATCAAATTGATCATATTTCTCTCTGTCTCTATTTTAATCTGAACAACCTACTTACTTCCTCTCGTTTGCTTTTAAAGTTTGTCTTGTGAATACAAGAGGATACTGTTATCCATCCGAAACCTTCATAGAAATTGGAAGTGTTAATTGTTCTGAAAGTAATGCTTGTGGTGATACTGTTCTCCCAGCCTGCAGTGATGGAGAGCGTTGCATACGAAAGCCCAATGTAGAGGACTGCATTCAGCAACCAACTGCTGGAACTTGCACTTGTACAAAAGGCTGCTCTACAAGGTTGTTAGAAGTCCAAACTCGCCGTCTAGGAAAAGGTTTAGGCACTAAACGTGATTGGTCTGTTGAAATTGACGAAGAAGATACTCCCCATTAATTGACCCACGCGGGTGTTGATATGAGGTTGAGTAGTGTGATATGAGAATTATTATATGGTTTAGAGTTAGAGCATTTCATATTGACACGAGATTTTCCCAGCGAGTCAAGTTGAAATGATTGAGGTTCTTAGCCACTAAGTCCTCATGCTCAATTTTGTAGGTCGTGTGCACCCAGTGTTGATGTTTGAGTATACATTCCATTGGTGATTGATCATGGAACCCGATCTGTCTGGAGATAAAAGTGATTCGGGTCATTGATATATATAAATTAATACCACATTCTGGTTTCCAAACGTTGTGTCCTCATTGTTACTTTACATATACTAAATCGATAATCCAATATATGATAACTATCTCAATCTAATCCCAATTAATACCGTATCTTTCTTTGACGTGCTCCGGTAAGTCCCGATGTTGACATATGTCGTGTCGTTTTTGCCGAATAATCAATTATATATATATATATATTAACTCAACATTTTCCCGATACTAAGCTCTCCCTATGAAGTAGTCTTACGCTTCCTTGTACTTCTCCTGGACGATGATGTCCTACTACTATCCGTTGCGGTGGAAGAAGTAGGCACAGTCTCAGTCTTCTCCTCCTCTTCTATCGGTTCCGATTGCTGTGGTTTGATGTTAGATTCTTCATCATCATCGTCGTGTTCCTTAGATAGATTAGCATTCATATCTTTGTTAGACGAAGTGGTATCATCCTTTGATAGTTGATTGGTATCAAGGCGTGCACGTTTGGACTGTGGTAATAATATACTCGTCGAGGAATCTTGTCCTTGTGTTGTACCTTTGCCATCAGTGGTATGGCCTGTCTTCTCAGAGGAATGCATATCGGCAATACTATTCTTTGAATGATCCATCATCATGCTGCTGGTATTATCGGTACTACTCTTGCCATTGAATGATGTTGTTGATTCTGATTGTTTAGATTGTACAGTGGCAGTGTTTGTTTGATGTTTATCATCATCATCGGCGGCGGCGGCGGCGGCGGCAGTAAGAGAAGAGGATGATATAGCATCTGATGATGATTGAATGTTGCTTGATGCATCAGGTAACTTTGTGGTAGTATCATTAGTTTCATTCTTCCTTGTTGTTGTTTTAGATTCTAATGTTGATGATGCCGTCTTCTCTATGACCATCTCCGCGTCCGTACTTGATTGCCCCTCCGATGATAATATATGATGAGACTGAGACTCGGTATCGGCAACTTTAGAAGGTTGATATTTGATTGGATGATTCTCCGTCTCATTTAGCGTTGCCTTGTTGGACTGATGCATTAGATCAATGTTTGTTTGTTCAGCCTCTAATGCCTCCTTGCCGTTAACTTGATGAGATTCAGTTGCCATGTTTGATTCAACTTTGACAGCCACCGTATCATTTGTAGATTGTGTAGCGGTAGCATTATCATTGGTAGATCTACCGCCAATATCTCTCTTAACCTTATTATCCATTAATAATGTAACTGCAACATTGGCCTCCTCCTTCTTCATCAAACTATTATCAACTTCTTCTTGTTTAGCAACCTGCTTCTCTTCTTGTACTTCTGGAGTAGGCGGTCTATCGATTAAGCTCCAACGTTCCAATGCAGCCACCCTACCAATACCACCATTGTTATTATCAGTACTTGTTATCGGAAGATTGGTACCACAGCTTGATGTAAACCATCGATATTCAGCTGGCATTTTACGTATTGGTATTGACTTATTGTGATTGTTATTGCTCATATGATGTGCATAATTGTGGTTTGATATGTTGCTTCCAGAAGAGCCATCTTCTCCCATACCACTACTACTTGAATACATACCACCACCGCCACTATTAGTATAAATATTCGAATTATGATGATGATTATGCTGTTCAATCCATATATTATCCCAACCCTGTAACAAATTACCATGAGAGTATGTTTGTTCAAAGTAACTTTCCTCACCTCGATGTAATTGACGTTGTATGGATGTTAGTGTTGAGTATGTTTTGTGAATATATCTTCGTAGTTCGTGTGATGATAATGATGATGTTGTATGTGTAGAGGAGGATTGAGTTGTTGTTGGTGGTATATCATTATCAGCAGAATGTTCATTGTTATTTGAGGCCTTTGATTTTGATGCAGTTGTTGATGGAAGGCCAAGCCGACGACGCAACGCTGGAGGCCACGAATTGCCACCACCGCCACCGCTACTACTGACTTGTATATGATCCATTGGTCTAAGATTACTTATTGTTTTAAAGTTGTATATCGTAAAAGGAATCTAATTAAATTATGCTCTCTTATACCCTAGCTTTCAATCAGTTGCATAATTTTGAATTTTGTTTTATGTCTAATAGCATGCAAATTGTACAAAATACAATATAATTGGTAGTTGAAGACAATACTGTAGCTCTTCGTATTGTCTCTCTTTGTTCAAGCTGTGTATATATATCGGCTCATATCGGATTACCATTGTTTAATTGGCTGTAGTCCGGTGACGCCTCGAAACTTTGTTTTGAGTGTTGTTGTTGTACTTATTGTTTGCAAAGTAAGTAACTCTTCTTTATCACCATCTACTGGTGGCAATACTTGCAATTGAACTGTGGTGACATAGAATAAAGTAGTTTAATATAAACGTATAAAGTTAAAGTATCATTATTAGTATTTGCCCGCAGGCATAAGGAATATCCTAAGGCACAAACTCTCATAGTTTATCAGTTTATACGATATAGATTATTGATATCACTGTTGAATTAAATAGAGACGAACAACAACAATGATTGAGAATAGGTTTATAGCTATTGTTATTTGCTGCATTATCAGTTTACTTGGTAGCAGTTGTATCTCTGCCAATGTACCTCCATCATCATTTCCATCAACATCTAACTGGAGACGACGACATAATGAAGATGATATACCAATAATGGGCAATGGACGACGACGACAATTGAACAAAAATAACAATAAAAGGAACAGTAAGAGAAATAGCAGGAGAAGAAGAAGAAAACGGAAAGATGATGATGAACCGCCATTCATCCTGCTAAATGAAGACAGTGACGACGACAATGGTCATCAAAGACATAGACATGAACAATACAAAAGAAAACATAGAAACAGTAAACAACAACCACAGCCAATAGATTCAGTCCGTCAATACATAACAGATAAAACAGGTATGCAAATACCAAATATCGATATAAACTTTGATCCAATAACAATAATCAAATTGCGTAAATCATGGTCAAATATAATACCATTTGGAGTAATTCGTATCGGAGCAGACTTTGAGACACATAGACTTAGTGGTGGTGGATTGTGGAGAATACGGGGTTGTATTGAGGATACATTACTTGGTGGTAGATTCACAGTAAAAGAACGAAGGAGGTTGAGTAGAGATGATGATGATGATGACGACGATGATGACAGAGCTGTGTTGTTGGAGTATACAAAGTCTTGGCTATTTGCTGGTGGAGGTAAGTGACGAGTATGTGTACCATTTTGTATCTCTCTAAGCTCAACACTAACGGCATATCTTGTGATCATATCATATGTAAACAGGATCTATTGGTACTCGATTCAACCTATGTGCAGCATATGACATAACAACACACAGAACTAGTGCAAGATTTGGTTTTCGAACAGAGAATACATTAAACACATTTGGGACATATCACATGCTACCAGGACAACGAAAAGGATTTACAATTATACCAATCATACCACTTGATAATGATAGACGGTTATTACTCGAGGCTAAGACGAATATTGATTTGCCGGAACCTGAATTTGTTATTGGGACGAGTGACTTTGATGCTATATCGGGTGATACTGGTGGTTTGGAATTGGGTATTGGTGGTGATATTGATGTAGATGTAGAGGAAGTAAACTTAATATTCTCATTTTAAGATAAGAAGGCGATAGTCAGGGTTAGATAGATGCTATTCGTTCGTTAGTTTATACAAGAGACCTCAGAATTTGGTTTTTCTACTGAAAAACGGTTTGGGTATGAGATAAGGCAGTACATTCCTAATGATAATATCTGCCCCGCAATTGACACGGCACTGCTCTTTGTAACTAACATCCCCATCAACTCTTGCCTTCTTGTTACGACTCTCGTCAATCTTATACTTCCACAATGCCATTTCAAGTATTGAGGTCCCCTCCTTGATTGGTTCATATGTGGCAAGTTTATCATACAGTCCTTTGATATATTCTTCTCTGTTCTTTACTTCCTCATTTCTATAATTTGCTTTGTCGGGAAGAACATTGATAATATCCCTCAAATCTTCACGCCATTTAGTAACAGATAACAAATCTAAACGTTTTGTGATACTGGCACGAAGCAAATACTTAAACGTTTCTATTGAAGTGTATGGTTTTTGTAAGCTTGCCTGTGTGGCATTTGATGCTGCCAATTCAATCACAACTTGTTGCATATCATACTCTTGGTCAGGGAAACTGTTTTGTTGTATAATGACTAACTTCTGAATGTTGGCCAGGGGGACGTCACGCTCTGACAATGTTAGGAGCGTCGACCCCCAATTGAACTCATACTTTTGATGTAATGATTTGTAACTCTCAACTAGTAAATCAATGACTTCCGAAGTTGCATTACACCAAATTGCATATAGGAGAGGAATGTCTCCCCACTTGTCTTTCATTATCAAAGTCTCGGGATACTTTTCTATCAATAAACGAAACATCTCAATTGTTGGTTTGGTTGAGCAGGCCAAGATGTGAAGAGGAGTCATCCCTAAACAGTCTTGATCTTTACCCGATTTGTTCAGTTGGCCGGGAGGTTTAGTTGTCCAAGGATTGATTTTTCGTTTGAGGGATTGCATGGTCGTTTCATTATCGTAGTATGATTGGTAATAACATACCTTGTGGATCGGTAGGTCATCAAATCTGTGTTGTAATGCTTCTGATATCGTTGTGTCATTTTCATCAACAGAAAATACTACCCTAAGATCTTTGAGGTTCCCTAATCCAATTGTATTTATATTGCAGTCTGATGGTAATGCAATATTCCGTACGCTTAGATCGGTGTGTTCTCCTGTGCTATTATATACGTCATCGAGGTTTCCAATGGTTTCCGGAAGCTGAAGTGAGACCAAGGATGCATTACACCCCACTATACTCATATTTATATCATTTCCAGCTGAAGTAGGCATTCGAAAGTTTGTAAAGTTGCAATATTTGAATGCCCTTGCATGTATACTTTCTATAGAATCAGGCATATATACCTCATTCAATTGATCGCATCCTTCGAATGCTTCTACCCCAATAACTTTTAGCGAAGATGGAAGAGTAACTGATGCTAAAGTCGTACATCTACTAAATCCATCCTCTTCAATTCGTCGAAGTCCTTCTGAAAATGATACATCTGCTAAGCTGCTGCAATAGAGGAAAGCGCCTCGTCCAATCCTCTCGAGATTAGGTGGAATGCTGATTCTTTGAAGAGATTTGCAATCACAAAATGCCTCCGACCCCAGTGTTTGAAGCCCCTCTGGTAGTACAATATCATCTAACTCACATCCACCGAATGCTTGGTTTCCAATATGAGTTAATGTAGACGGGAGGTTGATGCTAATCAAAGACTCACAACCAAAGAATGCTTTTTCTTCAATTCGTATCAGCCCCTCGGGTAGCTCAACTACCTTTAATTTCTGACGTTGTAGCAATGAATTATCGGGTATAACAGTGATAGATGGATCTACTTTGACATGCGTAACATCCATCGGTACCTCATCAACTCCATTGTATACATAGACTGATGATATATCATGGTTGCCTTCCTCTCTATCCATGTTTATGATGTGACACACCGAACACGTGATGTGTACAAAATGTAAATTGCAATAATTAATAAATGATTTGATGTAATAACCAGCCCCAATATTCTCTACTTGAATATAATAAAACCGTTATGTCCTTTGTATAATAATAGTACCGAAGATGATATACCTTTCTTGAAATTAACAAAAGAGTAGGTGCACCGATCACGAAGATAGGTATACTAAATTAGGAGCCCCGGCGACCTTCTAATAATTAGAAGTTACACTCCTCACTCCAACCAATAAAACTCTTCCTCCTAAACAATTTATCCTCTTCTTATAAGTAAGTCTACTACCAGCCACACCCGAAGTCTAACACAATCTACTACCAAGCTCCAGACAATTATAAATTACATTAGTACGAATAAATTAAATTGAACGGTCGTCGAAATTTTACATATGCTTTGTCAATGGGTGTAGGCAATAGGTCTCTCTTCTTTAGAGGACGGCCCGAGCATGCGCTATATCTCTTAGGCGTATCATCTTCCCTTTCATTAGTTGTTGGTACTGATTAGCTGATAGTAAGAGGCGGCGGAGGCCGACATATTGATCATAACTCTAACTCGTGATTGCAAAATTTGATTTATTTTGCAATACAGATAGAGGAGGATCTCATACTTAGTATACCTACAATTAAATTGACTATTGTTATTTGAGAAGATATATCCTCGGATTTAATTGCAAATCAACATACACAAACAATCAAACAATGAGTAATCCTTCATACTACTACGATCCACACTCAAAATGTATAAAATACAACAAGTCATTAATCGATAACGACGGCATGGCAACATTACCCGGAGTAATTGTATCAGTTGAAAGTGGTGATAAGTCATTATCATTCCTACAGCCAGGTAAGGTAATGATGGGTGAAATTATTGATATTTATGATCCTGACGAGAGGGATAGTGAAGAGAAGAAGGTTGATACTATTATTAGTGAAGATAGTAATGATGAGGGGGATGTAACATTGGCAGGGGGTATACTAACACCATCAATAATACAATCCATCCAATCCTCTTTAAATAATACCAACTCTACATTATCAGGACAACAAATACTACTCCAAAAACAACATGAATTACAAACACTCCACACTCAACAAACACAAAAATTAATAATCAAACAACAAAAGGATTGGAATTGGTTCCATTCTAATCATTTGAATAAAGAACGATTAATACAATTACAGAATATACATTCAAAAGAAAGTATGGAATTGTATAGTAGACAGCAGAGGGAGCAGTGTGAATTGATACATGTTATTTTCAAGTATTACATGCCGAAAAGTATGAAGAAGAAGAAAGTTAAGGTTGAGGACTGTATGACCCAGACTGATCCAGTTGATTTACCACAGGTGGATCTTGCTAATACTAATCGTCCATCTGCCGAGTCTGCTTCTACTGATCAAGCTGCTATCCCTCCTGTTGGTACGTGTATTTTGTCCTTGAGGTTTATGAGCACATCATGTGTTCATTTTCAATCTGGGCCCCTGCTCATTGACTTCTCTTTTCATCCTCGGTATATTATGCACACTTCTAACCCCCCATTATCTCTTCATTCCAACTTTATCATCTACAGGTCTTACCGCTGCTGCCACCCCCGTACCACCACCACCTCAAATGGGCGAGTCAGCAATACAAGATAAAATAGCATTAGATAAACAAAAGGCAGATGAGATTAAGGCTGTTATGCGTGATCGTACATTAAGCCGTAAGGAACAGCAAGCTCAGATTGCAGATATTAAAGAAAAGTATGCCAACATGTACAATAACTCCGACGGCGATGGGGCTGGACAACAACGAGCCAGAGCTAGTAGCAGTACGCCACCCCCAGTATTAACAAAGAATAATGCAAAGTACATATCCGAACAACGTCGTATTGAATTACAAAGTGTAATGAAGGATCGGTCATTAGGTAGACTTGAGAAACAAGAACGTATGAATGAAATTAAAACCAAGTATGCAATCATGTTAGAAGAGGAACAACAACGTTTAGATGAGGAACAGCAACGATTGTATGAACAGGTTGCTGAAACTCCGGCTATTTCAAATCGTAAGACTATGGTAGAAGAAGATGATGATGGTAGTGAGGATGGATCTAAAAGTTCAGGGGAAGGGTCAGCTGCCTCGTCTCAAGAATCAAAGGGGTCGGATCAATCGTCTGTTGCCTCATCGAAACAGTCATCAGCCGCCTCCTCAAGTCAATCTAGCAAATCAGTCCAAAGTGATGACGATGACTCGGCGGCAAGTTCCACATCATCTCAAAGTAACGCCGCATCGGTTGCTTCCGATCAGGGCTCTGCTGTATCTAATAAGAATTCTGCCAAGTCTGCTGCTTCTGACGACAACTCTAATGCCTCGTCTCAGAGTCGCAGTGCCGCCTCGGCCGCTGCTTCTGATGACGGATCAGTTGCCTCCTCGGCCGCATCGTCGGCACAAAGTGGCAGTGTCGCCTCGGCCGCATCCAGTAAGTCGGCAGCATCAAGTAAGTCATCTCAAAGTGACAATAGCGCTGCTGCCTCGGCAACTTCCACAAAGTCTTCTAGAAGTGGGGAACAGAAATCTATTGCCATTGGTGAGGATGATAGCGAGATTGCTTCTCAGCAGTCTGAAAAGTCAGCACAATCATCTGTTGCATCATCGAAAGCTAGTAGTGCTGCTTCATCTAAAAGTTCTAATGAGGAAGGAGAAGATAAACAGCCTACCGTCGAGGATGATAATTCAGATGACGACAAGTCACAAGAAAGTAATGCTTCTGGTAATGCCACCAACTTCGATGATGATGCATCCCAACAATCATCCAAGTCTTCTGCCTCGTCAAAATCATCCGGAAGTTCATCCTCAGGCGGCAGTGGAAGCTCTTCTTCAAGTTCGTCCTCTGCATCATCCAACGAGAATAGTATGCCAGGTACTGGCACCGACGACGAAGAGAGTGCCGCCTCTGGTGGTAACGACTCGGAACCTGACACAGAGTCAGCCTCTGATTTGAATTTAGATGCGTCTAAAAGATCGAAATCAACCAATAAATCAAACAAAGCTGCTATTGATTCGTCTCGACGGTCAGGAATGAGCAAGTCTAAATCAAGCAAGGCTATGGATCGATCATTCCGTAATGATGACTCTCTCAGAAGTGCATCATTAGAATCTTACCGCTCTCATCTGAGTAGGTATAGTCGTGGTACAAAAGATACTAAATCAAGTAGAAGTAGGAGGAGTAACCCAAGTACCCATTCTAGTCGACGTGGAAGTAGTAATCCTAGTACACATGATGATGAAGACGAATCTTTCCGTAACGATGACAGTCTTCGAAGTGCATCTTTAGAGTCATATCGTTCTGGTAGCTTTAGATCAGGTAAGTAACAAGTTGATACTTTGACTTCTTATCCTCACAAATTTGTCCTCAAAGTTTGTACATATCATGTGTCATCTTTCACTCACAACCAACAAATATCTCACTTCTGGTCATTCATAATTCATGATTATCATAGGGAGATTCAGCAAAGGAACTCGGTCACACAATAATTCGTTAACATCAGTTTCAATGCGTTCCAGTAAGGGTCATCATTCCGGAGGCACGAACAATGATAGTTTACGGTCGTCTTCATTTAGATCAGGATCAGGAGAGAGACGTTCCAAGTCACCTATACGTTCAGCATCACTCGAATCTTATAGGAGTGGTTCATACCGCAGTGGAAAGTTTAGTAAACGATCCAAGAATTCAAACAAGGCCGATGAAGACTTGTCATATCGGAATGATAACTCATTACGTTCCATGAGTCTCGAGTCCTACCGATCACATAGAAGTCGATTAAGTAGAAGCAATCCAAGTAATCATGATGACAGCTATCGTAGTGGGAGAATGAGTAGAGGGATGAGTAGAGATGAGAGCTTTCGTAGTAGAGGTACAAAAGAATCTGCAGTCAGTAGAGGAACTAAAGAATCTGCGGTAAGTAGAGGAACAAAAGGATCTAGAGGAACCAAGGGTACTGCTGCCAGCCGAGGCACAAAGAGCACGGCAGCAAGTCGAGGCACGAAAGAATCAAGTCGAGGCACAAAAGATATGGATTTGTCTCAACGGTCGGGGATGAGCAGAGGTGACAATAAGAAGGACATTGCAGCCAGTAGACAAGCCAAGTTGAAAGAAGCGGCTGCGGCCAGGAGACAACGAGCAGCAGCCGCTGCTGCCAAGAAGCGTAGTGCATCGATTCCAACAAGAAAAGGAGCCCAAAGTCCAACTGTTGAAACTAGCACACCACGAAAGAAAAGAGTCGTCAAGAAAGCGGCGGCGGCACCACCACCTGTCAAAGTCGATTCTACTCCTGCCGCACCTATCAATGCCGTTGAACCTAATAATGACACTGATAATCCCTTAGATGATATTCCAACGGATAGAACTCCAATTAAAAGACTCGTCAAGATGCTTAATGATGATGATCCATCACTAACTGTTTTAAAACTTGATGGACGGAAGAAGATCAAACCAGAAGATTGGGAGAGTTTATTTGAGGCCTTAGAGGAGAACACTACCATCACACATTTATCCATATCACGTTGTGACATTGAAGATTCCATGGCTGTATCCTTGGTACTTGCATTAGTGGAGAATGAAACTATAATAGAGCTACGTTTGAACAGCAACAAGGGTATCACGGACGATACGGGCAAGGGATTTATCAAAGTGTTGAGACAGAGTAACTCATCACTCAAGAAATTAGAACTACTTCGGTGCAAGGTAACCAAGAAGTCTACCAATGAACTTAACAAGATATTACAAGAACGAGATGATCAGAAGAAGAAGGATAAGATGCAAGCTGAACGGGAGGCTAAGATTAAGGCATTACTGGCATTTTCGGCGTCAGATGCTGTAGCGGTACCTGATGTGGTAGAGGACGAAGCTGATGCTGCCATGTCTATTGCTTCTAGCTCTCCATCGAAAACATCCTCCAAGAGAAGTGGAAAGAAGGGGGGCAAGAAGAAGAAAGGGGCCGATCGTCTTGCTGATAGTAAGACCTCCCTCATGTCGTCGGGCAGGGCTGGTAGCAGGGCTAGAGGCAATGCTCGTGCTGGCAGAGGGGGATCTATGCGTACGAGTACGATGCGTGCGAGTATGACAGCTGCTCAAATGGCTCAGCTGGGGGGAGATATAGCCAATGTGGGTGCCGACGCCTCCAAGATTAAAGACCAGAGGAAGATGAGAGGAGAATGTGAAGTTTGTGGTCAGAAGTGTTTCAATAAGACCATGTTCAAGTCAACTCCAATAACCGTGCCAGGTGCGGTGTACGAAGGGAGATGTTTGAAGTGCAATCCAATGTAGGTTATAGTTTTAACAAGTATTGTAAAAAAGAACATAAGATGTGAGCATTTTTTTGAATATAACCAAACCGGCACGGTATCCTTTTAACTTTATCATACTAGCAATAATAATGTCATCTGTTGATAGGTACATCCTATACTTACAGGGCATTAGATTCATATCAGACCATGTAAAGAGTAAATACATAGGCTAATGGAGAGGGAGATAAGGAGGCAAGTCAGAGATACTAGATTCAAGGTATCCTCCTAGGATACCTACGTAGATGCTATCTACATACCAATCAACTAAAGTAAAGTAAGATATGATTTTGCGATTGACGATTTGTTTATAGAGTTATGTATATGTGTGGAATATGTAAAGGATAGATTAGTTAGTGTACTTGGTATTATAAAACAGCCATATTAGGAGGTTAGATTATTTCACAACTTTACAACTTGTGCTTTTGTAACTATCCATGAAGCCAACAATCATACAATACCCCATTCCAGGAAGTCCCGTCGGTGGCTTGCTTCATATATACGGCAATAGAACATCAAAAAATATTATTCTATACTGTGGTGGTTGGCCGGATGGAGTGGTGGATGGGCCATTTACACCAATTGCAAAACAACTTGCAACATCTACAGAACATGATGATGGATGTTTCATTGGAATAACATGCTGGCCAGGATTTGATTATGAATCATATCAACAAACTAAGTATAGAAGACAAGGGTATACATTTGATGAGGTAACTTGCTGTATACGAGAGGCTGCAAAACAACTGTTCATTGAATACAATCAAACAACATCAAATGAAATTGATAATGACGAGCAACATAAAAAACCACAATTCACAACAATCTTTCATGACTTCGGCGTATTAGCCGGATGTATGTTTGTTAACAGATCAATCGAAGAAGAGTACTTTACTGAACACAAACCAGATAATGTCATATTATTGGATGTGTTAATGCAACCGCATCGGAAAAGTGATACACAGTACAGGCATCTGACTCCTTATACAAACCACGAACAGCTCGTATATCTGGCATACCGAGGAACATTTGCAATTAGTTTTGCAGTAATGAGATATATCTCTGTGCATATTGCAATAGTAACATTTGGAATTCTTTATGGCTTTGTCAAACTATTAAGATTGGAACCAACGAGAAGTATAGATGCCAATGTAGTGAGGGAAAAGAAGATGAGTCTTCAGCATATGATGTATACCTTTTTCCCGTACTATTACTTATTCCAAGCATTTATATATAATAAGCAAGCATTAGCTTATGGATCATTGCCATTGAACTTGAAAGAAACACCAGTATTATACATGTATGGGTCGGAAAAGAATGCAATGTTTCATGATCGGAGAAGTTTGGCAATGTTAGAAGGGGGAGAAAGAGATGGTACAAGTGATTGTCGTGTTGTTAAAGTTGATGGTGCAGGACATTGGATGTATCATCATACACAGAGGCCAGATATATGTGAACAAGAGATAAGATCATTCATAAACAAGAGCAGAAGTAGCAGTGGGAACAGTAGAACTGTGTTGAGATAGCCAAACATTCGAAACTGTAATGTAATTTGTAAATAGTAACTCATTATACTTAGTAATGTCAACTGTGACATCATATAAAACAAACCAATTGTAATATATGTATATTGTCAACCACCCAATGATCTATGATGTGAAGACGTACATAGCACAACTATTGTAGCAGCCCATCCCTGTCTACTAAAGGCACATAAAACTGCCTGCTGCCAGCGGTGATACCTTCTCATTTTGGTATCCTATCTTTTTCCCAAAAAAAAAGTGACTCACAAACAACACATCAGATTATTGATGACGATGCGTCTATCTACTCATCCCAATCAACGCCATTCATTTGTTCTCATAAATTACAAATCGAATACACATCAACTACCTACTACTATTAATCATGATGAAAATTGCCTCCATCGCTGCTCTTGCCGGCTCTGCCGCTGCTTTTGCCCCATCTTCTGTCTCTCGTTCATCCACCGCCATGAACGCCTTCACTATTGATACTATTCCTGGAGCTCTTGCCCCTGTTGGATTCTGGGATCCTCTTGGATTTGCCGAGAAGGCTGATGAGGAAGGTCTTCGTAAATACCGAGAGGCCGAGCTTACACACGGTGAGTTTGAGTTTAGTTATATTGCAAATCATATATTTTATTGTATATTTAAAAAAATTCTCACATCTTATGTACTTTTTTACAATACCACCACATATCGATATGATAGGACGTGTTGCCATGCTTGCTACTGTTGGTTTCCTTGTTGGAGAGGCTGTTGAGTCAAAGACTGTTCTTTTCAACGGAGAGATCACAGGCCCAGCAATTGACCAACTATTACAGGTTAACCCCATCTTGTACTGCTTATTGGGTGCTCTAATTGCCAAGGCTGAGGTTAACCGTGCCGAGGCTGGTTGGGTTGAACCATCAAAGGTTCGTTATGATCAACCAGGAAAGCTTAGAGATGAATATGTTCCAGGAAATCTTGGATTTGATCCTCTTGGACTAATGCCCGCTGATGAGGAAGAGTTCTTCACCATGCAAACTAAGGAGCTACAGAATGGACGTCTTGCCATGCTTGCCGCAAGTGGTTTCATGGCCCAGGAATTAGTCAACCACAAGGGAATTATCGAGAACTTGATGAACTAAGTTGTTGGTGTTTATATGAACTCTTGGTTTGAAGATCTTTTTGATTATACCTCATGTTATTAATAGAAAGTAAGTGCTAATGTTATAGAATAGAAAGAAGCAAACACTCTACGATATCTCGTCGACAAACTCTTTTAGTATTTGGTTTCTATTCTTACTTCTCCTTTTGGATGTAAAGCCATGATACCCATGTACCAACTTAAGCCACGATGACCGTCAATTCTTTGGGCAACCATGGACCGTCCTTCTCTAAACCCAATCAAAGAATCTTCACCAACAGAACATAGCTGATATCCGATACAGTCGTCACTTCTATCATTTCCTTTGGGAGACTTCCCTATCTCTCTTCTTATCTACTTCTACTTTTGGATGCATAAGCCATGATCCGACGCTCTCCACACCAGGTAACCTATCTTTCCTTGGTCTTTAAGCATGTCATCTTTGTTCTACCATGGAACGTCCTTCTCTAAACCCAATCAACGAATCGTCTCCGACATAACATAGCTGATATCCAATACATTCATCGTCACTTCTATCATTTCCTTTGGGAGACGACGATGATACTCCAACCAACAAACAATAATGTTTCATCAACAAAACAAACTCTTCCAATTCATCTAACATTTCACATCTTGATGCTCTTCTACGATCATCTAACAATATGACACCATGATCATATGCAGCCATCATATCACATCCTGTTGCAATATCAAATCCACATTGTGTTAATTTGGTAAGTTGATCGGATAATGTTTGTGTCGTTTCTAAACTAAGCTGTGGCATGCTGTCTTCATCATCTATGTTATTGCTGTTGCTTCTTCTTTGGTGCTGTTGTTGATGACAACCGCCCTTTGTTCTACCTCCTCTTCCTATGATACCAACCTTTTGTAAATTATCAATCATTAATTGACCAAATCTATCATTTGATGGTATTGGATCATACACTACCACCGCAACAAATGGCTTCTCTTCATCACTTGCTTCTGTTTCTTTTGGACTATTTGCAATATACTGTAACAAGTCTCTCGAGGAATCATCTGGTAGATACATGACAACACATTCCAATATAAACAGTGTCGGTATTGACTTATCATATCCATGCTTTGGAGATGTTAATATATCAAATAATTTAGATGGAGGTGAACGTAAATCATGTCCAATTAGATGATAGTTTGATAATGATGAACTACATTGTTGTTTATCATCATCACATGTATTATCCTTGGGTGTGATACTAACAGTATATGAAACAACCTGATCTATACCATCATCATGTTCTTCTTCATTTGAATAACATTTACAATCATAATCCTTTGGTATACAATTTGGTAACCAAGTATGTGCCTTTTGTACAATGATACTCTCATGATCAACCTCATACCAATTTACATTATTGATGATATCATCATCATTCGTTTGTTGGAAACGATATCGAAGATAGGTTGTATCTCGTCCGGCACCAAGTATAACAATCTGTCGTTTAGATGCTTTATCTTGGCCATCCTCAATAGATGATGTTAAGGATAAGAATGCATCAATAGCCTTCTCGATAGCTTTAATACGAGCATTTGTCCCTTTTCGTATTATCGGCTCGGTAGAATTAACTGCCGCACTTCTTCTACTGTTACTATTATTGTTCTTATTCAATCCAGAAGCACCAAGTGACATACCATGGAGATATGGATCGTCATAATAACCTTTTTCAACACATGATAATTTGTGTAGTATTGCGGTGTCTGCTGTTGACTTTACCGCCTTTTGATCACCACCGCTGTTATGCATGTTATTGTTGGTACTTCTATGCTTTTGATGTAGTGATTGATGACCATCTTTGTTGTCTAGTGATGATATAAAGTTGGACGCCATCGCGTCACTAGGTATATGTATTGATGAATTACTATCTATGAATGAGAGTTGGAAAGGATACCATATTTCCTTTGGATCTTTTACTTTTTTTCATATAACCCATCCATCATTATCATTATTGAAGTTGAACCATTGCAATAGAATCATGATGCTAACAAAGGTCCTCTCGTGCCTAACTCTACTCTCAGGTCAATCGGCATATGCCTTTGCACCACCGTCCGTAACGTCTACGGCTAAAACGACCACCGCCGGCAGTGCACTTTACTCAACAACAAAATCAAATGAAAATGGAGTTGATGGACGACGAGCCTTCCTATCAACATCAGCTGTAGCCTGTTTGGGTTGTTTATTCAAACCAACAATGGTACATGCTGATGGTGATGTTGATTACAAGGCAGTGGCAGCTGATATTGCTGATATTATCAAGAAGAATCCGGACAAAGGACCGACGTTGGTTCGTCTTGTGAGTATTACAGTCATATCTTATATGTCTCACTTTGTATATTGATGTTGACTCTCGTCTATCTAATGCAATACAATCATATCTAATCATAAAACATATAATACAACAAAATTACAATGTAACACATGTATCAATGGTATTAATTAGGCATGGCATAGTTCCGGTACATATGACAAAATGAGTAAAGACGGAGGAAGTGGACAGGGTACCATCCGATTCAAAGAAGAACTAGCACATGGAGGGAATGCAGGACTTGGATCGACTGCTGTAGTCTGGATGGAAAAGATTAAAAAGAAGTATGGTGATTCGTTAAGTTATGCTGACTTGTATACGTTAGGAGGTGTCGTGGCAATCAAACAGTTGGGTGGTCCTACTATTGGTTGGTCATCTGGCAGAGTTGATGCTCTTGATGCATCTGCAGTAACGCCCGATGGAAGATTACCAAATGCAGATAGTGGTGAGGCAGGAAGTGATCCAAGTGATGCTACTCATCTCCGTACAATCTTCAATCGTATGGGGTTCAACGATCAAGAGATTGTGGCATTAAGTGGTGCACATGACCTCGGTCGGTGTCATACTACTGCATCGGGATATGACGGGCCGTGGACACCAACACCAACAATGTTCAACAACTTATACTTCTCGTTGTTGAATACTGCTTCTTGGACAAAGCGTGAATGGAGGGGACCATACCAATATGAAGATGGTGGCAAGAGTTTGATGATGTTGCCTACAGATTTGGTATTGATTCAAGATGTTAAGTTCAAAAAGTTTGTCAACATTTATGCTAAAGACTCGAGCAAATTCTTTACAGACTTTGCAAAGGCATTTCAAAAGTTGGAAGAGCTTGGTACTGTAGGTCTAAAGGCTACCGAGTGGGCTTAGGATAGTTTACCAAGAGAGTAGTTATGCTATAATCATTAGGTAATTGTGCTGAGTTTATCTTAAATAGCATACCGTGTCCTTCTAACTTTGGTACTACTATTGCCATCTTCTTCATTGTCCTTCTTATCACTTTGCCCATCTGTTAAATCTTGATTGTGTACCTCTTCTAATACCTGCATTAAGTCACCCATTTGTGCATTACTCGTACTGGTACTATTATCCAACATACTGGTACTATCACTGTCCTCTTGATCAACATTCAAAGCCTTAACACGACGTTCTTTCAACTCATCTTCGGTATATACAGCATCACCTACTACTTTCTGTATCTCAGATAATATCACTGGTTGTAACTGATCAACGAGATTATCAACTTCTAATCTATCACCATTAGCTAATTTCTTTCCTAGTATCCAGCTATACCCTACACGCTTTTCAGATTGTGAAAAGATATTGCCTATGATATTTGCACATTTCTCTGCTAAGTTTGCTGAGAATGTATTTGTGTTTGTACTAATGTCATCTTCGTCTTGTTCGTTATTAACACTACCCTCCGACGACAACGTGGCAAGTATACCACGTAATGTATCAATCTCATCATTCTTAACATCTTTTTCAGCTAACAACTTACGTATCTTGGCACGCATACCATGAATTTGATATGCCAGTAATACACAAACGAAAGCAAAGAATATGTTTACAATTTCTGGTTTGGATGATTTGACGAATGCTATAAAGTTGGATCCGTATGGCTTATTTAACTCTTCTAATTGTTTTTGTTTCTGTGCTTCAATCATCTGATCAGTATACATGTGAATGCAGAGATAATTAGTATTAAAATTGAGAGCAATAAATAGTATGTAAGATCATATGTATACTCACCTCTTTCAATTCAGCATGTAACCTCTGAGACTTTTCAAGAGCTTCTTGTCCTTTATCCTTTGATACTTTTGGCGTAGTAGTGGAAGATGAAGTTGTATTGGTAGTAAGTAGTCTATGCTGTCTACAGCCACCAATATTCGGTGTTGAATTTTGAATGAGTGTTTGTGTACATTTTGGCAATGATTGACGATAGGATATGTTACCTCTTCGGACGAGGGATATAGCAGCTTGGCGTATCATTATACGAAGTATTTATGGGTTGATGAGAGGATGTTCTCGGCGTCCGGTTGCAGCTTGTGGTTTTAATAGCTACTAAGACATAACTCTCATAAAAAGATACCGTTTTGCATGCGGTATTCTTTACCAAACAGGAGTTTCTAGTGTGTGAAAACTATGCCATCACATCAACTCCTCATTAATTGGCCATCGATATTATCATCTCTATTACAACGGTGCTTCTTCTATCGATTAACGATCGTATATAGCTTATAGATCTTTATTATTATAATGATGGCTGTCAATCTCATGCGCAAGCTAGCCACTGCAAGATATATCTTATCAATATTTTTCATCATTGTAAGCCATCAACTTTTACCTCCTTGTTCAGTTAGTGCATTCTCCTCTCAACCATTGACATTCGAATCAAAGATAACAAGTACTCAACTAAATGCAATTGCAAAGAAGAATAGAGAAGAGGAATTGGCAAAGCTAGCTACCAACTTAAAAGTTAGCCCGACAAAAGTGACAGAGTTGCTAATTGGACAACGACGTAAATTATCTGGTAGTGAACCGAAGGCTATACATATTGATTGGCTGCTTAATGTAAACTCTGAACAACAAGAATCATCGGTACCAGTTGCAACAAAGAAGAAGGCAGCAGTGCCAAAGAAGAAGACGGCAGCGGTGACTAAGAAGAAAGTACCAACTAATAAAGATGCATCACTCTTATCTAATATTGAATTTGCACAAAGGACAGACTTACATCCGGCCACTAAAAGAGCATTAGTTGAAACATTGGGATTAGTTAGTATGACTGAAATACAAAGTAAGACATTTGATGCAGCATTGTCTGGTAAAGATGTGTTGGGAAGGGCTCGTACCGGGTGAGCATTATGTATTTGACTTTCTTGTGCATAACATAATATGTTCAAATTTGTTCTGCTCAACATATTGTCTGCTGTATCTCATGTATTCTTTCATCAGCACCGGCAAGACAATAGCTTTCCTATTACCAGCAATTGAACGAGTATTAAGAAGTCCAGAGTATAACAGTGCTGAAGATGTGGGTGTACATATCACCAACACGTGAACTGGCTTCTCAGATTGGAGACGAGGCGGAAAAACTCCTCACGTTTCATAGAGACATGAGTGCACAAGTTGTTTTTGGTGGTACCAAAACTACACGAGATGTTAGTCGGCTGAAAAGTAAACTACCTACAGTATTAGTTGCAACTCCGGGGAGACTGAAAGACTTGTTACAAACTGCAAACAATATTAATGGGCGGAAGTTTAGCAAGATCATGTCGAAAACGCCAGTGGTTGTCCTCGACGAGACGGACCAATTGCTTGACATGGGCTTTAGGAGAGAGATACAACAAATCTTAAACTACCTCGGATCATCACATAAACGTCAAACCTTACTCTTCTCGGCTACAGTCCCTCCGGCCTTGAAGGAGATTATGAGACAAACAATGAAAGATGATTATGTTGAGGTAGATTGTATCAAAGATGGTGGTTCCGGAGAAGAGTCGACACAAACTCACATACATGTAGAACAAAGCCATGCCATTATACCTTCCATGTCACAATATGTACCATCGATTATCCGGGTAGTAAAGGAAGCTAATGAAGATGATGGCGGAGATAACAAAGTAGTAGTCTTCTTCCCAACTGCTCGAATGGTATCATTCTTTGCTGACTTGTTTAATGAGGTTGTCAAATTACCAGTCATGGAATTACATTCAAAGAAGTCACAAGGTTATAGAAATAGAGTCTCTAATCAGTTCCGAGGTGCATCATCTGGTATACTCTTTACTAGTGACGTCTCCGCTAGGGGAGTGGATTATCCAGGCGTCTCCCACGTAGTTCAGTTTGGCATGCCATCTAGTAAAGAACAATATATCCATAGGCTTGGTCGTACCGGTCGGGCAGGTGCCGAAGGTAAAGGGTGGTTAGTACTAGGACCATTTGAATCATTATTTCTCGAGGAACTGAAGAACATTAAGATTGGTAAGAACCAAGAGCTGATAGATTTATTAAACAAGTCAACACTTGATGAGACCGATGATATCATGCAATCATTGCTGGAAAGAGTTCAGAATGGAGATCAAGTGCTGAATAAAAGTGGAGAGGGTGCATACCAAGCCTTCCTTGGATATTATCTTGGACAGATGAAACGTATGAGAATGAAAAGGAAGGAGAAGCTTGTTGAGATTGCTAATGACTTCTCGTCGTCCATGGGCTTTAGATCACCGCCTGTACTAGGTAAGAATATGGTAAGCAAGATGGGACTTAAGGGAGTCGAGGGTTTGCTTGTCAGCAAGGGAGAGAAGAAGCACAACTCAAACGCCCAACCCAAAAGAGATGGCAGAACTAAAAAGCCAAGGTGGAAGACACGAAACTAAAGCCGGACCAATCCTCGAACATGAATGTATAGGTATCTTTCTTCAATTTGTGTATATTAACATTTCATGAAAGGAGCTAGATTATATCATATCACCTATTAGATAGAGATATAAGACCTTAAATTATATCTACATTCTTTAATGTTTACATTTCTATTGCAAACTGACTATCCTCATGAAACCATCCGGTAGCAGCAAGCCTTTGTCTCTTCCCTGTTACTTCTCTTACTAAATGTGGTAAACTAACAGAATCAAAGACGACCAACGTACCACCGATCGGCGGTATATCTAATATAGTTCTTTCGTCTGAGCAGTCAGTGTCATGAGTAGGTGTGATATTACCGGCGGCACTGGTAGTGGAAGCTGTAGCAAATCGTGGATCTAATCTACTAGTACTAATCTGCTCGAATTTATCCTTCACTTCGTCTTTGAGGAATACTGAAAAGTCAATCGGTTGTCCTGGAACGGTAAAGTCTTGTACTGATAAGATTTGTCGTTCATTTGGTGATGTATCACTACCCTCTGTTGACGATACTAATTGATATAATGCTGCTCCACCACTTTCACGAAATACGTCTAGAAACACAGGTATGGAATCATTCACCCATCCTACTTGTAAATTGCCCTCATGACAACCAACTTGTACATTATTTGATTTTCTATCACCATCACTTCGGGGGAAGCATCGTAATGCCCCACCCTCCTCTTCTTGCCACCCATCATTTAAGTATACTAACCATGTAACACTACGACGAGTTGGCATCATCCATCCCCTATAGTATGTAGAGATAACGATTAACATTAAGACACATCTTGTACACAAGATATGCACATAAATTAAATACATATGTTACTCACTTGGTACCCTTCGTTTCCTCATGATGTTCATCTAAATGCCTACCCAACTTGGCACCAACCTCGTACCAATTGTATGTCACCTCATGTTTATATTCCCCGTCAATTGCCAATGATGGTCTGTCCAACTCACCTGCTAATTGTATACGAAGTTGCTTCATCAAATTTGCAAATTCAGCTCGTATTGCTGTATTACCCACAGGACTATCCCATCCAGCACCGCCACGAAATGTCTGTCTATCAGCCTTTACTGTAAACCCCTGTTCATCACGTTTACGTGCTGTATTCGTTAATCCATCGGGTTGGAATTGTCCATTATTAAATAAGTAACTCATTTTTGATAGGAGATTTGGTGGTAACCAGTTGGGTATTATTGCTACACCGCCCGATGATATCTTTTGTATATCTTGTGCTGATAGTAGTGGTGAATACTGTTGTTTATTGTTGTTGTTGTTTATATCCTGGTCTTCATTTGAGATGACGTTTGTTTCTGCAATTAACTGAGATGCATCTGATAGAGATGCTGTACTGCTCTTCTGAGAACTGCCAAGCTGACGATTATTAAGGAAAGCAGTTACATGATGCTTTGATATACCAAGAACAAGAATTGCAAGTATTGCCGCCAGTAGATGATGCATAATTAGAGTACGATAATATGAATGATTGATTTAGTTTAGTTTAGTTAGTTTAGATGATTGATTTGAACAAACTTCTCGGGCGTGGCCCCGTGACGATTTCGAGGCGTCACTGGACTACAGCCAATCAAACGACGTCAGTCCGATATATATATACTCGCCCATATAATCAATACAGAGAGGCAGTACGTATACGAACTATTAAATTGTTATTGTCTACTACCACTCATTCATTAATTACATTTGGCATATAGCATGTTCATGTTCGATTGACTCTGAACAATACACTTACTTTTCCATCGATACGATAGCTTTTATTGAGCAAGTTGTTCTCTTTAATACTTCAAAACCATAACTATATCAATGGATCAAACACAAGACAGTATCGGCGGCGGTGACGGCAATTCGTGGCCTCCAGCATTGCGTCGTCGGCTTGGCCTACCATCAACAACTGCATCAAAATCAAAGTCCTCTAATAATGATGAACTGTCTGCTGATGTTGATATGCCAACAACTCAATCCTCCTCTACAGCAAATACAACATCTACATTATCATCACACGAACTGCGTCAATATATACACAAAACATACTCAACATTAACATCCATACAACGTCAACTACATTGAGGTGAGGAAAGTTACTTCGAACAAACATACTCTCATGGTAATTTGTTACAGGGTTGGGATAATATATGGATTGAACAACATCATCATAATCATAATTCAAATAGTTATACTAATAGTAGTGGTGGTATGTATTCAAGTAGTAGTATGGGAGAAGATGGCTCTTCTAACAACATATCAAACCACAATTATGCACATCATATGAACAATAATAACAAATCAATACCAATACGTAAAATGCCAGCTGAATATCGATGGTTTACATCAAGTTGTGGTACTAATCTTCCGATAACAAGTACTGATAATAGCAATAGTACTAGTGGTAGTTTTGGTAGGGCGGCTGCATTGGAACGATGGAGTTTAATCGATAGACCGCCTACTCCAGAGGTACAAGAAGAGAAGCAGGTTGCTAAAGAAGAAGAAGTGGGTAGTAGTTTGATGAAGAAGGATGCCAATATGGAAGTTACATCGTTAACTGATAGTAAATTTAAGGAGGAAGGTATTAAAGGTAGATCTACCAATGATACCACTGCTACACAGTCTACAAAGGAGGTAGCTATCAAAGTTGAATCAAACGTGGCGGCGGCTACTATGGCAACTGAATCTCACCATGCCAATGACAAGGAGGCAGACACGACTGCAGAACAAACAATGGACATTGATCCAATGGATCAGCCTAAGAAGGATGAACCTACAGACAAGTCATCATCATTCCAAGTAGTAGCTGAGGCAGAGAATCAGTCCAACAAAGGACAAACTTCTAAAGTTATTATCGAGCCTCGGTCTCATCATACATTATCATCGGAGCAGTTAAGTGGTGCGGACGCGGATTTGGTCATAGAGAAGACGGCATCATCAACATTAGAATCTAAAACAACAAGGAAGGATGAATCTAATAATACCATCAGTACGAGGTGTGATGTCTCGAGTTCAAGCAACATTCAATCATCATCATCAGATGCTATTTCGTCCTCTTCTCCAACAGAAATAACATCATCCAATGGCAAGAATAGTACCGTTAATACCAGCAGCACGATGATGGATCATCCAAAGAATAGTATTGCCGATAAGGATTCCTCTGAGATGACAGGCCTTGCCACTGTTAACAAAGGCACGGCACAAGAATTAGAATCCTCGGCGAGTGTATCATTACCACAGTCCAAACGTGCACGCCTTGATACCAATCAACTACCCAAGGACGATTGTTGTGCCGATGATAATACCACTTCTTCTAACAAAAATATGAATGCTAATCTATCTAAGGAACACGACGATGATCAAGAAGAAACTAACATCAAACCACAGCAATTGGAACCAACAGAAGAAGAAGAGGAGATGGTCGAGACTGTTCCTACTTCCTCCACCGCCGCAACGGATGGTAGTAGGACATCATCGTCAAGGAGAAGTACAAGGAAGCGTAAGGCTACTTCATAGTCAATTTAGTATTAACTAAATATGACATATCATATGTCAACAATCGGGACATTACAGTACTGGACTCTACAAAGAAAGATACGGTATTGGGATTAGATGATTTAGTATGTTAGTATGTATAAAGTAATAATGATGACACAACATTTGGAAACCAGAATATGGTATTAGTTTACATCCTTTTAAAAACATATCAATAACCTGAATCACTTTTATCTCCAGACGGATCGGGTTCCACGATCAACCATCAATACAAGATGTATACTCTCTCACATACTGATAACTGGTACACTACACATCCTCTGAGGCAAAACCTCATTCATTTCATACTTGACTCACTGGAAAATCTCATCAATAAGAAATGCTCTAACTCTAAACCATATAATAATATCACTATCACACCACTCAACCCCATATCAACACTCGTTAATTAATGAGGAGTATCTTTTTCGTCAACTTCGACAGACCAATCACGTTTAGTGCCTAAACCTTTGCCTAGACGACGAGTTTGGACTTCTAACAACCTTGTAGAGCAGCCTTTTGTACAAGTGCAAGTTCCAGCAGTTGGTTGCTGAATGCAGTCCTCTACATTGGGCTGTCGTATGCAACGCTCTCCATCACTGCAGGCTGGGAAATCAGTATCACCACAAGCATTACTTTCAGAACAATTAATACTTCCGATTTCTATGAAGGTCTCGGATGGATAACAGTATCCTGTTGTTTTCACAAGACAAACTTTAAAAGCAAACGAGAGAAAGTAAGTAGGTTGTTCAAGTTCAGATTAAAATAGAGAGAAATGATCAGTTTGATTTTGATCGAATAGTAATAGAAGAGAATGTGGATAGGATGAAAACAACTTACCTACTCCAAATCCACCTTCTCGTTGAATACATTCTGCCGCATTATTGCATTCTCCCCCTTCCTCAACAAAACCAGGTTCATCCGGAATCTCACCTCGACCCTCATCCCCATCATCCTCTGGGGCACAGGTGCCACGGAGTTCATCTTGTCCAGGAGTACGATTGGGTGAGCCATAATCATTGATTTCTTGACCAATGCATTCGAGATTTGATTCACAATCTTGATTTTCATAACAGCATTCTCCTTCAGTACCTAAACCTGGTGAACCTTGAGATGTTAAACGGTTGTTTTCACATCTACAAATTATGTTTCTACGTCCCCGACTTAAAGCACAAAATTCCTTAGCTAATAGATATTGAAAGTGGAGTGTCAGTGAAGAATAAGAATCACACTTATAATGATAGAGTAGACACCCACATACACATATGTATCTTGATTGTACTTACGGATACTACATTCATTGTTTGATCTACATTTACCAAGGTCAAGGTCAAGGTCATCCTCTTCTGGAATCTCAGTACCACATGTGCCCCGGGGTACATTCAATCCAGGAGTGCGAATTAATGTGCCATTACCAAAGAATAATTGACCAATGCATTCGAGATTTGATCCACAATCTTGATTTTCATAACAGCATCCTCCTTCACTACCTAAGCCTGGCAAACCTGCTAATGTCAAACGTGTGTTTGTACAATCACAGATCGGCGTATTAGTATTAGTAAGAGCACAAAATTCCCCAGCTAATAGACATATTGGGAGTGTCAGAGTGTGGCGATTGAAATAGAGTACACATAGACACATGTATTGTACTTACGGATACTACATGCCGCCCCCTCCCGCCCTGCATTGTCCCTAACCTCAATGCATGTTTTAAGACATTCATCGTTGTTCGAACATTCTGAAATGCTGTTCGTCCTTTCTCTTTCTACTGTAACTAAATATTTTGCAAGCTCAATACAAGATCCTGCTGCTGCTGTTCTTGTTGTACCCTTGAAAATACAAAAAGCAGGTGGTGTACAATCCTCATTAGCACAGCAGGCACCATTCAGTCCAACAGAACCAGGATCTATTGGGATACTAGCTGGACAGGTAAAGGGAGAGTACGATGGGTCGGGAGTCCACACCAAAACTGCTCCATTGGTTGGGAAGGGAGTACTGTCAATTGAAAGAATATGTGAGTGGGTTAGAAGACATATTATAAAACTTGATCATGCATTCCATATACTTACGGAACCAATGGTGTCGGCGTGTGACCTGATCTACCAAATAGATTCTTATTACTCTTATCCGACTTTCCTCTCTTACTCTTGGCACGTTTGTCATGCTTTGATGACTTTCCTTGATACCGATTGATGTTATTCTTTCCACCATTCTTCTTCTTCTTTCCGAGCTCACGAATTGATAGAAGCTTCCTTTGATTTGGAAAGTCAGCACCTTCATCACCACCACCAACAAAGGAGGTTGTTGAAGGCTGACTATCTTCTACTTGACGATAGCTTTTACTTCGACGTTTGGGCTAGCCATATGATAATATGAAAGGAGGATATTATGTGCACATCATGTGAGCAAAAATAAAAATTAGAGATGCAATATATTAATAGCCACATATGAGATATTCACACTCACGATATCTGCGTATACAGCCGATACATTACTTGCTAGAAGGATGACAAGCGTGAATAGTACCTTCATTATATGACACTGAGAGGTTGGGTAATAGAGTTGATATTGATAAAGTTAGAGAAGAGGTGCGTGTACATGTATGAACATAAAACGTTTGTATTTATTGCAACATTAAAATGATAAGGAACAAGCGAGAGAGAGACAGCCCATATTCCAATGTAACAATATCGATTGCAATATACATTGGCAAACCTACCTTGTAGTTGTATGAGTATTTTGTGAGGAGTGTTAGATATGGAGACGAGTGACTTGCCAAACAATTATGAGCTCAAGAGTTATGCGTGTTGCAATAAATCAGCCAGGCTATTTCTCTTCTTTATGTCAGCGAACCTTGAGCGATCCAGAGTTGCCACGCCCCGATATCACTGGTATCACACCGCAGTTTCTGACCGCTCTTTGTCTTGAGACGGAAGATGTTTTGTGTTTGAGTTAAACCCTATGACATACGAGGACTACTTAATCGGGTTCAACATAGCATACACCTAGGTATGTAAGCTACAATAGGATTTGTCTTTATCCTACCAATAAAAGCAGTGTCATCTTCACAATATAGTTTGGTGGATTATTCTTCTATTTCTTATTCTTAGCAAAAATGAACACAAAATGTGTGCTGTCACTTGGATAATATGATGACTCTATTTTTTTATTTTTACTTACTCTTACTTACTAGTGTCTCACTCTAAACAACATCTTCATCCTCTCCATTAGATCTACGCCTGTAATGAAGAAGTGGACTAGTATTCAGTTCTAGAATTCTTTCATTTCCCCCTACATTCATCATACCACCACCTTTGCCTTTGTCTTTCATTGGACTGATGATATTGTTGTTATCATAACGGTAATTCTGCTGCCGATGATAATTCCCAACAGCATGACGTTTACTAGCTCTTAAACTTTTAACAGTTAGACTTGTAATGAATAATAATATACCACTTATATGTTCAACTGTACATTCATTTGCTGGGAATAAGGCAAATGATAAAAAGATTGTAGTAGCTTTACGTGCCGTTGATGTTATACTCATTGCCAATGCACCAAATGTTTTTGTAATGGCAGCTGAACATGATGAACTTAAATATCCGGTTGTTGAGAATAAGATCATGGTAAGTACCTTGCCTGATATTGACCATGATGCTAATAATCCATCTTCCATTTCTTGTATTGTACCAGGTCGTGTCAAGTATGCTATTCCATCATGTAAGTCACCCTTAATTGCCGCGGCGATGAATATAAAGAAAGTAGCTATACTATACAATCGAAATATAAACTCATCTTGTCCAACTGAGTATTGATTCATCAATGCCTCACTCAAATTACTAATGGCACCATCACACAGTAATGATATAATCAACATTAGTATCCCCATGGGTGCAAAGACCGCCGAGGTTTGTGTATCAGCATGTAGAAACATGCATAACCCAACAACCATTAACATTACGATTGAATAATCTGCCATTACATAACGTTTACGTGTTATAACTACACCGAAGATCATTGTAAAGACTACTCGTGTTGATTTCATTAATGTTTTAGTTGGATAATTGACATATTGCATTGCTAGATTGGTCATACCTAAATCAATTGCTCGTAATATTGATAATCCAATGTACAATTCTATTGGAACTGTAGTTGATGTTGATATTGATGTTGCTTCATCATCTTCGTCGGATGTTTTGGTTCTACCATATTGTATTCGTTTCCGTACTCTTCTAATAACTGCTGTTATAGATTGTTGTTGTTGTGATGAAGAACTGCTAATACTCCCCATGGCAGCAGAGCCAGATGATACACTAAGTCTTTTCTTTTCCATACCAACTACATTACTACCACCTACATTTTTATTTATATCAGCATCAGTTCTACCAAACTTACGAAAGAAGTAACTCAATATCGTATATCCCATAAATTGCATTAATGCTAAAAACAATCCCAACTTTCGTGAACATAACTCGACACTTATTAATTCTTGTAAATATCCATATAGTAATGAGAATAGAAATGAACCAAATGCTGATATTAGAAATTGGATACGGGGTGGATAGGATGTAAGATTTATACCTAATACTATAAATTGAGATTTAGTCTTTGAAGATGATTGGTTTGTTGTATTAAATCTACTTGATGTAGTAAACTTTTCAGAAGATATATTTGGTACGGGTGGCAATACCGTCCTTCCTTGCTCGTCATGCATTGACAATCTTAAAAAGTCATGTTCTGACCCAGCGTAATATACACTTCGTCGTCCTCTATCTATTTCATGTGACCGCGGATGTTGTTGTTGATGTTGTTGTTGCTGCTGTTGTATCAAATGATGCTCATGTGAACTTTGCAATCGTCCACTCAATGGTGTTAACGATTGTCTTCTAGTATCGTTATAACTGTTATTGGATGGTGGTGTAGACTTTCGTGTTGAACTACTGCCGCCGAATGATCTAGAACGAGTAGTATTTGATGCAGGTGAGGTAGCCGAGGATGATAATCTATGTTGTGTATTAGGTGGTATACGGAAGGCACCTCCGGCTATATCGGCATCATCTAATGAATGTCTGCCGTAGATATCCCATGATTGAGATTGTGTGTTGTTGTTGTTAGTTGGCGGTGATGTACGATGATGACGATGTCGTAACTGATTATGATCTGAGTTGTTATTATTAGTATTGATTGTATGATTTATACCATCGGGCAATAGGGTATGTATACCGCTATTTGGTGAGGGCACTTGACCTGATATCGGTGCATTATTGTGATTGTGGATGACAACATCATCTTTATCGTCCTGTTGACGATTTAAGAGTGGGTTCATCTCTGAATCGCCGCCGCCTGATCTATATGCCATTGTAGTAAATGATATATTTAATTGCAAATGCTAACACTCAGCAGTAGACGACGACAATAAGTGATTACCAAACCTTGTGTATTGCCCTTCTATTGCCCTACAACTTGAGAAAAGGATACGGCTGAGCGTATCCTACCGTAGCTCACTGAATATGATTATAGCAGTCACCAAAGTGCTTTCATTCGAAAGAGCATCAAAAACTGATATATTGGGTACACTGTTGGTATACGAGATGCGATACCCAGAGTATATCGATATGAGGTCAGTTATCTGGCACACCAAAAGGTCTACACCACTTTTGGTCTTGGTGTCTGATCAGACATAATATGTCGTAATTTTGGAAGTACTCCCCAAAATACCATGAAAAAATCGCCTAAGTCTGGAATTCCCCCTTGTTTCCCTTAGGTAACTGCAAGATGACTTTTGGTCTACACCATTTTCTGATCTACACCACTTTTTATGTCTGGTCTACACCACTTTTTGATGTGGTCTATACCACTTTTTGGTCTACACTAGATTTTGCTGAAGCTACTCTACACCACTTTTTGGTCTATACCACTTTTCACAATCACCCTAATTAGGTGTAGACCAAAATATGGTATAGACCAAACACCTTTTTGCGGTCTATACCACTTTTTGCAGCAACGTTTTGGTATAGACCAACTATTATGTGCAAATAATTCTGGTATAGATCAAAAACTGGTGTAGACCAAAGTTCTAAAAAGTGGTATAGACCTGAAAAATGGTGTAGACCAAAAGTCATCTTGCAGTTACCTAAGGGAAACAAGGGGGAATTCCAGACTTAGGCGATTTTTCATCCTTCCTCTGCTTTCTGGTATCTTTTTTCAAAACGTTCATGTGTTTCCTAAAAATGGTGTCTGAACAGACAAAAATAAAAAGTGGTGTAGACCTTTTGGTGTGCCAGCTAACTGACCTCTTGTGAAGAAATTTTTTCATGAGCTGATGAAACTTCAAATGTCTACAAATTTCAAGAATGTGATATAGTGTTATATAAAGTGTTGATATTGCAACTAATAGGATTACAGGAGTCTCATCATATAGATAGTAGACGTTAGATAGTAGTATAGTATTTGGTTGATAATAATTGGCGGCAGAATAATAAGGCATCCACATATTATTAGCATTGCATACAATCTTGTGTGCACCTTATATTATTCCAAGTGATACATATACATCACTATATAAGTGATATTCAATGCATGAATATACATATTTTTGTTATTAAAATAGCGTCAGTGTTTGTCCAACAATACACCTAAGACGGTAAGGTGTAGTTCTTCATAGATACATGACCATAAGATATGATGCTCATGATGATACTGTATGCTATGATCTTTGCAGTAGGTCTAGGGTATACATTTGCATTTCATCCATACTATCATCATCGTCAACAGCAAGCGGTTAATACATTATATCAGCAAGATTATTATCATAATCAGCGGTGGCTAGTTCAACTCTTCTATGCACCAACAGATGCATCAATAATAGATCACAATAGACAATATTTGAGTAATACATTGGGATTTAGTAAAGAAAAGTTAGATACAGTTGCAATAGAAAGTAGAAGGGGAAATATACTTACGCGTGAGATTGGCATATTAGATGATCGTGTGAGCTGGCTAAAGAACCGTCTTAGTTTGACAGAGGTACAAATAAAGAGAATCATTCAATCTCAACCAAACATACTTGGAATGAAAGATGATAGGTTGGAGTCAAAGATTGATTACTTACAGGATAGATTGTTGCTTGATGATAACTTGTTGAGCAAACTGTTTATCACAGCTCCAACTATTCTTATATTCAGTACGGACAACATTGAACAAAAGTTAGTCTGGATACAAGAACGGTTTATATTAGATCAAGAGGGATTGGCAAAGTTCGTAACCAAATTTCCTGGTATTATACTCCTCAGTATTGAAGATAATATGGAACCGACGTTAGATTGGTTGCAACATCGTCTCTCTTTGACAAATGAACAACTATCAAAGGTTATACAAAAACGGCCTAGTATCCTTAGCTTTTCGATTATTGATAATATGGAACCAAAGTTAGCTTGGATACAGCAACGTCTATCCTTATCGGACGAAGAACTATCAAAGATGATACAACGATATACAGCTCTCTTTAATTACAACGTAGAGAACAATTTAGAACCAAAGTTGGATTGGATACAAGATCGTCTATCCTTAACAGATGAACAACTAATGAAGATGATACAGCATCTCCCGGCTTTATTCGGATATGATATACACAACAACTTGGGACCAACGCTAGACTTTTATATTGATGCCTTGGGAGGAGAAGATGAGGCAATATCGTTTGTTATCAAGAATCCTTCCTCGTTTGGTTTTAGTTTAGAAAAGAGATTGAAACCTCGATTAAAGCAAGCACAAGCTGTTGGGATGGTTATAGACTACTCATGTGTTTATCATATCATATTTCATACCAATGATAAGTGGGATAAGAAGATAAAACTGACCACTAAAGGTAGATAGAACTTAAGTTGCCCAAGTAGTGGGATAAGAATTTCGCCAATAGTCAAAACTAAAGCCTCGATTAGAGGAAGCCCAGAGTATTGGAGATAGACTACACGTGCCTAAATTATATAACGAGACACACCAACGACGAATGGAATAGAAAGGTCGCTAAAGAAATGGGAAAGGCATGATGTTAATTCCAAACTTAGTCTGATGGGGAAAGAGGTAGAATGTCCCCTCCAAAGACCACTCAAAGTCCAAAGTCTAATCTCACATAGACTAAAGCTAAACTCATATCTAATAATATCTTCTACTTGTACTATTATAAGTACAAAGCTACACTTCTCATACTTATCCATACACCAAAACAAACTATTCTAGTTCTGTTGATTCTCATTCATCATTTACTACTCTACCAAATATAATGGCTGTTGAATGGAACGATCTACGACATTCTGGGCACTTCCCCTTTAATTTCCGTCTAACCTGGGCATTATTGCACTTCTCACAAAGACAGGGATGGCCGCACGGTATAGTAAGATATCTAACAGGTCTCTCTAAGCATATGATACACATCTTTGATTCACTTCTCCCACTAGAATCATCTCGGTTGATTTGAGGAGGAGTCGCATTATCTTTATATGTAATGATGTATTCTGGATAAGCTAAACAAGGACCACGGGAAGCATACAAATTTTTTGATATCACTTCAGAGTGGCTCATCAAGGTAGGGTTGGGATTCTTCGAATCAGTATCAAGTATCCTTCCAACTACCACTCGACACAGTAACATCTTTGAATCTGCTCCCATCCTTGATGACGTATGAAACTTATCATATGTCTTATTCCGTATGATTGTTGCTTTTGTACTAAAATGCTTACCAATTGGGTTCCAATTGGCAAGGAAAGTGCTAAGCGTACTCGATCCAGGATATCCCATGAATGCATTGATTTCATTATCAATACCAAAATTCTCGGCTGATGCTTTTTGCTTACTCCTTATGTAATTTTCCCATAACGACTTGTCTTGGACTCGTTGGATGGACTTGACAGGGCAGTCTCTTAATCTGAGCCCACCAATCTTGTCATATAAAAGGTCAAGGATATCCTTGCCTTCTTCAGAATTCAATTGAACTTCTGCATATATCCCAAGTTGCCAAGTGGATGGAGTGTCCGTCTGCTCTTTAGATTTCACGAAGGACGAATCACTGGTTCGCCATTGTGTTTGTACTGGTAACTGCGGCACTGATACTTTATCCAATGGGGCCACAAATGCAATCTCTAATGATTCGTTGATCCCAACTACCATACAATTCTGGTTTATCTTTTGTCCAACAGATACGCTTGATATATTCTGGCCAACATTAACAATTCCATCGTTTCTAATTCCGTTTCCCGATACATAGTCAGGGAGTGGGCAGCATACTTGCAATTCATACTTGTTACTAGCACCCATACGACAGCACATTGATTCAGGCACGGTTGATTGGGAAGGGAATGATACCCAAACATAATTACCGTCACCATCAAGTTTTACTATAACACCAACACTACCAAGTCCGCCATCTTCATCCCCATCTGACCAATCTATACCTCGCTGAACAAGCATACCCAATTGTACATTATCAATCGTAACAGGAGCCCCAGGTCTAGCAGTCTGAGCAGCACTAACATGTGGTAACAATAGAGGCGAGAGAGGATCTCCTTTAATACTTTGTTGTACTTGTCCAGGTAGTAGTCTTTCGTTGGCAGGCTTCAGGAAGTTGGCAACTAAATTTCGTAATTCGTTTGTATACCCCACAGATGTAGATGTTCCTCCATTGTTTGAGGGCAACCACGGCAGTGCCACATTACCCAAAGCAGCCGCAAGACCTCCCGATTCATCTGATATGAACTCACCTAGAGTTTGATCAGCTGATAAGTTCTCAAGATTCTTACACATGAGTAGCTCATATATCACACATCCCAATGCAAATGCGTCATTCATATCAGCTCTAAGATCACCGAAATCTTCTAATTCATGAGATGCCAATAGTTCCGGTGAAGCATAAGATTTTGTAAATCCCACCGCTTCTTCTCCTGGCTTTAACGCCGTGCCGAAGTCTGCTAACAAAAGCTTCCCTCCTGCAGATGTATCAATTAATATATTAGCAGACTTAACATCGTGGTGGGAAACCCCTCTCTCATGAGCATATGCCAGAGCAGCACATAACTTGAATAGATCCCATTGAACAAATATGAACATATGACATGAGCAAAAAGAGTTAGTAGATTTCATTTGACATTGACATAAATATGAACATATGATGTGAGCAAAATAGAATGAAGAGAAAGGAATAACACACACTAGTACCTTTATTTACATACCTGCAATGCATACCACGCAATTCTTCTTTCTGAATACGGCACCAAAGGATAACAGTTGGACATTCTTTCAATTTCCTGTGCAAGAGTACCACCTATGCCCAGCGAAAAAGAAGTGTACATCATGTGAGCAAAATTTGTAAAGCAAGGAGAGGATAAAGAAGCGACACAAACAACTTACCATCTGCATATTGCATAACAATACAAACAAAGTTACGACTAATGAACCAATCCTCAAAGAATATAATATGCATATCTCTATTACTATTATCATTACCTTCATTTAAATTATGAACTGATTCAATTTCTCTACAAAATTGTTCATAATCATCATCATCGGATGTATCCATTGGCATAACTTTTAATGCTACTTTTCTGCCGGATTTCTTTGTTGCTAGGAATACTGATCCGAAGCCACCTATGCCTATACATCCTATTGTTGTGTAGTTGCGGTCAATTATACTTAGTGTATTTTGTGTATCTTTTAAATATGTTGCATTTCGTTGTGTAGCTTCGTCCATGATTATATTGCTATATTTTGCGGTTACTACTGATCTTTTACTGTCACAAGGTACAGCCAATACTCCAATTTAGCATCGTTCTAGTTTTTTCATATACCATTTGTTATCTCCTAATTCAATGAGAGCACAACAGCGGAAGGTGCACCTTATAACCTTATAAAATTATCCTATGTGATTGTTTACAAGATGTGTATGTTTATGTATAGGCCTTTTATTAATCGACCGTCACTTTATATTATTACTAGTCAATTACTCGATATCTATGGAGAGAAAAGCTCTTAATACATTTGCTTAATACACGCATATATCACTAGCAATCAACGTACCAAATTGGAACCTCATAAAAATGAAACTTATGGATCTATCTACTTGAAACTTCAATCTATAATTTTCAATGTTGTACTAATAACAGTACAACCCCACCAAGCAACTGATAATATTGCAAAACCAAGGATTAAAGAACTCGCCATCAGTAGTAGTATCATTAGTACCATAGTTGTTGTTGGAGGTTCATAATTGACAGCTGGAGATAAGATAGTAGCTATACCACAGCAACGCAAACACACATCTTGATGCACAAAGCTCTAAAAGAAGCACCTGCTGGACTTGACGGAACTGGATTAGAACTATAAGATTGAGCCAAAGATTTGGTTCTATATCTTGTGCGGCAGTTTACAGTGTACTGGCGGGTGATATTCAAATACAACGATTATATTACATATATTAAGCCTCTTAGGCTACACGTAGGGTCAGGGTCCGGTATCCTACCCCCTAGGTTGCTTCTAAGCCCCCAGGGGACTTATGGTATGCTTAAATAGGCTTAATCGAATGCTCTCAGTGAGTTAGGAATGAATCTTTTATATAGCAATTTTTTTATTTGAAAAATTTGTTAGTGATTTTGTTAGGGCTAGTTAGGGATTATCCTTAACCTGGGGAGAATTGTTCCAGCTGGCATACCTTTTACCCCCAAAATGGGTCATAAAATCACACGATGTTAAAAACTAAGTTGCTACAACATGGTTTTGGACTCTACTCATCAAGGGCTTTCCAATGATGTATCAACCAACCTTCAACTACTTCTAGATCTTCAGAAGCAACTTCTGTAGGATCCTGACCCTACGTGTAGCCCTTATACAAAGTAGTTGTATACCAAACTCAAAAAGTGATTATGTGGAGGACAATTTGCTTCTTAAAATTTGTATTATTTACTCTGCTCTTTGCAATAGTGGGGCATGCATTTCAACCATATATTCAGCAACAGCATTCATATAGAATAAGCAATATATTAGATAAGAATCGGCGGAGGCTAGTTCAACTCTTCTATGCACCAACAGATCCATCAATAATAGAACACAACAGACAATATTTGAGTGACACATTGGGATTTAGTAAAGAAAAGTTGGATAAACTGGAAGATCCTACTTATGCTTGTACCATTCTAACTCGTGAGATTGGTGTGTTAGAGAAACGTGTGAGTTGGTTAAAGAAACGTCTAGGAGACAAAGGGCTTGCCCCAAAGATTGATTACTTGCAGAACAGATTATTACTTGATGATAACTCGTTGAGGAAATTGTATATCACAGCTCCTGCACTTATGTATCTCAATGTTGAAGATAATATTGAGCCGAAATTAGATTGGATACAAGAACGTTTGGCATTAGACCAAAATGACTTGTCAACGATGATTAAACGATGACCAACCATTCTACAACTCAGTATTGAAGATAATATAGAACCAACGTTAGAATGGTTACAAGATCGACTGCAACTTGATGATACCGCCATAAGCAAAATGAGTCAGAGGCAGCCACAGGTTCTTAAACTTTCTATAACCAACAATATGGAACCAAAGTTGGAATGGTTACAAAAACGGCTTCATTTAGATGATAACTCACTCAGCAAAATGATTCAAAGACTACCACCCATTCTAGGAATGTCAATACCTGATAATTTGGAACCAAAGTTAGATTGGATGCAAGATAGTCTATCCGTGACAGATGAACAATTATCAATAATGATACAGCGTTCACCACATGTCCTATCTTATTCTATCCATGACAACATGGAACCTAAGCTGGATTGGTTTCAAAATCAACTATCCTTGACAGATGAACAACTATCCGAGATGATACAACGGTATACAGTTCTCTTTAATTATAGTATACCCAACAACTTGGAACCAACGCTGGACTTTTACATTGATGCCTTGGGTGAAGACGAGGCATTGGCCCTGGTTACAAGAGTTCCTGCCTCGTTAATGTACAGTTTAGAGAAGAGGTTACAACCTCGATTAAAGCAAGCCTTGGATACTGGGATGGCCATAGACTCTAAACTTGTATCTCTCATAATGATGTACACTGATGTTAAGTGGAACAGAAAGGTTGAAATAGAAATGGGTAAGAGATAATGAAAGTAACAAAGATCAATAAACACTAGATAGGCAACGAGGTGTTAATGGGAGCCAAAATTAGAAGTTTGATTTCCCACGTTGGAACGAGTTGACTAACAAATGGGTGTGGTCTAGCTGTTTTTGATTGATTTTGTTGCTTCTAGAGAGGCTAGAGAAACAAACAGCACCACTATAGAATCGTCATCATCAGCTGCATTCAATGACACCAACATTGCAAAGTGAAACTCATTATTAGACAAGTCTTTGGCCAAAAACCTAATCAAGAGTGGGAGTGACTCATTCTTTTCACTAACAAATCGAGGAGTTTTGAAATTTTTAGACCACACACTTTTGATGAAATACAGTCATCCCTTTCCAATCAAATTCATACTCTGGATGATTTGATTTGTAACTCTCTACTAATAAGTCATTTGAGAACACCAGGCATTCACAAAAAGCTGCCGATCAAAGTTGCATGACAGGTGAGTACAATGTGATGGTGCCTCATTTGAACAAAGGTCACGACGTGTACTTCCTAATAATCCTCGATCTATCTCGTCCTATCTCTCAACAGTACCATGGCTAATGACGATTGGTTTCACGACTATTGTAAGTTCATATTGGTTTCGTATACCTTGTACATACATCATCATTTACAGTTTAAGTCCTATACAAAACACTCACATCTTGTGCATTTCTTCTTTCTTTCAGTTCTCGGCTCTATTTGCCAAAACTTGGAGAGTAAATAAGATCTATCACAATCCCAACATGTTCAAGAGAATAAAGGTCAATCCTTTAGATGTTATGAAACCATATTTTATAATGATGGCAATGAATATAGTAGTATTAACTTGTTGGACAATAATCGCTCCACTGACTTATCAACGATTTAACTCCGACGGAACTGACGAATGGAACCGGGTTATAGAAACATATGGAGTATGCACAAGTAAATCAGAAACACGAGATGCCAACAGCTTCTTTCCGTATGTTATTGTACTTCTGATTATCAACATTAGTCTACTCATCATTGCCAATATACAATCATATCGAGCTAGGACAATACAGACGGAATTCAGTGAATCGAAATACATTACAATCATTATGGCCTCCATGCTGCAAGTCATGATCATTGGTATTCCATGTATATGTTTGTTATGGAACATTCCAAGAGCATATTTCGTGGTCATGGTTCTCCTCATCTCTTGTGTATCATTGGCAGTGCTTGGCTTTATGTTTCTTCCCAAGATCGTTCATACTAGAAGATGGCTAAAAGATAAGGAGGAGAAGAAGCATACAACATCAGACAGGGCAAAAGTTAGTCATACAGTTAGGTTTGCACCCACGCCAGGGATGCCACCAACTCACTCAATTGGTGATGGTGATGATGGGCTTAAAATTGCGGTAATGGGAAAGTTAAAGTACATCGGCAGTTATTCTAATGCCAAAACATCGAATACGGGCAATACTGCTGCCTCTACTATAAAGGCTAATGGACATCATATTGAGGAGGAGAAACAGGAAGAGGGGATTGATACCCAAGAAGCTGCTCCCAATAAGGCCGATAAAGGTGCCGCCAACGAGTTAGATGACATACAGACACTTGAAGAGGCATTAAAAGAGATCAAGAAGCTACGGGGGAAGTTGTCTGACATGAATTGAACTCGCATAACATATGGGTAGTTGATCCGTCGGCTAGATAGACCTTAATTTAGTCTTAGTCGACGTAGGGTACAATTATTGTGTATAAGTTATGCTATTTTATACTCTATTCACCCCTCTCTTTAGCAATCTTCTTATCCCACTGTTCATTGGTATATGAATTAATAAGATACATCAGTTTGGCATCGACAACCATCCCGTCATCCAATGCTTGTTTCAATCGAGGTTTTAATCTCTTTTCTAAACTATAACTAAAAGATTTAGGCTTCTGTCTGACATATGCAATAGCGTCACTCTTGCTTCCCAGGGCATTAATGTAAAAGTCCAATGTTGGTTCTAAATTGTTGGGTATATTATATCCGAAGAGAGCTGGTTGTTTCTGTATCATATCAGATAGTTCTGCATCTGTCAAAGATAGATTTTGCTTTAGCCATTCTAACTTTGGTTCCATATTATCAGTTATTGAATTGCCGAGTATAGACGGATTAAGGAGAATCATTTTGCAAAGTGCAACATCATCCAACTGAAGACGTTGTTGTAACCAATCTAATGTGGGCTCAATCTTGTTGGGTATAGAATAGCTTAGTAACTTTGGCATTCTTAGTATCATCCTATTAAGTGACATATCATCTAAATGAAGTCGTTTTTGTAACCAATCTAACTTCGACTCCATCCCCGTGTCTGATTCAGTCTGTCTTCCAAGAATGGTCGACTGAGATTGAATTAGTTTCTTAACTTCATTATTAGTCAAATTGAGACGCTTCTTTAACCATTTTACACGTTCATCTAATGTGCCAATGTCGAGTGTTAGTATATTACTAGCACTTGATTCTATCTTGTCAAGTCTTTTATCGCTAAACCCTAATGTATCCATCATATATTGTCTGTTTGTTTCTACTATTGATTGATATGTAGTTGTAGTTGTTGTACTTGTGGTGAATAGTCTACTTTGACCTCCGCTGCCAATCCTCGGCATCGAATGTAAGGGTGATTCACAACTCGGCAGTGATTGACAATGATGTGATGTATTGATACTCTTTTGCAACTCGAGTCTATCATTCCATTTATCATTGGTAAAGAATATAAGCTGATACAAAAGCTTGGAATCTATATCCATACCGGCCTTCTTTGCCTCGTCTAATCGAGGCTTGAGTCTCTTCTCCAAACTCCGACCAAATGAGGATGGATTATTGATAACAACTGATGTTGCCTCACTCTCATCACCACCCAAGGCATCAATGTAAAAGTTTAATGTTGGTTCAATATTGCTATCTATACTACAAGTAAGTAGTGCTGGATACCTTTGTATCATTGTTGATAACTCTTCATCTGTCAAGGATAGACGCTCTTGTATCCAATCTAACTTTGGTTCGATATTATCAGACATTGACAATCCTAGAATCGGTGGCATTAATAGTATGATTTTGCTTAGGGCAGTATCACCTAGCTGAAGGCGTTGTTGTATCCAGTCCAATGTCGGTTCTATATTATCAGTAATAGACAGACTTAGAATACTCGGACGTTTTTGTATAACTTTGGATAGTTGTTCATTCGTCAATGAGAGACGAATTTGTAACCAATCTAGTGTTGATTGTATATTATCTTGTATACTCATTGTAACAACATTAGGAAAACTGGTGATTAACTTTGCCAGTCTCTTCTCATCTAATATCAAACGTTCTTGTAACCAATCTAACTTAACTTCAATATTATCCTCAATACTGCAAGCTAAGACACTTGGACAAGTCAATACAAACTTTCGTAATGACGTTGTATCATCTAATGATAGTTTCCTTTGTAAATAATTCAACTTTGGTTCTAAATTACCATCCAAGCTTGCCATTAATATACTAGGCGTACGTACTATCAATTTCTTCAATGAAGTATCATCTAATTGTAATCGTTGTTGTAAGATGTTCAACTTGGGTGATAATGCCAGTGGAAACGGATCATTATCACCTTCAGTACTACTTTTCTTATTGGGATAATAATAATTCTTATTAGACTGTCGTGTTAATATACCCGGTTGTAATTGTGCAATACGTTGTATCTCCTTCTTAGATAATTGTAATCTAGATTGTAACCAAATAACACGATTATGTAACGTACCAATGTTTAATGTTAATAAGTTTCGTATCATACTTTTATTGAAATGTAGTGTTTTGAAATTTAGTTGAGTGATTAGATATTGTTTATTCGTTTCTATTATTGATTGATGGGTTGGTGGTCGTCCGACGTTGGTTGATTTGTATAATGGTAAATTAGTAGTAGTATTAGTATGTATATCATTACTTGATAATTGTCGTCGTTGGTACTGAACTACAGCCCCCGAGGTACGAATTGCAATATCTTTACTAATGATTTCGATTGTTTTGCAACAATACCTTGCGGTGTATACCGAGCTGACTAATCTTCTCATGTTCATAGATAAAGAAGTTGTGTGGTGATGTGTTTTTATGGTGCATATATGTTGTATTCGTATAGTCTGGGTAAAAGTTCAAGCGGCGTATGGACGACCGCCCCGAAATCGCAGCTTAGAAAGTTAGATCGATGATTGATGTTGTTGATATCGTACCACTTCAAGAAATAGACAACAGCCTGATAGTAGTTTTGTGTCATCAACAATCAACAGTTGACAATCAATGTGACGAATTTTCATGAGAAAACTCTATTTTAGGTACAAAGAGGGACCACTACCATCGAACAAAGTAGCCAATACAATTTAAAATTTACATAGGTACTGATCTAATAGTATGGTGTATGCAATATAAAACTGTACAATGCTCTACTCTTTCACAGCGAAGAGTCCTGTCATCATTATTAGTGCGAGTAGAATTACGCTCACTGTCACTAAAATGGCTCCACATTAAAGCATTAGCAGCGGCAGCGGCCCGCACGATAGCTTAGTAATATATGCGTGAAAACAATTGGCGGTTACCACCCCACAACAAAAAGATTGGGTAGTATTGCCAGTTAGGTCTAGGTAGTATGTGTACGGTAAGAACGAGAGCAGGTAGACATAGATAAGGTTAAAGTTAAGGCTAAGGAATAAGAATAAGAAGAGGCAAGTATCCTTTGCAATGACATTAATAGACTCTTACTTTAGTCATACACTCCCCTTCTTCCCTAATGGTTTAGGTATGAGATACGGTAACACATTCCGAATAACAATATCAGCTCCGCAATTGATACGGCTTTGTTCTTTGTAACTGACACCTCCCCCGCCGACAATTGCCCTCTCGTTACTGCTTTTATTAATCTTTGCCTTCCACAGAGCTAGCTCAAGTATTGAGGTACCTTCTTTGATTGATTCATATTAATCATATGTGGCTAGTCTTTCATAAAGCTTCCTTGCACTAGCTTCTCTCTTGCCGTATTTTGGATTCTTCGGAAGGGAATTGATTCTGCCTTCTAATTCCACTCTCCATCTCCTGACAGCTAATGAATCCAGCCGTTTGGTAATACTATCTCGAAGCAAGTATTGTACTATATAGACAGAGGTGTATGGTTTACATAAGTATGACTTGATGCTATTCTCCAAGTCTATACGCCCTTGTTGCATATCATACTCTTGGTCAGGAAAGCTCTTTTGTTGTGTAGTAATCAACCTCTGAATGTTAGCAAGAGGTACATTACGCTTTACCATGGTTAGAAGCATATCCTTCCATTCAAACTCATAATTTAGATGTAATGTTTTATGACTCTCCACTAACAAGCCCAATACCTCGGTTGGTGCATTACACCAGAATGCATACAACAGAGTAATATCACCCCACTTATCTTTCATTATGAGAGTTTCGGGATAATTGTCAATCAATAACCGATACATTTCAATTGTTGGATTGGTCGAGCAGGCCAGGATGTGTAATGGAGTCATCCCCAAACAATCTTGTTGCTTGCCTGTTGTATTGAGCCGCCCAGGAGGTTTTGACGTCCATGGTTTGATCTCTCGTCTAAGGGATTGCATGGTCGTCTCATTGACATGGTATGATTGATAGTAACATATCTTGTGTACAGGTAGGTCATCAAATCTGTGTTGTAGTGCTTGTGATATTGTATCCATATCTTCATTCGGAAAGGCAACCCTCAAATCTTTACAATTATGGAATGCATCCGCATCTACTTCACATTCTGAAGGTAATGCAATATTCCGCAAAGATTCTAGCCCTGGTTGCGAATGACCGGAGATGATGGTAATTCGTGTAATGTTTTCCGATAATTCAAGTGCAATCAAGCACTTATTAGTATTACCATTTAAATTGCCAAATATAGCTAGATCAACGTCGACGATTAGAGGTGGTAAGCGAAAGTTTATAAGGTTGCAACCCAAAAATGCTCTTGGGCCGATGCTTTCTATAGCATCAAGCATGTGTACCTCATTCAATCTATTACAGCACTGGAAAGTTTCTCTACCAATAACTTTTAGAGATGATGGGAGAGTAACTGATTCCAAAGATTTACAGAAACCAAATGCATTTTCAATTTCAGTAATACCCTCTGAAAACATAACGTGTGTCAAACTGTGACAGAATAGGAATCCTCCTTGCGTAATCTTTGAAATGCCTGGAGGTATGTTGATTCTTTGCAGAGATGTGCACGAAGAAAATGCATACATTTCCAACGTTTGCAGTCCATCTGGTAGGATGATCCCATCTAACTTTTTACAATTGTTAAATGCACTGTAAGCAATCTTTTCAATTGTGGAGGGAAATTGAACCATCTTTAAGGATGTACAATCTCGAAATGCATTATCTCCGATACTAATCAGCCCCTCTGGTAAATCAACCTGCTCTAACTGACGACATGTCTTGAATGCTTCTTCGGGAATAATGGTGACGGAAGAGTCTACCCTCACATGTGTAACATCCTCCGGTACACCATCTTCTCCATTGTAAATGTATATAGATGATACGTCACCACTCATTCTGTATGGTTCACCCTTATAGATAAATTATAAAACTATGCCGAACTCTGACAACTAAGCTTAATGGTATACGTTGTAGTAACGGTTTGTATCGAATAATGAAGGTATTGAAATGTAAATCACTCGCTGCAACACTTGCTGTTATTAATATGTACTAATGCAATCTTAGAATTTATGTCGGTGCACCTATCAGGATAATTATAAAAAATTATCGAACGATGGGCAATTCAAGCGTACTGTTGTAATCTAATGATAATTGAACCAAAAAGATAGTATTTAATGCCCTCTACGGTTGATTAGATGAGGCGGAAAGTGTAGTTGAGTTGCTTATTAGTTAGTCTGCCCTCATCACACTCCAACTGAACTGCCACGACCAAAACGGATACCAGATCCTAGTGCCGAAGGCACTCCACCCCCGGGAATTGATAACGGTTGGTGCAACCTAAAATAGGATACCGCCTCATTTTCATTGTCAACAATTGCAAAGCACCATGGCAATATTTAGGGATGTGGGTTAAGGTGTTTAATTGATGTTTGGAAACTATCTGGCGACTGTAAATAGGATTAAAGTGGTTTGTTAAATTATTGTGCAGGATTTACTGTGCAGATATTATATGTGTTAATAGTTATTTACAACTCAAGTTTGTGTATTTTTATTCGATGCAGATAATAGCAACATCTAAAACTAGTGTTACAATACATTGTAGAGGCTATTGCAATGCATAGGACTTAGCTAGTACCTAATAACAACATAGGAACCGGCGGCCATGGAGTAACTACTGTATAGGGCGCACCAGACCAACCCTACACAAGCCATGATGAGACGATACACCACAAGGATGAGTGATGTATTTGTTGAAATATACTCGCCGCTACCCGGCAAATCGCTCACACAATATGTAGGCAAGACCCTTTAGATACGATATATCAACAGGGGTATGCTCCATCGGCCAATAGAGGCCGTGCCGCCGTCGACAATATCACATAGTAGGGCGTATCTTAGTGAAACGGTATCCTTTAGTTTGAGACCGCTACTTACGCGAGGGCTACAGGATAAATTGCAAATCCGATTGCAACCACATCAAGTAGGTTGCCTGCAAGCGAGCTAGTAATGAACGGAATTCTATAGGCTGCGACGAGACCGTCTCCATATCACTAACAAATTTGTTAGTAAAATGTGAGCTCGGAAAATTTTAGGTTGCGTCAACCGTTTGGGGCTAAAATCAACTCCCGGGGGTGGAGTGCCTTCGGCACTAGGATCTGGTATCCGTTTGGTCGTGGCAGTTCAGTTGGAGTGCCCTCATCAGGTATTGAGGTAAATGTGGAGACTGTGGGACCGGAGTAAGGTACCACATGGGAACTAAACTCTGATCAAAGACACCTAAAACACCCCGGACGATGAGCCCGAGTGTCGAAAATGGTACGTATACTCAATACTAAACTTTGCCTTCTCCATATTGATAGCCACCATTATGCCCAAACTCCAAGCCGCCGTACCAGCCGGAGCACCTCCAAATGCTCTACTTAGAGTTCGTCTACCCGATGGTAATGAAGGTATGTTTTGTGATGTATTTTATACTTTTTTGTGCTTATGATGTGCCACTTTTTTGCAATGTCTGTTGATAATACTTATGTCTGTTATATTGATATATACACAGTAAACGTCCGAGTACCCTCCGGATTAAAACCAGGAGATGAATTTATCTTCGAGGTTGATCGGGTTGCAACAAACTCCAGTGGTACCACCACAACAAGCAGTAGTAAAAGCAATAACAAAAAGAATGAAAAAAGTAAATCATCCAAGAATCCAAAGAAACGTAAAGGACATAACAATAACGATTCCAATACTCGAGGTGATAGTTCCTCTTCACGTGATTATCATGGTAATACACGTGGTGGTGCACCGTCATTCGTTACAGGCTTCTTCTCTCTATATAATCAAGTATATGATATATTAAGTACAACTTCGGCAATGTTAACTGGTGATAATGATGATTACTATGATGATCATGATATTGATATAAGTACAAGTAATTCGTTTAGTCGGAAGAATAGTAAAGACAAATCTAATAATAGTGTTACTACTCAAGTTAAACAGCATGATCCAGACCTGCCGTTATTGGATCGAGAAATATACACTAAGAAGGATTTCCTAACAGCATTAGCAGTCGGGACATTTATCGGGTTAAGTATAGTTACTGGATTCTTAGCAGGTGTATTATGGGTTACACCCATTGAATCAATGGATATGAAGAAACCAGAGTGGAAGGATGAAGATTCGTTTGTGCCGTGGAAAGATGACAGGCCAAAGAAAAGTAGTACTTTACAACGTCCTCAGAAAAATATGAAGAAGAATAGGTTGATCATCAATAACCAAGAGATTGAACTTGATGGATAGTTGTTTTTGGGTTTGGTGGTTCATATCTTTGTATATCCTTGGGATGGTCGGGGGGTTGTATGTCTATACCGAAATGGGGGAAGTTGGAAAGGTGTCAGGGGATGGCGATTGATAACAAACTTAAGGGTGGATATCACATCTTGACCACTCTAGAATTATTAGCTTAGCAAATTTCTATTCTTTTCAAGCTCTCTTCTTTTTGATGATCGGCTCCAGACCGACTCAACCAATACACCAACTCGAGTTCAGACCGTGCTATTTCTTCTCAACATCCGGCTCTAAACTTTACATCCAAACATGCATACCAATTCACGACTCTCACATTACCCCGATATCTAACATTTGTTCGGTATCAAACGGCATGCTCATGAAGGGAATCCTCTTCCTCTTCTTTTTCTTACTATGTTCCAACTGAGGCCTGGCACTAATCAACAGAGCACGTTCTTCTACTAATTGCAATACATCATTTGGTACATTCCAATATGGCTTGTTTGATTCAGTACCAAGTAGTGAATGTTCCCGTTTCACCGCCGCCGATTGGAGTAGGATCGGCACAGCTCCCTTCATGTTGCCCATGGCTAGGTAGGCCAGGGCAAGGTTGTGTAGAATAGCCGTATGTGATATAGAGTTTTGATTGATAACTTCCTCTGATAATCTTGAGGGAACAGGTGTCAGTATATCAGCGGCAGCAGTCTCCATATCATCAACACGAGATGATGTAGAGCAAAGTGATGAGGCAACCTTCAAATGATATGTAGCCAAGGAGAGTAATCGTCTTGACTCCTCAATATCATCATGAAATATGCCCTGAAATAACAAGGCGGTGCCTAGCCCTCCACGAATATCTGCATCTTGTGGTTCCACATATGATAATCTATCAAATACCTTGGTAGATACTACCAATCGTGTACTAATATCTAATGTATCCTTAATTGACAAGAATGATAATCCCGATGCAGCTAAACAACGTTGTGAATTTAATGCCAATGCCTTCCAATTGATTGACGATGACGAAAGGGATGATAACTCTCCATTAGAACTGGCTTCCTTGATAGCCATATCATTAGCAATTTCCCATACATTACCACAATGTGATTCAACAATCTTTCGTTCTGTGTCTGTTTGGATTTGATTCGAGGTTGATGCTATGCGGAGTTTTGCAAATCCCTCGTCTAACATTTTTTGGTTTGGTTCATCATCATGACCCTCATCATACACTGCAGATGAGCTGTCTGCAATAGATATATCCAATTCCCCCTCTGTAGATACATCATTAACTCCACCTTCTTTGTCCTTAGACTCCTCGGACGGTGTAAATTCGACAGGGACATTATTGTAACTATAAACAGGCACCCTTCCTAAATCTTTATGAACGTCCGGCAGTGGCAACTCAACAACCACCCCTCCTTCATCGCCTACAGTAGTAACCACCACCGCATCCTTGGACAATAACACTAATAAACCAATACCCAATTCACATAATATAAATGGTATCAATATAGGCAAAGAAATTAACCATAATTTCTTTAGTGGAATGTTACTCATATCAGCAGTATGGGCATATAATTTTCGTGGGAAGAGGAGTTTACGATTCGATGTTACCGGTGTACTCCTACCATCACTACTGCTGCTCTTGCTACTACTAAGACTAGTACTTGAACTAACAGTACGTAATCTATTCTTATTCAATATCTTGGCAGATAGTGGTGACATTTTAGTTGGTTTCTTAGCAGATTTAGACTGCTGTCGATTCTTATTCCACTTGTTTTGCAAATGAGATGCCTCGACGTGTGCTGCCATTGCCTCAATTGATGATGTATATGTTGGTAGTGGAGTTGATCTTCCTCCATTTGTTGTTGATGTTGTATCGTTTTTAGAAGAATTGGTATGTGTAGGTGATGGACGAGCTGCCATTTGCAGTGCATCAACCAAGGCGGGTGATAATGCTCGAGATTGAGAAGACAACGCCGAGTCTCTTGATGCAGTATCGGCCCATTCGTTGAATGCACTTTCGGGTGTTACTGGTACTGTTTTTGGTGTATTGTTTGCATTGTTGGCATTACGGATTGGTGTTGTATATTCATATGAACTATTCATACTCATACTTGATTTAGAAGACGGTGCATGTGAATTATCATTAGCATTGTTGTCGATTGGCATTAGCCGCTCCTTCTTCTCTCCATTTCTTGACCGGAATCGAGAAGCGGCATTCTTCTTCTTAGTAGGGGTAGGGGTGGCAATCATCTTATCTGTATAAGTGTTGATATTAGTTGATATATTCCATGCCGCCGCGCGTTTTATGCGTGTTGAGTTGTCAATAAAATTTTATGAGAGTTTCAATCTGTCTCAATTGAAGTGTATCTTAGCCTTCTAGTGCACAATATATCATTGTGGGGATATAAGATCATATCGATTATTCAATAGGATGTCTAATATTCCATGGATATACTTTAACGCCAATGATCCATGCTAAATACATCTTCAATTGGTGCTTATCCGTGATGATATCCTGAGGATACCAATCTCTTTCTCTTAGTTTATACCTATCTACTAACGTAGGAGTCTATCTTATCTTCCTCTCTCTTTAAGTGAGGAGTTTCAAGTATTATTTATTAGCGGTGGTCTGCCATTGGTATTGAGTTGACCTTGAAGAGGAGCGCAGTTCTTGTACCGGCAGTATTGCAATTGTATCAGTTTAACTTACTACCAAAAGCACCTCTTTGTTATACTCCAGTAACGATATTGATATAACTTGGGCTCGTCTATAATGGCTCTAAAGACATTTTGGTATATCAGTATAGTGCAGCAACAGCAAATAAAACGTCTGTAGCAGCATATTAGTAAAGTTTATCATAGCAGTATCATTCTATACCTGTGTTCGGGTATATAAAATTATTTTTACTATGGATGATGTGGATAGACAACATGAAATAGCTTTTGGAAATCACACGGGCATTACTCCGAAATTATATTTTGATGATCTAAAGAATAATGCAATTAATCGGGACTGTCTGGTTCTCGATTCATCTGATACCGCTTCTTTTACGAATCTGGCATGGAAACTACTCGGTCGGTATACTAGAAACAACACACACTTGACGTCTATCTGGTTTTTACGTGCCCCCCACTTTACTGATGAGAACATGGCATTACTGTTTGGAGAATTATCAAGCAGTAGCTCAATTAATAAGTTGAAACTTAGAATGAGTGAGTTTGGTATAGAAGGGATACGAAGTATGGTCCCTTTCTTGCAAAACTCCCCGGAACTCAAAGAACTAGATTTATCTGAAAACACAAGGATAAATACGGAATGCTTTGAATTATTGGTGGTTCAAACATTACATTATTCGAGTATCAGAGAGTTATTCTTTTACCAATGCAATAATATTGAAGATATATCAGCATTGGCAACATATAATCTACCATACCTCCAATATCTTAATTTGAATGGCAGTAGAATAGGGAACGAAGGATGTTCGATATTATCTAATCTACTGCAAAGAGAGAGTACCACTTTGAAGAAGCTCATCTTGTCAAGTACAGGTATGGGGGATGACGAGGCGGAGATTATTGCAACTTCACTCAAGAATAATACCCAATTAGAAACGCTTCATATGGGTGGCAATACTTTTACAGAGAGAGGACTTATGGTATTTTTCAAGCTCGTGATCGATGTATCATCAATGGCAACAATATACAATTCCAACCATACATTATCACAGTGCTGGTTATCTGGATTTAATGATGAGACAACCGCCAGAATGATGATGATACAGAACCGGATAAATGCATCTCTTAATGGCGAAGATGAGCCTAGTTGCAGGATGAAAGTTATCAATTTCATGTTGAACAGCAGAAAGAGGAAGGATATATGCACACTTCAAGGTATCGATAACCCCAGTAACATCTTTACAGACATTGAACCTGTTACTCTCCTGCCTAATGTTCTCGCATTGATTGGCAATGAACATGGTCAAAGTGAGTTGTATACTGCACTTAAACCCACGGCACCAGAGTTATTAGCTTATATCGATAGAAAAGCTATGATACAAGATGCATGGCAAACATTGCGGCACGTAAAAGTACCCTATCCGATGAGTATGTACAAAGAGTGGAAGAGTATGAACGAAGGATGGCAGAGTATGAGGCGGCACATAAGAGGAGGTTGGCTTCTCTCAAAACTAATTTTTTGGGTGAAACAGCACGTCTAACTGCTAAGAGTAATGAACTGAACAACCGGCTGAAGATGATCGATTCGAGCAGTAGAAGTGAAGGGGAAGGTAACGAATGTGAAGAGAGTAGAATTAGTGGTAAGAAACGACCATTGAGCTGAATGATATAGGCCGATGCTACTAATAGTATTTACTATAGCTGAAATAGTTTCCCTATATTACATACATTGAATGCCTCGGTACATACTAAACAACAAAGACTATCTCCTTTTCCACACTCCACTTTACATCCAATAATATACAATACTAGCAGCTCCAATGCCGATACTTCCACAGATTGACGAGACATAAGCAGCCGAGGTACTTGTTTCCATCTCTTCCTCTGGTACTTTAACCTCCTCCTGTTCGACATCCCCACCGCCATCACTAGCACAGGAAGTATCTGTCATAAGAGGACAGTCACCAAAACCCCGCATCTTATTTGAGCACTGAATGCTAATACCGAGCTCTTCCTCACAACAACCAACAAAGGCACCAGATTCACACAATGCTAAAGATGCCTCTTCACAATTCGTCACGTTAATGTAAACTTTATCCCAAGCATCTTGAGTGCCCCACTTTCCCCACCATCCGTTACAACCAATGGCATTAGATGACTCCGCACATTTCTTGAGATTAACTACCGACGTTGGGCAGGGATCCTCTCCATCTTCTCCTTCCTCGTTCATATCTCCCCCTTCTATAACACTTTCTTTCACACAACATACGTCCGAGATTTGGTCACGAATTTGATTACATCCATCAGTATCAACAAGGTCGGGCATGTTGGATACAAACTCTGCATCAAGACAGCTATAGTCATCAATAGTCGTGTTACTTCCAGTAGCGGTGGTGAATGTAAATGGCGGTGCCTCTTCTCCACTAATACCGTCCTTTCCTTGTTCACAAATGGGACATATCATATCGGCAGCATTAGAACATCCACAATATGACGCTGATACACTCTGTTGAACACCACATACACTATCATCCTTATCGAAAGTATATTGTACCATTTGCTGAGACTCTTCACATGTAACTGTAATATTCATATTGGCAAGTGTAAAATAGAATTCAGGCAATGTACGTTTGGGTTTTGTAAGCTGACCATCTGGACAGAAGTTACATCCACTGTCTGGTGGTGAATTATTACAACCACATTTTGATCCGATGTACTTATACTCTCCACACAGACGTGGATCAGTATTATTAATAGCCATTGCTAACCAATCTTTACATGTCTTTTCGTATACTACCTTGTTTGGGTCTTTAACTGCTGATTCATCTTGACAAAAGTTACATTCTTCACTACCCGTAGCGATTGATGTTGTTGTTATGATTGCAAAGATAATTGATGTATCCTTCATTATCAACAGCTTGACGGTATGATATGAAAAAGAAGTCAAATTATAATCTATTGAAGTATTAAATGAATTTCATATGCATAGGATCCAACAACTATCGATTCTTTGCAATAATATAACATATCCATCAATCAAACATCAACTCTCATTATTCATTTATTTATGCATCAAATTCTATGAGAGTGTCAAATTGAAGTGTATCTTTTCCTTCTATTAGTGCTATATATCATCGTGATTATATAATATCATATCGACTCTACAATAGAATGTCGATTATTCCATTGATATACTTCGACGTCAATAGATCCATGCTAAATACGTCTTCACTATTGGTGTTGATCCGTGATGGTATCCTTTCGCGAGATTTGATATGATGTGCGATGGCGGCATTGACTTGTGTTGTTGTAGGCCGCTCGCTCTAGTATTTGCCGTAGTCCAGCGGCCGCTCCTCCTATATGAATCTATCAATCCATTACAGACTGTAGACAACAATCACAAGCTCACGATTGTCAGTAATTACAGTTAAACGGTAAAGGATACCATAACATAATCACAACAAAACACAAAACCAACGACGGTGGTCTCTTCTCTTATCTTACACACAATCAAAAACACACGGAAAACAAACACAAAAAAACAACGATGATAATCAAACCATACACATTAGGTATACTATTTCTAATAATAGTATCATTACTATGGACAATCTGTTCCATGGTTGTACAATATTTATATAATGATTATAAATTCAATTCACCATTTCTAATAGTTTACATTGGCACAAGCTTGTTTAGTATTTGGTTACCTATACGATTCTGCTGGGAACGGTATGGTTTGTGGATTGTACGACGATTGTATTGCAATAGTTGTTGTATAGATGATGAGAGTTATGAAGTGCTTGTAATACCATGGAAGAATTGCAATAAGCAACGACAAGGAAATGAAGCTCCAGAAGAACTCGAGACATTCAATAACAGTAACAACAATAGATTTCATGATGATACATCCGATAGAACACCAAATTCCTATGAAACACCCATACCATCCACATCAAATCATATACTATCACACATAGAACACATCTCAATGTCAAAAACTATTGCCCCCCTCTGGTTCCTCTCAAATTACTTCTACGCAATATCATTACAATATACATCAATAGCAAGTTCGACTGTATTAGCTAGTATGGGTAGTATATTTACTTTTCTATTTGCAACATGTACTAAGTATGGTGATGAAAAAGTTACTAGGTATAAGTTAGTAGGTGTTGTTTTATGTTTTTGTGGTGGTGTTGCTACGGCATGGACTGATGTTAATGGCGGCGGTAGTAGCGAATCAACAACAGCAACATTAGATTCAGATGGAAGCGGTAGAATACGAAGAATACTACTACCACACATCATAACAAACATTGAACAATCTGAATCAGTACAAACTCTCCTAGGAGATATAGCAGGATTATTATCAGCAATCGGATACGGAGCATATACAGTACTAATACGAAATGTATGTCCCAAAGATGAAAGTAGAATGAGTATGCAACTATTCTTTGGTTACATTGGGGTATTAAATATGATTGTATTGTGTCCATTTGCTATTTGGATAATTGTTTCAAGTGGTAATAATGATAATGATAGTCAAGAAGAAGTAGACTCTATAGATCAGATAGAGGATCCATCAACAGCAGAAGACAACGATCAAACTACAACGACAACATTGACGGGTACAATCTTTCTCTTCTTAATATTAAAAGGATTATTAGATAATGTACTATCCGACTATCTATGGGCACGTGCAGTAATCTTAACATCGGCAACGGTAGCTTCGGTAGGTGTGGGATTGACTATACCCATGGCATTTATTGCTGATTATATCATGGGTAATTATGGTAGTGATGGCGGTAGTATAGAAGTGGGTGATGTATTAGGAGCATTATTTGTATTGAGTGGGTTCGTGTTTGTCAATATGAATCATGAATTGGGTGATAGAAGTAGTAGAGGTGGTAGTGGAATTGAGGATGATCAGGGATATGACTTTGGTGATTCATCACTTGATGTTGTTAGTGTTGATCGGAATGAGGCGGCTATCCTTTCATAGACAAGTAATCAGTTGATTCACAAAGGCATACATATATCCCTTGATAGCTGAGTAGAGGTGCATGTGTTGACGAAACTTTCGTCCTCTTGGTGAAGAGAGAGTGAAATTTTCACACTTAGCTGGGTATCCTTGCACATCTACTCATTCGATGATATTATGTTATTATTGCAAAAGAATAATCAAGATGAGAAGGGCATGCTCCATTTTAGGGACTAAGGTGCTTCATCACCGGTCTGGTCTATTGTCCAACAACACAAGATTCTCTACCAACTACAGAATAATAAACAGAGCAGCAGGTGGAGGATGGCATCATCGATCTCATCTTGTAGATTTGAATAGACAATCTCTCATTGATTCGTTAGGATTCGATGAATACAAGTTAGATACCATGTACTTAACAAAGAATTGGATCGATGTATTGACTCTAGATAAGGGTGTATTGGAAGCACGTGCCAATCGGCTAAGGAAGAGGCTCGGCTTAAGTGATGCACAGCAAGATACCGGTCGAGAAAAGATACCGGCGTTATTTCGCTAAAGGCCTCGTGCATCGAAACCCAACGCATGCCTCGGTCGCCGCTGGTCGCCTATGGTCGTCGGTGGTCGCCGCTGGTCGCCGCTGGTCAACTCTCTCTACTCATCATCAACCATCTATAGACCATTTCTACTGCTCAAAGTGGCTTTCTTACAACAAGAAAAAGTTGAAATAGACTTGCCGCCACATCTGATTGCTGCTGCCACTTACATACCATGATAGTAGTAGTAGAGCAGCACAGCACATATGCAGTTAGATATACTTACAATAGTAAACAATGGTGTGTTAGATGATTCTTATATTGTTGTCAGGCTGGATAATTGCAATTAAATGAAATGACCTACACTCTACACCTACGCGCAACATAATTACTTTCGGCAGCTGTTCTCTCAATAGCCGCTATATCCCAACCAATTTTTACCATGACTTTAAGTCATGGTATGAATAAATATTTAACCGTTAGAATCGCTACCATGACCGAAAGTCATGGTAAAACATTGTGACGTGGAACATATTGCAACAATTTT
>Ga0214479_100005_pt1 | contig 118523 bp, 74 predicted proteins | sample M1_20Mar14CPVII9_5_FD_165054 | JGI IMG/M metagenome (GOLD analysis project Ga0214479, IMG submission 165054) | Marine eukaryotic communities from Monterey Bay, California, United States - M1_20Mar14CPVII9sort6BwellE14 | ecosystem: Environmental > Aquatic > Marine > Unclassified | place: USA... | reverse complement strand
AGCAATCCAAGAATTTGATCAGAAGTGACTGGGTCGAGATCGCCCGTCGGTTCGTCGGCAACAACTACCTTAGGATTGGCAACAATTGCCCGGGCAATTCCCGCCCGCTGTTCTTGCCCACCCGACATTTGCCGCGGATAATGATCGGCGCGATCTAACAAATCAACAGCCGAGAGAGCGACTTCAATTCGCTTCTTCCGCTCTGCCCGACTCATCGGCAGTAACAACAACGGCATCTCAATGTTTTCATAGGCGGTGAGCACAGGAATCAAGTTGTGGGTTTGGAAAATATAACCAATGTTTGCAGCTCGCCAGTTTGCTAACCGCGACCGTGACAATTCTGTAATATCCACGCCGTCAATTTTCACTTCACCTTCATCTGGACGGTCGATACTTGCGATCACATTAAGAAGCGTAGATTTGCCCGTTCCACTTGATCCCATTAAGGAAACAAACTCACCCTGTTCGATATCAAGAGAAACGCCATCGAGTGGTTTAATTGTCTCGCCGCCCTTGTGATAGTGTTTTATTACGTTGCGAATTTTTACGAGTGCCATTATTTCAACCTGAGTCTTAAAACCAGTTAAACTGTGCCAACGATTAGCCAACGGAATCCTTTGCTAAATTCAATCCATCGCTGACTCGCCGATTACTTTGATGCGATTGCCGTTAGCCAATCCCTCTGATCCACGGCTAATTAGACGACTGCCGACATCTAGGCCGTTTGTGATTTCGACCATTCCATCATTGCCTCGCCGCCCCAATTTCACTTCGGTTCTTTCAGCAACGCCCTTGGTTTGGTTGGCAACCCAAACGAACGGCACTCCACCCTCATCAAAAATCAGCTCCTCAAATACCAATAGCTTTAATTCTTGTTTGGAAACATCGCGACTCTCAGCCTGCTTGGGCGCTAAAAATGTCACGTCAACTAACATCTCAGGTTTGAAAAAATCCGGAGAGTTGTCGATCCCAACTTTTACCTGAAGCGTATTTTTTTGTATGTCTGCTTCAGAACTAATAAACAAAACAGTCCCATGGATCGATTCGCTCATCGCCGGATTTGAGATAGCAACGGACTGGCCTAGACTGACTTTTGGAATGTCCTCAAACCGAACATCGACACGGATTTGAAGACTTTCGGGTTGATAAAGTGTAACCACACAACTTGCATCGTGTCCCCGGTTCTCCGTCATAAGCCCGGCACCCACGCGGGCACCTGGCATTGCGACCAACTTGTAGATGCGCCCAGCAACAGGAGCGCGAATAGTCATTCTTCTCAGGCGTAATTCCGCCTCCGATTCGGCAACTGACATCTGAGTTAATTTTGCCTTGGCAACATCAAGCATGGCCAATGTTTCATCTTTTTCCTTTGTTTCATCGATCAATAATTGCAGTTGAAGATTGATTGCATCACGTTTTTGCTTTACTGCAGATAACTCTTTCTCGAGGGAAAATTTCCGATCACGGAATTCTGCAAGCTGAGCTTGCGCGGTCTCATAATCAGCTCGGGCGCGATCAATTTCCCGCTGAGACACTGAATTTGCTGCTTTTTCCATCCGGTCGAAATTTCGTTGTGTAAATTTCAGTTCCGATTCGGCACGCTGTGTTTCAAAAGGCAAATTGGTGAGCGAAGTATTAATTTTCGCCAAATCTGCATCCGCAGTGGCTAATTTCGCTTCGAGATGAACTGGTTGATCAAAACGCGTTTTTGCTGCAGCGCATGCCGCTTCACTGCGTTCTAGTTCCGCTTCAGCTAATTGGCGATTTGCAATCGCCCGTTCATGGGACAGCAAAGCGTCCTCTCTGATGAGCTCCGCTATCGGCTCACCTTTCTTCATCAATTGGTTTTCGACCACAAGCAGTTCTTCGATCACACCGTCTGCGATAGCGGCGACCCGAATAGCCGTTGGACGAGGTTCAACCCAACCTGCTGCTTTAAATAGTTCAGCACCTTCGGTTCGTATCGTTGCTTGAGTCGCAAGGACGGGCAACACTTGTACCTGCCGAGGTGGAAATAAGAATTCTTGGGAGCACCAGAAAATCAGACCGACAAAGCCAGCAACTAATAATGCCGGGAATGCATATCTTCCTAACATGCGACGCCTACCTACAGAGGAGACGGACGTCTCTAGCCGATCGATTGCCAACTGTGATAAATCAACTTCTGTCATTACATCTAACTCATGTAAATTCAAACAAAACTATAGCCTGCTGCGCAAATAGGCTGTTAATTACGAACGTAGATTCCATCGGCAAAGATGGTCAAATTTCCTACTCCGTCGCGTTTAGCAACTCCCTTCACCACGACAGTCGATAATTCGTTTACGGGAAATAAGCTCTGGGCGTCGAGCTTATGAACATTTCCTTGATCATCATTAAAACGAACAAAAGCCATGGAATTCGGTAATTTCTCCGTCTCACAACAATAATCCCAAGGTGTTGGACAACCGCAATCTTCACCTTCCTGCGTGTCATCGCTGCATGCCTTTATTGAATTATCGACAATCTGAAAAGCCGCCATTGATTCTACAAATGGTTTTAAACCACCCCCGATTCGACCAACGACAACAACTTCTTCGTTATCCTTCGAAGATTCTCGCGCTGCAATAACATTGACAATTCCATTCGGCTCCGCTGCCAATAAATAACGATCCGAAATCTGTTCAGTGTTACTAGCCTGCGGAGCTTTAGCTATGTCGGTAGAATCCGAACAACCTGAAAGTAAAATTAAGACAACCAACCCCAATGCACAGCCAACGTAGTTCTTCATTTTATATCTCCTTAAACAGCTTGTAGCCCATCAACGATAGGCATTTTTAACGCACGAATTGCAGGTGGGATCGCACCTAAAAAACCGAGAAGTAATCCCACACCACAGCCAATCAAAATCGAGGTACTATCAATCTGCAATTGAAAAGCGCCCATCGTAAACCGAACAGCGGATCCATTAACCAAAAGTAACGCTATGAAACTGGCACTCAGACTGGCGGCCAATGAAAGTAATACGGCTTCCTGAATTAGGCTTACGACGATCGCCCGCCGAACAAAGCCAATTGTTCGCAACATCGAAAGTTCAGAAATTCTTCCGACTACAGAACCGTACATAGTATTTAATCCAGCAAAGACACCCGCACCCGCAACAAGGAAAACCACCAACCACGCAAGCCAACGAATAGGCTCATAGTCTCGTTGTAGTCCGGCGTAATACTCCGACTCTGGCATCGTTTGAAGTTCTAGATCTAATCGCTGCTTGCAGAACAGATCCAATTCAGAAAAATCTGCATTCTGCTCCAGAGTCATCGCAACGATACTTAAATCCTGCCGCTTCATTGCTTGTTGTAACTCGTCCAATCGACACCAGACTTCTGATTCAAACGCTGCACCACCACATGAAAATATGCCAACGATCTTCCAATTCCGACTTTCCAGTTGGATAGTGTCGCCGACAGAAATATCGTCTGCGCTTGCCCCAAGTTTAGTGGCGGCAAGCCTGCCGATAATTATCTCTCCGGCCTCGGGCCATCTCCCCTCGTCCAGTTGAAACTGTTGACGCACTAAACACGCCTTGGGCGTGACACCGCGAACCAAACCCAAGGTCTCCCGATAGCCTTCTCGTCCGACTTCTTTGATACCTACTTGGGTTCCTAGGTAAAGTTCAGGAGAAACGTATTTAGTTCCATACCGCTCCTGAATTCCTTGAATGCTTGACGGAACCAAATCATTTGTTCGCATTGGTATCGATGAGTATTCGAGGTTTTCACCCATTCCCAAAGAGAAAACGAGTGCCGTCCGACTATCCCCACTGACGGATAACGATTTCTCCAGCCCGCGAATAAATCCAACAACAACTAGAACAAGCAGCACAACCGTGGTCAGGCCAACGAATGTCAGAAAAGTTCGCAGCGGCCTTCGAAACAGATTTCGGACACCGTACTCCCACGGCAATGGGCGAAAAAACATGTTTGCCACTCACTTCTAAAGAAAATCAAATTCAGCGGCATCATTCAATGCCAGAGAAAACGTCAATGCATTTGGAAATGCCATTGCCGCTGCTAAATGATAAAAGAGCTGTGAAGGCAGCGCATTTGCCGACCGAGATTTCGCGCGCACGCCGGCATTTCAAACGCACACCAGCGTGAACGAGATTCATTATCCGAGTGCACCGACATTACGTCGGTTAACAAGAAAGAAACCAGTTCAAATTCAAACAGTACGGATTTTTGATCAAACAAATCGGCCGCATCTGGCATTGTTGCCCCGCTGCACAGACAGGCGCATTTGTCTTCTGTGTCTTCCTCAGGAAAGACCGGGGTTTCAAATCCGGAGTCGTCACAGCAGCACTCACTTGACGACGATGCAATCGCTTCACCGCAGCAATCACTCCATCCCAGCTGACACCGAAGCGGGCAGCTGATAACCATAATTGCGAGTAAGATTTTTAAAAATCGGTGCATGCGAGGTATTAAAAAAGACCGAGTTGACTTTTGGAATAATACACTTGATCCACTTATTCTTCAACTAAGATCTCGCAAAGCTTAAAACCGCTAACAAATTTGCGGCAAATCTTAATGATTTTTTGGGAATTCATGGTCAAACTGAATCAAGAGCCAGTAAAACCTGATAATCTTTCCCTATACAATTAGGACAGTCTCGGAAATCTTGTTAATCTAGACCCGACGAGTCAATTCGAACCGTCTGTTGCAGATGCAACAAACAACGCGAAACTTTGAAGCAACCATTTCCTTTTTTGGTTGACCTTCTTTCGTTGAGTATCGGTAAAGTCCTGAACCTTAGTTATTTCCACAGAATCAGCATTCATGCCAAAACAAATCAATCATCGTCGAGATTTCCTTAAAAAAACCGCCGCGACCGGTGCCAGTTTAACGCTCCCTTGCGTTTACACGCCCACGAACTCACTCGCGGCAATTACCCGGGGAAAAAATGACCGGATTCCTATTGGGCTTATCGGCGCTGGTGGAATGGGTAACGGAAACATGCGAGCAGCCAAGGACTGGGTTGACGTTGTAGCAATTGCCGACGTGGATCAAACACGGCGCGAATCAAGCAATGCATCGCTCAGTAAAGGCAAGGCAGATACCTACCGCGACTACCAAAAGATCTTAGATCGAGACGACATTAAAGTCGTGCACATCGCGACTCCAGACCACTGGCACACAAAACCTCTGATCGAAGCAATGTATGCCGGCAAGGATGTTTACTGCGAAAAACCGCTCACCCTGACAATTGACGAGGGTAAGTTGATTCGCAAGGTTCAAAAAGAAACTGGCCGCATCGTTCAAGTCGGAACCCAACAACGCAGTTCATTCAATCTATTTACTAAAGCGATTGCACTCGTAGCCGATGGTCGCCTCGGAAAAATTAAACGAGTAGAATGTTGCATCGGTGGCGCTCCCAAGTGTGATGCCATTCCGTCCGCTCAAATTCCCGCGGCTCTTGATTGGGATCGTTGGCTTGGTCCGGCTCCAAAAGTCGGCTACTTGAATCGCCCAGATCCGGCAGGGAAAAAGCGACGAGGCAACACCAATTGCCATTACGAATTTCGCTGGTGGTACGAGTATTCAGGCGGAAAGCTCACAGATTGGGGCGCACATCATGTCGACATTGCCAACTGGGCACTTAAGTCCAATGGCCAAACAGAGGGGCCACTATCGATTTCCGGAAACTCGCAACACCCTGTAGAATTTAAGGACGGGTTTCCCATCCAGCGAGACCGTTACAACACCGCAACTAATTTTTCGTTCACCGTCAAATACCCCGGCGATGTAGAAATGATTATCAAAAGTGACGGACGGAATGGAGTTTTAATCGAAGGCGACAAGGGACGTATTTTTGTTAGTCGAGGTAAGCTAGACGGTGCTCCGGTCAAAGCGCTTGCGGAAAACCCGCTGCCCGAGGACGCCATTCAAAAGGCCTACAAAGGGCTGCCAATGGAACAAAATGAGCGATGGGCTCATTGGGCAAATTTCCTTTATTGCCATCGTGAACAAAAAGAGCCCATTTCTGACGTTCATTCCCATATGCAAATGCTTAATGTGTGTCATCTGGCAGGCATCTCTGCCCGCTTGGGACGCAGCTTAGAATGGGACGACAAAAACGAACAGATCGTTGGCGACGATCTCGCGAACTCTTTCCTGGCACGACCCTACCGAAAAGGGTTTGAGATCAATATGTAGAATTCCTCTGGTTCCTCACCATTTACAAGAAACGCGTTTTCACAAGAGAGTGGAAGCGCGTTTTTTTCTCGAAACGAGTGAGCTGATAGATTGATAAAACTATTCGACAGCTTTATCTCCATTTTTAATCGTACCCATCGCTTTAAATACACGAGGGTCGATGTCATCGCTAATGAATCGTACGGAGCCATCAACGAAAGCAAAGGTAGTTAGCCCACCGCCATGCATACTGTTAAACTGAGCGAAACCATGAAAATGGATTTCAAGAATTTCTTCACTGCCGTCATCGTTTACTATCACGACAGGATCACGCCGAGGCGGATTATTTGGCGGCTCTCCAGTCCATCCCACTACCCGCCAACCAGTATGTTCGGACCCGTCAATGATTCCAGGCCACTGTGAATCAAAGACGTTAGCACTTCGCTCACCCATTAAAATAGTGTTGGAAAGCCCATCCCGAACATCACGCAACGGAGTTGTACTGTTTTCGTAGAACATCCCGTCGATGAAGCCGATTGAATCAAGTAAATCTGCTGATGGGCAAAGTTGACCGTCACCCATGTCTTCTTGCCTAACGGACGAACCAATGCAACCAACGTAATGTGTTCGCCCAACGTCTACGAACCCGTCGAGACCCTCCAGTTGAAATGTATTTGAGTTGTTGCCGGAACTGGGACAATACAAAAGCGGGATCCGTTCTTTGATGATTGCTTGATTTTCGTCAGCGTCCGTAAAAGTCGAAAAGTCAATCTTTGAATAGAGATTTCCTTGTTCGATAAACGGCAAAAGATAGCTGATCGTCCCCCAACCAAACTCGCTGTTCCAGCCATTGGGGAAATGACTGTTTGAGGTATTAAAATTCTGATTAGCCAAGCCGAGTTGAATCAAATTAGAACTGCACTTAGTGCGTCTGGCCGCTTCTCGTACGTTTTGCACAGCGGGTAAAAACATCGCGATCAAAATCGCAATAATTGCAATTACCACTAACAATTCAATAAGGGAAAAACCGCGTTTTTGTTTATTCATATATACACCGCTTCCAACGAATACCACTGAGAAATGTATCGGTGGTGCTCCCTTTGGTCAAACAAGACAATTGAGCAATAACTGAAAATATAATAAACCATGCTCAGATTTAGCCCCTGCCACCATTCAACCATTGGATTCGAGAGGAACTATATTCTGTGGTCGGAGGCGGAGCATTTCGAGAAACTGGATAACTTAATCAGCGAAACCACCCCTCTTTTCCAATGTTTTTAAAAATTTTACAGCACCAATGGGGCATGCCGTATTTTCGCCCTTAGTTTCCCTAGTACAATTACGGCATGGATGCACGAAAAATATTAGGTGTCAGCAGCGAAGCAACACCGCAGGAAATTCGCAGAGCGTATCGAGAGAAAGCACAAAAGCACCACCCCGATCAGGGTGGGGACAGTTGGGCATTCCAGCAAGTTCAAGATGCCTACGAAGCACTGTCAAATAGAGACGCTGCTAATCCTTTCGTAGAACCAAATCACTCCGAAGCTCCAACTGACCAAACATCAAACGAGCAGGAAAACACCAACAAACATGCGGAAGGGCATCCCAACCACGGTTGGAGAAATTTGTTTACTGGCCAACTTCCGCTTCAAAACCAGACGACTGTCTTTATCCTGATTAATTGTCTCGATATTTTCATGACGCATCGACTTCTTTCTGGTGTCGAAGGAGCGCGTGAAACCAACCCCTTCGCGCAGTTTTTTATTGATCAGTATGGTTTCAATGGAGCCATCGCTTTTAAACTCCTGATCGTTTCGGTTGTCTGCGTGATCGCACAAATTGTGGCAATCAAGAAAGTAAGAACAGCTAGATTTTTACTGAACGCTGGGTCTACCATCACAGGTATTGTCGTAGTGTACAGCTTCCTGCTTTATCTAAACCACACCAACCCTGGACTTTAACGTCCAATCGAGCGTTTAAAAATTGTTGGTCCTCGGCGGAAGTTTGTTCCCGTTGGCATTCGAAGCCGTTTGTGCTAGTTAGCGATGGGTGTGACACTTTGCATCATCCACGCACAAAGCATCGCACCATAAGTGCCTAAGGCATACCCTAGGACAGCCAGCAAAACACCAACGGGTGCGAGAGCGGGATGAAACGCTGCTGCGACTACTGGAGCACTCGCGGCTCCACCAATGTTTGCCTTACTACCAACTGCTAAAAAGAAGTACGGGGCGCGAATCATCCACCCAACGAAAAACATTAAGCCGACGTGAAATGCCATCCAGATACCACCAATCAAAAAGAAACCAGGGTGATCGGCTAACGCCCGAATGTCCATTCCCATTCCGATAACGGCCACGAGTATAAAAATAAAGACGGTTCCTATTTTGGACGCACCAGCACCTTCATAATTTCGAAATGGAGTGAACGAAAGCGCAATGCCAATTGCAGTTGAAAGAACTATCAGCCAAAAAAACGAACTCGCGAGCCCCAGATCCTTTAGAAAGCCGTAGGGATTCTCCCCGATAATTAGATTTCCGTCCGGCCCAGACACCATCACTTGAGCACTTGTAATTGTGGCCTGAACACTCTCCGCAATGAAGGCACCCGTAAAGTGGGCGAACGCTGTCGCACCGAATCCAATCGCTCCAATGACCATTAGATCGGTAGTCGTTGGCACTCTTGTCACCCGCTCGCTAAAACTCTCCATCTTCGCCTTCAATCGCTCAATACTCGACGAATCGGCTTTGAAAATTCGATCAATATCTTTAGAAAACCCGACCCCCATCAACAAAAAGAACATCCAAACCTCGGCAACAATCACGTCAACCGCAACCATCACGCTGTACAAATCCTCCAATTGCCCCGAGACCTCTACTCCGGCATCTGGCTCCGGGGTCATGAACACGACTTGCATCGCCGCCTGATTTGCACCACCTCCAATCCAACTTCCAGCGACCGTACTTAAGCCCCTCCAGACTGCAGCGGGCCCATCGACGCCGACGATTTCGGGATAGATCCAAGCTACCGCCAATACAGCCAACGGGCCGCCCACGACGACACCGACTGAACCGGTTAAAAACATAATCAATGCTTTGGGGCCAAGAGCATAAATCTCTTTTAGGTCAATGCTGAGTGTAAGCAGAACAAGTGTGGCGGGTAACAAAAATCTTGTGGCTACGTAATAGAGTTGAGAGTCATGATGATCGACCAAATTAAAAAAGGTCAAAAGTGACGGAAGAAAATAACAAACCAGCAGCATTGGAATGACTTTATAAAACAACTTCACTGCTGGAAATTCAAGGCTCGAACTCCAAAAAATCAATCCAAGCATGACCATCAGAATGCCAAAAATCACAGCATCATTCTTGAAAAACGGCCCGGAATCATGATGCTCCACTTCGATCGCATTGCCGCTTTTGGGATCGCTCGCTTCAGTTTCACCAGCTGTTTCTGTAGTTTTCTCTATTTCAATTTCAGCCGAAGCTGCGACAGGCGTATCATCTTGAATTACCTCCGCACCGCAAATCGATAGACCCGAAAACAAGCTAATCAAAATGATGATAATTCTAGCCACGTTATCTCTCGCTGAATTTTGAACGATACGAGTGATTGCCAACAAAAAGGAAGTCTACTCGCGATTACTAACTTACAAGTTCATAAATTCTAGCAGGGTTTCCCAAGCGTGGGGATAATAGAGCGGCTTAAAACCGCGGCGATTTAGATAGCTTTGTCACCAATTGGAGAAAGCCTGCTACCAAATTAACTGGCTTCGGAGAAAGGTGAACAAGGGATGCGATGTTGATTGATCAATTGGTGACCTTAGAACCTCGGTTTGATGGCTTGAAGCAAACGGCGACCGGCATTCAATCTCAACCCATTAAGACTTTTGAGATCGCTTTTTCGATGACAATTTAGTCGATTTTTTTTTCGCTTTGTTTTTCGTCTTTGCGCGGGCTCTCACTGTCGAACCATCTTGAGCCTTAGCTGATTTTTGCTGCAATCTTGATCGCAACGTGCGTTCAACTTTTGCTCGATCAGCCGTTTCCAATTCTCTCGCGATACATGCCAATTCCCAGGCTGCTTTTTTGGTATATTTCTTGAACGAAAAACTGATCTTACTACGAGCACCCGTTCTCGTTTTCCAAGATGCACAGTAGCTTGAATAAGTTTTCCCGCACGTCGATTCGCACACCGAAAGATGCACGCCTACGACCCCACTTTGGTTGCGATGAGTCCGAACCCCCTTTGTTGTCTTTGGAGGAGGCAGTTGTGATACCAGTTCACGGTATCGGGCACGCGATGCGGCCAACGCCTTTCTTTTACCGCTGTATTTTTTATCAGAAAAAAACTCGTTCGTGTGCTCCCCATCGCGAGAAATTCGCATCATATAACCAAACGTGCCCTGCGATTCGATATCATAACGGGTGATACCGCGTTCAATTAATTTAGTTCCCATCAGCACAGCCCACCGTTTCTTTAATGGTTTGTCAATTTGCATGCGAGGGTCAGACAACTGCTGCCACGCGGCTCACTTTTGACAGATACAAGCCAAGCCATAAAGTTCGACGGATCAACCAAGAACTACCAATTGCTTCACTTCTAACAACTCTTAGGTTATGATTTTGCAGTGTAGAAAACCATGAAAACTTTGCAGTTGATTTGCCAAATCGGACTCCTTTTTATTTCGAGAAAATATGTTGAAGCCAGCCACAGTCTTAATTCTCGCATTATCGTTACAACTGAACTTTGGTGGAGTCATTTGCTCCCAAGAAGCAACACTGAGTAAAAAACCCAACATCATCTTTTTGCTCACAGATGACCAATCGACTATCACGATGGGCTGTTATGGCAATGACAAAGTTAGGACGCCGAACCTGGATCGACTCGCGACTGATGGCGTGATTTTCGATCGGCATTACGTTACTACCGCAATCTGCATGGCCAGTCGTGCAAACATCTTCACTGGGCTCTATGAGTTCCGCACGGGTTGTAATTTTAACAATGGAGATTTAACGCGAGAACTTTGGCAAACCAGTTATCCCATGCGGTTCAAACAAGCAGGATACCGAACCGCATTTGCCGGAAAATTTGGAATCCAAATTGAAGGTGAAAAACAACTGCCGAGTCAAGACTTTGATCTTTGGGGGGGCGGCCCCGGCCAAACGAATTACGTCACGGCGAGAAATCCAGCCATGAAGAAATACGCCCCGACCAATCCCCATTCAACCTTAGCCTATGCGGCATTTTCAAAAGACTTTATCGAACAATCCGTTAACGCAGAGGTTCCCTTCTGCCTCTCGATTAGTTTTAAAGCATCTCATCGGCCGGTTCAGCCCGATCCAAAATTTGACTCGGTTTACCAAGACACAATTTTCCCCAAACCAAAAAATTATGGTCGGGAAAATGGCTTGCATCTAGCTGAACAGAGCAAGACTGGTCGTCAATATCCACGTTTCGAGGAGTGGGGTTACTCGGACGATTATGTAAACGTAATGCGTAAATATAACCAACAGATATTTGGGGTTGATGTAGCAGTTGGGGAGATCCGGGCAGCGCTGAAAAGCCAAGGAGTTGAAAACAATACCGTCATTATTTTCACCTCCGACAACGGTTTTCTCTGCGGTTCACATGGTTATGGCTCAAAAGTAATACCGTACGATGAATCAACCCGAGTGCCGCTGATTATTTTTGACCCAAGGCATCCAAGTTCTGGAAAACAGATTCGATGTGACTCTTTAACTGGCAGCATTGACCTATCGCCGACTATGCTCGACCTCGCAGGGCTTGCCGAACCGGACAACATTGACGGCGTGAGCCTGGTTCCACTGCTGGAAGCGCCGACAAAACCAGTGCGCGAGAGCCTGTCACTGATGAATTTCTGGGGACCACGCACCGCACATTCATTTGGCGTGGTGACCAACTCTTGGAAATATCTTTACTGGTACTCTCAAGAGAACGACATGTTAGCCACCGAGGAGTTGTTTGACATGAATCAAGATTCAAACGAACTGACGAATGCGGCTAATGATGATTCTAATTTAGAGGCACTCAATAAAATGAGGAACCTCTACGACCAACACCTGTATGAAATTAATGAGAAAGCGATTCGCCCCTCTTATCGAAAGTACAAAGACCTGTTCGACAGAAAACAGACGTGGGAAAGTAAAAAAGCGATCTTAAACCAATGACGTCAATGAGTCCGACTGCAGTTCTGCCAACGTTTTGAAACGTTGAATTCTGTTTTCGCGCCGTCTCTATTTTGGCGTTGCTCCTAATCTTTGGAAATTGACGGTGAACGACAATTCGTCTTTCTCATCCGTTAGGCCTGCGATCACCAATGGATGAAATCCTTCGCCAAGATTAAGCTCAATCTTAGTCGATACTCTACGACGCTCGTTGTCAAAATCTGCATCGATAATTCCAGCCTCATGTAATCGAACGAACGTCCTTGATTTAGAATGCAGGGAAACTAAATACCGGCCCGACTCCATGACTTCGACGGTGCGAGCCACCATTACAGCCCCGCCATTGAGGCACCGAAATTTACCAGAGAAATTTGTCTGAGTTTCGGACAGAACAATCTTTTTCTTAACATCTGATGACAAAGTTGCCTCTTTTCTACTTGCAGTCAGATCGGGCACGTACTTAAATTTTCCCTCTAAACATTTTTCGTATCCTGCTTTTAACTCATTTTCGTTTTGATAACCGGGAATGAACTCCGAATCGTAGGGGCGACGAGCCGTCGCATTGGGAATTCGAAGCCGCATGACTTGATCCCGCATACGCTGTTCAAGTTCCTTAAATTTGCCTGCCGAATTCGCTAGATTTTTTCGCTCACCGACATCAGTCTTTAAGTCATAAATTTCGAAAGGATCTGTATGCGATTTAATGTTGGTTCGAATCCCCTTGAATCCGTCGAGGTGTATCACCTGCATTTCACCTCGCTTCTTCCCACCACGAGAATTAAGAAAGTCAGGATAGGGCTTTGTCTTTCCCTTATTTTCGTATTCAACATAAACGCGACTTGGCTTTCGATCTTGGCCACCTTGAAGTGATTGCATCATCGAAACGCCATCTGTTCTTGCGGGGGGAAGCACACCTGCCAGTTCAGCGAAAGTTGCCATCCAGTCATGAAATTGCGTTGGTTTCTCATGAACGAAACTAGTTGGAATTCTTGTTGGCCACCACGCGATCGTTGGCATTCGAATACCGCCTTCCCATGTGTCACGCTTAGTGCCGTCAAATGGCCCATATGACTGGAAATCACTCGCCTCAAACCGTTTTCCCGCAATGTAGGTTTTGTCATGTGGGCCGTTATCACTCGTGAAAACGACCATCGTATTCTCTGATATCCCCAGATCTTTAAGCGTAACTAACAAATCTCCAACACACGAATCAATTCTTCGAACCATCGTCGCAAATCGTTCCTGAACATCCGACCATCCCTTATCGCGATAATCAGGGTGAAGATACGAATCAATCGGTGCCGAAGCGGTGTTGATCATCTCGCCAGGTTGCCCGACCCAGCGAAGGCCGCCCTCCACACCCATTCCGTTCGGATACGGTCCGGTAGGGACTTGCAATGCCGCATGGGGAGTGTCGAACGCAAGATATAGAAAAAAGGGTTGTTCAGGTGACGTTTCCCGGTGTTCGATAATCCATTGCTTACTCCGAGCCGTGAATAAATCCGTGGTGTAACACCCTGTAAGTTGGCCCGAGACTTCTCGATTGTTCCACCAAACCTGTTTGCCAACGCGATGCGACTCAGAATTACCGATCGGCCACGGGTGACTTGGATAATGAACATGTCCATCCACATGGGCGACATACCCAAAGAACTCATCAAAACCTCGCTTGGTTGGATAGGCTTCCCATGTTTTCGAATCCTTTCCTTCACCTTGCAGACCGTACTTCCCAATCAACGCAGTTTTATAGCCAGCGTCTTTTAAAACCGTAGCAACCGTATGATTATCGTTCAGTGCTTTATCGAACTGATTGTTGCGAACCGTGGCATGCCCTTGATGCACCCCCATCAGAAACGATGCGCGGCTTGGTGCGCAAACTGGGGCAGGGCAGTAATGATTGGGCATCAACACCCCCTCACTGGCCATCTGATCTAAATAGGGGGTTTTGTGACGGCGGTGATGCTTCGATGAGTTTTGGTGCAATATTCCAAGGTCGCCCCAGCCTAAATCGTCAGCAAGAATAAAAATTATATTGGGCTGATCCTGACCCACTACCGAATGGCCAAAATAAAACAAACTACATGAAACCAACAAAACCCAAATGGAATTTTTAAACATCAGCCTATTTCCCAACAGAAAAAATTCACGCGATAATAATCGGCATTTAGATATTAATTGCCGCGATCTCAAGCAGGATTACCATTCTCGCTTTTATCCACTGACTGAGGGAGTCAGGCAATGATCTCTTTAATTACTTCACCGCCAAACTGAGACAACTGCTTGTAACGTCCGCCGTGGAAATACGTTAATTTGTTGTCATCGAGTCCCAACAGATCAAGCATAGTACAATGGACATCCCGAATCGGATGCACAACGTCCACCGCTTCTCCGCCAATCTCGTCGGTCGCGCCAACTACCGCACCTTTTTTCACGCCACCTCCAGCAAAGAACATGTTCATCGCGTTGGCGTTATGGTCTCTTCCGATGGCTGTTTGACCACCGCGAACGGTATTATCAGGCGTTCGCCCGAACTCCCCCGTCCAGACAATGAGGGTATCTTCAAGCATCCCGCGAGATTTGAGATCCTTGATTAGCGCGGCAATCGGTTGGTCAATCGACTGAATTCGCTTTTTATGGGCTCGTTCAATGAAGTCATGTGAATCCCAACCGCCAGAGAAAATCTGCACAAACCGGACACCCTTTTCGACCAATCTTCGCGCCATCAGACATTTCCGGCCAAACTCTGCAGTCGAGTCTTGATTCAGTCCGTACATGTCCAGTGTGGACTCAGACTCTCGACTCAGATCCACCAGATCTGGCACCTCCATCTGCATCCGAAAAGCCAGTTCGTAGTTATCCATCCGGGACTCCAACTCCCGATGTTGAGGATGACTCTTCAATGACTCGCTGTTCAGTTCAGAGAGCAAGTCAAGATTCGAACGTTGGTGGTCGCGAGACTTCCACTTGGGTGGATTTAGATCCAAAATGGGCGAACCCGATGAACGTAAACGCGTCGCTTGATACTTCGATGGAAGAAAACCGCTGGACCAGTTTCCAGATCCACCTTGAGGTGCAGCCAACTCTGTCATCACCACGTACCCAGGTAAATTCTGGTTCACCGAACCCAGACCATAATTCACCCAGGAGCCAATTGCGGGATCACCGCCAAAACGACTGCCGGTGTTCATGTGGAATAACGCAGCAGGATGATTGACCGATTCAGCCTTACAACCACGATAAATGCACAACTCATCTGCAACATCAGCCTCTGCCATGTGCGTAAAATGCTCGCACATCTCAATTCCGGATTTCCCAACTTTTCGGAACTTGTAAGGACTCCCAACGTAAAAACGGTTGCCGCGAGTCATCCCCGAAAACCGTTCATTTTGACTGACGAATTTTTTTAGATGAAGCTCACTCAGCTTAGGCTTGGGATCGAATGTCTCGATATGGGACGGAGCGCCTTCCATGAACAACATAATAACGGATTTCGCTTTTGCAGCATGGTGCGGCTTCTTTGCGTTATCCTCGGTAAGGGTCTTTCCATGGGCAGCAACGTCGTTCCCTAGTAAACCGGTCAGTGCAACAGAACCCAGCGACGCACCGAGTCCGTACATAAAGCTGCGACGGTCTAATTCACTTCTTAAGCCGTTCATAAAAACTATTACACCTCAAGTGAGACGATCAAAACTCGCTATTTTTTAATATACAAACATGAATTCATTACTATTTAAAAACAACAAACACACATCCGCTAATGCTCGGGTTTCAGCAGACACATCACTGGCCTGCTTGTCCGGGCTGTAATTCTCGTAGATATCCAAACGCTCCTGGTATTCAAATGGATCGCCGGAAAATTCTTCGACGACACGCCTTGTAATTTCTGTCGGGAAGACTTCCGGCTCGGGCGGATGCTCAAGATGATAAGCCACCATGTCTTGGTAATGAGCTACCAGACGTTTTAGCATCGCCGGTGAAGGTACCTTTGCGAGTGCTCGCTGGTATCCCTTTTCAATCTGCCCTTCAACCGAGTCGAATTCTTTTTGCAATCGAACGGCCATCGCAATGGATCTCTTCGTTACAACATCACTGTTAAGAAGCGTGAAAACTTGTGGAGTTACACTTGCCGAGTCGCGCATCTCGCATGATTCACTTGAATTTGGTTTGTCAAAAACCTCCAACAGAGGGTCTGACAGCCCGCGAATTCGCTGAATATAAACGCTGCGGCGGTTTCGCTGATCTGGAGTTGCGTCTGGTTGATAACCTGGGGCAAGCGAAAATTGAATCATTCTCGGAGACAACGCCACCTCGAGATTAATCTCAGGGCGAATCGGAAGGCCGCCCACTGCCAAGTTGAGTTCATCACTCAGCATCAACATCGTATCTCTTAGCTCTTCCGCGGTAAGACGGCGAGGATTGAAGTAGGTCATAAGTTCGTTGTTTGGATCGACATTGCCAATCTTTATATAATCGGGATGCGAACTTGCCCTTTGATATACCTGGCTACCCATGATTTTTTTATTCAACCATTTGATCGACGAGCCGTTGGCCACAAATTCAGCTGCCAAATAATCAAGCAAAAGTGGATGTGTGGGAGTTTTACCAGATGCTCCCAAATTATTCGGATTCCCTGCGATCCCCTTTCCAAAGTGGAGACTCCAAACCCGGTTCACGATTGACCTGACGGCAAGTGAATTATTTGAGTCAGCAATCCATCTTGCTAAACCTAATCGCCGTCCGTCAACCGATTCCGTCAGCCCATACTGATCCTCACTCGTAACGGACGCACTCGATTTTAGACCAATGGCACTAAGCACCCCCGGAGTTACTTCAACAGACGGCGCATAAACACTGCCTCCCTCCAAAATCCGTGTCTTCGTAATCGGCTTTACTTTGGAACGCTGGAACTTATTTTTGGGCATCCGCAGTTTCAATGACGATTGAATATAATCACCACCGTTAAATACTGATTGCGCCAGAGGCTCAAACCGTTCCATGCGGCGTGTCCAAATTCTGACATCCTGCTCTCTTACTTTGAGCTCACCTTCTTCGGCAATGGATAAGCCAATAAATCTTCTTGGCTTTTCACCGGTAAACGTCGCCAGTCGCCGTTTGTCGAAGGGAGCATAATCCGCTTCACGGCCACGTTCTTTGAACCATGCCTTCGCCGCTCGCTCACGTTTAGCGTACAGGAGGTTCATTTTTTCCGTCGCATGAGCCAGCATGGTTTCGACATGTGATTTCTGCTCAGTGAAACCATTTCTGCTCTCTTCGCTGGAAAACTCCGATGGCATTTCAGCAGGCTGAGTCGTCGAGAATGCGGCGTACATTCGGTAATAGTCACGAGTTGGAATGGGATCGAATTTGTGATCGTGGCATTTACAACATTTAAGAGGCGTCGAGAGAAATGTCTCACCTACGGCATTTGTCAAATCATCGAGATAGATTTGGCGACTAACCTTCTCGGGCGTCATTGCCGTATGCTCCCACGGGCCCATTCTTAAGAAGCCAGTCGAGACAAGGCCCTCCGCTAAACTAAAACTTGACGCCTCGTCCGTCGCTTGGCTTTCTTCGTTCGCAAATTCATCCCCGGCAATTTGTTGCACAATAAATTGATCGTAGGGTAAATCTTCGTTGAACGCGCGAATCACATAATCGCGGTAACGCCATGCATTGGATCGCTCATAATCATTTGAGAAACCACCCGTGTCGGCATATCGAACTACATCCAGCCAATGCTGCCCCCATCGCTCACCATAGTGAGGGCTGGCTAACAATTCGTCGATGAGCTGATTCCAGCTTTCAATCGGATCTTTCTCGTAATCATTTACAAACGCAGCGGTTTGCTCAATTGAAGGCGGCAAACCCAACAGATCGTAATAGGCACGGCGAACCAAAACCGCAGGCGATGCAATCTCGGCCGGTTTCAATTCGGCATCTGTAATTCTCAAATCAACGAAGGCATCAATCTCGGATGACGGCGTTAACGTCGTCTCAGGCACCTCAGGCTTAACAATCGGAGCAAACGCCCAGACCGCTTCCTCCTTGTATCTTCGCTTGTCCCACGCTTTTGATTGGCCGCCGCTGGTCGCAATGACCTTTCCCGAAATATCACCATCATCAGCGGTCAAGGTTTTAATAAGTTCTTGCCGTTGGGCGTCCGGCCAGACCGCCCCTTGATCGATCCAACTCTCTACTGCGTCAATCTCATCTTTTGAAAGTCGGTCGTTTTCCTTTGGTGGCATTTCTAAACCATCCCACCGAATCGCCTCTACCATCAGACTTTGTTTTGAGTTGCCACGAACCATTCCGGCTAAACCGGACTCACCACCTTTAAGAATTCCGTGAACACTGGTGACGTCAAATTCGCCCTTGAGATCGGCGGGGTCGCTACCATGGCAAGCAAAACAACGCCGTTGAAGAATTGGTAACACGACAAGCGTAAATTTTTTCTCGGTGTCGAGTACTTCTTTTGCACCTGACGGATTTTGAGCCAAAGCATCGCTCAACGAACAACTGACAAGCAATGCCAGTAATGCAAGAATTCGACAAATCTGAAGGCAGTTCATGGGTTTGGTTATTAGTTGGATAAACTGGGCAAATGTCAGACGTGACACCATTTATTCGAATATCCTAACGTCTTTTGCCGAATCAGCACAATTCAAATGCGACAAAAAACACTGAAGTTAAAAACCAAAATCACAATCCTTGTCGAAAAAAGCACAAAGCTGAACAGTCTAAAACAGACGCCCCGTTTTCAACGAACTCACCAATTGAGTCCTGTTCGGGTTCCCGTAAACGATCCCTCTGGAACTACTAAAACGTTCATAGGCAGCAATGAAAGCTAGTAGTTGATTTTGATGTAGGCGTTGGGTATTACCCTCCCATCATTTTCAATCAGAACGTTAGTCTCTTTTACCACGCGGTTATCGATAAAAAGGGAATCGCCATCGCTGTAGATAACAACTCCACCGGCAAGCTTTACTTTCTCGTCCGGGAGGAGTTCTCGATTCAAAAAGAACTCTGGGGGCTGAAATACCTCTGCTTTGGTTTGGATCAATTCGACCCCTAAGTGTGTCCACACGTGAGTGCCGTTTGAACTCCAAAGGTGAGTGAATTGATCTGCTTGCGGTTCTTGTGAGCAACCCGCATTTAATACAAGCATCAATGCAATAACTAAATACAATCCGCGTAAAGGGGAATTCGTTTTTCCAAACATTGGGGACGTGGCCAACCTCAATCCTAAACTTTTCAAACAGTTGAACTGTGTAAGAAACGATATTTCAATTTGATTAATTCACTTTTCCTTTTCGAGCAATTCGATTGATTTCACTTCAACCTTCATATCCTGGCCACCATGAAGTTGAACTGCAAATTTACCTGACTTCCTTCCCTTAGGATCTACCACGTCGCTTGCGAGAATATCATTAACGTGGGTAACAATTCGATCGCCGTGTGCCGAAACAACCATGGTCATCCAATCAACTGAGTTCCAGGCTTTGTCCCATTGTTTTTGTCGAATTGACTGACGATCCTCGGCAAAGGTCGGGAAATAATGTAAAGGCTTGACCAGCCAACCTCGGCCTCCGGTTTCATAAAGCCCGCCCATTAAAGCAGAATTTTCAAGTTCCGCCTGAATTCCGCTGATTCCAACGCCAGAACTATTGGGTTCGCTATGAAAATAAAATCCGCTATTCCCCTCGCCGATCCGAAAAGTAATCCTAGCGGTAAAATCGCCGTAGGATTTTTCACTAGTCAACAAGCCGTGCTTTGATTCACCTTTCGTACTTGTACCTAACAAAACTCCGTCTTTGATTTTCCAGTCGCCACCACCAGTCGCGTTCCATCCGTCAAGAGAGGTTCCGTCAAATATGGGGACCCATCGATGCCGCCCTCGCTTAATAACTTTCAAATTTTTGAACCTGTACAATTGATCTTTTTCACCGTGATGCTGAAGACCAATTTTCCCTGTTAAATCAACAGGGTCATAGTAATCCGTAGTCTTGACTCCATTGACCCAAAACTCCAGATGATCGCCTTCGCAAATAATACGATATTTATTCCAATCGGTTTTGTTTAGAGCATCCTGCGCCTCTGGCTGATCTTTCAGTGGATTGAGCCATTTGCGCCGACCTTCGTCATACAGGCCACCGGACCATTTTCGATCCGAAGGGTCTACCTCGCATTGATACCCGAAAACTCGATTTTTTGCTTCTTGTCCACGGACCATAAATCCAGAATTGGATTTCCCTTCGGGCAAATGCATTTCGCCTTCGAATACATAGTCACCGTAGTCCTCATTGGACATGAGAAAGAACTTTTTCTTGGCAACTAAGTGGATCTCACCGTCTACGATTGAGACGTCGCCCCAATCGAAAGGATTGTGCCAACCATCAGTTGATTTTCCATCGAAGAGACTGGTGAATTTTTCGTCGCCCGTTTCTTGCGCAGCTGCGAATGCTGACGAGCTGATGACGAGTAACAATATCAAACTAAACCTGAGCCACATAAAAACCTCTCCGTAAAATACTAATCGGGCTATCTAGGATAACTTTTTGCTCCAAAAATTAACACTTAATCTTCAAAGAAAAAACCATCCCGACGGGGATTCATCAACTTAGCTGACGATCTGACTAAATATTACTAATTAAACATCGCAGAGGCATGCTAAACGTAGGAAGCCCATCAGATTACAATGTCATCATTGGGATCGTTCAATTGTCTTGCCCCTGCTGGTTTTAGTCGCCGTTGACTTGGAGAGAAAATGTACGAAAGATTCGCTTTTTGGCTTTGTTTTCTGGCACTTGGACAATTCTGCGGTCCATTGGAAGCCCAGCAAAACGTGGACACACTCATCGTAGGCGGCCATTTTTTTAACGTGGAATCTGGCGCTTTTGAAGCCAATGCTTCCATCGCAATCACGCAGGGTCGATTTGCGGGGGTGGGCGAAAAACCCGATAGTTACCACGCTAAAAATACCATCCGTCTAAGTGATGAAGATTACATTTTACCTGGCCTCATCGATTGCCATGCTCATTACAATGTCCGCCTCATAAAAAAACGGCGGGAGGAATTTGAGTTCATGCCGCTCGTTTACCTTGCCAATGGGGCAACGGTAACATTTTCATGCGGTGAATTTGACCCCGTAGGCATGATGGAACTTCGCAAACGAATCGAATCAGGGAAACAAATTGGCCCGAGGCTGATCAATAGCGGCCCCTATTTTGGGAGAGCACGGCCAGGGTGGCGAGGTAAAAAAACTGAACAAGAGATTCGGGATGAGGTTGATTTTTGGGCAGCCCGCGGGGTCGGTGGTTTTAAAGCAAAAGCAATTGACCCCGATTCGTTGAAAACGCTGATTGATCAAGCACATAAATACAACTTAACGGTCACGGGACACCTTGATTCGGGCTATCGAAATAGCGTCAATCCAAAAGACGCAATCGACATGGGCATCGATCGAATAGAACATTTTCTTGGTGGGGATGCCCTTCCTAATTCTCAGTCGGCCTATCAGTCGTTGCAGAATCTCCAACCGGGTACTCCCGCCTATCAACAAATCGTTAAACATTTTATTGATAACGGAGTTTACTTCGACGCGACTCTAACTGCGTACGGGTATCTTGGAGAAACGACTGCGGAAACGCACGAAGAGTATCAATATTGGTATCCGGAAAATGAACTTTTTACACCTCATATGCAGGAGGTCGCCAAAAACTCTCCGCCGACTAAAGGAATGGAAATCTATCAGCGGATCTACCGAGTGAAGCAGACCACCATTGCACCGTATCACGCTGCCGGCGGCTTAATTACGCTTGGCACGGATCACGTCAGCAATGGAAACCACTTACCCGGATTTGGTATTCATCGCGAAATGGATGTCATGGTTCGGTCCGGTATTCCGCCGAGCGAAACACTGAAAATTGCCACCATCAACGGAGCCAGAGCACTGAAAATAGATAAAGACCACGGGTCAATTGAAAAGAAAAAGTCTGGCGATTTGGTAATCATCAAAGGAAACCCACTTACCAACATCCGAAACACGAGGAACATATCCCACGTCATCAAAGCTGGTGTCATCCACAATCCAACAAAGTTGTTGGACAGTGTCAAAGGTAAAATTGGGCCCGCAAACAATGACGAAGAGTTAGCGTGGTGAATTTGCCCGCAAATTTTTACGCCGTGTCCTATAAATTCCTGATTGCCGATCGCTAATGCAATTTTGAAGCCCGTTCCCGTTCTACTCTTTGAACCATTCCACGAATATTGAGCTAAAATTTCTCGTATTAATCTGCTGTTTCGCGACGAAAAAAATTGACACTGAGAACGGGTGTTTTCATAATGAGCGCGTTGGGGAAGAAAATTCTTGAACGGCTCCCAACACCTACTCCCGCCACTCCCCATCCGCTGCAAGGCCTACCATGATCAAGTTTCTCACCTCACTCACATTGTGCGTTAGCACGCTTTTCATTCACGGAGCAGATGCCGGGGCAGATGTTCTGATCGACGGTGATTTTGAATTGACTGGTGCTCAGGCTGGATGGCTCTACGGAACTGCCCCGAACAACGCCAATCAGGACGCAGCCGCTCCAGGAATTGATGTTCCAATCGAAGGGAACGAAACGCTACGAATCACGGGAAACTTTTTAGGTGGAGCTACGACCAGCTTTTCGGAAGCCTATCAAGAAATTGCAATCGATGGCACTGACTTTTCCGTTGGCGATGAAATCTCCCTACAAGGTCTTCTCGCCCACCAATCATCGAATGTGTTATCTGGAGGAAACGAAGCCTATTTTGAACTCGCCTTTGTTCTAGGCCCTTTTCTCAGTGGAAGCGTGCAGTCAGCATTCCTTACCCCGGAATCACGAAGAGACGAGTATCTGTTTTTTGAGACCGCAAAAACCACGATTCCTGAGAACGCTACGATCGTCCGGGCCTCAATCAAATACAAGCAAACTGGCAACAGCACGGGCGTCGCTTGGGCCGAAAATGTCAAGCTCGTTAATTTCACGACAGCGGTGCCAGAACCGGGATCACTTTCGCTTCTTTTATTCGGCATGACGGGTCTCGCCGTTAAAAGACGAAAAAGAACCCGCTAGCACTAGTTGGCCGCCGCCTGAACCAACGGACGCTTAAACCGAATAAAAACTACACAAGCCTGACTTTTGTCAGGCTTTTTTTGTTTCTCAAACGGACGAGATAATTGGAAACCGAGCCCTGAAAGTCATTCTTTTTTGTTAAAACAAGAAAACTTTTTTGATTTTTATTTTTACTGAACCATGTCGAGGGGGAGTTCTTCTAAAGCCTCAAACGTATCTTTGCCAGACTGAATGCCCCAAGGTTATCTTAACGGCGACACGCATCCCCTAACCTGTTTTGGGACAGCCCCAATTCTATAAATTAACGGTTACTGTTCCGATAGATATTGTTATGCGAAGATCGGAGAAGAATTCATATAATGGATTTTTCGCTGAGCCCATTTCACTTTTGATCAACTACAAGCTATGTCAACCACAACAAAGCCGGATACTTCAGAAACATCATCTCCCTCCAATCGAATCACTGGATCAGAAGCAGTTGTCCGCTGCCTTCTCGAAGAAGGCGTCGATTTAGTTTTTGGTTACCCCGGCGGGGCAATCATGCCGGTATACGACGAGCTATATAAATACAGCGACCAAATTCACCATGTTCTCGTCCGCCACGAGCAGGGAGCAACCCACGCTGCCCAAGGTTACGCACGCTCGTCGGGGCGCGTTGGTGCCTGTATCGCAACATCAGGACCGGGGGCGACGAACCTAATAACTGGCATTGCGGACGCCATGATCGACTCCACACCCATGGTTTGCATTACTGGCCAAGTTCCCAAACATCTCCTTGGGTCGGACGCTTTTCAGGAAACTGATGTCATGGGAATTACAATTCCAGTGACAAAATGGAGCTTTCAAATCACCGAAGCATCTGAAATTCCTGAGGTATTCGCCAAAGCGTTTTACGTTGCCAAATCAGGTCGGCCAGGCCCCGTCGTCATTGATATTACCAAGAACGCTCAATTCGGCGAGCTCGACTACCAATACGAACGCTGTGAAGTCGTAAAAACGTACGTTTCTCGCCCTGACGTTGGCCGAAACGAACTTCAGGAAGCGGCTGATCTAATCAACTCAGCAGAACGCCCGTACATTCTCTTTGGACAGGGCGTGATCCTTTCGGAAGCGGAAGCGGAACTCAAGGCGCTCGTCGAAAAAGCCGGTATTCCAGCAGCTTGGACCATCATGGGGTTGTCTGCTATGGACACCGACCATTCCCTGAACGTTGGCATGCTGGGGATGCATGGTAACTACGGCCCAAATGTCATGATCAACGAATGCGATGTGATGATCGCAATCGGCATGCGATTTGACGACCGAGTGACGGGTAACCTCGAAAAATTTGCCAAACAGGCCAAAGTTATCCACGTCGAAATTGACCGGGCAGAAATCGATAAAAATGTCAAAACGGACGTCGCCTTAGTCGGTGATGCCAAAGAAGTGCTAAGCCTTCTTACACCACTTGTCAATGAAAACTCCCATGAAGCGTGGCATCAGAAATTTAAAGAATGCGATGCCATGGAGTTCGACAAAGTGATTCAAAATGAATGTAGCCCCACCGAAGGAATGATGACGATGGGTGAGGTCATCAAAAACCTCAACCAACACACAAAGGGCGAAGCAATCATTGTCACAGACGTTGGGCAACACCAGATGGTTGCTTGTCGCTATGCAGAATTCAAACAAACCAAAAGCAATATTACCTCCGGTGGACTGGGCACGATGGGTTTTGGCCTTCCCGCTGCAATTGGCGCAAAACTTGGAGCTCCCGAACGGCAGGTCATAGCAGTCGTCGGTGACGGTGGTATCCAAATGACGATCGAAGAACTTGGTGTCATCTTGCAAACCGACGTTCACGTCAAAATCGTGCTGCTCAACAACGAATTTTTGGGAATGGTTCGACAATGGCAACAACTTTTCTTCGACAAACGTTACTCGGCCACGGAAATGGTTAACCCAGATTTTCAAAAAATTGCCGAGGCGTACAAAATCGAATCCAAACGAATCGATGATCGGGCAGATTTAGATCAGTCCCTTCAGGACATGCTCGATCACGACGGAGCCTACTTTCTAGAAGTCATGGTTGGAAAAGAAAACAACGTGTTTCCAATGGTTCCATCTGGAGCTGGTGTGTCTGAAATCAGACTTGAGTAATCGCAAACATTTCAAACGCACTTCTTTTACCGATCACCAACTACAATTCTTCCGACTTAATTATGCCCCAACAAATCACGATTGCCGTTTTCAGTGAAAATAAAGCTGGCTTGCTCCATCGCGTTACGACTAGTTTTACAAGGCGAAAAATAAATATCGAAAGCCTAACCGCCTCTCAGAGCGAAGTCCCAGGTATCCACCGCTACACGATCGTGGTTGAAATTACTCCCGAAGATGCGGACAAATTAGTCCATGCACTCGAAAAACAGGTCGACATTCAAAAAGCGTTTTGGTATTCCAACGACGAAATCATTTACAGGGAAATTGCGCTTTATAAAATTCGAGCGGAAGCAATGACCGATGGCAGTCCCGCGCTTGAGGTCGTCGATCGCCACCATGCAAGAATTCTATCCGTCGAAGAGCATTTTACAGTCATTCAAAAAACAGGTCGACGAGAAGCGACCACTCAACTGTTCGAGGAACTCGAGCCCTACGGTATCCTTGAATTTGTCCGGTCTGGCCGCGTGGCAATTTCGCGACCGATGAAAGAGTTAAAAGATTACCTAGCGGAACTCAAGGTCGCGTCCGCCCGCTAGTATCGGGCTTTCCGCATAGTTCCGTCTCTTGTTTGGCGATTTCTCCATTGGGGCATTCCTATTATGGAAATGCGCTCGCTGAGATGAGGAAGATGCCTTAGCGATCCAAGCTATTCGCGCTGAATTACTTGAATGTTGTGCGGGGACGAGCCAGTCAGCCTTCTCGAGTAGCGAGTAATAAATTGTTCTCTACTCAAGGCTTAAATTTTCACTTGGTTTTCCCGACAAATTCTCCCGCCTGTAACAAAAATCAACCACACGCGATTTTCCGGAACTTTGCATTTTACTCGTAAACAGATTAGTGCAATCCGTTTTTAAACTTGTTAAAATTGCCTTCTCGAAGACCACTCGATCCTTGTTAGGTAATTCTGATGAATTTATTTGCCGAACCACGCGCGACGCGATCTTGCCTCTCACTCCTCTCGCTCGTCGTATTATCCCTCGCGGTCTTGCCGTCGCCAGCAAACGCCCAATCAGAATTCACATTCAAACCTTCCGATAAAGTTTGCTTTATTGGAAATACACTTGCTGATCGGATGCAGCACTACCCTTGGCTCGAAACCTATTTAACGCAGGCCAATCCTGGAAAAGAAATTACGTTTCGCAACCTCGGATTTGCCGCAGACGAAATCAAAATACGGCCTCGTTCAGCTAATTTTGGCACGCCGGACCAATGGCTCTCCAAATGTGAAGCGAACGTTATCTTTTGCTTTTTTGGATATAACGAGGCGCTGCGGGGCGAATCGGGGCTTTCGCAATTTGAGGCCGACTTGACAGCTTCGATTGAACAAATGTTAGCTCAGAAATACGACGGAAAAACCGCGCCTCGCCTCGCTTTCTTTTCACCAATCGCCCACGAAAACCTACACAGCCCTCACCTTCCCGATGGGTCAGCGAATAATGAAAATTTAAAACTTTATACTGACGCCATGCGGCGAATTTGTGCCGAAAAGAATGTTCCGTTCTACGATCTCTTTGCACTCAGCAAAGAGCTTTACGACAAAAGCGATATCGCGTTGACAATGAACGGGATCCACCTTACCGACCACGGCAACCAAGAATTAGCCAAAGCCTTGACTCCAATTCTCGCTCCGTCGGCTGCCATCCCATCTGACGAGACAATCGCGAATCTACATGCCGCTGTGATGGATAAGAATTATCACTGGTTCAATCGCTATCGCGTAGTGGATGGATACAACGTATTCGGCGGTCGCTCCAAACTTGCGTGGTTTGATCAATCCAACGCGGATGTGATGATGCGAGAAATGGAGATGTTCGATGTGATGACAAACAATCGGGATCAGCATATTTCATCAATCGCCCAAGGCTCCCCGCAGCCTGTAAAAGACGACAATCTTCCACCGGATTTATCCGTTCGCCCAAATAAAGTAGGGCCACTGGAAAAAGGGGCTTGGCCTTATCTCGGTGGAAAGGAAGCAATTAGCAAAATGACGATTCATCCAAAGATGAAAGTCAATCTATTCGCCTCCGAAGAAATGTTTCCCCGATTAATAAACCCCGTTCAAATGTCCTTTGACGCCGACAGTCGATTGTTCGTTGCATGTTGGGAGTCCTACCCTCATTGGAATCCAAGCCAACCAAGGAAAGATTGCATTCTAATTCTGCCAGACAGCGACCAAGACGGTGTGGCCGACGAAAGCATTGTCTTCGCCGATGGACTGAACTCGGTCACGGGTTTTGAATTTTGGGGTGGCGGCATGCTGGTTGCCGCACCACCAGAAATTTGGTTCCTGAAGGACACCGACGGCGATGACAGAGCGGACGTTAAAGTTCGCATGCTCCAAGGAATCTCAAGTGCGGACACGCATCACTCTGCCAACGCCCTGATTGTCGGCGCTGATGGGTGGCTTTACTTCTCCCGAGGCATATTTAACGTTGCGAACTTCGAGACGCCTACCAAAACATTCCGGTCCGGCGCATCCGGAGTTCATCGCTTCAATCCTCGCACTTTTGAATTTGAATTTCATTTTCCAATCGGCCCCAATCCCCATGGTGATGTATTCGACCAATGGGGGTATCAATTTGCGAATGACGGCACTGGAGGCACTGGAAGTTATATAAACATTGGCAAAGGAATCGGGAACAAGAAGTGGTTCAAGAAACGTGTTCGACCAGTCCCATCCAATGGAATACTCTCGAGCAGCCACTTCCCTCCGCAACATGACGGGAATTTCCTGATCAGTAATGCGATTGGCTTCCTAGGTGTTGCCCAACATAAAGTGAACTACAACGGCGCGGACATTACGGCAGTCGAAATCGATCCGATTGTTTCCTCAACTGACCCAAACTTTCGTCCAAGCGACATGGAAGTGGGCGGTGACGGCGCGCTTTACATAGCCGACTGGCACAATGCCTTGATCGGCCATATGCAACATAACATGCGTGACCCAAATCGAGATCATTCCCATGGTCGAGTTTATCGAATTACCTACGAGGGACGCCCACTGGTCAAGGCTCCCAAAATGAAGGGTAAGCCAATTCCCGAAGTCTGCGAAAATTTCTTTTCCAAAGAAACGTCGACTCGATACCGCGCCCGGTTGGAATTGAGCGGCCGCGATAGAGGCGATCTAGAAACGCAGGTTGTCCAGTTTTCCAAACAATTGGACCCTCGAAACAACTCGGCAGACCGCGATGAGGCACAGGCGCTTTTGGAATGCCTTTGGGTTCTAGAGGAACAAAGACTGCCAAATTTAGAATTATTGACGCGGGTTTTTCAGGCCGAAGAAAGTAAAGTTCGTGCCGCTTCCATTCGTACTCTGGGGCATTGGAATGGGATGGTGGAAGGCTGGGAGCCAATTCTTATGGCTGCAGCCCAGGATTCATCCGCTCTCGTGCGTGCCGAGGCCGTTAAAGCCGCGGTCGACCTCGGTGGGCTCGTCGGTGCAGAAGCCGTATTCTCCGCTAATTCAAAGGAACTCGATCCCGAACTAGAGACAGTGCTAAATTATGCGAAATCCCAACTCAACATCGATCAGATGATTCGGCAGATGCTCGTTACCGGCAAATCCCTTTCGCCTAGTGCACGTGCATATGTTTTGGCAACGGGAAGCCCCGACGATCTGGTTCGCCTAAAGCCAAGTGAAGACGTTTATGGGGCTATCCTCCTACACGTCGATTCTAAATTGGGCATGCTGAAGAATTCGGTCAGTGCTCTGTCCAAACTTACTCGACAACCCAAGACAAAGCTGATTGTCGATTTAATTAAACAGGAACAAGCTAAATCCAAGGGTAATGTGGTGGGGCTCGGCAAGTTGTTAGCAGCCCAGCCGATCGAAGATCTTAAGTTGATTCAACCCGAATTAGAGGACTTGGCCGTCAATGGCTCCACCTCTCAAATCAAACGGCTTGGATACGCTTCTTGGGTTGCCGCGTCCGGTCCGGGGGATGCTTTTCTCGCCGCCACAAAATCCAAAAAACGGCTGCGGGATTTTCTCGATGCTGTTCCCTCCGTCAATGCCCGGGCACGCGGCAGCCTGTTTGACAAAGTAAGCCCACTCGTCTTTGAGTTGCCAAAACAATTGGGCGTCGAAACAGCGACGGGCGGCCTGAAAAATGGAATAAGTGCTGGGTACATGACTCCCCATGCAGCCAACGCAACTTCTGCAACCGTTGATCAACGGAAACCGCAATTGAGCGGAGAGATCGAAAATTTTGGACTATTCATTCCTAATGGACAACCGCGGGACGCGTTCACTAATGTTTTCAGCTCGTTTCTTGATGTTCCCAAAACCGGTAGTTATACGTTTTTCATTACCTCGGATGACGGCTCCCGCCTCTACATCAACGGGGAGGAACTGATTAATAACGATGGGCCTCACGGAATGGTGACTAAGTCAGGTACAGTTTCACTACCGACCGGTTTACATTCCATCCGGCTCAACTATTTCGATTCTGGCGGTGGAGATGGCTTGCAAGTCGAGTGGAGTGGTCCTGGCATCAATCGCCAACCCATTCCTTCAGACCGCTTATACATCGGTGGAGGAGAAACGCTGCGGGAAGTTGCCATTCGTGCGCTCGTTTCTATTCCGGGCAGGGATGCAGAAAAATTCGCAGTCCTCAATCGTGTAATTGCCTCTGGTGAGTTTCAACCTGCAGCGATTAGTGCCCTTAAGCAAGTGTCGGCTGATGGCTGGGAGGTCACAAAAATCAAGCCTCTCGTAAACAATATCATTGGCTATTTGAGTACACTTCCTCTCAACCAACGCACCTCCGCCGCGGCCAACAACGCGATGGACATGGCTCGAAAACTAGGTCTAAAACTCTCCGAATCCGACCGTGCTACTATTGAAAATCGACTAAAAAATCTAGACGTTCGCGTCATCGCAATTGGAACCGTACCCCATCGAATGATCTACGACAAAGAGATCATTGTCGTCGAGGCCGGAAAACCGGTTGAGTTCCGTTTTAGCAACACGGATTCCATGCCGCACAACTTTGCGGTGACCATGCCGGGGGCCTTGGCCGAAGTGGGAGAATTAGCAGAATCGACGGGTCGAGATGCCGATGCGATCGCGCGCCACTACATTCCCGATTCCAGTAAAGTCCTCGTCGGTAGTCGCCTCCTGCAACCAGGTGAAGAAGAAGCAATTAGCTTTATTGTTCCCAAAGAACCTGGAGTTTATCCATTTGTCTGTACTTACCCCGGACACTGGCGCCGAATGTATGGTGCCCTGTATGTGGTCCCCAAATATAGCGAATATGTCACCGCTCAAACCATGTACCTGGATGAGCTTGATTTGGAGGTCAAAGACCAATTACTGCAGACCAACTCCCGAGGGCAGGAATGGCAGTATGACGACTTAATTGGTGACGTCAAAATGATCATGGGCCGGTCACATGAAGTCGGTCAAGCCTCGTTCCAAGCAGCGAATTGCATTGCGTGTCATGAATTCGGGGGACAAGGAAGAAATTTTGGCCCCGATCTTTCAAAATTGACAGCCGACAAGCGAACCGCCAGTCATATTCTTCGATCAATATTGGAGCCCTCAAAAGATATCGATGAGAAATTTGCGTCGAATATATTCCTTATGGACACTGGGAAAACGCTTACTGGAATGATTATTGAAGAAACCGATGACGTCGTTAAAATCGTGATCGATCCATTGGCAAAAGATCAAATCACCATCCTCAAACAGGATGAGATCGACGCTCGAAAGAGAGCAAAACAAAGTCAAATGCCAGCTGGAATGGTTGATAAACTTTCGCGAGAAGAGATCATCGATTTAATCGCCTACGTTTTGTCCAATGCAAACCCTGACCATAAGATGTTTGAAGATGGGCACAAACATGAGGCTCAACACTAAACCAATCAACTAGCAAGAATTTCTTTAATAACTCAGAGTGAGTAAGACAGGGAGTCAATTGAAACTTCTCAATTTGACAAAACACCGTCACCATCGAAAGTAAAACCCTAGCGTAAGATACTTGCACCAATACCAGTTTTAATCCATTGACACACACCGTGCACAACAAAGAAACACATGAAAAAATTTCATTTACACCTTTTCATCCTTTTCATAACAATAGCCATCTTGCCTCTAAAAGCGAAGGCAGATGACTCACCAGATCGGCCAAATATTTTATGGCTGTTTCAAGAGGACCTGTCACCATGGCTTGGGTGCTATGGTTATGATATCCAAAAAGGACAGACGCCCACCATCGATCAGATGGCAGCGACAGGTGTCCGATTCTCACGAGCGTTTGTTCCGGCGCCTGTTTGCTCAATTTGCCGATCAGCAATGATCACGGGAGCTAACCAAATCCGGTTCGGTGCACACGAACACAGATCTGGTCGGGGAGACGCGTCCCGCACACTTCCGGAAGGTATGTGCACCATTGTTGATTTGATGAAGGCCGAGGGCTATTTTTGTTTCAACGTTGGTAAAACTGACTATAACTTTGAACATGCTGGATTGTTTTCCGAAATCCCAAAAGCTCAGCGTTTGACGCCTTGGAAAGCAGTACCAAAAGGTTCACCATTTTTCGGTCAAATTCAGCTCAAGGGCGGCAAATTAAACACCACTAAGTTCAAAAATAAAACTGATCGGCAATCCGTTACTATTCCCGGTGACTATCCCCAAAATGAAATCTACCGAGAGGTTGTCGCGGAACATTTCGATTCTGCAAGAATGGACGATGGAATCATCGGTAAAATCCTGTCCCGCCTGGAGGATGACAACCTACTCGATTCAACCATTGTCGTATATTTTTCAGACCACGGCGCAAATAATTTGGTCCGACATAAGCAGCAACCCACCGAAGGTGGTTCGCATGTTCCCTTTATCATCACCGGCCCGGATCCTTGGGTGCCAGCGGCTTCGGTTCGAGATGATCTAGTGTCAATGCTAGATCTATCGGCAACAACATTAGCGTGGGCCGGGATTAAGCAACCAAGCTGGATGGAGGGGCAGGATTTGTTCTCTGAAAAATTGATTCCGAGAGAATTCGTAGCGACCGCACGCGACCGATGCGATCAAACAATCGACCGCATCCGTAGCATTCGTACTGATCGGTTTCGATACACCCGCAATTACATGCTCGATCGCGTACTCCTACAACCGCAATACCGAGACTCCAAAAATTACGTACAAGATCTACGGGAAGCCTTCGCCAACGGCACACTCGATCCAGCACTGGCGGAAATTTACTTTGGTGAACGACCGGCAGAGGAGCTTTACGATGTCGTCAATGATCCAGCCCAACTGGTTAATCTTGTGGAAGACCCCCGTTATAAAAAGGAATTGAATCGCCACCGTAGTTTATTGAAGGGTTGGCTTGACGACGGCGATACTGGATCAGGAAAGGAACCTCCTGTTGAGCTTCGAATGGCCGACAATAAGAAATGGGGCAGGGGGGTCAACGCCGAATATGAATCCATCCGAATGGATCAGGACGGGGACGGGCTTTCGGACGATTGGGAACAACTAAATTCGCGTGACCCCGCCGATGGAAAACTTCAATTCGAATTTGATTGCGGTGGTTGGCAGAACGAAGGCTGGAAACCGTTTGGCCGCCTGACTAACATCTGCGGGAGCCAAGGATCGTTAGAGTTTGATCTTATTACCGGCACAGGTTCCATTTCACGCACCGATCTCAAGCTGACTTCGGAAAACAACAAGTCGATCTCGCTTCACATTCGCACAAGTGATGATACTTCACTAACAGCTTTTGGAAACCAAACGAAATTAATGCCCGCAATTCAACTAAAACCATCTGCGGATTATCAAACCGTAACAATTCCACTGGACGCTTTGTGGAAAACTCAATCCGAGCTGAATGCCATTAAGCTAAATTTTTCTGGCAAAAAAAACAGCACAGTTGAAATTGATTCGATTCGCGAAGGTAGTCTTGTACGAGACCAACCTTAATTTACTTGTTTGAGTCGCGCTCCGCTTTCAAGGGGATGACGGGACCGCCAAGTTCGTCGACACGTTGCTGGCAGCGTGTGCGCATTCTTATTAGTTCGTCATGAAATTTCGGATCAGATGCCAAATTTACAAGCTCGTCAGGATCATTTTTTAAATCGTGCAAGAATTCATAAGCCGGTGTTTCGTCAAAATACCTTACGTATTTAAGCCGACCCTCTCTAATACCTTCAAAGGCAGCTTGCCGACTTCGAACGGCTAAATGTTCGTGAAAAGTATCGGACCGCCAATCCGTTTCAGCAGTACCGCTAACCAATGGCACCAGGCTTCTACCCTGATAACGCTCTGGCACTTCGGCGCCGGCCCATTCAAGAAAAGTGGGTGGGAAATCCAGATTCAAGGCTGTTTGTTGAATGACCCGACCACGGTTCTCCTGCGGTTGACGCGGATCATAAATGATCAACGGCACTCGAAGTGATTGCTCATAATGGGACCACTTTCCAGCAAAGCCGCGATCCCCTAGGTAGTAACCATTGTCTGCCGAGTAGACAACGATTGTATTCTGATCCAAACCCTCTTCTTTCAAAACCTCTAAAAACCGGCCCATTGCGTGATCGATTCCGGAGATCATCCGATAGTAGGCTCTGATGTTGGTTTGGTATTTCTTTGGCGTATCCCATCGCCAAAAGAATCGTTCTCGATTAATCGACTGTTTTAAAAAATCAGGCTGAGACTCAAAGATTTCTGGAGCATTGAGTCGAGGCGGCGGCACCTGGATATTTTCGTACATCCCGTCCACTGCACGCGGCCATGGGAAATGGCCAATCCCCGGGCGCTTATCACTGTCCTCAGCATGTGAAGCATTGAACCACATGTTTAAAGCGAACGGTTTGTCGTCGGGCCGATTTTTGATGAAATCAATTCCTCGGTCGACGATCACTTCCGTTTCATGCCTCTTTGATCCGTCCGGCATTTTCTTAAAAAAAGGATTGCGACCTATCTTCTCAAACTCATCAAAATGCTTCTCCGGGCGATAACCCCTCGGCATTTTAGCATGCCATTTTCCAAAATAGCCTGTCCGATATCCAGCACTTCGAAGAACATCAGAATATAGCGTCTCAACCGCACTTGCCTTCGCCATATCCGCCACAGCTTCGCTACCGAAGCTCCGAGCCGTCAGACCGGACAGGATTGTCGTACGGCTTACCCAGCAAATTGAATGACTGACAAGACAATTTTCGAATAATACTCCCTGCTTTGCCAAACCATCAATGGTCGGCGTTTTTACAATTGCATGGCCAGCACACCCAAGGGTATCGTTTCGTTGGTCATCAGCAAAAAAGAAGACGATGTTGGGACGTGAATCGGTTTGAGCAGGAACGTACTTGCTACCGATCAGCATCGTAAAAAAAACAATGGTGAACGTAGTTCTAAATTTTAAACGAGCAGCGGGCATGTATATTAGTTCCTTGAAAAATTGGCCATTCGTATAGTTGTTTGACTACCTCGGTCTGAAGTAGATTTTCTCAGTGTACCCCCAAACTTCGCAGCTTGCTATAAATAGGCAAAAATGCTTGCCCTGATTATTTGCGAATGTTAGTTTGAACTTACTTCGCAATCACCCTTGCAGAACTATCAAGGCACGAACGATGAAAAACCCATCGCTGTTAAATACAATACTGTTGCTTACTGGGGTTTGTAGTATCGGATCTGCAGATCAACGTCCCAATATCGTTTTCGCGTTTGCTGACGATTGGGGGCGGCACGCCGGAATCTATTCTGAAGTCGACGGTCCCGGGACGGAAAATGATGTTGCCCAAACACCGAATTTTGATCGCCTTGCCAAAACAGGGGTTCTCTTTTCAAACGCCTTTGTCAACGCGCCATCCTGCACTCCCTGTCGAAGTTCGATTTTGTCGGGGCAACATTTTTGGCGAACGGGACGAGGTGCGATTTTGCAAGGTGCGGTGTGGGATGAGAAAATTCCATCCTGGCCCTTATTATTAAAAGCAGATGGATACCATATTGGATACACATTTAAGGTCTGGTCCCCTGGGAGCCCCAGAGACGCACCCTTCGGTTCAACGGAGAATAGGTATTCAAAAGGCGGTGGGCAATTTAATGGATTCTCGCAATATGTGACCAAAGCATTAGAGTCGGGCAACGAATCACACGACGCGAAACGATTATTAATTGGCCAGGTCCGCAAGAACTTCCAAAGCATGCTCAAAGAAAAAAACGGCAAGCCCTTTGCGTATTGGTTCGGACCCACCAACGTACACAGAAAATGGATCAAAGGTTCCGGACAACGAATTTGGAATATTGACCCCAATGATTTAAAGGGAAAACTCCCTAAATTTTTACCTGATGTATCCGAAGTAAGACAAGATTTCGCCGATTATCTAGGTGAAGTCGCTGCTTTCGACGCGGCACTCGGCGCGCTCATTGACGAGCTAAAACTCGCTGGTGTCTACGACAACACCATCATCGTAGTCTCAGGAGACCACGGCCCTGCTGGATTCCCACACGGAAAATGCAACCTTTACGATTTCGGTACTCGGGTACCTCTTTGTATCGTTGGCCCCGGTGTAAAGGGCGGGCGAATCGTTGAAGATTTTACCACACTTCCCGACCTTGCTCCCACCTTTTTAGATGCGGCCAACGTTACCATTCCAAGCGTCATGACAGCTAAATCTCTTTGGCCAACTTTAGATTCGGAGGTCTCTGGGTTGGTGGATCCCAATCGATCGGAGGTCTTTACAGGCCGCGAGCGACACGTCGCAGCAGCACGGGCGGGGAATCTACCGTACCCACAGCGAGCCATTCGGACGAAAGATTATCTCTATATCATCAATTTCAAACCGGACCGATTTCCCCTGGGAGATCCCAAAGGCCTTGATGACATTACTAAAACACCAACACTGGAGCGACTCACCAACAATACCTTCTGTACGCTTGCCGACGAAGATGCAGGTCCAACCAAAGCTTGGATCGTCACCAACCGGAATCGACTCGACGTAAAGCCGTTTTTCGAAAATGCCTATGGCAAACGGCCTTTAGAAGAACTATACGATCTAAAGCTTGACCCCGATCAACTAAAGAATGTCGCGCAACATCGTGATTACAGCAATGTTAAAAATACGCTTAAAAACAAATTAATGGCAACCTTAGAGGAGACTAAGGATCCCAGAATGGTCAACGATGGCGAATACTTTGAAAAGCAGTTGAATAAATAGTCACAGTTGACCGGTGTTTATGTCGCTAAGCTCATTCGTTTGCAATTTGATCATTTGCAAATACATAGCGTAGCCTTTGTCTAGCGCTCGAATTTTAAAAGTTTGCATGCGGACTTCATCATTCAGCGAAATAAAGTAACGTGTCTCAACTGCTGCCATTGGGTTGAAGGGAGTGATGTTTCTTAACAACTGTATCGTGCTTCAGTTTGACCCAAAGATATATCTCCAAATATCAATGACCTCGAAGGTGCAACCGGTCACTGGACCTCCACACATCGCTGCAATACGTTCCAACAGTTCATCCAATTCCTGGTCGTCGCTGATGTAACCAAACCCCTTGGTGTTGTTGAAAAACTTGACCACACCTCCACCTCGAGATGTCACTTCACCTGAATCCTGAGCGTTATCGTCGTCGCTGACATAACCAAACCCCTTGGTGTTGTTGAAAAACTTAACCACACCTTTGCCGCGTGCGGTTCGCGAATCACTTATTTCAGTTTTATCTTGAGCGGATGTCGAAGGGGATGTGAGTAAACAAATTAGTAGACAGCCTAGCCCTAAAATCGAGATTCGTTTCATCTTTGTGTCCTGTTTCATTAGAAATGAGTTTATTGTCCGCGTTCATTACTACGCAAAGCGTGTGCCAACCAAAAAAGCCTTGTAAAGACCTGAAATCAAGCGGGTTTGATCTCAATCTGCGAGCATTGTCTCAGGATGAAACAAATCTCAGGCGGAAGGGCGCCGCACAAGAGTTCCCCGAAGTCGACCGTGGCTCCCGCCAAGAGAGGGGGAGCGTGGCACCAATGGGCTTGTTTTGATGAGTATTTATGAAAAGAGTCGCATTGAATTTCACGGATTCTAATTACGCTAAAACCGAGTAGCTTTTACTGTTCATTGCGGCAGTATCATTTAATTATAGATTGAACGGGGCATAAACTACGTGAATCCAATTAAATTGAGTTATTACGTTGGGCGTAATTTCAAGTATTCGGGCAAAGTGATAGGAAGGTCATTTTTAGGGGAATGCAAATCATGGCGAGCCAAGGCGAACGACCTTCGCTGTGACCGGAACCTTGGCATTTGCACCGTTGGTGGCTCAGAATCCAACGATTTATTAGGGTCAGAGGGGGACGGCATTAAATACTTGGGACAGGATTATGCCAGCCTCAATATCATGGTCGAGCATCTAAATCTGACCACGGAAGATGTTTTCCTAGACCTTGGATGCGGGAAGGGTCGTGTAATATGCCGCGTCGGCCAAGAAAATATCAAAAAGGCCGTCGGGGTAGAATTGCGAGATGATTTGGTTGAGATTGCAAAGGACAATGCAACACAACTAGCGGGGAGGCAAACACAGGTCGAAGTTATCCGCGGAGACGCATGTGACTACGACTTTATTGACGTGACAATCGTATTTATGTACGAACCCTTTGGATGGAAGACGCTGAGGCGTGTGTTGGCCAATATCGAAAAGAGCTTACAGACGAACCCACGATCCGTGCGGGTGTTGTTTTCGAGAACCGAACGGTTTGGCGTTGTGCTGGACATGTGTGATTGGCTAACTCCCGTAGGAGCCATCGGGCAAACAGGAATTTGGGAATGGCGAACCGCCAAATATAACCGGCGTTCAAATTAACAAATTCCAATTAAAGCCTGCCGAACCACTCTCGATACTTGGGCGTTGCTTTACGAACGGCAACCTCTGCTTGGGGAAGGTTCACTGAATCACCGCTCCGGCGGATTCTAGCGAAGCAACTTAGCAGTGACCACAATCGTTCTCGTTTCCGTTCATAGCAAAATTTATTAGGCCAAGTCAGGATTAAGCAGTCCGTGACCTGGTGTCTCTGTACCACAGGCTGAAGAATTCCGGCACTAGGACTTCGTTTGATCGTCGGTAAGGTTCTCAATCACTCGGCACCATTAAATTATTCAAATCAAACGGTTTGTAACAACTTAAATATTCGCAATTATCTTTCCCCAAAGCGCTCCCTTTCCGTTCTATTTTTTTAAAAGTAGTAAGCCTTGCTAACACACTTCCATTGCAAATCGATATTGAAAATACTTTTCTACTGTTAAGTAAATAAACTTGGAACTGGATTGGAATTAGTTAAAATGAAACGCCGAAAGGAAAAGTTTAAAAAGCTGAACGTTTCCCGATCGACGGGCTAAACTAGTTACCCGAAGCATTACCCAACTACTTTTACAATGAACCCCTCGTACAACACCAACACCAACACTAATTCTGCAGAAACAATTGTCGAATTTTCCGACGACCAATATTCCCAACTGAAGCTAATCGCCAATGGGTTGGTTCGAAGGGAGATGAGCAGCACGTTAACTGCTACCGGATTGGTTCATGAGTGGTTTTTAAAGTTGGCTAAATCGCGCCTTTCTAATTTAGACGCACCCATTACTTTTGCTGAATCTCCCCATTTTCGTTTTGCTTCACGCAATATGAAGCAGATTCTGATAGATCGCGCACGTTCAAGAATTTCGCGTAAAAATTCAGAAAAAAATTCGTCATACAGTTTAATTGACGAATCTACTTTGCGAAAAATTCACGAAGCGGACAAGTTCATTGTCGCACTGGGGGATGCTGTTTCGTTGATGCAGGAGTCTATGCCTGAAAATGCAAACTTAGTTCGGTTACGTGTATTTGAAGGGAAGTCAATTGAAGAGGCCGCTGAGATTCTCGGACTTGCCAGGGCGACTGCGTTCCGAAAATGGTCTTTTTGTAAAACCTGGTTGGCAAGTCGCTTAGACGCACCCACTTAAAACATCGAGTCTGCGTTAAAATCAGGCTATGGCCCGAAGTTTTTTTAGAATTTTTGCGACAATCAACGGAGTGACTACGCACTAAAAGAGGCGAGGAGTTTGATAGAACCTCGTTGTTAAATTTAAGCAACAAGCTGGGAAATCTATTTTCTCGGTCAATTCTATTGTATGGCGAAATCAACAACATGGACTCTGCGTATTTTAGACGGCTCGAAGCGGCATTCATCCGCGTAGAAGAAGCAAACAGCGACGTTGAGCGTCAGCAGTTGATTTTTGCCTACAGTAATAGTGATCCAGATCTGGTAGACGAACTGTCGACGCTTATTGCGCTGCAAAAAGAACAGATGCACAATAGGACTCGAGCCTCTGAAAAAAACTTCTTCGACTTATTGTTAACCACTTTGGGCGAGGGCAGTCGTAAAGATACTACCGACAGTCTCCTCAATTTCCTTTCCGAAGCAAGTGGCAGCTCATCCGAAGAAGTAATCACTAGCTTGAGAGGATTCTCCTTCACAAAGCTAATTGCAACGGGACCGACTGGATTTGTGTTTGAGGGCGTCGATGAGACGTTAGGCCGGAGAGTTGCAATTAAGGTCCTCGCTCCTTCGATTGCGACCGACCTACCGTCTAGAGAACGATTTTTGAACGAAGTAGTTCTGGCATCGTCGATCAACCATGAAAATGTGATTGACGTGTACCATGTCTCCACGGATCGATCGTCCAAAATTGTGTTTTTTGTAATGGAATGGTATGAAGGAGAATCCTTACAGCATTGGCTTGTTGGTGACTATTTTACTAAAGAGTCTTCGCGATTCCGGTTATTGATTTTTCAAGAATTGGCCTGCGGATTGGATGCAATACATCAGGCGGGGATCATCCATCGAGATTTGAAACCAGGGAATGTGATGATCAACGAAGGTGTTGGCACTCTCAAAATCCTAGACTTTGGCATTGCAATTAACTCAGTGACTACTGCTCGAACAATCCCGCCAGCTGGGACACCGTTGTACATGGCACCAGAGCAAATGGCAGGTGACCTCCCTACACCAAGTACCGATTTGTTTGCCCTCGCGGAAATCGCATGTGTTTTGTTTGCCGGATATCACCCCTTTGAAGCCAATAATTTTGAGGATTTACACCAAAAGTTGTTAGCTGGGCCAGAGCGGTTGAGAACCGATCCTTCCATTTCAAAAACCTTAAAAAGCGTATTGCTGAAGGGGCTTTCTCATGAGCCCGTTCACCGTTTTGAAGATGGAAATAGTTTTCGGCTTGCAATTGAAGAAACGATGAACTCAGCAGGCACCACGGCAGGAAGACTCACCATAACTCCAGAAATAAATTCCACTGCCGAAACTTCTGGTCAAACAAATAAACAATTTCGTGAGAGTACTTCAACATTTTGGAAACCTATCGGCTGGGCGCTGGCAACTGTACTTCTGATTGGATTCATGTACTTAGCATGGAATCAGTTTAATGCGGGCGTAGGTGTTCAGCCGAGGTTAATTGAAAATGTGACTTTACCTAAAAAGGGAGAGTGGATTAGTGAAAGTCACTTTAAAAACTATGAAGAGATAGGCTTTGAGAAAGTTAGCCTTGGGGAGGCTTCACGGGATCGAAAGGACCAATTCGCAAAAGAGCATCCTGAGCTTTCGAGCAACCTTGGTTGGTCCAATTTTGATCCAAATGACCGTTGGCTTGTGCAGCAAGATTTAGTCTCGGCAGAGCTTTATCATCGGGTAATGGGCCTTCAAAATACCGGACGTTCCGAGGATGCCCCGATTTCCAACATTAATTATTACGATGTAAAGGAGTTCTGCGAAAAGCTATCCAAGAACTGTCCAGATGGATTGATCTATAGGCCTGTATCCAAAAATCAATTGTGTTTTGCAATGTTTGGCAAACGACATTTTATTGATGGAGTAGCAATAGAGGATCTAAATTCAACTTTTAAGAAGTTGAGCCTAGGCCAAGTGCCACCTGAATCAGATTCCTTGAGCTTGCCACTGCTTGATGGTCTTTTTGGTCAGTATTGGGAGTGGACTGATAGTTACACGATAAAGTCGGCGAATCCAAATGGAGTGGTTAGTTATACTGAACGTATCGAGACACCACATGAGCGTTCCCAGCAAATTATGGGCGGCGGTCAAACAGACATTTTTGTTCACCGACTTAACATGGCATCAGGCATGAATGACTTTTACCACGAGAGTGATAATTTAGTGTCCGTCATGGAGGAAGACGGGCAGACTGCTTATCTGCATCCAGTAACCTGTGATCGCCCTGGCTGGGTTTCTTATCGGTACAAATTCCCAAAAGGAATTCTGGGGGCATCAATAGGTAATGGGCTTGACCTTTTACGAGAAGACAGCAAGGGCGGTATTAAGGTTCGATTTCGAACTTCAGAGTCGGATCCCAAGTTAGACAAATGCGAGTGGCATGAAATATACGAAGGGGCTGAATCAACAATTCAGCCATTTACACGTGACGCTATCCCGCCAACGAGCTTTGACGTCACTGACCTGCTTTCCGGTGCAATCGATGTTGAAATAAAATACTGGCTTCAATCACCTGAGGAACCAACCTATTACGAACAATTGGCTAGGACAGTCGATACAATAAGTCAAACAAATCGAACGCTGGAGTTTGCGGTTACCTCTGGCGCTAGGCTTGAATCAATGCGTCAATTCTCGACGGTACCTGCTTCTTTCCGACACCCGTTGCTCTCTTTTCGAGTCATGGCGAAAGCTATTGTGCCGAATCAAGATTAAGTAACACCGGATCGCGTGTCTCTGTACCACAGGCTGATAAAGATGGGCACTAGGACGATGATTGCCCATTGATACGCAGAGAACCCACCAGCCCAATCGATCTCAGGCCGCAAAAATTCTGTGAGAAACCGAAATCCAAAATAGGCTAGAAAATAGACCTTTATAAGCTGGCCCTTCAGAACTCCATTTTTGAGCATCCAGAACAGCAGCCCTGCCATTAGCAGATGGAACGCTGCCTCGTAAAGTTGATTGGGGTGCCGACTAAGCTGGTCAACCCTTGGAAATACAACTCCCCAGGGCAGTCTGGTTTCAACGCCGTAACAGCAACCACCAAAAAAACATCCAAGCCGTCCAACGCCAATTGCAATGGCGACAGGGACGGCAAAGGTGTCGCCCGTTTTTGTATTAACGCCCCGAACCCATTTGCCCAACTCGACGCCGAGATAGCCTCCAACGAGGCCAAGCAGGACCGTTTTTCCGCTAAATAATACGGAGCCCGCATTGTGAAGCAAATCTTGAGACAAAAGCACGAACGGCAACTTCGCAAATATGATCGCTAAACAAAATCCTGACAGCAAAATAAATACTTTATCAGAGGCCGAAAGGTTGATTCGATCGGCGGTATATTTTGAGGTGTATCTGGACGCGACAGCACCCGCAATGCAACCAAGTAAAGTAAATAGTGGATAGTACATCGTTTGGATTTACTGCTGCAGAAAGGTCTCGACAATTAAGAAGCAAAGACAGTTACGAAATTCAAAACACTTCCGAAATCATTTACAAGCCTGTCAATCGATTTGGACTAGGGTATTGTCCGGCGTTTGTGTTAGTTCAGGAAGAGAAACATGTCCGTCGCGATAAAGAACGTTGTAGGCCGAAAATGGAATGAGATGGCCCGATGGCAGTATGTGGTGAACGCAAGATTTCATCAATTGCCGAATGTCAAAGTTATAGGCGTCCATAAATGAAGTCGTCGTGATTCGGAGCATGTGTTCGGGCTCCAGTTCCAACTTAAGCGCCCTGTTTAAAAAATCCTTCGCTAGAGAAACGGTGTTGGCTACAGAAAGCTCCGTTTCAGAATCAGAATTATTCGCCTGCAAGTGCTGGGCAAACAAACGTAACGCACTATCTATTTGCTGAGGATCGGCATTGCCCAGTCCACATCCGAAGGCCTCTAGAACGGTCGAAATTAATTCCTTGGCTCTCGGTCGGTCAAACGTTATTCGGCCGGATAATAAATCAATATGTCGCTCAATGTCAATGAATCGAGCTAGCGGGGTAAATTCTAAATGCGGAGCGAACCGTCGATAGGTATACGCAAGCGTGTGTCCATTGGGGTGCGCGCAGGGCAGTGGCGAGAAATCAGAAGCACGCCACCTGCCATTCGTTTGGGATTCGAGGCCGTGAAGAATGTCAGGAAACGTAATGCGTTGCTCAAGTTCATCGGGAAGAAAATACCGGCCTGTGTAAGTCGTTGGCTGGAAACTTACGCCAGTGATCCAAGGTCGCTGAACTGCAAACTCTGTGATTGCCCCCATTTCGTGATCGTTAATTCCTGCTTGCAACGTACAAACGAGCGTCGTTCGGATCCCCAATTCCCCAAGCCGATCGATAGCTTTAAGTTTTGTTTCGACGAGTGAAACGCCACGCAGGGCTTCCGTTTGCACGTCTTCGAACGAATCAAGCTGGAAATAAACTTCGCATCGCGTTCGATAAGATGCTAAGAATTCGACAAACTTTGGGTCCTTGGCTATTCGCAAACCATTTGTGTTGATCATGACGATATCGATCGGCTGATCACACGCATATTGAAAAATTGTCTCGAACTCAGGATGAATCGTTGGCTCACCGCCTGAGAGTTGTAAAATCTCAGGTTGGGTTTCAACCTCAACGAGACGGTCGATGGCGCGTTTGCATTCTTCCAAAGTTAAGTGGGTTCCTCCAGGGCCACTCGCGGCAAAACAGATGGGGCATTCAAGGTTGCAATGGGAAGTGATCTCCAGGAGACCGATGCAACTGTGTTGCTCATGTTCGCTACAGACGCCACAGTCATAGGGGCAACCAAGGTTTGGCGCTATTCCAAACTTGGTTGGTTGTTTACCGGGTAAAGTAAATTCATTTCGATCAAAAAGACTGGCGTCGCTACATACAAAGTCCTCCCGAACTCCATGGTCAGCGCAAAACTTCCGAAAATAAACGCGGTTTCCTTTCGTAATTATTTTAGCATCAACCACCGCTAAACATTGAGGGCACAGACTTTTGGTCGTGCCGAGGAAATTGTGTTCACGGTATTGATGCATTCGTATCACTCAAAGTTACACTTGGACGACTGAGGGAAACAATAATTGATTATCTATTGCTTGGGTTAAACCATGCAATTAAACCTTTTCCCCCAACAAAAAGAGCTGCAAACATACAAAGCAGTCCCACTCCACAGCAGATAGGCAGCAATAATCGACTGCCAACTCCACTGCCATCTGAAACAATAAAAACTCCGCAACAAGTGACGAAAAAGGCAATCGCTGCTAACAAGATAGAACTTAAAATCAAGCAAAACCAAGCGAACAATTTTACGATGATATTAACATCTTTAGGTGGAACCTTCTTCTCTTCCACCTTTGCTTCGAAATCGCTTGCGGCTACGTAAGGATTAAGAACCTCTTTATCATCAGGCTTATTAGAGTTATTCATGGTTAAAATGTTTCAACGGTAGTGCGTCACGAACTTGATCAATGGGAGAGTTCAGCAACCGAATCAAAAGTATAGCGAATCGGAACATCATCATATACTGAGTTAAACACGCTTGCATCGTTTTCAAGTGTATTTTAAAAGTGTAGCGAGATCCGGACCAAGACTGGTGCTGGCAATGCGCTGTTTGTTTCGATGGAACTAGCAGAAATATTACACGCCAAAAAATCGAAGAAACGTTTGTGCAGCGGCTGATCAAGCCTCGCCACAATAAAAATTGTATGGGTGAATTGGTTCCCCAGCGATACGAATCTGCCCGAATAATCATTCAATGAATATACGCTGTTAAAAATTCTTTTTGTTGAAAAGCGAGCAATCATCTGCTGGGATTCGTTAAGCTAAAATTTTAAGCTGCGATGAAGACTGCATATTTAAAATTAGAACCGGACTGTCGGAGTTGTTTTTTTATTGGAATGTAGAAATTTGCAAAAAACCGCACCTCTCAAGTGTAATTATTGCCGATTCCATAAAGAATCCTTCGAATTAAATGATTGCAAAAAATGTCCAATATTGAATTGCTGTTTGAGGAAGCCGTGCAGAAGCACCAAGCGGGTGATTTGACAGCCGCCGCAATTGGTTATGCCGCGGTATTGAAAGAGAATTCCCGTCATGCTGATGCTTGGCATTTTGCGGGTTTAATTGCTCATCAAATGGGCAATTCCAATGACGCGTTGCAGCAGATTAAATATGCCATCGAAATTGATCCGGCCAAACCCGAGTATTATTCGAATCTGGCTTCTATTTTTAATTCGATGAAGGAACAGGAATCCGCGTTGATCTCTGCCAAAAAGGCAATCGAACTTTCCCCAGAATTCGCTCCAGCCTTTTTTCAAAAGGGAATCTCCCTTGGGAAGCAGAATAAAATCAGTGAAGCATTGGTCAGCTTTTATGAAGCTTCCAAGTTTGGATTTTCAGAAGTTCAAGTTCTCAACGAGACTGCGAGGCTTAAGCAATTTCAGGGAGATTTTTTAGGAGCAATTGAGGATATTCGGCGTGCATTGGCAATCGATGCAGACAATCCGCAAGCCTATTTTCAATTGTCACAGTTTGTCAATCTTGGAGAATATCAGTTTACTGATATTCAATTAAGCTCTTTGCGTGCGTTCTTGGAAATGCCCGAATTGAGTTTAGTGGCATCGAATCGGCTCAATGTTGCTATGGCGGTACATTTGGAGAAGGAAAAAGAATTTGCCAGCGCCTTTGAACACTATTCCCGGGCTGCCGATGCATCGCATGCGTTGGGTAAGGCGCAGGGACTCCAGTTTGATACTGATCAAAGCCAAACGGTGATTGATGATTTGATCGAGTTTTTCACATCAGAGGCGATCCAAAAGTTTGCTGAAAATGGTAACCCAAGCGCGGCACCTGTGTTTATCGTTGGCATGCCGCGGAGTGGCACAACGTTGGTTCAACAAATGCTTTCCCGACATTCTGAAGTTGAGGCCGTTGGAGAACTTGAATCCCTGGGGGATTTAGTTTCATCTCGGTTTGGTGATGCAAGCCAGGTTCGCTTGCGGGAAATATTTAAAACGTTGGATGATTTTTGGATTCGGGCCAGTGCTCAAGGCTATATTGACCAGTTAACTCGATATACCAGTTTTGATGATTTAGGTGAGGGTGGTGGTGCTGATTTTTCAAAGCGATTTATTGATAAAATGCCAGCGAACTATTTTCATATTGGTTTTATTACCATGATGTTTCCCAATGCCCGAATAATAAACTGCAGACGGGATCCGCGAGATGTTTGCCTCTCATGTTATTTTCAGTCATTTAGTGACGAACAGCTTCAATTTAATACATCGCAATTTGAATATCTTGCGACGCTCTATCGAAATTATTCGCGGTTGATGAATCATTGGCGGTCGGTTGCGCCTGCGGCTGTGTTTGATGTGTCTTATGAAAATCTTACTGAATCGCCGGAAGATGTAATTAAACCCGTCGTTGAGCATCTTGGTTTGGAATGGGAGAGCAGTGTCCTTGAGTTCCATCATAGCGATCCGGTGGTGACTACAGCCAGTTCGGTACAGGTTCGAAGACCGATCTACAAAACGTCTCGGAATAAATGGAGACGTTACGAGTCGCAATTGGGAGAGTTCTTCAATTTGATTGCACCTGAAATCGAGGATTTTGAAGCCAGGTTTTGATAGCCTCGACGTTCGTTTGCAAACTAAAAATCCTTGGCACTACGAGGTTTTGCCTGTTTTCTACTTAATCGCAAGAATTTCTGTGGTTGGGTGCAAGTTGGATCGCTGCAATATGAACTTGATTTAGAAAAGTAGCGAAGACGGTTTGGGTTGTAATACAATGTAAAGAATTGTCAGCTCGAATTGGCTATTGTTTTTACGTTAAGAAGTTTTTGGAACCAACTGATATGATCGCAAATCAACAAAGCGGGAATCGGAAATCACGGCGTGACTTTATAAAAACGAGTGGTGTTCTTGCCGCTGGAAGTAGTTTTCTGATCTCTGGTACCAAGGCGTCGGGAAATATCATTGGAGCCAACGACCGAGTAAGAATGGCGGTGGCAGGGCTCAATGGTCGAGGTGGCGCACACATAGGAGGATGGAATGGGCAAAAGAACGTTGAGGTGGTCTCTCTCATCGACCCTGACCAAAACGTTTTGGGGAAAAAGCTCGAGAAGCAAAAAGGGGCGAAAGGCTATGCCGATGTTCGTGTCGCGCTCGAAGATAAAAACCTCGATGGCATCTCGATTGCCACTCCCAACCACTGGCATTCTTTGATGACGATTTGGGCTGCTCAGGCCGGCAAGCACGTGTACGTTGAAAAACCGATGAGCCACGACATTGCCGAAGGAAGTATTGTCGTCGAAGCTCAAAAAAAATATAACGTTGTTATTCAGCACGGTACCCAGCGAAGAAGTTCGGCTGGAATTGCAGGTTTGCATGAAGCTCTAGAATCTGGGGATTTGCCTCGATTAAAGATTGCCTACGGTTATTGCTGTAAACCACGTGGTGGTATTGGAATTAAACAGGCGACTTCGGCGCCTCAAAATCTCAATTGGGATCTTTGGAAAGGGCCAGCCGTAATTGATGAGTACCATCAAAATTACGTACATTACAACTGGCATTGGTTTTGGAAAACAGGCAACGGTGACCTAAACAATCAAGGGACGCATCAATTGGATGTCGCTCGTTGGGCAATTGACAGCAATCAATCTCACCCTGTTCGAGTGATGGCTATCGGGGGTAGGTTTCAATGGAAGGATCAAGGCGAGACGCCCAACACGATGTTTGGGATCGCTGAATATCCAAATGGTCAGTACGTTCTGTTTAATGTTCGAAACGTCAATTACAAGGGCTACAAACACCAAGTCTTCAATGAATATTACCTTGAGGATGGCAGTGTAATCACAGGCGAAAATAAATATAAAATTCGGCGACCGGGGAAGAAAGCGGAAGACCTTGCAGTCAAGCCCGGTAAGGTAACACCTGGTGGCAATTGGGGGAGCTTCATTGCTGCTGTACGGGCGGCGGATCCGAATATGGCAAACGGCAATGCTCTTGATGCTCATTACGGGTGTGTAATGGGCCATCTCATTAACAATTCTTACCGACTCGGCAAACAAGTCCCCTTCAATGAAAAAGCTGTGTCATTTGGAGACAACAAAGATGCAGCTGAACATTTCTTAAAATTGCATGAGATTATGCAGGGTGGGGTTGGGATTCCTAAGGATAAAGCTGAGTATACGGTTGGGCCCTGGTTGACCTTCGACTCGAAGACTGAGCGGCACATCGGAGACCATGCAAAAGAGGCGAATGCACTTCTTAAGGATCAAAATCGTCCCGGTTTTGAAGTTCCAGATTTGAAATACGTCTAATTCCATTAGTGCCGCTGATTAATACTGGGCTCTCAATTCAACTGACCAATCATTGGCGGGCGATGCGTGGGTAGGTTTTAATAAATTAGCGAATTGCAAAATCACTAAACGCTGGTCAAGTTTTTTTTAACCGTTTCCCGTTGAAATACGGATGAAGAATCATTTTTAACTTCATCGCAAAAACCGTAATTTTACAGACATTGAGCCTAATGAATTTTATAGAATGGGCTTGGGTGCGAGTGTTTATCACTTGGCAAAGTTAACCTGTTTTGTGATTACTGCGACTTGCCGCCTGCTTCAAAAGCTAAGTACAGATTGTGTTACCACCAATTTTGGTTAGGTAATTCAAATTCAACAGAGAATTCGGGTACCAATGAATTATTGTCGATTTGCGGTCGCTTTACTTGTCTTTCCTTGGATTGGACTGGGGGTCGGTTTATGTGACGACGTTCCCCCTCATGCTGTTTTTGTTGTGGGCACTCCCCACTACAGTCCTGAACGATCGATGCCGGTTCTGGCGTCGCATTTACAAAAGCTAGGATTCAAGACGACAATCCTAAGATGCGCTGGAAACCCAGAAAAAAATCCGGACGGAATTCAGGGGCTGGAGGCTTTGGAGTCGGCAGACGTTGCGGTCTTCTTTGTTCGATTTTTGACTCTCCCCGACGCTCAGTTGCAATACATCGATCGGTATCTAAAATCCGGCAAACCCATTGTTGGATTCCGCACATCATCCCATGCGTTTGCATATCCGAAAGGTAGCGAGAACTTTCATTGGAATGATGGTTTTGGGTTAAAAGCGTTAGGTGTCAAATATGAAACCCACCTCACCGGTAAAACCACAGTATCTTTGAATGCTGCTGGTGCAAAACATCCGGCGTTGTCAGGGCTAAATTTTAAAAAACCGCGAGTTGCGACCGGTTCGCTTTACCTTGCGACACCGCCACCCACGGCGACGGTTTTGTTGAACGGAACCGGACAATCGAAAAAGGTAGGTAAAGTTACAAATACTTTTGGAACTCATGAGTTAACTGCAACCATGCAAGAACCCGTTGCCTGGGTATTCGAAAACGAATTTGGCGGGAAAGTATTTGGGACGACGCTGGGTCACTGGGAAACCTTCAATGACGCTCGTTTTGTCCGCCTATTCGTAAACGCCATTTGCTGGTCTGCCGGGATAAAAATACCGCTTCGTGACGAGTTTAAAGTAGTGGGTCTGGCCTCCTATGAACAGGAATTAAAGAAACGAAGCACAGTAAAGACCGGAAGGCAGCAAGACGCAAAAAACACAGCAACAAATGATCCAGTGCCTGTGGAAGATCCCGACTACAAAAAATATGGCATTTACGCAAACACCGCGCCTCGTGCAAAAACTGTTTCTCCGAGCACCACAAGTTTGCCAATTTCGATTAAACCCCGCAGTCGAATTGCTTTGGTAGGAAATACATTATTTGAGAGGAGCCAAAATCATGGTTATTTCGAGACATTTTTGCACCAGTCATTTCCTAACCATCAACTCGTTGTGAGAAATTTAAGCTGGTCTGCAGATACAGCGACGATACAGCCGCGGCCAAGTAATTTTGCTGACCAGGATCAACATCTAACTCATGAAAAAGCGGATGTCATCTTTGTCGGCTATGGTTTCAATGAATCTTTCCGCGGAAAAGCGGGGATCTCGGCGTTTCGGGAAGAACTAAGAAACTACCTAAAGCGAATACGGTCAAAAGCGTTCAACGGAACTTCGTCGCCGAAACTGATTTTGGTTTCTCCGATCGCCTGTGAAAATATCAAAGGTGTCGATGCTGCAGATCTAAACAACCAAAATATAGTTCTGTACACAGCCGCCATGAAGGAAATAGCGGCTGAGCTTGAGATTGGTTTTGTCGACGTGTTTCAAGATACACTCGCGGCAAGCAAATCGAGTGCAGAAGACATCACAACCAATGGCGTGCACCTAAACAAGCGAGGTTATGAAATTTTCGGTCGCTCGTTGATTCGTGGAGCGTTCAATAAAGCTCCGACGACGGTGAATGAAAATTTAAGAGAAGTCATCATCGACAAAAATCGACAGTATTTTCGGCGGTACCGGCCGCTCAACACCTTTTATTACACCGGCGGCCGAAATAAGTCCTACGGTTATCTCGATTTCCTACCGGCCATGAAAAATTTTGATTTGATGGTCGAGAACAGGGAGCGTCGGGCATGGGCTTTGGCAGCCGGTGAAAAAGTCGCTCCTGCGATAGACGACTCGAACATTCCCCCCCTCCCAAAAACAAAAACTAGTCGAGGAGCGAATCGATGGATGTCCGCCGCAGACGAACGGAAGGCCTTCAAGGTTGACCCTCGGTTTGAATTAAATCTATTTGCCAGCGAAGAGGAGTTCCCTGATATCGCGGCACCAATTCAAATGCGTTGGGATAGCCGTGGGCGATTGTGGGTGAGTTGCTCAACAACCTACCCCCACGTTTATCCAGGAAATGAACCAAACGACAAACTGGTCATTCTCGAAGACGTTGACGGGGATGGAAAAGCGGACAAATCGATTGTGTTTGCTGACAATCTAGATATTCCTCTATCCTTCGAATTTGGTGATGGCGGTGTTTACGTCTCGGAGAGTCCGCAACTAACTTTCCTTAAGGATACCGATGGCGATGGGAAAGCGGATGAGCGAAAGATATTGCTATCGGGTTTCGGCACGGAGGATTCCCATCACGCGTTACACGACTTCATTTGGACTCCCGACGGCGATTTAATTTTCCGTGAGTCCATCTTTCATCACTCACAGGTGGAGACGCCTTATGGCCCCGTGCGCCAGCAGAACAGCGGATGGTTTCGATTTGATCCTCAGACCCATCGCTTAACAAGTTTTGGAACTTACCACAGCACCAACCCGTGGGGAGTCACGTTCGATGACTGGGGCCAGCATATGGCAAGTCACCCGATTTATGCTGCTGCCTTTCATTCCCTCGATCCGCCCTACCCAACTCAGCATGCCAAGCCAGCGGGACTACAAGCCTATTCCGGTACGTGCGGGCAGGAATTTGTTGATTTCAGCACGTTTCCTGATGAGCTGAGCGGGCACTTTATCAAAGCTCGGTATAAACCGACGAACCGGATTGAGATTCTAAAATGGAAGGAAACTCCATTTGGATTTGAAGAACAGTACGTTAGCGACCTGATTTTTTCATCTAACCTGAGTTTTATACCGGTCGATTTGCGTTTCGGCCCTCGCGGAGCGATGTACGTATGTGATTGGTACAACCCTGTAAAAGGACATGCACAATACTCCCTAAGGGATGACCGGAGGGATCGCCATTCGGGACGAATTTGGAGGATTACCACAAAAGGCAAGCCCGTCCATCCGATGCCCTCCATATCCGGCTCTTCTATTGATTCTCTTTTGGATTTATTGAAACGACCTGAGTTTCGGATACGGTATTTGGTCAAACAGGAGCTAAGAAAGAGAAACCCTGAAGAGGTAGTAATTGCTTTAGATAAATGGGTGGGGAACTTGGATTCCAGTGAAACTCGATTTCGTCACCATCAGCTAGAAGCACTTTGGTGTTATCGCACCGTTCACGCAAACGGACGCGGGGTGCCTCTATCCCCCAACCGAACCGATATAGCCCATCGCTTACTTCTAGATCTATTGGCTTGCGAGCAGCATCAGGCGCGTGCGGCTGCAGTAGAACAACTAAGATTTTGGCATTCGGAATTTGATGACGCTCTCGATTTATTATCCCGAGCGGCCAATGATCCGAGTTCGATTGTTAGAATGCAGGCGGCGATTTGTTGTAGTTATGTCGGAACAAGCGAGGCACTCGAAGTCTTACTCCAGACTCTAAATTTACCAGCGGAAAAACATGTTGCTTACGCGATTCAATCAGCCCTCAATTCTCATACCATTCAGAGACATTGGAACGGTAATCCGAACTATTCAATCGAACAAATAATGAAGCGACTCGATCGAACTCGCGAGCTTAAGGAACCGCCTCCGAATGCCAAGCAAGCACAATTTGACACGCAAAAAAACCTAAAAACGGTCAATATCTCATGTATTCCGGAGCGAATGCTTTTTAGTGTTAACCAGATCGTTGCTAAGACTGGGCAACCCTTGAAAATCGTTTTCACTAACCCTGATGCCACCGACCATAATCTCGTGATTGTCAAACCCGGAGCATTGGAAGAAGTAGGAATGGCAGCCAATGAAATGGCTCGCGATGCAGCCAATGCGAATTCCGATTTCATTCCTCAAAGTAAAACAAATTTAATAATAAATTCCTCGCCGATGATTGGGCCAACACGAGACTCACTTGTGCACGTCATGAGATTTGAAGCACCACAGGAACCAGGGATTTATCCATTTGTCTGCACGTTCCCCGGACACTGGGTAATCATGAAGGGAGATCTCGTCGTCGTTAACAAGCTTTCCGAAGCAGAAGCACTCATCGCTTCGGCTGAGCCAAAAGTGGTAAAGGAATGGTCGATGAAAGACTTTGAGGAAATTCCGAAAAGAAAGGTGAACGACACAGTCGTAATGCGAGGAATGCAGAGTTTCGTCAAAGCGAGGTGCAATCAGTGCCATGTTGTATCCGGACACGGCATCAACCTCGGTCCTGACCTCACAAAAATATCCGATCGATTTACTGGCAAAAAACTGCTTCAGCAAATTATCGAGCCATCGTTGGAGCTAAATAAGCAATTCCAAAATCATCAATTTATTTTATTGGATGGCACGGTCGTATCCGGCGTAATTATTGAGGAGACTCTCAAGCAATATAAAATTGCGAGTAACTTACTCAACCCAAAGGATGTGCAAAGAATTGACAAAGATCAAATTGATGAACAGATTCCATCTAAAATTTCAGCCATGCCGAGCGGGATGCTTGACGTGTTAACACGGGCGGAAATCCTTGACTTATTAAGTTTCCTCGAATCTGGTGGGCATCAATCGAACGCACACAATTCGGCCGGTCATTAACGCGACAAACATAAAGCAACTTGTGCGAGGATAAGCGTAACAGATTGAAACCAGAGTTTGCGTTGGCAACGTAAACCCCGTTTTACCGGGCAACAGAAAGAAAGCAAACGAACAAGGAAGCCTTGCCGCCTTTAATTACCCGCTGTATCCGATTGTTGAGAGACGTGTTCGAGGTAGCTGATTAAGCTTGCCAAATCGAACAGTGTGTTTTTTTCAAGGATATTCTCTGGCATTGAAGACAATTTTGATTCTTTGCGTGAATCAATATCGTCTTTCCTAAAAGTAAACTCTTTGCCTTCCTGATCACGAAGTACGACTTGATCAGCCGACTCCTCTGTTACATATCCGCTCACCAGTCGGCCATCGAGGTCGAGTATGATGTTGGTTTTGAATCCCTGGGCAATTGATTGGTTTGGCCTCAAAATCGCCATCGCTAATTCGTGAGGGCGATAGGTCTTGGTTATATTTCCAAGATAAGGGCCCTTTTGTTTTTCCGTTTCTTTTGTGGTGTGGCAGGCAATGCAATTTGATTTTATAAAAATTGTCTCGCCATGGCCGCGATCACCAGAGATTTGCATGGCTTGGTCGACCGCAGATTTCGCGTCTAGTGAGCCAAGCTTTGCAGATCGATCAACGAGCATAGTAAGGTTTAATTTCTTCGCCGCCGTTTTTGCAGATTGAGCGAGTTCTTGACTGTCTGATTTGAGTGAAGTCAGAATGAAATCATCAATTGAATGGTTTTTTAAATAGGTTGCTGCGGAAACTATTCTGCACTGCGATTCCGGGTTTAAACACTGACGCCCAATCACGTCACTGCATTTGGTCTTATCTTCCGTGGTAAGGTTCTTCTGGGTCGCTAATGTGAGCAATGCGCAATCCGCCCAAAAGCCAGAGTTTCCAGGTTGCAAGGAACAGTCTGCAAAATATTGTAGATTCGATTTGCATAGTTTGGAGTTGAAAAACTGATCGCGAGTCTTATTAATATATTGGCGTGGATGCTTGGGTTCATTGAGAATGTCGAGAGCCCTAAAAATGATCGGAATGGTTTTTGGATCGTTTGTTTTGGTCAGAAGGGAAACAACCTCTTCTAGTGTAGTGATTGGAACGTTGGTGCCGACCGAGGAGATCAGGAATTCGATAGACGCTGGCGTAAGTTTTTTTGCCTTCACGAAAACTGAGACGGCTGGCTCAGTCAGTTCCGGATTAGATATGGCGAGTGTTACGATTTGGTCGATGGAATCCGTTAGATCTACTCGGTTTTTCGCCAGTTCATTCATCAAATAAGCGGCCACCTTTGGATTGCACGTTTGCAGTTCTCCCATTAAAAGTCGGTGAATATTTTCGGTTTCTTCCCATTTGACCGGCTGGTAATAAGGCCCGCGAGTGTCTGGGCGTGTACCCCACGATTGCCCTTCCCACTCTGCTTCTTTGAAATACAGTCGGCACAAGGTTTTGAGAATTAATTTTTTGTGTTTTTCATTAGGTTGCGTTAATCGTTGTTCTAGTTGCCTCACTGTTATGGATCGATGCATCATCCCCAAAGCACGGTAAAGGTTGGCGGGATCTTTTACTGAATCGAGTTTCGAGAGCGTAAGGTCCAACAGATTACGCTTGGCGGTTTCACGAATCGCTACGTGCTGGATGGTGGAATCCGCATGACTCATTGCAGAAATCACTGTCTGCGGATCGCTGCTGTTTTGAATTTGATGAACAGTACGACGAGGGGTACTCCAGGCCCCGACGCCCCGATCAATGAGTTTTTGGCTTGCGGGATTTTCTCTTCGCATGAGCTCACGTTGGGCAGCCAGCCGGCGGCGATGGCTTGGCGAGTCAAAAAGTTGAACCAGTTGATCGGGTGATAGCGTTTCGAAGTCGGGAAGCGGTTTTGGAACATAATCTTTTGGTTTAACTTGTACGATGTAGCCGACTTGCGGTCCGGCCCACTTAAATGTCGCACCTTTCCAGCTCGAGCAATACAGCCTACTCATTCCGTCTACGTCACAATCGGTAGGGCGGGGCAATTTCACGAAGGGCTTAGGCTTCCCGGTCTCTTTGAAGGTCGCACCGGTCGGTGCAACGTTGTGGTGGTAAATGCCGCCGGTGCCCCAGTCGGCCGTAAAGGGCGCATGATTCCACTGGCCAAATCCTGGCTCGTCTACATAGGCGGCTCCACAGCCAGATCCTCCACCGTAATCGGCCAACGGAGGGACACACTCCTCAGCAAAATTTTTATAAAGTCTGGGGTATCCATGATCGTCGCCTCCGGTAAAGTGGTGAAAACGAACATCCCAGCCACCTCCGTCATTCGTATTGTCTCGGGCAAATAAGTCCATCTCAGGGCTTACCGCAACTTCAAGAATGTTTCGTGTGCCAGTTGAGTACAATTCCAACCCAGTGCCGTCAGGCCGCACACGAATCACACCACCACCACGATGCGTCAAAGTCGTACCGTCAGTTCCCTCGGCTTTCATGAATCCGAAGTCGCCGCCTGCAATGTAAAGATAGCCATCGACCCCAAGACTCAGGCCGTTCGTGGTGTGATCAGCCGGCCGTTTGTCGTAACCAAACGCGAGGTTGCTTACGAGAATGTTCTGACGGTCAGCCACTCCATCCTTATCGTCGTCAATAAATTCAGACAAATGCGGAGGATGAACGAGGTAAAGTCGATCGTGATCCCAAATCAGCCCGCGGGGTGCGTCCACTTCACAAAAAATTTTTGTCTCATCGGCGCGACCATCCCCGTCCGTATCCTTAAGGCGAATGACTCGTCCACGCTGCGGATCTCTTCCAAGTGATCCATTGCCATCGGAGCTGACGTATAGTGTCCCATCTGGTGCGGCAGCAACAAATACAGGGTAATTTACAGCGGGAGGGGCAGCAAAAATAGTTGCTTCGAATCCCTCTGGAATTGTCACCTCTTTTAGAATGGCAGCCTCTTGTTGCGGCGTCAAAGGCACCATTTTGGCCGGTGCGTTACCTTGCTTCTTGTAAGGGTCCGGTTTGGGGGCAGGAGTTGGTTCAAATGCGGAGTTGAAATTTTTATCAGCTGGCCAAATATTTTTTAACTGTGGACCCGATAACTTAATCTCTCGGATGCTACACCATCCACCCGAAGAGCAGCCTAAACCCTCGATTCTGATTTTTTTGGTTAGCTGCATTGCGTTCGGCAGGGACTCTGGTTTTGTAATTGCTTCCTCGCTTTTCGAATGATCCAAAGCAACAACCATTTTCCCCTTGATTTCCGTCAGCACTCTATACTGGTAGGCCGAATCACGCTCCCAATCAATTTTGATCTGCTTGACAGATTGAGGTTTTTGAAACTCGAGTTCAAGCCATTGCGGGTAACTTGCGTTGGAAGCGCACCAACGTGTGTTGATTTGCTGGTCTAGGCAATGGGCAGGGTCGTGCCCCGACTGGACTGTAGAAGACGTCACCGAAACCAGCGTGGGATTTTTTGGGGCTTTCGCCTGTTTTGGCTTGGGCTTACTCTCCTCCGCTTTCTTTTTCTCAACGAAGGTAATTGTATTTTTGCCGGTGAAACCTTTCGCGGTTTTTGGAATGTCTTTTTTACATGCCCACAAGATTCCGCGGGTTACCAAATCCAGATAGCGATCGTCAGCGACACCTTCGGTATAGTGACCAATCGACATGCTAAAACTTCGTGTCCCCTTGACTTCATTGCTCCAGATAACAATCGCGTTTTGCTTATTGATTTTCCCTTTGCGTTCATAGGTTTGCGTGCCTGTCGCAATGGGTTTTGCACCAAATAGCTTCGCATTGTTGTAGAGTTCGTCTTTTTCAATAGTCCAATCTTCCATGCCTTGGACAACCGGGTGGTCTTTGTCAACGAATTTGACATCGATAGGTTCGTGAGGTCCATGTCCAGTGGACTGAAGCCCAAGATGTTTAAACCACAAGTCGGTTCCATTGCGAAAACTATGCATCGCACAATGAAGATGAACTGCCGGTGTTTTCTCATGCACCTTTAGAATCCGTTTAAGAACTTCAACATTCGTGTTCCTCGCCGCGCACTCGTCGTGAATAATGACATCGTATCCGTTTGCCCAGTTAACATTATCATAAACCGTTAACGGCGGATTCGTTGATTTGTCATCGGTCCACCAAACATCAACTCTAATATTGGCTCGAGATTGAATGCCGTCGGACAACACTTTATGCTGCTCGGTATAGTCATGGCAGCAGCCGCCGCAAATTAACAAAGCTCTTAAAGGCTTTTCTAATTCGGTGTTTTCACCGTTTGATTTGACTTGAGAAAACAAGATCTGCGGAAACAACATCGCGGTCGCGAGAATCGTAATAAACTTAAGCATGCGTAAGTCCGTTGAAGATATGGTTAATCCCCCATTGTGCTTGTTTTTACTATGAAAATCCAGCCGATTTGAATTTTGCATTTAAAAATCGATAACTTTTACTACGGAGCAATAGAGCCCCCCATCAAGGTATCCAAAAGGGTAGGATGTATGAGTCATAATATATAACTTTGATTGGCCTGAAATGAGTTCGGCGAAATTCAGAAATCCCTTAAAAATCAAATTTGCAATACTTATTTTGTTTTTGATTTCGGAATCAATAGTGGCGGATGAGGTCTCGTACTCACGGGAGGTTCGGCCGATTCTGGCCGCTAAATGTTTTAATTGCCACGGTTTTGACGCGGGCAGTCGCCAAGGTGATTTGAGGTTGGACAAGCGTGAATCGGCTCAGCATGTGCTTTCACTGTTAGACGGCTCAAACCTACTATTGGATCGAATTACCTCCGCCGATCCTGATGTTCAAATGCCTCCCCCTGAAAGCAAACTGACTCTTTCGGCGGAAGAGATCCATCTCCTCGGCCAGTGGCTAGACCAAGGAGCGAAGTACGAAAGGCATTGGGCGTTCCAGCCACCAACCCGCCCGGAGGTTCCACTTGTCGACTCCGCCAATCTTCGTAACCCAATCGACAACTTTATTCGCTCGCGATTGTTGGCCGAGGGTTTAACCAATTCTGAAGAAGCTGATCCGTCAACGTTGATACGGCGTCTGTCGCAAGATTTACACGGGCTTCCCCCGGCGGCAGATTTGGTGAACGATTTCTGCGAAGATCCAAGCGATGAACTGTATGCGGAATTGATTGACCAGTTAATGGCTTCACCCAGATACGGCGAGCACATGGCAGTTCCCTGGTTGGATGCCGCCCGTTACGCCGACACCGATGGTTATCAAAACGATCGATATCGATACATGCACGTATGGCGTGATTGGGTAATTCATTCCCTCAATGAGAACTTACCTTACGATCAATTTATTTTAGAGCAGGTTGCGGGCGATATGATCTCAGATGCCACCCTAAAACAACAAATCGCAACAGGTTTTTGTCGCAACCATCGAATCAACTCTGAAGACGGTTCAATTCCTGAAGAGTGGCATGTTGAGAACGTTGTAGACCGCATTGATACGATTGGAACAGCGATTCTTGGATTGACAGTCGGATGCGCACGTTGCCACGATCATAAATTTGATCCAATTTCCGCCAAGGAGTACTACCAGCTATTTGCATTTTTCAACAATGTACCGGAGTGGGGAGTAGGCCCTAATAATGGAAACAGCCCGCCCTTTATCAATGTTCCAGAGTCATGGCCTCACCTTGCACCAGAAGAAAACGTCGCGGTTGTACCCGATCCAGTTAAATTACGTGGGGCCAGAGAAGGTCAATTGGGGAACGGTCTAAAACGACCACAGGCTGGTAATAACAAGACGGTGATGGTGATGCATGAGATGCAAGTCCCGCGAAAGACATATTTACTCAATCGAGGTGAGTTCAATAACCCTGACAAGTCGGAGGCTCTTGTTCCAAGCGTACCCAAGGCCTTACATACAACGAGCGATCCGCAACCGCGAACTCGTTTGGAATTTGCTCATTGGCTCGTCAACGACGAAAATCCGCTGACAGCAAGAGTTGCGGTGAATCGGGTTTGGCAACAGATTTTCGGTCTTGGTTTAGTCAAGACTAGCGAGAATTTTGGGACGCAAGGTGAATTGCCAAGCCACCCAGAATTACTTGATTGGTTGGCCATCGAACTAATTGAAAGTGGTTGGGACATTCGCCACATACAAAAATTAATTCTTGCGAGTTCAACCTATCGGCAGAGATCAGATATCTCACCCGAGTTAGCTGAGAAAGATCCCCAAAACAAGTTTCTCGCGCGGTCGCCGCGCTATCGACTGCACGCCTTCGCCTTACGCGACTCGTTATTAGCCAGCAGCGGACTCTTGGTAAACCAAATTGGTGGAGTGCCAGCGAAGCCTTACATGCCACCAAAAATTTGGCGCTCAATTTCGAATAACTCTTACAAACAGGGGACCGGCGACGATTTATATCGCCGGAGTGTTTATACCTTTTGGCGTCGAACCATTCCGCCGCCGATGATGGTGAACTTTAACTCTGCTGATCGAGAAGTCTGTAATGTCCGCAAAGACCGCACCAACACACCGCTGCAAGCCCTAACACAAATGAATAACGTCGCCTTTGTCGAAGCCGCGCGGTTTTTAGCGGAGAAAATGTTAGCCCACTCCGAAAATCCACGCCTCGCTATTGAATTCGGCTTTATGGAACTGATTACACGAAACCCCAATGAAGTCGAATTGGATCTGTTATTAGCCGCACATCGAGAATTTAGCGATAATTACCGATCAAAACCAAACGCAGCGAAGGAGTTACTGGCAGTGGGGCAAAAAAAGAGAGACGAGACATTAGATGTTTCGGAGCATGCAGCGATGACCATGGTTGCTTCATTGCTAATGAATTTAGATGAGGCGGTAACGCGGGAATGAAATCTAACGAAATAGCTAATCTGGAACACAGTCGGTCACTGATCAATCGAAGATTCTTTTTAGGCCGCGCCGGGGTCGGCCTAGCCGCTCTCAATGGCTTAATTGGAACTCAGCGTGAGGCATCGGCAGATGATCACCCAACGTTACATTCCGGGCCGGGAACCGCTCATTTTCTTCCAAAAGCGAAACGGATTATTTACCTCTTTCAATCAGGTGGTCCGTCGCAACTAGATCTATTTGATCCAAAACCGGGACTCATGAAACGTTTTGGAGAAGAAGTCCCCAAGTCGATCTATCCGGATGAGCGGAAGACGACGATGAGCAATGCGCAAACTAAATTTGGGACTGCACCAAGCGCGTTCAAATTTAACAAGTGTGGACAATCGGGGTTAGAGCTTAGTGAACTCTTGCCAAATGTCAGTCAAATGGCGGACGACATGTGTGTGATTCGATCTATGCATACACAGGCGATTAACCACGACCCAGCGATCACATTAATGCAGTCAGGGTCTCAAATCCCTGGAAGGCCAAGCATGGGTGCTTGGCTTAGCTACGGCTTAGGGTCTGAAACTGAAAACCTTCCCACCTTCGTCGCGATGAGCTCCCGCGGCTCCGGCAAGGGTGGGCAACCGATTTATGATCGGCTCTGGGGGAGTGGTTTCCTTCCATCCATCCACCAAGGCGTAAAATTTCGAAATCAAGGTTCACCAGTCTTAGACATTTATGATCCTGCCGGTGTAAATTCAAAAGTCCGCCGCACGATGTTAGACTATCTAGGAAAGTTGAATGAACTGAAATTTGAAAGCTCCGGTGATGCAGAAATTCAGACCCGAATCGCTCAATATGAACTCGCGGGCAAAATGCAGGCATCCGTTCCAGAATTACTTGATTTTTCTCAGGAAACCAAGTCTTCCTTGGCGATGTACGGCAAAGACGTGCGGCGTCAGGGCTCCTATGCGTTCAATTGTTTAGTTGCTCGTCGACTTGCTGAACGCGGAGTACGGTTTATCCAGCTATTCCATCAAGGATGGGATCAGCATGGAAATCTACCGAAACAAATTCGCAAACAGTGCATCGACACCGATCAATCAACCGCGGCGTTAATCCGTGATTTGAAATTACGCGGAATGTTTGAAGATACCTTGATTGTTTGGGCTGGTGAGTTCGGCCGAACGGTTTATTCCCAAGGGGCACTCACTCATCAGAATTATGGCCGAGACCACCATGGAAACTGTTTCTCAGTTTGGCTGGCTGGAGCCGGAATCCGAGGCGGCATGAGTTATGGTGCAACCGATGACTACAGTGTAAATGTTGTCGAAAACAAACTAGAGCCGCATGATTTGAATGCAACCATCCTGCACCAAATGGGCATTGATCACACCCGACTCACCTATCCATTTCAGGGGCGGGACTATCGCTTAACCGATGTGCATGGGACTGTGGTTCGTGACATTTTAAGCTAAGCCGGAGGTAAGAGTCGGTATAGCCGTTGGCAGCCACTAGCTCGCACGTTTGAAATAGACATCGTCCGCTCGCGCTGAATCGCGGGGATAAAAGCTCAAGCTCTCAGGTTGGTTGGATTTGAGCTTTCGTAAAAAAAGCCAACCCGTTAACAAAATAAACAGAGCGGCAGAGACTGCGCTAATTACGAGCGTCTGTTTTGCTTCGTTCATTGCCAAAATCAGAAGTTCCTCACCATAACGCGCAGCTTCTTCGGTGCGCTTTTTCGATAACTGATCGACAGAGGTAAGAGCTTCCTTAGTCCGTTTCTTTGATAGACCATCCACGGCAAGGAGAGCTGTGTCGAGTTGTTTTTTAAGATCTTCTGTGGCGATAGCTCTCTCTTGGTTAACGGCAGCCAGAACGATCTTACGTTCCTGTTGCAGTTGATCGATCGTTTCCAAACGCATCACTTCAATTTGATTGACAGTCGCTTCCCGTTGATCATTAATAGCAATCTCGACAGATTTTCGCTCGTGGTCGATCAATGCGGGTATTTGTGAGACAGTTTGAGAGATCGATTGCGCTGCCAAGGTGGCTTGATCAATGTTGGTAAGTGAGTCGGTTAAGGGTTGCAACTCAATTACATCAAGTGATAAAAGTTCCGCTTGCCATCGAGCCTGTTTTGGCAAAAACTCAGCATATAAACGGACGAGCCCCTGGAGTTCATCGATGTTGCCTTCTAAGCGACCAAGGACTTCCATTGTCTCATGGGATTTCTCTCGAATTGCATCCAGATAGTGGGAAGTTGCCGATTCCCGATCAAATTGCAAATTATCGATAGGATACTTGGTTGCAAAATTGCTTGCGAAGCCTTCGCCCAATTCCGTACCGTTCGCGAGTTTAGGAAGTTCCTTACCGATCGATTTTTGAATTCGTCCCAGACGATTATTAAATTCGTCGTGTCCCGAAAGCAAAGCAAGCGGAGATTCACCGAAAAGCTCTGTGCTCTCCCTCTCAAAAAGGTCATCTGTCTGTTTGACAAGAATCCAGAGATCCAAAAATGCACCCATCGGATCTTTGCGCCCAGACGCCCTCAGAGTGGCGTTTATGCCATTGATCTTCCAAAGAAGTGCATTTCGACGGACATGAGTTGATGGAGCCTGGGCTAATATCTGGTCGCTAGTTTGTTCAATGTGGTTCGCGTAACGCAACGTAAAATCGTCGATAAGAAAGCGCAACTTGTTTGACGACAGAAGATCTTCTCCTCCCGATTCTTCAAGAAAACCCCGTTCTTGCACTGCCAACTGACATCCAACTTGGGAAAAAACCATCCCAACGAGAAGAAGTGCTATCAAGTTTTTAGAAATCGCGACGAACATGGCTGTTCAGTATCAAAACAAGAACTCATTGACAAGGTCATTCCTAACGGAATTACCCGGCTTTCAGGGAGCGCTGCAAAAGAACGCCCGTTCCCTAACAGGCCAAATGTATTGATTTAGAAGCCCTCCACCAAAAGGACGGGAGGAAACCATTTTTGAACTTCAGCCCAAACCCCGGAAATTACCGTTCGTAATTCCAAAACTCGGAAACGAAACTCTGGATAACTTGACAATTCACGACAAGAAAACGTTTTCGGAGATATTTTTTTTTCGATCGAACCTATTAAGGATGGCTAGGCAATTGAAAGTCGGGTTTGGGAAAGCAACACACAGTTGCTGCTTGTTTCGATGCAGCAATTTCGCCAAGTGTACCGAGGGGATTTCCCATGGACTAAATTTAGGAAGAACACTGTCGTCAGCCTTTGGTAAACTTCGAAGGTGGCCGAAATTCGGAACGCGAATTCTTGCCAGACTAGGCTACAATACAGGCCATCACATTCCACTGCTTTAAGAGATCCAATGATTCCCACGAAAACTTTTCCATTAAAACTTTTGTTTGTGTTTGGGATTCAAGGAACTCTGTTTGCCTTATTGCAGTCAACCACTGTCGCACAAACGGTCAGAAGCATTGAAGCAGGAATGCCAGTCCGCGTGTTCATACTAGCTGGACAGTCCAACATGGAAGGCGCCGGTGTTGTCAGCTCGGGAGCTAAACCGAGAAATGAAGGCAACGGGACTCTTGATTTTCTTGTAAATAAGAGCGAAATTCGAAAAGACTATCAGCACTTAATTAAATCCGATGGAAGTTGGATCGTTCGAAACGATGTTTGGATTTGGTATCTCGGCAGGAAAGGCAACCTGAGCGTGGGATACGGGGCACAGAGGAATCGTATCGGTCCAGAGTTTCAATTTGGCAACGTCATTGGAAACGCTATCGAAGAACCTGTTTTGTTAATTAAAGTCGCGTGGGGTGGCAAAAGCCTGGCAAAAGATTTTCGCCCACCTAGCAGTGGTGGTGAAGTAGGCGACTGTTTTTCCGAAATGCTAAAGCATATTGACTCAGTTATGTCGAACTTATCAACTGACTTTCCCGAACTAGCGAAACGCGAAGCAATCTTAAGCGGTTTCGGATGGCACCAGGGATGGAACGATGGTTGTAGCAAAGAGCAAACGGCCGAATATGAAACAAACCTAGTCAATTTCATAAAGGACGTTCGGAAAGAACTGGATACTCCAAAACTCCCTTTCGTCATTGCGAACAGTGGGTTCGCGGGTTGGGATCAAACAGTTGACCGAAGGCTACACATAATTAAAGCTCAGTCTGACGCAGCGAGTCGACCCGAATTTGCCGGGAACGTTAAGTGTGTTGAGACGCGTAATTTTTATCGGAAAGAAAATGTCTCTCCATCACGTCAGCGTTACCACTGGAATGGCAATGCTGAAACTTACTGCCTAATTGGCGAAGCAATGGCGACAGCCATGATCCAGTTGATAAAATAGATCCATCCACTTAGGCAACTTGCTGCTCCATTCACGGAACTTATAATTTTTTTATGCTATCTTCCACTTGGCAAGCTAATTAAAAACTAAATTGCGACCGCCCAGTTCAAATGACTATTGGAGTGCTAATTTGACGAACGATCAACGTCGAAAATTTTGTTTGGTCGTTAACCCTTTCGGAGGCAAGCAGCAGGGGCTCGCCATTCTTGAAAGTGTCAAACCAATTTTTGATGCTGCCTCAGTTGATCTTGAAGTAATTCGCACGACCCATCCCCGCCACGCCTACGACGTTGCAAACACTAAGTCGTTTTCAGATTTTGAGGGAATGATTGTGATCGGCGGCGATGGTACAATCCATGAAGTCATTAATGGAATGATGGATCGAGCGGACAAGATAACGTTTCCACTTGGCCTGATCCCTGGCGGTTCTGGGAATTCATTTCTCACCGACCTAGAGGTTCTCGACCCAATAAGTGCCGCCGAGGCAATTGTTAGCGGACGGCGTCGACTAATTGACGTTGCGCAAGTCACCCTAAGCGATCGCAGCTTATACGCATTTAATATTATTGGATGGGGCCTGGTGGCGGATGTGAATGTTCGTGCCGAGAAGTATCGGTGGATGGGTCCCATCCGTTATACAGTTGCAAGTCTCGTAGAATTAGTTCGTGCCAAAAAAAGCGCTGGAACACTTAGGTTCAGTGATCGTGAAATAAACGGAGAGTTTTGTTTCGTCTTAGCCTGCAACACCATACATACCGGAAAACAGATGAAAATGGCCCCACGGGCAACGCTGGACGACGGCTTAATTGACTTGGTTGTAGTGAAGCACGGTCCGGGTCTATTCAAGATGTTGTCGTTGTTTTCAAAATTATACGACGGCAATTACATTAACGATCCTGCCGTCGAATATCACCAAGTCAACCGTTTTGTTTTAAATCCAGACATCGCCGGACCATTAAATGTAGACGGGGAATTGCTTGGCAAAACCCCCGCAGAGGTGGTGATGTTACCAGCGGCATTTGAAGTGTATTGTGATTTAGGCCCACAGCCAATCACCTCGGCCACCTAAAGGACTGACCCGTTTCATTGGGTTTGCGAGGACGAAAATCAGCGTATTGCGAATCCTAATTTGCGAGAACTAAGAACCAATTTTCAGCAGTAACGCAAACCGCAATTAAATTTGCGAAATCAGAAGAATATAACGTTGCTTCTTTCGGCAACAATCCGGTCGCACATCCGCTGGCCTTAGCATTCGCCAATCTGTAAAAAATTCGAAGTCGGTTACCAGTCATTGCTTTGAAAACCACTTAATCGATTAATTTTGATCCACCAATTAACCTTCTTTAAATTGAGTTAGTTAAATAACAGGTAATTTTCCGTCACGAAGAGGGATTTACGGGCAGATTTCACTGCAAAGGCAACACATAATCTTGACTTACGGCCCCTCGCAGTTTCAAATTTACTCAACGATTTAGCCGCTGCAAATCGCCAGCGAGAGGTCGCCCTTTTAGGAACTGCGGCTTACCATTCGTTTTAAAGTAACGCAGTAGATCACTTTTAAATAACAACAAGACGTTTCCTATGAAAAGCACGCTCTGTCTCCTTATTGTTCTCTTGGTTGCAAATCCCAACTCACCATCTGAAAAAGGAATTGATTTACTCGCCAACGGATTAAAGGGCTGGAACTTAGCTAAATCCGGAGCGTGGCAAGTTGACGACGGCGTTCTTCACCCATCCGATAAGCCTGGCGGCTACATTTGGACTGAGAAACCCTACGAAAACTTTGAGCTTACTCTGGATTATAAAACGTCAGAGAAATGCAACAGCGGAGTTTTCTTCCGTACGGATCCCAAGAACCCAGTTCAAGGGGGATTTGAAATTCAAGTCGCTTCACACGGTCTTTACAGCGGCAAGCATATTGTTGGCTCCCTGTACGACGCAAAATCGCCAACCGAGTCTGCTGGTAAACCGGACGGCGAGTGGAACCAAATGAAAATTACCTGCGAGGGTCCAATGATTCACGTTGTGCTAAACGGTAAAAAGGTTCTGAATGCTGACCTTGATAAATGGACCACGCCTAAGTTGAACCCTGACGGTACTAAAAACAAATTTAAAACCGCACTGAAAAAGTTACCGCGATCGGGCAACATCGGATTTCAATACCACGGCCATCCCGTCTGGTTCAGAAATGTTGTGATCAAAAAAAAGTAAGTCCAATAGTTTCGCAAACCAAGTAACTGAATTCCTTTCAGCAAAAGCAATACACCGTCGCTACAGGAATACGAAACCGTGCAAAATTCCTTTGGCGTTGCGACAACCGCTTCCACGATGAAAACGCAAAGTTAGATCTCGAAAAAAACGACGTTGTTTCCTTCGCTTCACTCGAGACTGCCGGATCGTGGCAAAGTTCCCCGCTTCAACAGCTCCGGCAAACCAGCTACTTTGGAGCAGAGCAGGGCACAACACGTCCCGGCTGATCTGCCGAGTCAACAACTAAGAAGTAGTGTCAGTCTCTACTCGATTGCGTCCCAGTTCCTTCGCTCGGTAAAGCGACACATCTGCTCTTTTAAGCACCTGCTGAATCGATTCATCGGCTCTGATACTAGCGACACCAAAACTAGCTGAGACACTAACATCCTCGCAAAATGTTGTGTTTTCGATTGCAAGGCGTAATTTTTCAGCAAAAAAGACCGCACCGGTGTTACTCGTTTGAGGAGCAATGATCAAGAACTCTTCTCCACCCCATCTACCAAGTGAATCGGACCTTCTCGATGCCTCTTTCGCTATCATGGCCACCCCTGCAATTACCTCGTCTCCCACTTGGTGCCCCCGTGTGTCGTTCACCGCTTTAAAATGATCAATATCAAACAAAATTAAGGAAAGTTCGCCGCCGTAGCGAATCGCTCTCTGAAATTCATCTTCTAATAATTCATCGAGCCGCCTTCGATTAGCTATTTCGGTCAACGGATCAATTGACGCCAAATATTCCAGTTTTTCGTTCGCAATCTTTAGCTCAAGCGTTCGCTCCTCCACTCTCTGTTCCAAATCAACCGTGTATTTCTTAACGAGTTCGGTTTGCTCAATCAATGCAAGCTTCGAAGCAATCAACTTGGAAATCGTTTCGAAAATTTTTCTATCTTCATTATCAAAACCACCGATAAATTTTGATTCGCTATCGAGAACGCCGAAAAGTCGGTCACCGAACATAATTGGAACGCATAGCTCAGAAAGACCAGGCTCAACATCGGGAACGTAGTCTTCACAATTACTTAGATCAGAGATCAGAATCGAATGTTTAGTTAAAGCGACTTGACCTGTTATCCCAACCCCAACTTCAATTGTCAGGGGATTAAGAATTATTTCTTCTTCGGGATTTTTGACACCAATCGCTGCCACCTGTTTGAGGGACTCAGAGCGTTCGTCCAAAAAGTAAATTACACAGTCTTCGTAACCAAGGCTGCCAACTATCTCGCGGGCGACAAACCACGCCAAATCCACGGCGTTAATGACCGATACCATCTTAATCGCAAATTCGTTGATTAAATCAGAACGCGAAAGATCTTTAGTTTTGAAGTCTGAAAGCACGCTAACGATAAATTTTGAGTAAGACTGATTGCAAGAATGCCGCGTTGAAAAATACGCACGCCAATGCGAAAGGTTAGTTCAAAAAAGTTTCTGACGCCAAAACTTTTCCCGGTATTTAATTAAATTTTTTCAAAACGTCAACTTATCTATGGAGGATAACTCAAACTGGAAAACGCAGAAAAGTTCAAATAAAACTACCGCCTCGGAAACGGTTGACATTTCTAAAAAGGCGCGCAGAAACCAAAACGAATTGACCAACACGTTTCGGTTGAAAAACACAGAATATTTTCGGGAAAATTTCTCGAAATTCGCTGCTTTTATTGCGAGGCCCAAACGAGGAACCTGATAAGACGTTCCTCTTTTGAATTTCCAGTTTGAGATTTCCGATGACAAGTAGTCGCAGCTTGCGAGCACTGAGGCAATAAGCGATTTCAATCCCGTAGTGGTCGAGAGGGGAAGTACTCCTTGCCCAAACGAGCATTTCTTCACTATCACCGCTTTTTAAGCATGTGTATTGCAAGTTTGCCGGCTGCCGTGCCAGACGTTACACAAGGAGCAATGCCCCCGCCCATTGAATCCGCCCCGCACAACAACAATCCCTCGATGGGTGACCGAGTCCCCCACCGCCCCGATCCAATCTGGCTGGGAATATGATCCATGCCGTAAATACTTCCATCGGGTGTGTTAGCAAAGGATGAGTTCGTCAGTGGTGATGAAATCTCAATAACCTCAGCTCTAGCCTCAAGCCCAGGAAGGTATTTCTCTGCCGCACCTAGCAGCCGTTGCCCAACCTCATCTTTAAGCTTCATGTACTCGGCATCCCTTTTCAAAACTGGCTGATCATTCCATGGTTCAAATGCTTTCCAGGGCGCGAACGTGATAAGCTCAACCGTATGCTTACCTTGCGGCGCATGATTAGCATGAGGATCTTTGAGCGTAGGTACCGTCAGGAAGAAAGCCAATTCTTCCATTTGCCGCCCTTCTAAGACTGGTCGGTAGAGAGAATCAATATCATAGGACGGATAGTTCCAAATATTCGCATCATCCAAACCAAACTCATTAGGTTGCTGACTCGTCCCCACAAAAACACAAACCGAGCCAATCGAATATCGACTACGCTTCATTTTTTCAACCGGTCTCTTCGGCAGCTCTGAGTAACCAACCATATCCCGCAAGGTATGCAACGCACTGGCGTTTGAAATTACAACCGGAGCCTGATAATTTTCTCCAGTTTTCGTTCGTACGCCAGTTGCCTTGCCATCCTTTAAAGCAATAAATTCGACTGGGCTCCTCCGTTTTAACGTCGCCCCATTCTTCTCAAGATGTTCAACATATGTATCGCGAACTTTTTTCGAACCACCGATTGGATAATAAGCCCCGCGTGAAAAGTGAGCGATAATTCCAATCATGACTAAGGCAGCGGCGCTTCCCGGCGGAAGACCAATATCTCCTCCGGGGCCGGAAAGCGCTGCCTTCAATCGCGGGTCTACAAAGTATTGATCAAGCAATTGCTTATAAGTGTACCCTTTGTATCGAAGTAACAATGGTATTTTCGGCAGCAGACTTATCGTCGCCCATAACCCTTTTCGTTCATGCAAATCTCTTAAGCTTCTATCGATCTCTTTAAATCGCTTAAAAAATTTATTCAACGCGTTTCGCTCGGACGGGAAATCCCTCGATAGCTGATGGTGAAAATCATCAAGAGAATTACCAAGTCGAATTTCATAATCAGGGAAAACATAACGATCAAATCCCTGAGGATTCAACTCCCGGAACTCTAAATCATCCAACAAACCTAGGTTTTCAAATTGTCGATAAAGCGACCTACCCTCGCCCATCTCTCCCACGTAATGGATACCAGTGTCGAACCAAAATTTCTTCCTGGCAAACGGATTAATAAATCCTCCGAATTGTCGCTCTGCCTCTAACACGAGCACGCTTTTCCCTGCACGTGCGACGGTTAGTGCTGCACTTAAGCCACCAATCCCCGAGCCGATGACGATCACGTCATATTGAGACATAGATTCCTTCCAAAGGTGATGTTTACCACATCCGAATCGCAAATATTAATTGAAAATCTTGAAGCTTCAGATTGTAAGCGGCATTAAAATTTAATCGTTACGGAGATCAGGCAACTTGTGAATTTATTATTCAGCAACGCCTGCAAAGAACCATCCAGAATCCGGCAGCACACCTTTTTGCCGACCTGATGCGTGCCCCCACAGGGGAAGGCCTCAACCTATTTGGGTCTCTTCTCCGGTGTTAATCGAACATAAGCCTCCAACTGTTTGCTCAGCTCAACAATCATTCCCTCGTATTCGGCTTTGTCAGCAAGGTTGTCAATTTCTTCAGGATCCTTTGCGTGGTCATAAAGTTCACGACCAGCCTTTCCTTGAAGCCACTCGGTGTAACGAAAGCGTTCGTTACGCAAAGAGTAACCCCAAGCCTTGCGGTTGTGCCAGATTTGAGTAACTGCAGGTTTATCCCAACTCTGATCTTTTGGATTGACCAGCAGTGGCCTGAGCGAACTACCCTCTAATACACTAGGAGCCTTTAATCCGCATAAATCTGCAAGCGTGGGATAGAGGTCCAGTAACTCAACAGGCTTTTGCGACGCTACGTTCTTACTTAACCCGGGCGCCGCAATAATCATGGGCATCCTAGCGGATCTTTCAAATGCTTTCCGCTTATACCACAATCCTTTCTCTCCGAGAAAGTAACCGTGATCCGACCAAAAGACGATGATCGTCCTTTCCATTAAATCGGCTTCTTCTAGCGCGTCGAGCAATCGCCCCACCTGAGCGTCTACGAATGAAATGGTAGCGTAATAGGCTTGCTTACACTTGCGTGCCTCCTCCACCGTTACATCCTTAAAGTAATACGGCCAATTCCTTTTATCACGCATCACTGCCATCGGAGGAACATCCTCTAAATCCTTTTTAGCAGACTCAAGATCTGGCATCTCAATGGATTCCAGAGGATATAGGTCGAAGTATTTTTTAGGGGCCACATAAGGACAGTGCGGATTAAAAAATCCCGCCGCGAGAAAAAACGGCTCTCCTTTTTTTTCCTTAATTAGTTCGACTATCTTTGAAGCCACCATCCCGTCTGTATGCTCTTCGTCGAGACTTTCCGGATCCCACCATGCCATACTGATCCCAAGATTTTTATCCTTCTCTCGGCCAGCACCGTAACGTGTAATCTTCTCCTGCTGCGACCGATCAATCCCAACAGGATTGTACCGCTGGTCCCACGTCTGGGGATCGTCGTTTCCGTCAGTCCCAATCATACTGGGATTACCATAGTGATAGATCTTACCAGCCCGAGCTGAAAAATAACCCTGATTCCGAAACATCTGGCCAAGCGTCACCACGTCGGGATTTTTAACCCTTAACTCATGCTTGAGCGTATGCATATCAAGCGTATCTGGCCGTAAGCCCGTCATCAAACTAGCTCGGCTAGGACCGCATAGAGGTTGTTGACAATAAGCATTGTCGAATCTCACACCCATCTGCGCCAGCCGTTGAAGATTCGGCGTCTTGACCTGAGGATTCCCATAAATGCTGAGATCGCAATTCATATCGTCGGCGGAGATAAAAAGCACGTTCAGCTTTTCCTTCTCATCGCCATCCGCAAGATGGCCGAGCAAGGGAATTACAAAACAAACCAACAAACAACGGAAAATAGTCTTCACAAATCCATACCATAAAAAAATAGTCCCAGTAACTTCTGACTTTGAGAAACGTAACCCCGTTGCTCTAGTCGACCCCAAAATATAACGAATTGATCAATGGCTTTCAATTTTCAGCCCCAACCAACAACCAGCGGACAAGCTCGCCGCCTAAGTGCATTTGGTAACCACCCAAAATTTACTCACACGTTAATTATTGGTTCCTAAGAAATTCTGCAACCTGCTCGAAAAAGTCAACTAACGCTTTTTTTTTCGGCGTATGCCATTCAAGTTCGTCCATTGCCTGGTTCATTAATGACAGCCAACGATTTCGTTCCGGAACACCAATAGCAAACGGAGCATGCCGCATTCCTAACCGAGGATGCCCGCGACGTTGAATATATTGGTCTGAACCACCGAACCTGTAAATCAAAAAATCTCTAAGCCGTAGTTCCGCCCCTTTCCAATCATCGTGAGGATACATAGGACTGAGTAAATCATCTTTCTTAACACGGGAATAAAACTCGGAGACCAGTAAGGCAATCTCCGAATCCGAAAACTCTAATTCAGCAAATGGATCATTCATAAATACAGTCAACTGGAGGCAAAAACATTCTCAAATTAGGCGTTATCGCCACCACGAGGCCCGAGAGGCAACTCGCCAAAGATTTCGTCGATTGACTCACCAACCGGAAGCGTACTTTTCTTGTTTGGCTGCCGTTCAATGAGCACACGTTCAGGCGTCTCAACCGCAACGACTAAAAAATCCTTGGAGGCAAAAAAGATGGCAACCGCAGTAAGGATGACTGCTTGAATTACGAAACAAACGACAAAAATAATGGGCGAATGAGATAGTGGCTCGAAAGTCATGGAGTACCAATTGAACGAAAGGGCTATATCAGATAATAAATAATTGGACAAGAAAAAATCCTCCATCAAAAATGCCGTAATTGACATCAACGAGACAATGGCTGCTCCAAGAAACAAACTAACCACCGGACCGTACCCCGGTTCAATTTTCCGAATCATCCGAGCCCAGAGATAACGATTGCACAAAAATACTAGCGATAAGAACCATGTGACAAAACCAGTGCAAATAACCATCTGGATAATTTCGTCATCCCACGCTAACTGATTCCCTATAAAGCGGCCACGTCGTTGATCACTTAAAGCTGGCCAATCAAACAAACCGTTTTCGAATACCAACAAACAAAATACAAACAGAAACGCCGCCCAGATATTGGACAGAGCAAACAAAAAGCCTCGTCCAGAACCCGGCATTAACAATGACAAAAACAAACGCCCAAAAAGCGACTCTGGTAACGCGCGACGAACCCTCCGAGATAGATCTGAAGATTCACCGCACATCAAAAAACCCATCAAGAGCCAATAGTGACCAACCACCATCAGTAATATCGTCGGCCCATCCGTGAACAACGGCTGGAGGGAAATGAGTTGACAGATCCAAGCGAAAAAAAGCGTCTGTTGGATCAGCATCACTATTCGAATCCAAGTCGAACGGTTGTCAGAACTAAACGAAATCTGGGCGACAACCGACGCCAACAATATAAGAGCAGTTGAGCCGACCGAAAATATAAAACCCGTTGCAACTATATATTCGTCCGAACCAAAGCCGCCCATACGACCGTCCGACATTTCAACGCAAAATGCTATCCACAGAAAATAAACGAAGCCAAGCGCAATTGAAAACACGACAGATACCCCGACCCCAAGCGCCCGAGACCGAAAAGAACCAGCTAAAAACAGCCCAAATATAGTAAGGAAAACTGAACCGCCAACGCTAATCGAAAGGCCAAGCAAGATCGTTCCAATACCTACTCCCGGAAGTAAATAAGTAAAACAAATGCAAGGCGCTAAAACTGCGAGGTACATCACCAACTGAATTAACGCACTGCCTAGCTTGCCCAGCACTATCTGACTCGGTTTCATCGTGGTAATCGAGATTAATCGAATCGTGCCATCCTCGAACTCCCGAGCTAACGAACGGTAGCCACTAAAGGGAATAATTACGGCAAGTGGGAATCCCAAAATAGTGAAATAACCGGCGAGTAATCCAATCCCAAGATCGTTTTCGATCCAGGCAAATCCCATCGCGGTCCAAACGGCAACCAGAACCAACTGCAACACATAGGTCCAAACAAATTGCCGACTCTTGACGGCTTGCCTGGCCTCTTTAATTAAGATGGAACTGAACCAATCACTCAATGGATCGAGAATGCTGTCCAGCTTTGAAATCTGAAATTGTGATGATGGAGTCGAATCAGCCAGGTCGCCGGATAATCGGAATTTTTCGATTGCAGATTTTTGCTCGCTCATTGGACTTCTCCTCGCGTCACTGAAAGGAAAACATCCTCTAACGATGTTTGTTTCTCGCTAAATTCATAAACTTCAATCTTAGAATCAATTAGCTCGGCTAGAAATTTACTTTGTCTTCTGTGACAGGCAGCATAATTAAAGAGTATCGAATCTGTTGTTGAAGAAACAACTTCTACGTCATCGCGGGAGTTAAACCACTGAATCGCGTTGGACGGTTCTGACATGAACTTCACCTCCAACTGCGCAAGCTCAGCACCGGCCGAATGTCCCATTTCTTTTTGCAACAAACCTTCGACCGAGCCAATCGCCAACAATTTCCCTTTCTCGATAATGGCCACTCGATCGCAGACTTCTGCCAGTTCGCTCAAAATATGGCTGCTGATCAGCAGGGATTTTCCTTCATTAGCAAGTTCAAGTATCATCTCCCTTAGTTCGATACGAGCTCGTGGATCTAAACCGGCAGCAGGTTCATCAAGAATTAACACCTTAGGGTTATGAATCAATGCCCTCCCCAAACAGAGCCGTTGTTTCATCCCCTTGGATAGGCCGGAGATGGGCTTTTTAGAGAGTTGGTTTAGCTGGGTAAAACCCATTACATTTCTGATGGCACGGATTCGATTTTTGCCCCGTAATCCATATGATCTCGCGAAAAAATCGAGATACTCTTCACAGTTGATATTCGGATAGGTTCCGAACCCGTCAGGCATCCATCCCATACGCTTGCGAACTCGGTCAGGATCGTCAATGACAGACAAGCCGTCCACCCAGGCTTCACCGGAGGTCGGTGTATCCAGCGTGGAAAGTATTCGCATACTTGTCGTCTTTCCCGCTCCATTGGGACCGATAAATCCCAAAACCTCTCCGGCGTCCACATGAAAAGAAACATCGTCAACGGCGATAGTATCCCCAAACGCCCGAGTAACACCGTCTAATTGGATCATGGCTTGCGCTGCTTGCGACATACTACCATCTCCCCAGCACGACATGGTTTTGCTTTTTGTAATCCACTGCCTCAAATTCATCAGTGACTAATGGCAGTTCCTCTAAAAACGCAACATAAGATTTTCGACTTGAAAGTAGAGCCGATAGTCTCGCCTCTTTAAGCACCACCTCGTTATCTCCAAAACCGAGTGAATGCCCCGGGACGTTCAGATAAGTACCTGGTAGAAAAACGGAAGGAGAATTCTTGACGTCTTTGATTTCTTCGATTCGTTCTGCTGCGTAATCTATTAATCTTTCATCACCCTTTACTTTGATTTTTTCTAAGCTTTTGACAGCGCCTGGCTTTGAATCTTTGAGCAAATAATAGTCGTCGTTTTCATCTCTAAAAATCGCAAAGACAACTTTTCCTCCAAGATTATTTGTAGCTTTCGGCAGAGAATCTTCGGCACCATCACCTGGCTCAAAAACCAGTTCTTCAGAAATCGATCGAACGCCAAACGTCGTCAACTCATGGAGGGTTCGCGGCATAAGTGCTTTCCCCGAGACCCGTGTTTGAGGAGCAGACTGATCAAGCCTTAACATCGCAGTATTCAACCCATCCGTCAGACCAACTAACGTATCTGGTGAAAACTTATATGGCAGTGATGTAAAATTGGAAAAATAAGCTGTCCTGCAATTAATCACCGCAAGATTAGTTCTTTGGTCAAGCGCAGTTGCCGATTGAACACTCGCTGTTTTGCTTAAACCATCGGCTAACAACACAAACAAAATAAGTGCACAAGAGACACAGATAGACAAAAGTGGAATCAATACGAGTAACAGGTGAGGCTTGCCGAGCTTTGAAAAGGTGAACAGAGCAATTGGCCCGGCTACAATTAAAAAAATTGTTAGCAATACCTTAAAAAGCAAAACCGGCGGTTCACCGACACCGGGAATGGTAAGCACTGGCAAGAGGCCAGAACCACATCCAATTCGATCAGCAAGGGAAGACCCATTGAGTGCCACGGAGTTATCAAGCCTGCGGTAATCCCCTCTCGTCCAACTCGACATATCATCGTCAACCGAGATAATGCACCCATTCAAGTATGACAGAATTCCAAACTTTTCAGGGTCGATTAAACCAGGATTGTCTACAACTTCTACGGACAGAAACGTCTCGAATGGGCGAACCACTCTTTCGTTTACAGTATTCTGAATAGAATAGCCTACTGAACGCCCCGCACACCATACGTCGGTCGTTGTTGAAACATTCATGGGAACACACCAACGGTAATCACCAGCCACTAATTGAGATGCACGAGCTTCTCCGATTAACAGACTCAGAATTGGCCCTGTTTCTCGATAGTCTTGCCCGCATGAATAAATGATCAGCGCTCCACCAGCGGCAACCCATTTTTCTAAATTATCACGCTGGATGTCATTGGCCTTGGAAAGATCTCTGAACTCTTTGCTGGAAATAAATATCTGATCAAAACCAGACAAACCAATCCAATTTTCAGGTAGATTCTCCGCTCTAATCGTCGAATACGAGACCTTGTTTCTTAGGATTTTTTTTAACGATACGGCGGGGCCAGCATAAATTGCCGTCGGCTGCGTGAATGAAACTTCCTGAGTTACAAACTTGCCATTACTGTAAAATATTTGTCGATTGTCTATCTGTTCGTTGTTCCCAAATTCCGGAGTATTAGTTTTCCCGATCAGTAATTTGTTTTGGGAGTTGCGTCCCGTAGGCATGCCAAGGTTTTCAATTTCTAAATTTTGATAAAAGATACTGGTGTTATTACCACCATTAACATTTGAAGGTTTCTGAATCTCCAACTGCACCCAATGAATGTCGCCCGACGCAGGCAACATTAGGTCGACCGTGCCTGAGGTTTTTCCGGCAAGTATCTTTATGATTCCTATCGTTTCAACCGAAAGTCGACGTTGATAGCTCGTTGTCACTTTAGCGACAAACTCTTGATCGTTAACTGCCGGAATGGCGGGCACCAGGTCCACGGTAACTCTTAACGGATGAATTCCTTGTGAGTGGTTCACCCCAAATTGCGAGGTCGTCACCTTATACTTCGCCTTGGGAACGGCGTTTTGCGCCCGAATCTCGTCAGGCCAAAATAATAGCGTGAAAATTGCGAAACTAGAAACGATGATTAATCGCATTATTCAATACCCTCTGAACCGTTCTCAGAATATTCTCGATTGGTCACCTCAGCACGCTGTGAAACTTTGTCACTCATTCCCCCGGCAATATCGCCAGATTGGATTATTACTTCCGAAGACTCTTTTAATTGAACTGATTTAAGTTGGGATAAGAAAATAGCCAACCCGCTCACGAATGCCATACAAAAAATTGACAAGACTAACCCCACACTTGCCAGCACAAGACCGTAGGCCGCCGATTCACCGGCATAGGCTGCAGCAGTTAAGAAGGAAAATAATGCAAGAAAAAACATCGCCAGCATCATTTGCCGAATTGAAAACTTCCCCCGCGACTGTCCATCCAACATTTAATACCCCGGTGAAGATTGCTTAATTCAAACCCGATTTTATAAGAATGCGGTCGCCAGACAACTAGCATCCAGAAAACAACGCCTATCTGGAATTCAATAAAGAATTTTTTTAGTGACAGGAAACCTCAATTAGGCAACTAACGTTTTCCAAAATCAGCCCATGGGTTGGCTGATAAATTGATTATCCTACAAAAAATATTTCCTTTTCAAATGCGAAGCAATGATCATAGAACCTAATGCAAATAATTTCCTTATTCGCCGCTCCGGGATGAATCTTAGATAAAAATCTGTAAATGTTTTTCCCTACCGCGTTCATTTATTTGAACATTCCCTTATTCCTCTGAAAATTGATACGGAACGAAAACAAATATGCGTTCCTTCAATTAACCTCAATCACCAGCTAATTAACGCACTTAATAAACGCACTACCGCAATCAATATATAAAAGGTTGTCCATTTAGAAAGCCAATTTAAGGGGGCGCGAAATTCAATGAACTGTATAGCGCATTTTTGTTCCCGTTCTGATTGCCTCAAAACTTCGTATGATGGTGCCGGGCGAACCAAAAAATCTTATAACACGTTCCAAGAAACGGTGTCCGGAACCAATCCTGAGCTATCTAAAAATATCAATTTCGCCAGATCATTGCCTTTTCTAGCATATCACGATGATCTAGCTAAAAGTAAATAACTTCGCCCCGTCGATAAAACTCTGATGCAAACCGGTTTGCCGCGATCTTTGTCTATACTGCACCTGATTCTTTCCTAAACTTGCCGGTCGTGGTTACCCAAAGGCATCTTTGGACAATCACAAGATAATATTTCAGGATTCGATTTATTAACCTCACCTTAATTTTGTTTTCACAGCGTCTATGCCTGCTACAATGAGGGTCGATTCTTCTTATTTAAATCACCATTGACACTAGTATTAGCGTGGCCAAAGAACGCTTTCCCATAAACGCATATTTCCAAACTGCCATTTGGTGCCTGCGTCTTACCATTGCTGCTCAGTGCGTTGGAATTTCAGGTCGTTACCTGTTTGGTAGTTTTGAAACAGAAAGTTCAATCTATGGTTTGCTGTTTTTTGAATTTGGGTTTCCAGAAATAACAGCCCAATATATCGATGACTTCGGTGTGTATGGATGCCTGATTGCTGGGGTGACGATTCTCGTTAATGGGGTATTCGCTGATCTTTCAAAATTATCGCAAAGTGATAAGGCAGCGAAGTTGATTTTCGTAATTGATTTTATCGCACTTGCCTTTGTCGCTGCCTGGACACTGAGTATGGGAATTGCGCATACCATACGCGGTGATTTATTCGCACAGTTCACTCTCCTAGAAGAGGCGGTTCGCATTGCCACGCCTGGCGTATTGGTTATTCTCCTAATGAGCAAAAAAATGGCCACCGGCAGTCTGTGTCGTGTTGTCGGAACAATTATCCTGTTGGTCGCCACCTCAACCACATTCGCGCTCCATGGCTATAAAGCAATCGAGCTCTATGCCCCATTTTTAGATTACCTTTTACTATCCCAGCCATTTGGCCTCACATTAGTCACCGAACAGCAAACCGCCGAACGGCTTCTTGGCGTGATTGGATGGCTCGACGTTGGATTGGCTATCCTCCTCCTTGTATTTAGATGGCAGTGGATCGCACTCTATATGGCAGCCTGGGGCTTGTTGACAGCTTTTAGCCGAATTACGGCTGGCGGAATGGAAGCGTGGCCCGAAGTATTTATTCGTGCTGCCAACGCAGGGGCACCACTTACTCTGTTTTTTCTATTCCGAGTGAATCTTCATTCGGGAAATACGATAAAATGTCGCTCAGATCAATTCATTTAAACCTTAACAATGACAGCTGCATGATCCATTTACTCTCTCGACTGTTCCTTATTTCCATAACCATTTGGTTTATCCCCGTCGCCGACTCTGTCGCCAATTCAACGGAATATCAAAATCCGTTCGTTCCTAAACACTTACGTCTCAGTTGGACATCCAACCCGGCAACCGCGGCCATTATCTCGTGGTCCACATTAAAGCCGACCGACAAGTCCTTTGTGCGATTTCGCGTCAAAGATTCCAAGGCCAATTTTTCAATCACTCCAGCAGTTCAAGGCCGTTTTCTATCTGAAAAAACTGAACTGCATTATCACCATGGGTACATCGTTGGTCTAAACCCCGATACTGCTTATGAATTTCAAATCACACAAGATGATAAGACATCCCGCACCTATTATTTCGTCACCGCTTCAGCAATCGACCGTCCGTTCAGCCTTTTGCATGGAGGAGACTCCCGCTCCGATCAAACCACTCGTCAAAAGATGAATTTAATGATCGCGGGGTTGGTCAAAACTTCGTTCGACGATGACAATTTGGCAAATGACATTATCGCTCTGGCACACGGAGGTGATTATGTTGCCGACGGTTCAAATTTATCTCAATGGTCAAAATGGATGGATGATCATGAATTGACGATCGGACAGGACGGGCGAATGCTCCCTCTCATTCCCGCTCGCGGGAATCATGACAAAAGCGAAATATTCAATCAGGTATTTGGGTTCAAAGAAAAAGACAAGAATTATTATGCGCTCAATCTCAATCCCACTGTGCGGTTCGTCACTCTTAACACCGAAATAAGTACAGCTGGCGACCAAGCTAAATGGTTGAACCAAGAGCTAAAAAAGTCTCGTCCCAAAAATCGCTGGCTGCTTTCACAGTATCATCGCCCGGCTTATCCAGCAGTGAAGGCACCTGGATCTGCACTTCAGAGTTGGGTACCGGCGTTTGAGAAATATAACGTCGACTTAGTTTGCGAGGCAGACGGACACAATATCAAGAGAACACTTCCTATTCGAGGAAATGTCCAAGATTCAACGGGTGTCGTCTATATCGGTGAAGGTGGATTAGGGGTTGGACAACGGACACCCAAGGTAGATCGCTGGTATCTCCAACCTCCCGGCATGTCTGATTCCGCCAGCCATGTATTTAAGCTTACGTTTGAGCCTGAACTTCTTACTGGGGAATGCATTCGTTTAGATCAAACCGTCGCCGATGAATTTACTCTGAAGCCCCGCAATATCCAGAAAACTCAAGCGTTTCTTGTCACCGGAGACCCGCAATACCTTGCAGAAAAATCTGATAATCCGACAAAGTTGGATCCCTACTCGGAGGAAGCGAATTCTAGGTTTGTTGAGCTGATTAAAAAATTACCGGGGCAAACAATTCCCAAGAAAATAGGTGGTGGCAAGGTCAGCATTAATTTACGTGGAATTCTCGTCACAGGAGACTTAATTGACAGCGCTGATAAGTCGGGTGGCAATTATCATGCCATGCAAAAATTTGAGTGGCTGCGATACCAAAAAGATTATGGTCTGAGCGGTAAAGAGGGAAAAATTCCGCTTCCAGTCTATGAGGTTCATGGGAATCACGATGGACCTCAGGGCGACACCTTTATCGTAGAAGACATTGTCAAACGAAATCGAACACGGCCAGGCGTTACTAACCTTTCCAAAAACGGATTGCATTACAGTTGGGACTGGGGACCGCTTCATCTTGTAAATTTAGGCATGTTCGTTGGAGAGGGAGACCGTCGGCGCGATCAATTTCACTATGCCCCCATGGGCAGCCTTGAATTCCTAATTTCCGATTTAAAAGAACAGGTGGGCGACTCAGGCCGCCCCATCATATTGAGCTTTCACCTTCACCCCAACGGCCCAGCGTACGATTGGCCGCCTCAAGATCTAAAACTTTTTTGGGAAACGATCCAAGATTACAACGTGATTGCGTTATTTCACGGGCACACCCATGGCTCGCCTCCCAGTCGGATCCAGTGGAATAAAACAGTTTTCGGCCAATCAGTTGAGGACGGAATCGACGTCTTCAATCCCGACGATTCAGGCGCTGCGAAAACCAACCCCCGTGATGCAGATAATCCCACCGGCTTGCGTCATGGATTCCTTTACGTTGAATTGATTGATCGTCCCGGTACAAAGCGAGACGAATTCATTGTTCGCTCTAAATTTACGAAAGATAACTGGGCAACACACCAGTGGGGACAGAGTTGGTCCAAACCTGTTTTGCTATCCAAATGAACATCCGTTAATTAAATTAACGTGCCAATGTGGAACGTTTTGAAACTAACCAAAATAATCAAATGAACATGCCGCTCGGACAGCTCTGCTAGGACGACAAGTTGATAACGAACTTTGGGTACCCAGATTAAGACGCTACCAAATTCAGGCCGCTAACCACTAAATTCCAATTCCGCCGACGGAGAGAACCATCAATGCAGCAATTCCGAGGATAAACAACAAAATCGAAGCGATTGAAATCGAATTAAGGACGATCGCCAAGGTTCTATATTCCGAATTTGCGTTCAGTGAAACAATCAACCCAACTATGCCCAACACCATCCCAAGCAATGGAAACAAACAACAGAAGAAACTGCCGAAAAAAGTCAGGGCAACGCTGGTGATTCCAAAGATCAGGCCCGCCTGAGAAGGGCCTCCCCGAGGGGCCGTTGGCTTATTGTAAGGATTCGCGGGTACGGCGCGATATGGATTTTCAGCTTCACTCTCTTCTATCGAATCAAAAACACCATTTGCATGGCCTACCGATAAATCATCAGATATCGCCTTAGAACCTAAGCCACCCTCCACATCAAAACCGTCATCGGCACTCGGGATTAAATTTAAACACTGACACTGCGGGCATCGCGCCTTCAAGCCCACGTGGACGGAATCAACTTTTAGGACGCTTTTACAATCTTTGCAGTTTAATTCAATCATTAAAGTTTCCGATTGCGAACCAATTGAATCAGCTACGGGACGGCCATCAAAACGGATGTACTTTTAAATTACGGCCGCTAGATAGTTTTAATCACCGGTAAGTGATCACCGTTGCAATACGAACAACGCGCACCCAAGCTGAGAATAAGTGATTCGTTAATTACCCCATAAACTTGAAGAAAAAATATTAAATCAACAATTCAAGATTTTCGCATTCATTCGTCACCACCGATTTAGAGTTCGTGGCGACGCTGGCTCTACACGAGCTAAAGCCTAATCCAACAAAATTGAAAACCGATACGTATTGGCAGCGATCACTCCATCTTCTTGATGGTCTTCCCGCCACTCGCCAGCAATACCAAAACAAACTTGAATTCGTTTAAGGCTAATTCTTCGAAAGAGGGTAGGGCGGAGCCTTAAATTTGGTGCGCAACCGCTCAAGTTCAAACTTCATTTCCTTTAGTTTTGAATCATAGCCAGGATCCGCGTGAAGACTTTTCATCTCGTTTGGATCGCTTTCCAAGTCAAATAAATTCCACTCAGCACTAATCGGAAAATAAATCAATTTATGCCGATCCGTACGGACACCAAAATGCTGTGGCACCGCGTGTTCACCGAGTTCATAATAGGCATAGTAAAGAGATTTTCGCCAATCACTTTCTCCTGAAAATAAGGGCACAAGCGATTTTCCATGCAAACTCTTGGGGGGAGTTAAACCGGCCATTTCTAAAAACGTCGGAGCATAATCGATATTTTGAATCAATTCTTCCACTTGCGTTCCAGCCGGAATCTTGCCCGGCCAACGAATGACGAAAGGCATGCGAAACGACTCCTCAAACATCCAACGTTTGTCATACCAACCGTGCTCGCCGAGATAGAATCCTTGATCCGACGAATAGATAACAACTGTGTTATCGGCAAGATTGTTTTGCTCTAGATAATCAAGAACCCGCCCTACATTTTCATCTACCGCTTTTACTGTGCTCAGATAATTTCGCATGTAACGCCGGTATTTCCAACGCACAAGCTCCTTCCCTTGAATCTCTCCCGCTGCGTATTCTGACAGAAACTCTTTATTGAGTGGTCCGTAATAATCATCCCATTCTTTTCGCTGACTGGCACTCATTCGATTATATTCAGGAGTTCCGTAGCGGTCTGGCGCGGGAAGTTTCACATCACCGCGTTCATCCTTCCGAACCTTTGCATCGTACGCCCAATCAAAGTGGCGATCGATCTCCATCTCGTTACCGGCTAAAGTTCGGCTACGGTTTTGATAATCGTCAAACAGCGTATCCGGCTCTGGAATAGTAACATCATCAAAAGAGCCAAGATGACGCAGCGCAGGCGAAAAAGTCCGATGAGGAGCTTTGTGTTGACACATCAACATAAACGGTTTTGTCTTATCGCGGCCGTCAAGCCATTCAATAGCTTTCTCCGTTGTAATATCTGTGACGTAGCCATCAACTTTTTTCTTTGAGCCATCCATTTGTAGAAAAACTGGATTGTAGTAATTGCCCTGACCAGGGAGTACTTCCCAGTAATCAAAACCGACCGGATTGGAACTGAGATGCCACTTCCCAATCACTGCCGTCGCATAACCACTCGCTTGCAGTTGCTTTGCAAAGGTCCACTGGTTCGGATCAAACTTATTCCCGTTTCGCATAAACCCATTGGCGTGACTGTGTTTTCCGGAAAGAATCGTTGCCCTCGACGGACCACAGATAGAGTTCGCGCAAAAAGAATTCAAAAACACCGCGCCTTGTCGAGCAATGCGATCAATATTCGGAGTCGGAGCAACATCTTTCAAAGGCCCGCCATAAGCCGAAATTGCATTAACAGCGTGGTCGTCGGAAAATAGAAAAACAATGTTTGGTCGCTGATTAGAGTCACGCTCCTCCGCCGCAATGCGATTACCGTCAGTCCCAACCATCTCAATTGAGAAGCATAAAGACACAACTAAACAGAAAAGCACGCGATACATGGACAAATTTTTCATATCTTAGACTGACGATTTCCGTTGTGTTTAAACATCAGTGAATTGGTTTCAACCAGAAATGATGACCACCGACCCACAGCGACAGAGCTCAATTATAGCAGATTTTAATCTGCGTGAAGCGCGACCAACAGCAACTACCTCTCCTATGCGAGTGCATTCGCACTGGTCGACAGCCGTGATCAAGCAAAGACGAGAACAAACCTGAGGATAACATTATGAGAATCAGACAGCCAACGTTAGTTCGAAAACCCTACGAAAACAGCACTGGTGTGATCATCGTGTCTAGCTAGATTCCCGTGCCGTTTGTGGCAGCAAACCTATTTTCCCGATTTGATTACTTCCATTCGAGCGTCAGATAATTCTGGAAGCTTCGGCTCTATTTTAAATAGATACGCATCGACCGCTCGCTTAGCTTCCGCAATCTTTCTCTTAAGCGCGCGATAATGATCGTCATTTTTTAACTGGTCTTGTGCCAGCTTTCGCTGATCTACAAGAACATCTATGTCTTGAAAGGCCGCAGGGAATGATTCATGGAAAGCATTTTCTAAATTTAACGACTTACTAGTGTGCTTGAGAAAATTTGGGTCGTCAGCAAGCTTCACCAAACACTCCTCGTACTTCCAATAGTACGTCTGCTTGGGAAGATCATCAAGCTCTGGAAACAGGGAGTGAACGTAATCCTTTATGACTTTTCGCGACTGATTAAGCTCATGTTCCAGTTTCTTAAAGCGTGGATTAGTTTTCTTCAATTCCTTTTTTGTTACCGTCACACTCTTACTCAATTCTTTGTGCGATTGGTTTGCATCTGAAAACTCACTTTTCATCTTTTTCTCAAGCTCAGCAACTTGGTCGACCAGTTGCCGATACTTTGAATCATTGCGTTGGAGACGATCTTTGAGATTCAAATAGATCAAATCGTATTCCTCTTTGGCATTTCGAGTGAACGCAGGGCCCCTGCTGTTTTGCTCAGCTAGACATTTTGCGCGTTTCTCAATCCAGTTTGGTTTAGCCTTAGCCTTACGAAGTGAAAAATTATCAAATGAAGCCCTCCCACCTGAAACCTGAAATGCAAGATAGGTTCGTTCCGTATCAATTATTGGATGCCGACCTACAACGAAGTGCTCACCGTCTACATGAGCGACAGCCTCATCGCCCACAAATTCAATCGTCATGGTATACCAATCACCCTTTTTAAAACTAAACGCACACTCGCCCTGACACGACGGATTGAACTCCGCTTTTCGTTTTGCCGTGTTCACCTGAAAATAGTTGGGAAATATTTGCGTAACCGTGTTGTATCCGCCACCGCCTCCAGTCATGAGTCGAATCTCCGCAGCACCCTCAAACCGGAAATCAAACTGAATAATGGCGTCGCGGTAAACTACGTCTTTCAAAAATGATCGCGCTGCCTCCCCCGCTTTATACGGAGTTCGCGTTAAAGCCCCATTTCCAACTGAATAAAACGCCCGAAAACCCCAGCGGTCGGCGACCGTGTTATTCCCGAAATCGTCAGAAGAAAGAATCTCGGTTGGCATACTCATGAACAGAAGTTCAGGCTGCGGTGCTTGAGCTAAGGTTAGAGAACACAAGCTCGGCACAAAAACAAATGCCAATAGAAGTTGCCTGATTGCCCGATGCTTCATCTGTGTCACCTTGAATTCTTACCACTGATTAGCGTATGAAACCAGTTTTCAACCGACCTCAAACCTAAAAGCTGAACCACAACAAGTCAAACCAGTTTGTCGGAATCGCTTGGTAAGTAACCAACTTCACCAACCTACCTTCAGTTTAGTCAACGCATCTCATCAAACCCCGAATTAGACCGCCGGAGCAAGATTTAGTCCGGACAATTGGTAACGGACTCTACAGAAGCATTTAATACAGACACAATACCTCAACTTTGTTTGATAAACTCTGTTTTCAAGTCAACGAGCTCCCTTCGCAAAAGCATGTGATTTTCGCGAAGTGATTTATATGTTGTGCTTTTAAACAAAATCAGAAACTGTGCGTACAAATTCGGCAAACCTTTCGTCACGAATGGCCAGAAGTTTAGGGCAAACACCCCTAAACAGGGCAGTACCAAGAGAGCTGCCGCACCGAAGGGCCAAAGCCAATTAGTCCACCAAAACAACGAAAGGCAGGCAACATACCACGCTAGGTAAACCGGCATTCCCACAAGCAAACGGTAGAGTGAAATGGCGGTGCGTCCAGGTGGCGTAACACGAGACGCGATGAACCGCACAAGAAAAAATGGAACCAGATGAAACACTGCCCCCACCAACGCAGGTAGCAACCCAAGCAAACCACCACCAATCCGCAAGACGGCTCGCACAAACATGCTCCACCCCTGCGACTGGAGAACTAAGGAATCCAACGTTAAATTGAAATCTGCAATCTCAATTTTGTGTGACTGAATTGCCTCCGCAACCGCCTCAGCCCGAGGTCGATCTTTTGACACGAAATAGTTCATTGCGTCCGCTATTTGTTTACGTATCACCATGGGACAATCTTGCGAATCGAATTCCATTAGCAATACGAAATCTTCGAGCAGAGGCTCCCACTCCGGTTCCTTTAAATGGACAATCACAGACTTCAAGCGTTTCGCTACTTCATTCGTTAGCGAACGAATTGCTTTTCGCCCCTCGTCTTCACTGTTTTCTAACCAATCTTGGACCTTTATTGGTTCGCCCACGTGTACGGACACCGCACTACGGAACCGCTCTTTATGTGCGTAGTTAAGACCAACCGGTACGACGATCAAGTTAGCAGCACCTTGTTCCACCGCTTGCACCGATATTCTTGCCACTCCTGACCGCACCATTTCTAATTGAACAGCGTCGTGTGATTTACCCTCTGGGAAAATTCCAACCGCATCACCATCAATCAGGAACTGAATGCTACTGTCGAGACTCTCTAAGTTGCGACGCACCTGTTTGGCGTCATCGCTGCCTCGGTACGTCGGAATCATTCCTAACGCAGACATGATTGAGCCCAACAATGGAGTTTTAAAGAGTGGAGCTTTCGCCATAAACCTCACAGGACGTCCCGCAGTGATGCCCAACAGGATGGGATCAACTAATGAATTCGGATGATTACCACATACGAGGACTGGCCCTCCTTTTGGAAGCAAATCTCTGCCTTGGAATTTTATATCAGGGTAATAAACCCGCACGATCAAATGCCCCGCACGTCTTACAGCTATGCCCAAAAGCTCTGCAAATTTGCCCATTGCACGTTCCCATCCAGTATTAAAACCCAGACAAAACAAATCACATAAACAACCAAACCCACCGTACGCGTTTTTTGTATTGCCCATAGTAACTAATGCGAGTTGCGACTCGACATTGAGACAAGAAAATTCGCCAAAATTTCGGTTTAACAAAATAAAATTTAAATTGCATATGGGGACAGAAACTCAAATCACCACCTTGAGCCTCAGCCTAAACGCAAATACAGTCACCCATCCAATAGATTCAACTCCTGATGCGCAGCTGATTTTTTGCAAAATAAAGCAAAGATCTCGATCGGTTGAACGAACAATTTAACATTCACAAAATTCAAATCAGGAGAGATGAAATTTGAAAAGACTAAGTTCGTTATTGGTACTGGTATCCTTGATTGTATTAACCTTTAGCTTCGCTTTTGCCATTGTTAGCAAAATCAAATTCGAGCAAAACTGCAAAGGGTTTTTGAAACGAGCTGCGGACGCAAGTACAATTAAGCTCGCCGAACAAGAACTTGGCCGGGCACTTGTCTACCTCGAAGACAACAACCTAACATCTGGCAGTACTCATGCTGTTTATGAAACCCCAAGCTGCGATCTTGATTTTTGGTATGTCAATTTAAAAACGGCTCATGACGAGTTAATAAATTTCCCGAGCGATTCCGATCAATTAACGGTATCTAATCACTTAATGAAGCTTCGCGAAACAATCCTAGACCAAGGCGAAAAGATCAAAGTTACCGCACCCCGCGGAGTTTATCTTTATCCTTATCAACTACCCGAATTAACGGCAATATCAACTGGGTTAGCAGGGCTTATGGTTGGCTTCCTGGGCCTGTGCGGACACGCACCACCTGCCACCGAAAATCCTAGCGGCTTACAAAATCAATCGAAGCGTTAGATTTCACAACGAAGACCATCCGTTGTCAAATTAGTCGCTTGGCAAAGAGAATGAAAGCTTGCGAGATATACGCTAAAGAAGTGTTAATATGGTGCGCCTCATCAGATTTCGACATTAAACGAAATTTTCAAACCATTTACGGAATTTGATTTGGATTTTTAATCAGTTTTAAAAAGGAAGAAAATGCGGTTAGGCGGAGGTAGCATTGCACCTTCTTCTGTAGAACTAAAATCGAATCGGACAAACAAGAGAATTCTTGTGCAAATCAATTCAGCGACGCGATAATGAATCCGACCAACGACTTAAAACTGCAGGATCTCCTTCCAGTCCAACCCCGTTCAACCGCTACCAAAGACCTTTGGCTGGCTGGCTGGTTTCTGACTTCTTTAGGGATATTTCATATCCTTGTTTGGTTGGTTCTCGGGGGAATCTGGGAAGGACCACTCTCATGGAGAAAACCAATTCTTTTCGGAATTTCTACCGGAGTCACCTTAATCTCGGTGGCATCCATTTTCGATCGATTGCGTCCGGCTAGATTTGATTCATTGATAATTAGAATTCTTTCGGTCTCTTTAGTCTTAGAGGTACTTCTAATCACGATTCAGCAATGGCGTGGGCAGGCCTCTCATTTCAATCATGACTCAATCTTAAATACCTCTATTGAATACGCGATGACAACGCTCATTGTCGCTGCTACCTTCGTCCTCGCACAAATTACCTTCAGAGCATTTAATTTTCTAAACACAGCCAGAGATCTTCAAATTGCAAATAGAGCAGGTTTGGCTTTTCTGATTATTTCATGTCTGATTGGTTTCTTTATTTTGTGGAATGGAAACAAGCAAGTCCTCGCTGGCCAAGATCCTTCGACTTACGGCAAGGCCGGTGTTGCGAAATTCCCCCATGGAATCGCAATCCATTCGCTCCAATTTTTCCCAATTCTTTGTTATGCGTTCGCAAAACTCGGACTCAGCAAGAACCAAAGAACTGGCATGCTAAAGTGGTCGATCGCCTCGATGGGCGGCATGTTGACATACAGCATATTCCAAACCCTCTCTGGCAAACCCCGATTTGAGTGGACGCCTGCGGGAGCCCTAATCTTTTCTATATCAGTCGGCCTCTTGGCTCCGGTGGCTTGGGGGATTTGTAAACAACTAGCCGCAAACGTCCGCAAGGCGATCAAAAATTGGCGAAGCTACGGCAGACTCGACGCATAAAACCAATGCGGATGTTGCGAATCGATGGATTGTCCGCATTTACCAGCGAGCGAATTGGTTAGCAGGTTTCGCGCAAGTCTTCGAAGGAACGGTATTATTCTCTACGATTCTTTCGAACGTTAAACTGACGTTTGGGCAATCAACAGGCCAATGCACAAATCGACTTAAAGCAGAAATGCTCCTCTTGCACTTGGATCCATTAACGGTCGACACGGTTAGCGGGGTTGAAAATGCATTCGACAAATACCTCAGCAACTCAATCCCCTCAACGCGACCTACCAAATTACATTCGGATTAGATAAATTGCGGCTGTTGTGACGGGCTAATCGTCAGACTTCCTATCAAATCTTACGGTGACCACCTGAGACCGACGAGACCAGACTGTTTGTTTCGGTTTCCACAACGGTTTTAGCCCCTTTCATTTGATCGACCCGGTTAAAAAGAAAAAGAGTCTTCCCAACCTTCGGGTTCGCCGAAACCATAAAACTTTCATCAGCTCACGCGGCATTTTCAAAATAACTCCAATGCATAATCTCAACCAAGACTCACCTAATCCATTCGAAACGCCAAATTCGTCATCGGCCGAGAATAGCAAAAGTTTTTCATGGCTAGATTCAATACGAAACAAGTCCTTCCTCGGATTGACTATCTGCTGTTCGCCTCTGCTAAATTACTGCTACGCATTGATGTTTTGGCTCTTGGCGAGTGCCTCAGAAGGAAAATGGCTGCGACAAGGGGGAGGGCCAGACCCGATTAAATTTTTTGATGGTATACCACTCGGTCTGCACCGACTTCTTACGATCCTCTCGATGTCACTAGCCCCTGTGCTACTTTTTGTATTCTTTAGGCGTAAAACATTGGTAATTTACGTCCTTTTTTATTCTGCATGCCTCGCGATCGCAATCGCACTCTTCCGTCTAGATATCTGGGGTATGTCAAACTGGCTTGCCGATTGAGCCAACTCAACCAAGTTCACAAACTTCCTTGCCGAAAATCAGCATTATAGATTCGCAGTGGACTCAAAGCTTTTTCCAACCATTCAGACACCACCAACCACGCGGTTTCAATTGCCCCACAACACCGAGCAACGTTGTGCCCAATTCAATCGACTACTTCAAGGGATTAAAGATAGAACCAAGGAAAATTACATTCCCCGTTTCAATATTTGAGATCGCACAGAAAAATGGGCGATCAATTTTCATTACAGGCACTTCTTCCATTGCAGCCATTTCTATTCCGAGTGCAATTGCCGTAACGGCAGCAGCCTCTGCACCTTCTTCTTTTACTTCTAGAAATGTGTTGTGAATTACCTGTGAAATTTGCAAAGGTTCATCGGAGTTTATTGAGCTAAATCCCATCGAAAAATTGAATGCTTCGTTCATGCCCAATGATTTCAAACTCCGCTTAAGCTCATTGTGCAACTCAACTTTAAAACGTGGCACCAAAAGCATCACCTCTCGCCGGCGCATTTCGCTTTGCAGTTTCACAAACGACTCTGTAGAGATGGATTGCTGGAACGCCTCCAGCCCTTTTTTAGGCAGGATAAAGCTCATCGCCATTTCCCCATCACCAAAAGGCAATCTCACCGCCTGGAGTTCATCATTTTCGAGAAAATGATAACTTCCTTCTCTCGCCATGAGGGGCACGCTTACCTGACTGTTATCCACCAACGTAAAGTTTGCAGCTTGAGTGCGTCGCTTGTCGAATGGATTTTGCCAGAGACCTTTGAAGTAGACCGCGTTCACTAGCACCATAATGTCATCCGGTGTCAGCTCACTAAGAGGTGACGTAATTTTCCCACTGGTTTTATCGCTGCACCATTGGTTAATATCCCTGACAGTCTGTGGACTGAACGGCGCATTATTAATCACCGCATCAAAATTCTGAACATTGGTCGAAATAAATTCCGGCTTTACCGAAAAACCATTTTTGATCCAAATCGAATTTGCAATATCGAGCTCGGCCGATTTATCTGTTGTCGCCAAATTCCAAAGCAGTGATTGATTCGCCGTGTTAAAACTTTCATCTGGAACATTTGCAAATTCAAATACTTCGTCAAACTCCGATCTAACCTGATCAACCGTGCCGTTATAGAGCATCCCAAAAGCTGTCGCGATTGAAGTCGGTGAAATAAAAACGTTTTCTCCATTCGATTCCTTTTGGAGTTCTCGATAGAGCTTGAAACCAAATTCATTGTGAGCCTTGGTCAACGCGTCACTTTCAGAATGAGTTGGAAATGATGCTGGGCGTAATGGCTTGGACGGCTGAATTGGCTTCTTTTCTGCTCCCGTGAACTGGAACAGTACGACGGCGATCACAAGCACACAACAACAAGCTGCATAAATTTTCATTCGATTTTCTCCAGATTAATTACAATCAGATGACGGTGCCAGCAGCCATGTATTAGGACCGAATTTAAATAAAATCCAAGTTTTTTGAAATTCACTTGAGTCAAAAACAATCAACACTTTTAAGGCCTGCCTGACAGGAGCTTCAAAATTTTCTAAACTAGATTTTCCACAATTGCAGAGTTTAGCCCGTCGAAGATAATTCACGATTGGATCAAGTTTTGCAAACTAATATTTTTGTTAAGAGTTAAAGAACATGAGCGACCAGACATTGATTGAGGCGACCATTCAGACTTACTTTGACTCCATGTACGAATCGAGCGGCGACAAAGCAAAGAAAGCATTCCACGCCGATGCAAAGGTTGTTGGTTACCTCGAAGATGAGCTTCATATCATGTCGGTTGCTGATTTCGCGAACTTCGTGGAAAGCCAGCAACCTTCTCCGAAACAGAAGGGCGATGCCATTCGGCTGGATATTCTCTCAATCGACATTACCGGAAAAACTGCCGTGGCGAAGGTGAGAGATGACTATTTGGGCATGACATTTTTAGATTCTTTATCGCTGCTTAAATCTGATGGAGAGTGGACGATTTACAATAAACTTTTCCATGTCGAATGCTCCAACCAATAAATAATGGAATCCGCTGACAAACACGAATTACGCTGGGCAAATCTTGAAATTCCATTATGGAGTGCACCAACCGTGTTCTACTGCACGCGACGACGTCGTTTCAAGACTCCGAGCGCGACCGCAAAACCCAAGACACAAATATTCGCCGGTTCAGGAACCGCGGTGATTGCCACCGGATTGAGTGCGTTTCCCGACATAACTAAAAGACTATTTAGATTTATACTGTCGGAATAATAATTGACGTGAGACGCTTTGATATTATCAAAAATGCTATTCAGCCATAATTGATCGCCAGCATCGCTCCCTGTCATTGCTGCTACGCCAACAGGGGCAATAAAAAACAAGTCACTCCAGTTATTTAACGGGTCACCATCAAGTTCATAGCCACCCAGAATCTGACTTGGGTCTCCATTTGATGCTGCTTGAAAAAACTCGGAAAGTAGCTGAGCTTGTTCGCGAGAGATAGTATCACCATTTAGGACGGCGTCCGCCCCAAACCGCCATGGAGTCCGTCCGGCGTTATACCAATACTCACCGTCATGCTCACTTTCCAAAAAATTAGGGGGCGCAGGTGTAGCATCGCCGGTAATTGGCTCGACCACGACGAAATCCGGCATTAGCCCAGTTCCGAATTCCGCATTTATATCTTCAACAGCTCGCTGCGTCGCCTGAATGACACTATTCCATTGCCCCTCATTACCTGATGCTTGACCAAACGCTCTGAAATGACCGTTCATAAAGTCACTCGAACGCGTGGACCATTGATTATAAGAACCAGAACCATTCGGATTAACCCAATCGCCTAGCATTGGCAGGTTACTGTCCGGGCCGATGGTTGAACTGTGGATCGCCTCGATTATCGATTTGGCTTCTTCAACATAATTAATACTCCCGCTACTGCCCCATTGCTTATCAGCCAGTAACAGACCGTAGGCGATATCAGCATCGCCATCAAACGCACTCCTATTTCCAGTGGCGTCAGGTTGAGCCCAATCCATTAATTTAGAATTACCCTCGCTCGGATGAGCGCGAGAATATGCATAAAGGCCATCGAAAATTTCCTGCGCCGCGGTGTCGTGTCCTGCCATGTTAGGAACAATAATCATTCCGTACCCCTGAGATTCGGACGTCGTGCGACCAGTATCGTCCATCACGACTCGGTAACCGTTCCCTCCTGAATCCGCTCGTAACCAATCTGATTTCCACTGATCGTAATAATCACTTACGAACACATCGATTTCCGCTTCAGTATATTGGTTCGGAAACAGCGTTCCCGAGGCATAAGCCTCATGATGGCTACCAAACGGATTGCTCTGCGCATTTACCGGATGGATTGAGCACAGCCCTATTAGCAAAAATAGAGAGCAAATTAACAATTGATTGCGCATGACAATTCCTTTCAATGACAGGCGGGGCAGTTGAAAACAGTTACTTGCGGAATCAAGTGGGAGGGGAGGGGATATTCAGCAGCAAAAAAGTATCAAGTGCTTCAGGATTCATCTTAGGAAATGAAACTGACTAGACAAGTAAAACGTTCCAGCTTTACAAAAAGATACAAACAAAGCTCAAACCGAGCTAGTATTTTGCGACAGCATGAAATGGTAATCAGGTCATTCCGTCGATAACGAGGCCGCGGCAGAAGGACGCTTTCACTTGATCGAGGTTTGTGGCCACCTTCGTTCGGATTAATTAAAAATAGCGACTTAACTTTTGCAACTGGCGTTTTTAGTTCGACGCCACTAGATTTCGCTCACGAAAAGATGCCACGGGTTAATTCGGCACCTAGTTACTCTTCACATTTGTTTTCTTGAACATCTCCAAATGCGGCCATCTAAATTCAGCTTTTTTACGATAGTTAATTTTCTGGTGGGACAATTGTTCTTTTTCAAAAGCATCGAGATTCGTCTTATTAATAAAAGGATCATTAATCGAGGTTTGGAATTGCCGCATCGAATCAAATAAATCGAACTTCCTACTTTGGTGCTCCACCATATTTGCGAGGTTAGTCAATTCGTATGGATCGTTCTGCAAATCGTAAAGCTCATATTCTTCTGGAAAAAGAAAAGGCTTGAAATGCTGGCCTTTGGACAACTTACTGTTAACGTACCGTGATGCCGCGAGCAAATTTTTACGGCGGTACGGGTTATATATCAGCTTGTAGCGCTCATCTCGAATTCCGAACTGAATATAATGTAACGCCGGTGCAGAACCAGTCGTAAAGGTATGAATATATTTACGTCCGTCGCGAGTGCCTTGATCCAAATCTTGAAGCGGAAGCCCCGGCAAGTCGCCTGGTATTTTCATGTCCGCCGTTCGCAGCATGGTTGGCAAAATGTCAACGGTTGAGACCATTCCAGTTTCAACCTTTCCCGTGGTAAATTCCTTTGGGAAATTGACGATCATTGGTATTCGCGTACCACTCTCATAAATACTTCCTTTCGCACGCGGAAAATCAGCGCCGTGGTCACTTATGTAGACGATTAAAGTTTCATTCCGCAGCCCTAAGTCGTCTAGATCCTTCAGTACCATCCCGATACCTTCGTCGAGTCGATTCATACAGCTGAGATAATTCTTCAATTCCAGCCTTAGATGCGGCGAGTCCGAACCAACCCATGGAAACGGCTCGATCTCACCTTCAACCTTCACTGTGGGATATCCATTTTTAGACGTATTAACAAATTTACGATGCGCGTCTGGATAATTGATGATCAAAAGAAATGGCTTTTGAGCTTGAATAGCATTTTCCATTACCGTTCGGCTCTGTTTTGCGTACTCCTGAATGCTTACCGTTTTGCTAAAATTGGCATTTGGCAAAGCCCGGTAGTCGACAAAGTCTTCCACCAGTCGTTCGGGATTCACATGTGTTTTGCCAAGAAATCCAGTGTAGTATCCCGCCTCCTTAAAATAGGCGGGCATGGTCTTAAAATCCTTGTACATTGAAAACTTATGGGTCGCTAATCCAATGTGCCCCGTTTGTCGGGTGTAGAGCCCCGTTAGAAATACAGATCGCGATGGCGAACAAACTGAGTACGGCACGTAGGCCCGGGTATAACGAACGCCTGTCGCCGCTAACTGATCTAATTGCGGTGTATGAACACGCGTCTCACCGTAGCAACCAAGCTGCTCGCTGTTGTCTTCCGAGACAATAAACAGAACGTTGGGTTTACGCTGCGCTTCAACGAAACCCGCTGGGAAGACCGATAAAAAAACAATTGAAAACACCTTCGCCACCGCAGGCCCGATCAGAATCGCGCGACCCTTGAGTAATAATCCAATCATCGCAACTTCAACCTTCTTGATGAAATCAATTTCGGCTGGAAGGCCATTAGAGATCGCCTTGACCACTCCTTCACATCAAACTGAATTGTATTCAAATCCGACGGAATTTAAATAGTTTTTCTATTTCTAAACAAACGTACAAACGGCGGAATCCATGCCTTTGGCAACGTAAAGCTGTAGGCCCAAATCGATCTAAATTTTTAAGTTTAAATCGAAGTTTTGACCACCGCCACTCTTTTGGCAAAATGTTAAGACCACCTCCTCTTACTCAAACACTGAAGCTTCCACCAAGGTAACGCCTCTAAGGTAACACCTACAATTGGCTTCGTGAATCAAACAGCGCACCAAAGAATTTTGACAGACGGTTTGGAAGCTGTTCTATTTTGTGTGCATATTGAGGCTGGAATGCCGGTGTCATAGCCCCGGCAAAAAGGGAATAGAGCTCCGACAACTTTATCCCCGACAAGTTCGTTGCTTTGCTCCATTGGAGAAATATTGTGTTTGCAGTCCTTCGCCACCTTTTCTTCTGGTCCCTATGCCTATTGGTCTGCCGAGCATCTGGCATGATACAACGGCCAAACGTGATTGTGATTTATGCTGACGATCAGGGGTCAGTCGATGCGAACTGCTACGGTTCGACGGACTTGGTCACACCTGCCATCGACAGCCTCGCAGACCAGGGTGTGCGCTTCACTCAATTTTACTCACCTGCTCCCGTTTGTTCTGCAAGCCGCGCTGGAATGCTCACCGGCCGATACCCTTGGCTCGTCGGATATGAAGGAAATGCTGGCGGTCCCCCTCGCGAAGACATTGAAAACCTTGAGGATCTCGACGGCAAGCCAGGGGTTTTTGCTGAACAAACAACGATGGCAGAGATGTTTAAATCCGCAGGATATGCTACCGGTCACATTGGTAAATGGCACCTCGGCGTGACTCCCGGTAGTAAGCCATTAGACCAAGGTTTTGATTATTCTTTTGGCCACATGGGAGGCTGCGTCGATAATTTCACACACTTCTTTTATTGGAATGGGCCCAACCGACACGATCTGTGGGAAAACAACACACGAATAAGGCTTCCAGGAAAGTACTTTCCAGATCTCATGGTTGACAGGGCAACGCAATTTATAGAGCAAAAGCGAGAAGAGCCATTTTTTATATATTTCGCCTTTAACCTTCCTCATTATCCGTACCAGGGAGACCAGCACTGGATCGACCACTACAAAGATCTGCCTTACCCTCGAAACTTGTACGCAGCGTTTTTATCCACTCTCGACGCACGTCTGGAAAAACTTCTGAAAGTTCTCGACGACGAAGGTATTCGTGATAATACAATCGTTATCTACCAGTCTGACAATGGACATTCCACCGAGGTTCGTGCACACGGCGGTGGCGGTAGTTCCGGTCCGTATCGCGGTGCAAAATTCAGCCTATTCGAAGGTGGAATTCGCCTTCCTGCGGTAATTTCATGGCCCGGGCATCTGCCACAAGGCGTCGTTCGAAACCAAATGGCACATGGGTGCGATTGGCTGCCTACCGTAGCCGAACTCTGCCAAGTCAATCTACCTGAGGCGGCAATCAACGGCAAAAGCCTATTGCCGATCATACGCTCAGCCAATGCCCCATCGCCACACGAAACGCTGCACTGGCAGATGGGGAAAAACCGCTGGGCGGTACGTAACGGCAATTGGAAATTAACGAGTGAAAATGGTTTGTTTTTGGCAAACATTCAGGATGACCCGGGAGAAAAAACTAACCTATCCCAAAAGAACCCTGAGCTCGTTAACAAACTTAAAACAATGAGAGAGGCCATTAAATAATTAGTGCCACCGCACCTCACATTCCCATAAACCCGCAAGCGAGCTTAGTAATGCAGAAGTAGTCACTCCTGAGTAAAAATGAGGAAGCCGCATCCGAGCGTTTCCGAATTAACCAACCCTCGAATACTGGTTTTAGCGTTCTAACCTTTGGTAGAAATACCCTGATGCTGACACAGGTATCCAACGCCAAACAACCAAATTCCGACTTTTAACCAAATATTAAAACTGCCCCTTCGAATTACCAATAAAGCCAATCCAATCTCCCTCTTCGCAACCAATATTAGCATTACTTTGGAGTTGCCATGAAAAGCGTGCTTTATCTTTTATGCCTTGGCCTGTTACTGTCTCCTTTGGGATGCGACAAACAGGTAGATATCCCCCTTCCGCCAACCGATTCTGATTTTATTAAAAGTACGCCTAATTTACTCACCGCGCGGCTTCTAAGTATCGATCTCAAGGTCCACGGGACTAGCGACGGAGTCACCAATGAAACGGAGATCCTCGCAAATTTTGTTAATCCAGAGAAATCGAAACACACCATCGTCCTTAACTTAGGGGACGACCAGACAATCGAGCTTAATGCCGTCAATGCAAACGTCGTTGACCTTACCTATTTAGGACAAAATTTTGGCTATCTTAGTGTTGGCGATCAAGTGGTCATTGATGAGGAGGGAAATATCACCGTCAATGGGGAAGTGCGTGAGGAAGCTCCCGGGTTCGAACCGAAAAATTAAGGCAGATCATTCATCGCCACCCCATACAATGCGCATTAATAGGATTTCTAGCTCATGTGATTGAATTATCTGTTTGTATTTTTTTCTTTCAGGGTCGAAGCAGAAATGCTTTAAGGAATGCGACGACTGCACTATGAATCTAATTGATGAACTTGGAAAGTTTGACGGCAAACGCACCGCCCCCTTAGATAAGGTCGCTCAACAAATCCTCCACCGCAAAGGAATCGTGAATGAATTGATTGCGTTTGCCCAAAGCAACGACATCAAAATCCAATCTGCGGCAACTTGGTTACTGAAGAACCTCAATGAACAAAGTCACTTGTTTTCTGAAGTGCAAACAGTCAATTTGATTGGTCTATTGAGCAACCTGAATAACTGGGATGCCAAATTGCACGTGCTTCAAATCTTGCCCAGTCTGACAATACCATCGCAGCAATTTGATCCACTGCAACGTAATTTAAAAGAGAATACTCGGAGCGAAAACAAGTTGTTGCGTGCCTGGAGCTTTAATGGACTCGCGGTACTGGCTGATCAGCACAGCAGCTTGCGGACCGAAGTCAACGGCATCCTCAGCAGTGCACAAAACGACGAAGCTGCCTCCGTAAGAGCTAGAATTCGACAAATATCAAAATCCCTAGATTGGATAATGTTGACCCAGTAAACAATTCAATCAAACCCGCAGTCGGTGCACTTTTTAAAATCACCCGACCAGGCTGGAAGTTACGCACAATAAACTCTCTAAAATGCCAGCCTTAGTTCTTGACACTACATTTCTTAAGTAAGCGCAACACCGAACCACCCGTTTTGCTGCCAACGCAAATTGAGACATCGGAGAAATTGCAGCTTGGTACCAAAAAACCTCCTGTCGATATTAATGTTAGACCAAAATAGAAAAAACCTCAGCCAACGGGCGGATCAACCAAACGCTAAAAGAAAACTAAAATCGACATGTACTTTTCGTTATTAAATTTAATACCATAAACTGGTATAAACGTCCTACAAATGCCAAGACTCGAACCGTATTTCACTCAAGCCGTGGAACACGGAAACATTAGGTCGCCTCATCATCCATTGCAAAATAAACAAAGAACCAAGGAATACGCAGACCAAGTGAATTACTCAGCTATTATCGTGCTTGGAAACTTAATGTCCAAAGACGGAAAACTCAATGAAGAGTCGACCAATCGAATGGAACTGGCAATCGATCGTTTTGTCAGAAATGACGCACCCTGTCTCATTACTTGTGGATGGGACTACCGAGCTGACTCCACGATCGCTATTGCTGATGCTATGTCTCAATTCGCAATTGAATCAGGCAAGGTACCACCGGCTTCGATAATTTTGGCAAACCAATCGAGAGACACGGTCGGCGATGCTATTTTTACCAAGCAAATAATACAAAGCAAATCTGTTTGGACTAGGCTCCTAATTGTCACCAGCGATTATCACGTTGGCCGAACTCTTGAAATTTTCAATTTCATCTACGGCGATCAGTACGACATTGAGGTCATAGGTGCTACCACCGATCCAGCCAATAAACAACCGAATAGTGAAAGCAGTTCTTTGGCCGCTTTTCGCAAAACGTTTGTCGGGATTGATTGTGGCGATGACGAATCAATTTACAAAAGGCTTTGCACAGATCATCCTTTCTACAATGGTGTCGTGCACCCCCAACTCTAACTAACCCATCATCAAACAACGTCGCTTCGCGAATCCTACAAAGATCAAAATCATGAACAAAATTGGCGATGGAAATGTCTTATTCTTGGGTGATAAAAATTCACCACTATTGAGATGGTTGATAGGCACTGGTGAATCAGTCATACAGACTACCGAAACAATCGAGCCATCATTCATTCCAGATAACCAGGTAAGTTTCCTGATAAGCTACGGCTATCGTTATATCATCCGCAAAAATATTTTGGACCAGTTACCCAATCGGGCAATCAATCTTCACATCTCGCTTCTTCCATGGAACAAGGGCGCTGACCCAAATCTATGGAGTTTCGTTGACGGAACTCCAAAAGGCGTGACAATTCATTATTTGGATCCCGGTATTGATACTGGCGACATTATTGTCCAGCAAGAGGTTGAATTCGACAACCACAATGACACGCTAGAAACGACATACCAGAAGTTACAGTGTGTAATCCAATCACTGTTTCAAAAACACTGGCAATCGATCAAAACCCAAACTTGTCCCCGCCGCCAACAACAACAACAAGGCCAAGGATCGATCCACAAATCAAATGAGAAAGAAGCAATTTCCCATCTGCTCGTTAAAGAATGGGACACACCGATATCAACCTTGCGTACAAATATCGAAAAACTCACTAGTGCTACACCACGCGAACCGAACCCAGTCCGTGGCAAAGATAAGTAATTGCCAATAACTCGGCGGATCACAGTCCCTAGGAAAGTTGGCCCGACAAACTAGACGAATTACCGTTCCGGACCCTTAGCCTCTGTCAATCAAACACCGGCATTACCGTAAACTTTGTTACGCCAGAACAGAACTAAAGAAGTTGGATCGGAACCATCCTCCCATAACCAGTTAAAAATCGGCTTAGATCCACCCAACTTTGAATTTAAAATTCAGTGTACTATTTGACCTGTTCTTTTTGATAAACTTCATTGAGCGGTTTAATTTTTTCGGCAACCTTTGAAGCAATCTCATTAAGATCAATTTCTGGCAAACCTGAAACCTTCTGTGGTTCGAATTTATTTAAGTCGTAGTTGTATAAAGTTTGCAACCAAAGCAGAGCACCAAGCTTAGCAACCAACTCATTCGGGTGCCCAAGTTCATCTCTAAGAAGTTGCTCATGTTTTGACTTTGCTTGCTTTCGTTCCCAACGATTTTTGTTCAAAACGTGTTTTACTCCGGGAAGCTCACCCTCCCGCAAACGTTCGACCAACTCATAGGTGCCAAGTCCATAGGGACAGAAGAGAATTCTATTATCTGGATATTTATCCCGCAGCTCTTTAATTACAGTATCTTTAAAACCAACACTCAAATTTTTAAGAATATTTATTTCCATCGCACTTGCTTTAAAAAGCTGAGGACCCCAAGGAATCGTGACCATAAACGTAGTCTTTGAATTCTGAGAAATTGCGTAATCAATCCACCGGCTATAGTGTTCCACCGAACTATCCATCGGTGAAAAATAGGTCATGACAACGAGATCAATTTTCTTAGTATCCAAATGCTTTTGCGCTTCACCTCGCTTTTTCTCATTTTGCCAAAGTCTGCCCGGTGATCCATTCGCACCACCTGCAAAGACGGTGACCTGACGATGTTGGGTATTTTTTGAATCAGACATAATCTTCTTAAGCTGCTCAACGCTAGGCCTAAAAAAACTATGGCCCATATATAGCCCATTGAAACCTTTGTTTTCATCGCCGTTGTCGGCAAGTACAGGTAGCGCCCACAAAAGAGCGACTGCAATACTGAGCAAAAACTTCATGTTCATCATTCCAAAAGGAAGAAAGATTGTTGGCAAGTTCAAAGAAATTGTTTTGTCTCTGTCGCAGAACAGTTTTTCAGCTGCACACTCAAATTCAAGCAACTCCTAGACGAATCAGTCTATCATCAGCTTCTCAATAATAAGTAAAAATTGGAACGTTCGCCATAGCTAGAATGGTAGACAATATTACTTGACCAGAAACCCAAAATCCCCGAATTCGCTACCTAACAGGAGCTACCTAACAAAACTGCAGATGCAAAATACTCTTGGCTACACAATTAACAACAAAACAACAGATAGTTATTCAATCGGGAGATCTGGTAAGAGGAATCATTCACGCAGGAAGCGTGCTTGGTCATTTTAACGTTTTTTGCCAGACGCCCTAATTTCTACTTGAGCTAGATTCTCTCGCATCTGCTCTATTAATTTCCTCGATTTTACCACGTTAGCAATGTTGGTTTCTTCAAGAGGGTCGTTTTGAAGGTCGTATAACTCTTCACCAGTCGCCCACGATGTATATCGATAACGTTGTGTCCGAATTGCTCGGCCCAGGTCTTTCCCACGCGAAACGACCGTATAGGCAAAATCCTTGCCTCCCACTTTCGGATCCTCCAGGATGGGCTTTAGGCTTCGTCCCTGTAATTCTTTCGGGAGAGTAACACCGCAAAGATCCCCAAGCGTCGGGTACAAATCCACCAGTTCCACAATCCCTTCGGATGTTGATCCAGGAATCGTCTCAGTTCCCTCTACAGATTCAGGGACACGCACAATCAAGGGAACTCGATCACAGGTTTCAAACAGCATGACTTTCCCCCACATGAATTTTTCACCAAGCAAATATCCATGATCGGACGTCAAAATAACAATGGTATCCTCCCAATGCCCACTCTCCTTAAGAGCATTCAACATGACCAGAACCTGCGCATCGATAAAAGAAATACAGGCGTGATAGGCTTGCATATAATCGCGCCGAAGATCATCGTTTTCAACACCAAATTCAAACCCAAAACCTCCATATCGTTTGGTCTGCGCGAGCTTGGGTACCGTCTTCCAAAACTCGAGAGAAGCGGGCGTGAACTTTAATTCTGCTTTTGGATACATTGAGAAATATTTGTCAGGCGCGAGGAACGGAACGTGTGGTTTGTGTAATCCACAGGCGATGAAAAATGGCCGGTCGCCACTTACATCGTCGTCCAGCCACTCCTTAACCTGCAATGCGTTTTTACCGTCCTTGTGTTGATCATCTTTCAAACCAGTAGGGCCATAGCCAGGCGCCTGACCACGGGTTTGTGTTGCAATCATGGGATATCTTTTTCGCCACTCTCGTCTTGACTTTCCGTCCGTTACCGGTCCATTTTCAGCCTCAAACTGCTTTCGAATCGGCGTAACCATGGGAAGCTCATCATTTTCAAAACGTAAAACTTGATCCCAGGCAATTTCACCAGGATCGATCTTTTTATTGTGGAACACTTTACCCACTGAACCAGTCCAGTACCCCGCGTTTTTAAAACACTGCGGCATCGACACGGTACCGGGACGAACTTGGCGAATGTCAAGTTTGTTATCCAATACTCCAGTAGATTGAGGATAAAGCCCGTGCAAGAAAGATGCCCTTGAGGGACCGCATACTGGATATTGGCAATAAGCTCGTCGAAAGGTCATCCCTTCCGAGGCGAGCTCATCAAAAGCCGGCGTATGAATGTGGGGGTAACCCGAGGTAGAAACATGCGTATTAAGATCGTCACAAACGATTAGTAAGACGTTCGGTTGCTCAGCGACTGCCGACGGAGGAAAAACCGTGAAACAGGCTAAAACCATCAGTAAGTTTAGTTTAAACCAATTCATCCAACTCCTCACAAAATAGAATTACCAATTGCCAAGCAAGCGAATCAATTATCAAAGGTCACGCGAATATTAAATCAATATTGGCCGGTCGATGCGCTAACAAGTTCTCCGGAATAAATATACCTAAACCGACCACTTCCGGCCAAACCCGTATTCCATTACTACTTTTCAGATTTTTTAGTTCTCGTAGGCGGTGCGAGTTCCAGCTTCGTACTGTAAGGGCGGTATTTGGGAGTGGGTTTGTAGTTACCCTTCCCTTTCTCCCATCGAAAAGAATCCCCCTCAACCACTAAGTCTTTTCGCGCATTAAGTTTTTGTTCAGGGGGTGCAAAAACGATTGGCGCAGTCTTACGCAATCGCTGTTTAACTTCTTCATAGCCATTCTCACTTGCCAAGTTTTTCCACTCGTTGGGATCACTACGAAGATCGTAGAGTTCCTCCATGTCTTCGTCGTAATATATATAACGCCAGTCGCGATTGATCACCGCATATTCTCCCGGTTTCATATAGGGTAACAACACACTCCGGTCCCTCGCCTCATCTGGCTTGGCCAAGGTGCTTGTCAGTGATTCTCCTTCGAGTTTTTGATCTGGCTCGGAAAGCTGGCACATTTCCACTAGTGTGGGAAACATATCAATTAGACTGACCGTCGCGTCAGTCTTACTCCCCCTTGCCACACCTGGGCCTGCCCAAATAAAGGGTACGTTAGACGTTCTTTCCCACAGCGTGTGTTTTCCCCACTGACCTTTCTCGCCATGGTGATACCCGTGATCACTCCAAATGATCACGATCGTATTTTCCGCGTAAGGGCTGTTCTCAAGTGCGTCGAGTACGCGACCCAGCATTGCATCGGCGTAGCTAATACAGGCAAGGTAACCGTGTATTGCATCATCAACTGCCCCCATCTCAACCAAACGATCATGATGGAGACGCTTTCGATTCTCCCGATTCTTCTTAATTTTTGTGGGAATGTCTGCCAGGTCATCTTCCCGCATCGGAGGTAACACAAGATTTTCAACGTCATATAGATCGAAATACTTTTGCGGACAATAATTTGGAAAATGCGGTGCGTACAGACCGCAAGCGAGAAAGAACGGTTTATCGTGCTTCTTTTCTAATTGTTTAGCCGCCCAGTTCGCCCGAATCGTGTCGGCCATGGCTTCTTCCCGGTCATTAGGGATAGCCCCCCATTCCAAAAAAAGACCTGCCTTAAACTTCTGGCCTTGATTGTAAATACTAGCAGGAAACGGTTGCGGAACCGGCGTCTCTCTACTCCAAGAATCAAGCGGCCACCCATTGCTTCGTTGCTTGGCATTGCGAAGAAAAAATTCTGTCCATCCCCGTTGATCAATCGCACCTTCCGGATGATGAAACAGTTTCCCCGCACCAAGCGTGCTGTACCCACTTTTTGAAAAGACCATTTGCAGAGCATCTATTTCAGGATGACAAACAAAGTAATTTGGACTCGTGTAACATCCAGTGGTCGACGCATATTGCCCCGAAAAAATTGCTGCTCGGCTCGGTGCGCAAAAAACACCTGCGGTGTGGGCATTTGTAAAAGTCAAACCGCGAGCCGCCAACCGATCCATATTAGGCGTAATGGCGTGGGGAGATGTACCCATGCAACCAATCCAGTCGTTCATGTCATCCACGGCCAGAAATAAAACATTCGGTGGCCTTTCCGCAAGCACTTGCGTTGAACAACAGTTTACGACAACAAACAGGATCATTAGCAAGCGGAAATATCGACAAAACTTAAACACAGAATTTTTCAAAAAACACTCGTTTATTAACATTCGTTCAAACCCAAATCTGGACAGCCGACCCGCACTTACTAACGATTTTGAATTAATTCCAAACTCCTTCTTGTCTGAAGCCAACAAACGAATACTGGAGGTTAACTCAAAATCCGAACAACCACTGAACCAGACAATTCGAGTTAAAAGAGCCAAACCCTAATTCAAAATTCAATTCACCGTGGTCCTGCGGGGAGATTTTCAAGCAGATACCGGATGATCAACATTCGCACATGCACTAAAGTTCCGGGGCCTTCCCGTAATCCATGGTTACGATTGGGATACACCATGTAGTCGAACTTTTTACCAAGCCCGATCAAGCGGTCTACCAATCCTTCGATGATTTGAATATGCGTGTTCGTTTCACCTGAACCGGTCACAATCAATAGCTTCCCTTGCAAGCCTTCTGCGAAATTAATGGGAGCCGACTGTTGATATCCTTCTTTGTTAGCTTCCCTTGTATCCATGTAGATTTCCTGAAACCACGCGTTATACAAATGTGGTTGCGGTTTCGGCACGACCGCGATACCAACGTGGTAGTCCTTGGGTTGTCGAAACAGTGCGTTGAGAGTATTTGAGCCGCCGCCGCTCCATCCCCAAATCCCAACTCTCGATAGATCGATAAACGAATGGGTACGCCCTAACTCCTTCAAGCCCTTTACCTGATCTTCCGTTGAGATAGGTCCAAGGCTTCCAAAGACCGATCGTCGCCAGGCAGCCCCTTTTGGAGCAGGAGTGCCACGGTTATCAATTGAAACAACCACGTATCCAAGGTCTGCTACGACGCGGAGAAAATGGCTCTGCCCCGCCCCCCACTCATTCAACACCGTTTGAGCATGAGGTTCGCCGTAAACATAAATAAATACCGGATACTTTTTAGACTCATCAAATTGACGCGGCTTAATCATCCATGCATCCATCGTAATGTCGTCCCCAATATCAAGCTGAATAAAATCAGTAGGGCGAGAAATGACGGTTGACGCTCTCCTTTTAAGCCGGACATTTGGTTCGAGTACCTTAATAAGTCGGTGACTTGGAATTTCGACAAGATTGACTGTCGGCGGCTTATCGAACGTGGAGTAGGTGTGAAACGCATACTTTCGATTGGGAGAAAATTCGTAGGCGTGTGTGCCTGATTGATCTGTAGGAGTCACCCGCTCTAGGTCTCCTGAACCATCCAGTGAAACTCGGTGTAAATATCTTTCCGTACCGTTTTCAGGGGAAGCATAGAAGTAATACCAACCGGCCACTTCATCAACGACAGCGCGCTCAATAAGGTCGTAATCACCGGGTGTTAACAACGCTAATTCTTCGCCATCTCGGCTATACAAATAGGCATGCCGCCATCCGTCTTTTTCACTAATGACAATAAACTCTTTTCCTTCTCGAATCCAAACTAAACCCGAGTTCCTTGCTTGGCTTGCGACAACCCATGCCGGATCGGATTCCGAAAAGATTCTTCGCAACTTTCCGTCAGTCGTACCCAGAAAAAACTCACGCCGATCTCGACCGCGACTTAACCGCTCAATCAACAATTCATTCGAATCCCCGGCCCAGGCAACCGTTCCCAGGTAATACCCTTCCTTAGGAGTTTCGACTGGGAGCCAATTAAGTTCCCTGCCACCCCGATCGACGATTCCAACTCGCAAAGAACCAATATTCTCTCCCACTCTCGCAAATCGCTGTTCTCGAATACCCGGATAAGACGGATCGCCAGGAACCAACATCGACCGCTTTCGTACATCAGTTTGATCCGATTCTATAAAGGCAATGTGTGTACCATCCGCACTCCACTGAAGATTACGGTATCCAATATCACGATCAGGGAGGCGCTCGGTGAGTTGAACTTCCTTACCAGTTTTTAGATTCAGAACCCACAAATTTCCGTCTTTAGTATTTAATTGGAAACTGCCATCTGGGGAAACTCGGTTTCGCGGACGAGTCTGTTTACCTCGCGATCGAACGTCGACCCGTTCACCAGAACTGGAATTGTAGTGCAATTTAATCGCTTGACTGGTCTTGGGATCCCGTTCATCAACCGTGTAGCCTTCACTGTCAGCCCACCACTCTGAGGCGAACCTTGCAGGCGAATACTCACCGGAATCGTAAATGCTCTTAAGACGACTTTCGGTTGAACCATTTCGCCAAGCATCAAAATCTTCTTGTGCAAAGCTAATCGCCAGATTAATAAAACTACTAACAAACACACAGACAAGTATAAAATTTGTTCTCATAAAAAACAGCACCAAGGAACTTGTTTGAATTGAAGGATTGAGGATTCTACACCTACCCATCAAAATTTAATAAAAAATTAAGTCGGCGATATTTCGAATTGCTCTGGTTCTAATCTTAAACTCTCTATTGACCAGAGGCGTTTGGTAAACCAACAGATAAGCCAAGTCGAGTTCAACAAACCGAACCGCTCTCTGCAAATTTTGCGTCTTCGGCAATTAACAGGACAAAGTGGTTCTAGAAACAATTATAGAAATGACGAACTGATTCCAGACCGACGCCAGAACATCTTATCAATTTGTCTAATTAGCCGCCAACAGGAGTGAGAATGAAAACACGAATCGCTAAATACGGCGTCAAATTAAATACGATCCACAGAGTCTTGAATCGACCAATGTACTCAAAATAGACCCTGTTTAATTCTTCGATCGACAGCCCAGTTAGTCTGCCGTGCAGGCTCTGAATTGAATTCTTAAATACCAACAGCACGATGTTTGTCAGTACCAGAAAGACAAAATTCACCACCGTGCACCAACCCAAAATTGCAGCCAATTCTTCCATCGCCATCGAAGATTCTCCGGTAAAATAATGCAGTGTGGATAAGTAAATATTTCAAACCCGACTATCACAAACCAAATTGTCAAAACAAATTTAATCGTTTCCAAATCTGTCCAAAATTTTGTCTAGCCCGGCATAAAACCGGCAACTGTACAACAACATATACTTAGTTCGAGTAACCGACAAACCTACCGCTCAACCGATTCTAAAACGTGCCACCTCGATTTCCAGCCTAGCTTATTTCGCTGACTAAATCCCCCGGATTCGACGAACAGGTATTTGTTGCCAGCTATTTCGATTGCCTTCATCTTGAGGGCCTGATAGCGGTTAAGATCCATCAGCGTTTGGTCCGACCAAGCCCAAGTAGGCTCGCTCGTCGTTCCACCGTCATGAAATTCTATCGTTGTAAAAGGTGAATTACGCACGCCCGTGCGCTTTTTCGAGGGGTCAAACTGACTTATTTCGGCGACCTCCGCAATTAGCTTCCATGCCCCTTTCACACGGCTGTTACTAACAAATGTTCCGTCATAACGAAACAGGTTTTCATTAGGGTCATTTTCTGCGACTTCGGGATCTTGTTTTTCCTGCCATGCCGATGACAGCATCGGAACCACATTTGCCGACTTAAATACCAGTTCGTCTCCCATCGGTGGCAACTGCTGTTCGTCGAAATGTAGGCTGAATTTACCTTGAGCTAAACGGCTCGAGGGTAGGGTACTGTATTTGTCGTTGTAACGAATGAAGGTTTTGACAGCGATCGTCACTTCCCCTCGCTTTAATTCCTCCCGAAATTCCTCCGTGATGAGCGTCCCTTTTGGACGTCCACCGGAACCCCGTCCACCACCTTGTTTTGATTCAATCAACTTTTTTCCGTTGAGATAGATCAAATGACCGCCACCGGCACCAACGTGTTCGCCCGTGTTAACTCGCAACCGATACCGAAACCCTTCTTTGATTTGAGGAATTTTAAAAGTACCTCGCAAAAGCAGAACTTCTTTCTGCCAAAGTGAATTTATTGGTGTTGCGCCATAACAACTTGGGCCCACGCAACTATCCGAACATTTCGTAATCGGCCGATGTGGTATTTTGCCGTCGTAGTTGCCAAAAGGGCTATTTCCTGTTTTCCATCCCGCTTTCTCTGCATCGAAATTAATTGAAAACCAATCGTTCATGCCACTAGGTAAGGATATAGCGCGGTAGCGACTTACCAGCTGATCAAAGGGGATGTGCTCCGACGGAATTGGATCAAAACTAAAAAATGACCAACTTGCATTGCGAAGGTCGACAAACATATTCCAACCGAATTGTTTATGCCCCGCCCTCTCATAAAGGGCCACCAGCTCATCCATCGGTTCTCCCCGACCGCCAGGCCACTCCGTGACTACTTGATTCGCTGCCAGCGGAATCAACCTCTTTCGATTCCTCCCGACAAATTCGGGAATGAGTTCATTCATAATGATCGGGGTAATTGCCTGCTTTAACTCGGAGCCGAACTGACTTGAATCAGCCGCTAAGAATATTTCCTTATAGGGCAGGATTTCATTTGGATACTTATCGCGAGCAATCTTATAGAGCACATCAAAACCGCCCGGAACATCTGCCAACGAAGCGGCGATAGCCTCAAGGTGGTAGTCATAGGTCGGCCTAAGATTTTGACCAGCTGCACTCGTTTTCAACCCAGCGTATCCAGTGTAAGTCTCCTTCAACGTTTCAGTCGCGAGTCGTTGTGCCGCAGACGAGGCGGTTTTAATCTTAGCCCGAATTGCAGGAGCGAAACCATGTGTAACCGAGACTCGTTGGTTATTTCTCACCAACTCGCCCATTGCCGGCAACACCGTTTTATAACAGCGATCATCGGCAGCTACAGGGGTTAGAGCCGTTAAGGCAGCATTTCGAAGCCACGCTTCTTCGTGCTGAAGGTAAGGCACTAAAAGGTCAACTAGCGATAAAATCTGATCGACCGAACCACGACCAATTAACCGAATCGCAGCATCTTTGATGAACCACGATTCGGATGAATCCCTGACAGCGCTCACGGCTAGTTCAAAAATTTCGGGAGTCAGGCTGTCCGGCCGATCCATCACAGCACCAAACATAGCCCGGCGCACTCGAGGGTCATCATGTTTTAAGAACTCCATCAATAAAGCTTGCCGAACTTGGCCGCCAGCCGTCTTTTTACCAATGTAACCACAGTTCACACCCAACACTTTAAACGCTGCGATATTCCGAATATTAAAATCCGGATGTAACATGTACTGCCGAACCTCATCATCCGTTGGTTGTATATCCCCGTGAAATCGGCGTAGAAACGGCAGACTCGAATCCCGAGCTAATGTTTCCCCGGATAGATCTTGCTGCTTTCCATCACTCTCAGAAACCGGCTCAAGAGACAAAAACTTATCATCGGCGTCGGTGCCCCAGGGTTGCTCAGGAAGCAAAAATGGCTTCGAATATTTGGTCCGCGCCGCTCCGGTAATGCGAAGCGTTTTCCGGGGCATTGTATAGGCTAAAGGAAGAGCGACTCCCCAGAGTTCTTTGTCGTAACCCGAACCGCCGAGAATCCCAAACGATCCATCGAATCGCCGCGACAGATCATAATGCCATCGGCGATTATCCATGAACTCACGATATTGATTCGGCTTTTTGTCGTACAACAATCCCATCGCTGCGCTTCGCCAAATTTCGCCGATCCCACCGCCAGTATGCCCGTGCAGCATAAACGTTGTACTGTAGAAGCTCTGCATCGCACAAACGTCCCGCGCCCGAGCATAAACCGAATCCTCTCCCTGAGACGTGAGCGCTGCGGCTGCTGCCATCGCTATCGCAAGCTTGCCATTTTTGCCATTGTCTACGAACCCAGTAAACGGCCGATCATCTCCGTAAGGATTGTTACCCCGGCCAGCATAGCGATAAAAATGCCTCAGTGCCCCATTGAGCGTTTGGGTAGGAACATTAGCCCCGCACTCTTTGGCCAACAATAAAAACGTCAACACATGCGTTCCCGCAGCGTTTAAATGTCCAGAACCGTATCCAGTCAATGCTGATCCACGGCCGGCCCAGGCATCATTGTGTTGCGTCCTCGCCGCGCTATCGACCCACTTTTGGATGTTCTCCAGAATCTCCGGATCACCTGTCCGCAGATAACACTCGGCAAGCGGAATCCCACCATAACCGACATACCAAGGATACGAATGTGCGGGCGCCACTCGCGCCCAATTTCGGACAAATTCTAAATCCTCACTTTCGCCGGTTGAGAGGAGGAAGAGCATACCAACTCCGCCCAATCCCTCTGTGGAATCGGGACGTCTCAAATAGTCTGAAACTTGCCGGACGATCTTGTCGGATTTCTCGCAGTTTAAGGGCCACGTTTTGCTATACGTTCCCAACACGGGCACCTGCACGATGACTGATTTTTCTTCACCCTGAAGAACCAACTCTACCCGACCATCGCTTGACTCCGCTTCGGCGAGAATCTGACCAAGCTGAATACGTGGGTCAATATTAGCCAATGTTTGACCATTGATTCTTTCGATCACCTGACCAGGCTGGAGTCTACCCGTAGTCTCTGCGGGCGAACCCTTTTCAACCGTCTTAATTTTTAAAACGAAAGCAGGCTGGTGGAGCTCCAACCCTAACCCCACGGGTCCAAACCGCTTAATCTCTTGCACCGACTTAGTCTCGCTTGGGCGCGTCGAAAACAAGCCAGGGCTTTTATAAAACGATCCTTCCTGAGCAGCGGCAATTCCAACCGAAAACAGAGCGATCAGCAAGACAATCCGGATAATCATTTTTTAACTCCAGCTTGATGCTTCTTTGTTGGGCGGAGACGGAGAGTGATCTTCGTGCCGACCTTAGGCAAGTGTTTCGGATTCACTCGCCAAGTTAAGGTGGCATTTCGTTTGCTTTCGGGATTCGGCAAACACAGTGTCTCATCTCCGAAAGAAGCGATAGACAAAACATGACCGCTAACGTCAGCCAAATAGGTTCGCGGACCCGGCCCGTTGTCACGAAGGATCGAGCCTGAAAATACAAAATACTCTGGAAAGGCATTACCCTTGCCATTAGTCGGCAGGGAAAGTGAGGTCGGTAATCCTAGTCCGTCTAGCGGCTTTTCCTCTCGGGTAACGAAGTCACGCACGGGTCGCTCAATGGGCTTGCCGTTCGAATCTTTTACGACAAAGAATACTTCGACGCGATCACCTTTTGGCGGAACATCCACCCAGCGTTCGTCTTCCCCGCCCACCAACTTACGCATTGCCGGATTACCATTGTCAACATTCAACAGCAACAACGCTGTGTGGATATGCATCGGCCGACCCACGACCGATACGATAGACTCATGTTCTTTGCTTCCCTTTGCACAAGCAACCAATTCTAGAAATCCGTCATCAAGACAAATGGTAGCCTCTAGGTCAACAGATTGTTTGCCGAAATCAACCACCACACCCGGCAACCGAATTGGTTCTCGAACCGGTGATTGGGCCAACGATTCGTCACTCAAGATGATCGAAGCGTAAACAATCGCCGCAAAACAAAATGCAGCTTCAATCAAACCTTGTTTCATGAAATGTAATCCGCGCTGGTAAATGAAGCGAAAATCGTCAAATGCATCCAATGACGCCACGGCCTGGCGACAATACTCTACGTACTAATGGCCATCCTTCGGTTCGGCCACTAGGCAGTCAAAATCTATTGATTTACTGGGAGGTGCAGTGTTAAATCACTCGCCTCCAAATCACTCGCTTTAACCAAAATGCTGCCCCAAACAGCTAATTAGCGTTATTCTTTGTTAGAAGTTCAACCATCGCTTGGCCCATTGCACTTCCTACGTCCATGTAAGTTTGCGCGTTCCCGTTGTAATGGCTATTGGAAGCGCCACCCTGACTGATTGGATGCGTATAGACCGTGCTGACGTTTCCTCTAAATTCTGGGTATTTACCTGTTTCTCCCGCGACGTTGAGTTGCGCTTCAAGAATCAGTTTCTCGTTCCCTTCTGCACTGTCTTTTGAGGTTTGGCCAAGCGTGGCAATCACAAATTTGGCAAGAGGAGCATTGAACTCGGTCCGTAACGTTTTGATGAGATGAACTAAGTTCTTTTCATACTGAAGTGCATGAGCGTCGTTATAACGGTCTTTATCGCCTTGCCACCAACAGAAGCCGACAATCTCATAACCGCGACCTTTCCAGTGTGGAAACTGTTCATCGAACTTTCCAAGCACATCCTTAGCTGCATTGAAACAGTCATCATACTGCTTTCCGGCGTACCACTCGATCGCTTCAGGCGTCGCGCCTTTGTCCCAAGACAGAGGCGATTCTTGATAACCTGCGTAAACCTTGCCGCCATGCTCAAACCTCTTAGTACCAGGCGGTAAAAAGTCCCACGATAGCGATCGATTCCCCTGAGATGTTTTTAGCACTAAGACAGGATCCGTCTCAAACTCGCCAACAACATGCCCAAATCCAAGCTCTGGACCGATCCGTCCCGACTCGACCCCCAGCCAATGGCTGCCGGTTGCAGTCACAACGCCTTTGTACCAAACATCATCTCTGGCAGACCATTGCCCTTTTTCATTGATCAGATACGGGTACATGCCCTGATGATTTACGAGCGTTGAAAGAGTCCCTGGCACATCCATCTGATTGATCCAGCCAAGACCATTTGCATCGTCCGTCAAATAAGTGATTTTGAACGGCACCTTTTTGCCCGCGGGAAGTTTAATTTCAGAGCGGATGGCTTTCTCGTTACCCTCTTGCCGATGAACCTCTTTCCCATCCACCTCCATAATGTTTCGCATCGAACCACCGTATCCCGGTCGAAACTGATAAGAACCCGACTTTTTCACTTTAATAAAACCTCGCGTCACCTGAGTCCCACCACCAGGATAAGGCGTCGGTTGCGTACCGCCGAACTTGGTCAATTTTAATGTCTTTATTGGTGTCAATGAATCATAATCCTTCGCTGCGTCATACGAGCCATCATAAACAGAAACGACTGGATCAATAAATTCATCACCCCACCGTCCACCGCCTCCGGTAACTTTCCCGGCTCCTACCATGTTGGATTGCCCCGATAGGATAAACACCTTAATCGGCCCCTTCGATTCCTCTGTACCCGACTCCTGCCCCCGCGCAATTGCCGCCGTAAAAAGAAAGGGCAGCAATAACCAAGCAATATTTTGAACTCTAAAAGAATTTTTCATTTGTTAATTTCTCAAATTGGCCAGTCGCGCGAAAAGGCACCTGCCACAACCAGATGGCAGATAAATCTTACCCCGGTAAACGCTACACCGAACCCATTCTTTACCGGTTTACATTGATAATAATGAACGGTTATTCTCACTCGCTGTATAGCGAATGTCAAACTTCTCGAGAAAGTCGCTTCCCATAAATGCTTTGGATGAAGTATTACAGGCAACCACGCTAATCGCTCGCTCAAAGTGTACTCGATGTCGTTTAACAAACTTTTACTGCGCTAACTTTTATCTACGCTAACTCTTATCTGCGCTAACTCTTATCTGCGCTAACTCTTATCTGCGCTAACTCTTATCTGCGCTAACTCTTATCTGCGCTAACTCTTATCTGCGCTAACTCTTATCTGCGCTAACTTTAAACTGAAACACACAGAGAGCGAGAACGGAAACTCCCTCGAAAAGGTTCCATACCAATCGCGGCTACGCTGATTTAGCAAGACGGAAAAATGTGCGGCTCGCCCGAAGTAGCTGCATAACCGAGGCATAGAAAATTGCATCCCTGTTTAGAGAACAGGAGTCGTTTACCAAATACATTAATGAGAACGTCACGCATTACAAGAAATAGTTACTTGCCCGATTCAACAGCCTTTAGCTTTGTCGCACCTAAGGCATGCAAAACTCAGGAAAAGGAAGCCACTTAATGTATTGCGAATTCTATTTCGCGGACACGAACACTCCACCATTTTGATTAGCGATGGTTCGCATGACCCACTCTCCCTGATCATCCAACGAAATCGTATTCATCGGCACCACGTTGGCAGCGTCGTAATCACCCAGCTCGGACCTTGGCGAATTCCATTGTTTTAACCAATTGACGGTATTGTCTTTGAGCAAACCGTCAGACAAAAGAAATATTGCGTCGGGCCTAAGTTTTAAAGCCGCGTATACAGCTGGCCCCGGAAAGGTAGAGCCATTTGGAATTTGTTTTTTCAACCAGTAAAACATTCGACGTTTATTATCACTAGTCGCCACAGACATTCCCGCTGACTGCAAATCGGAATCAAGCATTACTTTAGTCTGCGTATTGTACAACAAGACTAAGAATTCCTGATCATCTTCCAGACCATTGACTGCTTGTCGCAGCTCATTGACCGCTCGTCGCCAACGACTCCCCTTCATGCTACCCGAACAATCAATTACGAACACAAATTTTTTGCCGTACGAGTTGATCCCAAAGAATTTCGCTTTGGAACCGTCACCGACCTTGGCAAGACTACCGTCAGCTTCACTTGGGTAAACACTTTCCGATCCATCAAGTGTAGAAAGATCGATCGCGCTTTCGATATCCATTGGAACATTATCCATTAATGCAGACGAAAGATCTGGCGCAGCAAATTTCATCGCGTCAACTTCGATCGTTTCAAGCTCGGTGTTCTCGTCCAGTTTAATAGGATTGAAAACAATATCCGTCGTCGTCAATAAAATAGAATTGGGCGTATCAGAAACATCGAGAACAATGCTCCGCGGACCAACGTCCTCGCGAAAAGTAAGCAGTGCTAAAACCAACAACACCACCAAATGAAGAATCGTACTCCATAACCAGGAAGGCAGCCCCCTGAGACGCCATGACTCAAACATCTTGAGGGGCTCACTGGAATAGAACTCCTGAATAGCCCCTGAGGCATCTATTTCGCCATTGGCAACCGAGGCCTTGGCTTCTGTTCGTGGCACAGAGAGACGCTTACGGGGACCAATCGTGGGAAGCGTGTAAGTCGCGACATGCATTTGAGACGAGGCACCGACGCTGCATCGCCCTGCTAGACTCGGTCCGCCACGACGCGCATTTAACCCGAGCATATTTGCGTCGTCCGCCTTATCTCTTCGTTCGAAAACCATAAACATGCGCCTTACTGACGGAGGTGCCGCCGACTGCCCGCGGTTATTGTTACGGATGAGCCACGAAAATCAAGAAAGCAAAACGCCAGATTTTAGACGGTCGATCTTTTTGCCCTTAACACCACTGGAATCGTTATGCCTTCGCTCAATTCACCAACCATGGCACAAGGCTGCGATGTGAGACAGTGTGTTGGGCTCATTCTCGGGCATTTAACAAGCCCTCAGGTGTCCCGTCTAGAAACGTTCAGCATCTATAGGCAACTCAATCAATTTCCTGCAATTAAAAACATCGAACATTGCTCGTTTCGCTCGTTATTCCCCGAAGGAACAGGGTGAACCGCCAACTCTCACTTCAAGTGGTAAAAACAGGTGCAATCAGTAGAGGGCACAATAAAACAAATTCAAATATCCTTTTTTGGGAATCGTTTTTTTGGACTCCCACTTAAAACGTCGCCCGATCTATAACCCTAGATCACCGGTTCAAAATAGCTCCGTTCTGGAAGCCTCAAATGACTCTTGGAAAAACATCCACCGAAACCTAACTCTATATTGTGGGCCATCTGATTCAATTAGCCCCACGATCGGGTTGAACACAATTTAGCGGTTCCGAATTTTTTGCCGCTAGTTATAATGGGAAATTCCTAAATTTCATCCTGCCCAAACTGCATCTAGCGTAAGCAACTTGACCCGATCGGAAACGAATTGAACAGCATTCGTCGGAGGCACAGAGGCCTCAACTACCAACCTCTTGAACCACGTCGTCTATTAGCGACTCTTTTTTCTGAAACATTTGACGCATTTGACGGGTCCGGGTTTTCAAACTCACCGTCAACAGGTCAACTCGACTCGAACTACTGGCGAGCCACTGGACTGAGTCAAGGTGACGGAACCTTTGGCGGCGACTATACCTCCAGTGATTTTGCGGGGGGGAGAATCTACGGGTGGTATTTCATCTGGTGGGATCTATTCGTTCGACGTTGGCAGCAATCGAACACTTGGCGTCCAACCTACCGGTAGCGACATGACGCCAGGCTCGATCGGACTGAAACTTACGAACACGACTGGAACTGCGGTAGACCAGTTGACCATTAGCTACGATCTATGGGTTAACAATAACGAACAACGGAGCAACTCTGTTAAACTCAGTTATTCCCTTGACGACTCCAACTACGTATCACTTTCTGATTCAGATTACGCAACTCCCTTAGCATCAGACTCTGCGGGTTGGACGCTCAATCCACTTGTGTCAACTTTTAGCGTTTCTGTCCCGAACGGCTCAGACATCTTTTTCAAATGGACGATCGCCGATAACTCCGGTAGCGGCAGTCGGGATGAACTTGGTTTCGATGAGATTGTGGTCAGCAGCGATACGACTGGTGGAACAGGCGGCGGAGGCGTAGGCGACGTCCAAACACAGGAATTACGCATCGTCAGCTACAACACCGCCAACTCACCGCAAAATTCGAGTGATCAAAATCAATTCTCAACCATTTTTTCGCT